>Ga0196964_10001801_pt1 | contig 10525 bp, 9 predicted proteins | sample S1_10metaG_FD_148615 | JGI IMG/M metagenome (GOLD analysis project Ga0196964, IMG submission 148615) | Soil microbial communities from Anza Borrego desert, Southern California, United States - S1_10 | ecosystem: Environmental > Terrestrial > Soil > Desert | place: USA: California | collected... | reverse complement strand
TACGACAACATCGCGGTGAAGACCGGCGACGGGACCCGGGGTTGGCCCGAGCACGCGCCCTTCGACGCCATCCTGGCCGCGGCCGGCGGGCCCGAGGCGCCCCAGGCGCTGCTCGACCAGCTGGCCGTCGGCGGGCGGCTGATCATCCCCATCGGCGACAGCCCGCGCGACCAGTCGCTGGTGCGCATCACCCGCGTCGACGAGGTCGAGTACGACCAGGCGGACCTCGGCGAGGTGCGCTTCGTGCCGCTGATCGGTGAGCAGGGCTGGAGCGAGGACGAGCGCATGCCTGCGCGGCGGCCCGCCGAGGCCAAGAGCTTCCGCGGCCGCGCCCCGACCCTGCCGCGGATGATCGCCGAGGCGGCCGAGCCGCTGCACGAGATCGACGATCCGCTGTTCGCCCTCCGCTTCGACCGCTTCGCCGACGCCAGGGTGGTGCTGCTGGGCGAGGCCACCCACGGCACCTCGGAGTTCTACCGGGCGCGCGCCGCGATCACCCGCCAGCTGATCGAGCGGCACGGCTTCACCATCGTCGCCGTCGAGGCGGACTGGCCCGATGCGGCGGCCATCGACCGCCACGTCCGCTTCCGGCCCCACCGCAAGGACGCCGAGCCGGCCTTCAGCCGCTTCCCGACCTGGATGTGGCGCAACCGGGAGGTCGAGGCCTTCACCCAGTGGCTGCGCGACCACAACCGCTTCCAGGACGAGGAGGAGCGCGCCGGGTTCTACGGCCTGGACCTCTACAACATGAGCGGCTCGATGCGGGCGGTGATCGACTACCTCGACGAGGTCGATCCGGAGGCCGCCACCGTCGCCCGCGAGCGCTACGGCTGCCTGACCCCGTGGAGCAAGGAGCCCCAGGCCTACGGCCGCATGGCCCTGACCGCCGGCTACGGGCGCTGCGAGGACGAGGTGGCGGCGATGCTGACGGAGCTCCTGGCGCAGCGCCTCGACTACGTCGGGCAGGACGGCGACAGCTTTCTCGACGCGGCCGAGAACGCCCGCCTGGTGAAGGACGCCGAGGCCTACTACCGCGCCATGTACTACGGCTCGGCCGCCTCCTGGAACCTGCGCGACACCCACATGTTCGAGACCCTCGAGCACCTGCTGGCCTGGCATGGGCCGGACGCCAAGGCGGTGGTCTGGGCCCACAACTCCCACATCGGCGACGCCCGCGCGACCGAGATGGGGGTGGTCCGCGAGGAGCTGAACCTCGGCCAGCTGTGCCGGCAGCGCTGGGGCGAGGCGGCGCGGCTGATCGGCTTCGGCACCCACGCCGGCGAGGTGGCCGCCGCCAGCGACTGGGACGGCCCGATGGAGGTCAAGCGCGTGCTTCCCTCCCGCGCCGACAGTTACGAACGCCTGGCCCACGACTCGGAAGTGCCCCGCTTCCTGCTCGACCTGCGCGAGGGCGAGCGCGAGCAGGTCCGCCACCGACTGCTGGAGCCCCGCCTGGAGCGCTTCATCGGGGTCATCTACCGGCCCGAGACCGAACGCTGGAGCCACTATTCCGAGTGCTCCCTGCCGCAGCAGTTCGACGCCTACGTCTGGTTCGACGAGACGAGGGCGGTGACGCCGCTGCCCGGCGAGCAGCGCGAGGGCGAGGAAGAGACCTGGCCGTTCGGGCTCTGACGGCGCCGGGACGTCGGGTCGCGCTTGCGCCGGCCTCGCCCAACCCGCATATCGGTCGGGCCGCGAGGCGTAGCGGCGCATCCGAGGACTATGGACAGTGCCAGTTACCGCCAAGCGTTCGGCGCGGGACGGGCTCCTGCGCGGCCTCAAGCGCAAGTGCCCCAACTGCGGCCAGGGCGAGCTTTTCCGGGGCTACCTCGCGGTCAAGCCGACCTGCTCGAACTGCGGCCACCACAACGGCCGCTACCGCGCCGACGACGGTCCGGCCTACGTCACCATCCTGCTGGTCGGCCACGTGGTTGTCGCCCCGCTGCTGACCTGGCCGGTGATCTGGGAGGCGTCTCCCTGGATGGTCGCCCCCGCCGCCCTGTCCCTGGTCGGCGCCGCCACGCTTGCGGCCCTGCCGTTCGTCAAGGGCGGCTTCATCGGCGCCCTGTGGGCGGCCGGAGGGCAGGCGGAGCAGTAGCTCCGGGGCGCGGGAGCGCTATACCTTCGCCACAGTCGGACCCCACGGATAGGCCATGGCCGCCCTGCGCGACGTCTACATCACGGCCACCGGCGCCTTCCTGCCCGGGCCGGTCGTGTCCAACGACCGCATGGAGGCGCATCTCGGCCTGGTCGGCGGGCGGGCCTCGTCGGTCGGCAAGCGCGCCCTGAAGTGGAACGGCATCGAGGGCCGCCACTATGCGCTCTCGGCCGAGGGCGCGGTCGAGCATTCCAACGCCGGCATGTGCGCAGCCGCCCTGGGCCGGGCGCTCGACGACGCCGGCCTCGCGCCCTCCGACCTGCAGTTCCTCGCCGCCGCCACCACCCAGGGCGACTACCTGGTGCCCGGCCACGCCTCGGCCGTGCACGGCGAGCTGGGCGGCGGGCCGATGGAGCTGGCCAGCTTCCAGTCGGTCTGCGCCTCGGCCCTGATGGCGGCCAAGGCCGCCTGGCTGAACGTGAGGGCGGGGGAGGCCGACCGCGCCGCCGCCTGCGCGGGCGAGTTCTCCTCGCGCTGGTTCCGGCCGCAGTTCTACGAGGACTCGGCATTGATCGACGCCAAGGGGCGCCTGGCCATGGAGGCCGACTTCCTGCGCTTCACCCTCTCTGACGGCGCCGGGGCGGTGCTGATGGAGCCGTCCCCGCGCAAGGGCGGGGTGAACCTGAAGGTCGAGTGGATCGACCTCGTCTCCCTGGCCGACCGCTTCGACCCCTGCATGTGGGCGGGCTCGACGGCCGAGGCGCGGGCCGACATGACCTCGGGCTGGAGCCACGCCGGCGCCCGCGCCTCGCACCAGGCCGGCGCCATCGCCCTGCTGCAGGACTTCACCCTGCTCAAGCGGGTGATCCGCGCCTGGATCGGGGTCTGGATGCAGAAGGTGGACGAGGGGCGCATCGCGCCGGACGCCGTCGACCACCTGCTCTGCCACTACTCGGCGCGGTCGCTGCGCGAGGAGATCGTCGAGGTGCTGAGGAGCACCCGGGCCATGATCCCGGAAGAGAAGTGGTTCACCACCCTGCCGGAGAGCGGCAACGTGGGGGCCGCCTCGATCTGGATCATGCTCGACGCCTTCGTCCGCTCCGGCCGGGTGAAGCCCGGCGAGAAGATTCTCTGTATCGTGCCGGAGAGCGGGCGGGCGATGGTGGGCTTCATGATGCTGGAGGCGGTCTGATGGACGCCCGCGCGGACAAGCCCGACCCCGCGGCCGACGCCGTCGCCGAGGTGCTGCGCAAGCTGGCGGTGGTGTGGGCCGCCTTCGAGGGCCGGCTCGACACCACGCCGCTGATCCGCAGGCTGGACCGCGGCCAGCTGAGCCGGGAGGGCTACCTCGCCTTCCTCTGCGACCTGCGCCAGCAGGTGAAGGACGGCGCGCTGTGGATGTCCCGCGCCGCCGCCAGCATCTCCGAGGAGCACCTCGAGCTGCGCTCCAAGCTGATGCGCCACGCGGTCACCGAGCACCGCGACTTCCGCCTGCTTGAGGCCGACTACGTCAAGGCGGGCGGCGACCTGGAGACCATCCGCAAGGGCCGCAAGAACGTCGGCTCCGAGGCCCTGTCGGCCTGGATGTTCCACGAGGCGGGCAAGCCGAACCCGTTCGGCCTGCTGGGCGCCATGTTCATCATCGAGGGCCTGGGCTCGATCAAGGCCCAGGAGTGGGGCCGCAGGGTCAAGGAGACGCTGGGCCTGCCCGACGAGGCGGTGCGCTTCCTGCTCTATCACGGCGAGAACGACGTCGAGCACATGCAGGAGTTCGAGGCCATGCTGCGCCTGGTGCTGCCGGACGAGGCCGTGGCCGAGCGCATCGTCCGCTGCGCCGAGGTGACGGCCAGGCTCTACGTCCTGCAGATCGAGGAGATCGCGGTTTGACGGCCCAGCCCGCGCCCGAACCCTTCGGCCCGGCCGACCCCTTCGACGCCGACCGGTTCGATCCCCGCGACCCGGACCCCTGGCTGGCGCTGGCGCTGGACCAGAGCGTGCCTATCGACCCGGGCGCCAAGCGCAACCTGCTGCTGGGCAACCGCTCGTTCTCGCGCCGCCGGCTGTTCCCGGTGGCGCGCATCTTCATCTTCCTGTTCTTCCTGGTGGTGAAGGTGCTTAGGGCCATCTCGCCGCGCTGGCCGAACCTCAACGGCTTCCTGCACAAGTCCATCCACTGGGGCCTGCGCACCTTCGGCACGCCCGAGTGCAACAACCTGATCCTCAGGCACTTCCACATCGGCACCGAGATCCTGGGGTTCATCAAGGCCAACGCCGGGCCGGGCGTGAACGTCGAGACCGTGCCGCTTCGGCCCCGCACCCTGAAGGACCTGGAAGACAACGTCTTCCTCCAGCACGACCTCAACGTCTTCAACTTCATCATCCAGCTGAACCGTGACCTGCGCGCCCAGGGCCGCGACCTGGCGCCCGTGGAGAGGGTCGACTTCTCGATGATCTCCGAGGACTTCGACATCGCTCCGACGAAGAAGGGGCCGCTCAACTTCGTCGACATCCAGATGGCGGTGGAGGCCTACACGCCGCTCTACGCCCTGATGCTGCCGCGCGAGGACTTCATCCGCGCCTCCAACTCGCTGCAGCTGGACGAGGTGGTGGCCATCTACATCGCCAAGATCCTGGGCACCGACTACCACCTCAACTTCATCAAGAACGGCCACCCGCTGATCTCGCTGAGCACGCTGCACGCCGGCTTCCGCCTGATGATGCACGGCCTCGACTGCGAGTGCCTGCACGCCTGGCTGCGCGCGCTCAAGCACCGCCAGGCGCTGGGGTTGCCGCTCGACCCGCGGCAGCCGACGGCGGCCTAGCCCGAGCAGCATCCTGGGCGCCGCCGCGGCTACGCTTGCAGCGGGCGGAGCCTTCCGCTTTGTGCGCGCGTTCCTGCGTTGCTGGGAGGCTCCGTGTCGGTTCTCGCGAGAAACAATGTGAAGGTGGCGGGCTCCGGCCCGGCCGCCATGATGTTCGCCCACGGCTTCGGCTGCGACCAGAACATGTGGCGCTTCGTCGAGCCCGAATTCCGCGACTTCCGCACCATCCTGTTCGACTATGTCGGCGCGGGCCGCTCGGACCTGTCGGCCTGGTCCCCCGAGCGCTACGCCAGCCTCGACGGCTACGCCGCCGACGTCATCGAGATCGCCGACGCGCTGGAGGTGAGGGGCGGGGTGTTCGTCGGCCATTCGGTCAGCGCCATTATCGGGCTGCTGGCCTCGCTGCAGAGGCCCGAGCTGTTCTCCAGGCTGGTGCTGGTCGGGCCCTCGCCCTGCTACGTCGACGACGAGGGGTATACCGGCGGCTTCAGCCGCGAGCAGATCGACGAGCTGCTCGACTTCCTCGACAGCAATTTCCTGGGCTGGTCCGCCGCCATGGCGCCGCTGATCATGGGCAACCCGGACCGGCCCGACCTCGGCGACGAGCTCACCAACAGCTTCTGCGCCACCGACCCGGAGATCGCCAAGGCCTTCGCCCGCGCCACCTTCCTGTCGGACAACCGCGCGGACCTGCCCCGGGTGGAGGCCGAGGTGCTGGTCCTGCAGTGCGCCGAGGACATGATCGCGCCCCAGGCGGTTGGCGAGTACGTGCATCGCAACATCCCCCGCAGTCAGCTGGTGCTGATGCGGGCCACCGGACACTGCCCGAACCTCAGCGCGCCGGACGAGACGGTGGCGGCGATCCGCCGCTTCGTCTCCGCGTGAGCGGCCATGACCGAAGCCGAGCGCGAGGCCTGGGAGAAGGCGGTCGCGGCCGCCAACGACCTGGAAGCGCTCTACGAGACGGCGCCGTGCGGCTACATCGCCCTGCTGCCGGGCGGGCGCATCCTGAAGGTGAACCAGACCTTCCTGAACTGGACGGGCTATTCGCGCGAGGACCTGGACGGCAAGCGCCTGCAGGACCTCCTCAACATCGCCGGCCGCATCTACTACGAGACGCACTTCGCGCCGCTGCTGCGCATGCAGGGCTTCTTCCACGAGGTGGCGCTGGATCTCGTCCGCCGCGACGGGTCCGCGTTTCCCGCCCTGCTCAACGCCGCGGAGCGCCGTGACGGGACGGGCGCGCCGGTGCTGGTGCAACTGACGGTGTTCAACGCCACCGACCGGCGGCGCTACGAAAAGGACCTGTTGGCCGCGCGGCGGACCGCGGAGCAGGCGCAGCGCGAGCTGGAGCTGCTCAACGAGACCCTGGAGCGCCGCGTCGAGGAGGCCGTCGCCGACCGTCTGAAGGCCGAGGACGCCCTGCGTCAGGCCCAGAAGATGGAGGCGGTCGGCCAGCTCACCGGCGGCGTCGCCCACGACTTCAACAACCTCCTGACCGTGATCCTCGGCGGCCTCGACACCATCGGCCGCCAGCTCGACAAGCTTCCCGACGACACGGCGCTCGGCCGCATCAAGCGGGCCCGCGCCATGGCCGTCCACGGCGCCCACCGCGCCGCGGCGCTGACATCGCGGCTGCTCGCCTTCGCCCGGCGCCAGCCGCTGGATCCCAAGCCGATCGAGCCCGACCGCCTCATCGCCGGGATCAGCGACATGCTGGAGCGGACCCTGGGCGAGACCATCGCCCTGGAGGTGGTGTGCACCGCTGGGCTGTGGCGGACCAAGGCCGATCCGGCCGAGCTGGAGAACGCCATCGTCAACCTGGCCGTCAACGCCCGCGACGCCATGCCCGGCGGCGGCCGCCTGACCATCGAGACGTCGAACGCCAGCCTCGACGAGGACTACGTAGACACCCTCACCGAGCCGGTGGCGCCGGGACAGTACGTGCAGATCGCCGTGACCGACACGGGGGTCGGCATGGACCCGGCGACGGTCGAGAAGGTGTTCGAGCCGTTCTTCACCACCAAGGCGGCGGGCAAGGGGACGGGCCTGGGGCTGAGCCAGGTCTACGGCTTCATCCGCCAGTCGGGCGGGCACGTGCGCATCTACAGCGAGGTCGGCGTGGGCACCTCGGTCAAGCTCTACCTGCCGCGCTACGTCGGCGACGAGGCCACCGCCGAGCCCCGCAAGATGGACGGTGGCGAGGAGGGCGGGGGCGACGAGGCGGTGCTGGTGGTGGAGGACCATGCCGACCTCCGCGCCTACGCCGGCGGCATCCTGCGGGAGCTCGGCTACCACGTGCTGGAGGCCGCCGACGGCCCCAGCGCCTTGCGCCTCATCGACGAGGGGGCCGAGGTCGACCTGATCTTCACGGACGTGGTGCTGCCGGGCGGGATGGACGGGCGGACCCTGGCGGACGAGGCGCGGCGCCGGCGGCCGGCGATCAAGGCCGTCTTCACCACCGGCTACACGCGCAACGCCATCGTGCACAATGGCCGCCTCGACCCCGGCGTGCAGCTGCTGCCCAAGCCGTTCACCTACGAGCAGCTGGCGCGCAAGGTGCGCCGCGCCCTCGACGCCGAGCCCGTCCTTGCCGACCCGCCCGGCGCCCGGCCTCCGCCCTGAGCGCCCGGCGCCGCGTAGCCTCAGTGACGCGGAAGTTGTAGTCTCGTCGCCCTGGAACCACAGGGGGAGGAACATGCGGCTCGCCATCACCGCAGCGCTCTTGGCGACCCTCGCCCTGGCCGGCGAGGCCCGAGCCGGTTGCGGGGCGCCGGCGCCCGACGCGCCGCCGGGGCGGCTCGATCCGGCGATGGAGTCCTACCGGCATCTGTTCCTGCCGCTGGCGGGCGAGGGGGGCTTCCACGCCCGCTTCATGGGCGTTTCCACGGTGCTGTTCCGCGTCGGCGACGACGCCATCCTGGTCGACGGCTACTTCTCGCGTCCGGGGCTGTGGCGGGTGCTCGGGAAGATCGCGCCGGACCGGGCGCGCATCGACTATGCGCTCGGGCGCGCCCGGATCACGGGGCTGCACGCCGTGCTGGCCGCCCAATCGCACGTGGACCACGCCTTCGACGCCGCGGCGGTGGTCGAGGGGTGTCCCGGCGCCCGGCTGGTGGGCTCGGAATCGACGGCCAACATCGGACGCGGCGCGGGCCTTACACTCGACCGCATCCACGTCTTCCGGGACCGCGAGCGCCTGCTCTTCGGCGACGGCAGGGTCGCCGTGACCGTGTTCAGGTCCCCGCACGGGGAGCCGTTCCTCGCGCGGGGCGACATCACCGCGCCGCTTCGCCCGCCCGCCTACGCGTGGGACTACCGCGAGGGCGGCTCGTTCTCGTTCCTGGTCGAGCAGGGCGGTCGCCGCATCCTGGTCCATCCTGGAGCCAACTTCGAGCCGGGCATGTACGAGGGCGTGCGGGCCGACGCGGTGCTGCTCGGGATCGCCGGGCTCGGCGGCCGGGGAAGGAGGAAGGCGGACTTCGCCGGGCGCTACTGGGACGAGGTCGTGAAGAAGACGCACGCCAGACTCGTGGTTCCCATCCACTGGGACGACTTCTTCTCGCCGCTGGATCGGCCGCTGAGACCCAGCCGGCTCGGCTTCACCCGGGCGATCTGTCGGGTTCTCAAACAGGGGAAGGCGGACCGAATCCCCGTGCGCTTCATGCCCACCTTCGAGCCGGTCGATCTGGTCGCCGCCGCGGACGCGCCGGACCGCGACACGGTCGTGCCCGATCGGTGCCTGCGCGTGACATGAGGGAAAGTGGCGCGAGTGACGGGGCTCGAACCCGCGACCTCCGGCGTGACAGGCCGGCGCTCTAACCAACTGAGCTACACCCGCGTCGGGGCGTGCCGAAGCAGCCCGTCGAGAGGCGGGTGGAATAGGGAGGGGCCGAGTCCGTGTCAAGCGGCGTGCTGTCGCAAATCTCGACAGAACGGCGTTATGGCGCGAAGGTGTGGCGCAAGCTCTGCTGAGGGGAGACTTCCATGCGTCTGAAGCTGTTCGCCGCCGTCGCCGTCGCCGCCCTGGCCATCGGGCCGGCCATGGCCTGCGAGGGGCCGCCGGTCTGCACCGTGCAGGATCCGACCTCCACCGATCTCAACGTCCGCGACGGGCCCAACGGGCGCATCCTGATGACCCTGCGCGACGGCCAGAAGGTCGAGGTGCTGGACCACCGGGAGGCCAGGGGCCAGCGCTGGGCCCGCGTCGCCAAGTACGAGGCCGCCGGCGCCGGCTGGGTGTTCGGCTCCTACGTCAGGTGCAAGCCGGACGGCGAAAACCTCGACATCTGCACGGTGAAGGACCCGACGGGCACGCCCCTGAACGTCCGCTCCGAGCCGAACGGCGAGATCTACGGCCAGTTCAGGAACGGGGTGAAGGTGCGCAAGCTGGAGAGCCAGACGCACAACGGCCGGGAGTGGATCCTGGTCGAACGCATCCCCGACGACAACGTCGTCGGCTGGGTCTTCGACCCCTATCTGAAGTGCGAGGAGGACGAGGAGGCCTGACCTTCATCCCCCCGGGGTGAAGGTCGGGAATTGCGAACGATTCTCAACATCGCGCCGTTATGCGCTAACGGTTTGAACCCCGCGCGCCGAGGGTCTAAAGAGGCCGCGATTCCGCCGCTCCACCCGGCGGGGAAGGCCCATCCATGACCGCGTTTCTGCTCGACTATCTGCCGATCGTGATCTTCTTCGGCATAGCCCTGGCGCTCGGCCTCGGCTTCATGATCGCCGCCTGGGTCGTCGCGCCCAGCAATCCCGACACCGAGAAGAACTCCGCCTACGAGTGCGGCTTCAACGCCTTCGAGGACGCGCGCATGAAGTTCGACGTGCGCTTCTACCTGGTGTCGATCCTGTTCATCATCTTCGACCTCGAGGTGGCCTTCCTCTTCCCGTGGGCCGTGTCGCTGTTCGACCTGCCGAAGCCCGAGATGGTCTTCGCCTTCTGGTCGATGATGGTCTTCCTGCTCGTGCTGACCGTCGGGTTCGTCTACGAGTGGATGAAGGGAGCCCTGGAATGGGAGTAGAGACCCCTCCGAAGGGCTTCGACCCGAAGGCCCTGCGCTACGGCATGGCCGGGCGCACGACCGTCGAGGGCTACGACCCCAAGCTGCACGACCGCTTCTTCGAGCAGGTCGACGCCGAGTTGGGCGAGAAGGGCTTCCTGGTCGCCGCCGCCGACGACGTCATCACCTGGGCGCGCACCGGCTCGCTGATGTGGATGACCTTCGGCCTGGCCTGCTGCGCCGTGGAGATGATGCAGGCGTCCATGCCGCGCTACGACCTCGAGCGCTTCGGCTTCGCGCCCCGCGCCAGCCCGCGCCAGTCGGACGTGATGATCGTCGCCGGCACCCTGACCAACAAGATGGCCCCGGCCCTGCGCAAGGTTTACGACCAGATGCCGGAGCCGCGCTACGTCATCTCCATGGGCTCGTGCGCCAACGGCGGCGGCTACTACCACTACAGCTACAGCGTCGTGCGCGGCTGCGACCGGATCGTGCCGGTGGACATCTACGTGCCCGGCTGCCCGCCGACCGCCGAGGCGCTCGTCTACGGCGTGCTGCAGCTGCAGAAGAAGATCCGCCGCACCGGCGACATCCTG
>Ga0196964_10001799_pt1 | contig 10535 bp, 12 predicted proteins | sample S1_10metaG_FD_148615 | JGI IMG/M metagenome (GOLD analysis project Ga0196964, IMG submission 148615) | Soil microbial communities from Anza Borrego desert, Southern California, United States - S1_10 | ecosystem: Environmental > Terrestrial > Soil > Desert | place: USA: California | collected... | reverse complement strand
AGTTTTTATTTTGTCCGTTTTTCAATTGAAGAACTGCAATGTATAGATTGAGATACAAAAATTAGAATTTTTCTAATTTTTGTATGGTTCAGGACCATAAAAAAACAATCATTTATGTATTGACTTGCACTGTTTGTGATACTTATAACATTTTAACAGAGAGAATTAGAATTTTGTAAATTTGTTTGTTCATAACAAATATACTCAATACAAAAATTAGTAATTTGCTAAGGTCACCATTTAAAATAGTCGGTTGCATGGCTTGGAGCTCTGCTTTGTAAGAGAGATCAGGAAGAGGATAGAGGCAATAAAGATGTTTGTTAAGTACGTGCCCAAAACCCATTTCAAGAAATGTATTACCGCCTATATACCCTTCTACTCCGCGCTTAGGTACGTTTGCTATTAGCAATGCATCAGAATTTTTTATCTTTTCATAGTAGGCTCTAATAACATCATTTTGGATTTTGTCGTCCGCTTTCTCTTCGTTTGGTATCTCGGTCCTGCCATGGTAAAATTCATGTTTAACACCATGAGGTATCTCGACCTCATGACCGTTCGCCACAAGCTGTTTCTGGATATCTAAAATTTCTTGGGCTGCCGTAATTGAACCACAAATTATTATTTTCATAGAATATATTGTAATAGCTTCCAACCAACTTGTCACTTACACCGAAAAATGCTTTGACTAAAATATGGTTATAATATAGTTATGATAGAAAAAACTAGATTTGAGTCTGACAAGAGTATTCTGGCGTCAAGAATTAACAACGAGCTGGGGCTTGAACTTTCTGATATTAATCCACTTAACAGCGACGAGTTAGGGGATAATAGCGAAGTATACACCGCACACACTGCCGACACTGAAGTAGTGATCAAATTGCTTCCAGAGGTACTGGGTTTTGAAATGGAACAAGCCGCGTTTAAGCTGTTTACTGAACATGGAATTCCCGCACCAAAAGTCTTAGGGGTACTGCTTCCAGACCAATCCCATAAAGCTGTAATTGTAGAAACACTTATTCCGGGAAAACCAATAAGCCGGAATAAAGAAAACACTCAACTGTATGCGGAAGCCGGAGTAGTTCTTAAAAAAATTCACGGTATCAAAGTCGAAGGCTATGGTACGTTTGAAATTACTGAACAAGGAGTGCGTGGTACGTTTAGTTCCTGGAAAGCAAACGCTGAAGCGTTTAAACTTAACTTTGAATTACTTGAGCGAAAGGGGCTTATTGATTTCAGCGCAAGAACAAAACTGGAACACGCTCATAAGATAACTTCAAATGCACCCCTGCCCCATGCTTCTTTTATTCACAGTGATTACAGCCCACAGCATGTTTTTAGTGATGGTAAGCAGATTACTGGAATTATAGACGTTGCAACTTGTTATGGTGGTGATCCACGTCAAGACATAGTAAACATGCAGTACTTTTTAAATCCCAAACAACGAGAGGTTTTTGACGCCGCGTATGGACCACTTGCCTCAGATCAGTTAATCCCCTATTATGCGGCTTTAGCTGCTGCTAATAAAGTGGCGTACCGCTCAGACAGAGGTTTCACTGACAGACTTGCCGAAGGTCTTAGCCAACTAAAAAACAGCCTTACTGAAATCTAATTAGGCAACACGTTTACAAAAAGACATAAGACTTCAAACACCTCACTGACAAACGCACATTCTGTATCTGACAGGATGTGCGTTTTCAATGATATAATCAAAACATGCTAAAAACTTTAACTAACATTAAGTTGTTATGCTGGTTTAATTTCTTTAATGACTTTCGGCCATACAACGCGGTGGCGGTTATTTACTTTGCGCAGGTTACAGGTTCCTATGCTCTGGCTTTAGCTGTCTATTCCGTCTCATATATTTCCTCGGCTGTGTTTGAGTTGCCAACAGGCGTGCTGTCAGATCTGGTTGGTAGAAAGAGAACTATTGTTTTGGGGGCATTATGCGCCACTCTTTCAATAATACTCTACGCTTTTGGTGGCTCTTTCGGAATTTTAGCTGTTGGTAGTATTTTAGATGGATTAGCACAGTCCTTCTTTAGTGGGAACAACGAAGCACTGCTGTACGATTCACTTAAAGAAAACAAAAAAGAAAGTTTTTTTTCAGAATTACTCGGAAAGACGAGTTCCATGTTTCAGTTGGGACTGGGAACTTCAGCGTTCATTGGGGGGTTCTTGGCCGATTGGTCATTATCTTTTGTAATGTGGGTGTCTGTCATTCCACAAGCGTTCGGATTGTTAGTTGCCCTATACATAACTGAGCCAAATGTACATAGTAATAAACATAGTACAAATGTTTTTGACCATTTGAGTGACGCCCTAAAAAGATTCAAAGAAAATTACAGTCTACGCATGATTAGCTTAGCGTCAATTTGGAGCTATACAGTTGGAGAAACAATATTCAAATTTGTGCCGGCATTCTATGCCTCTCTTTGGCCTCTGTGGGCAATAGGCCTAGCTCGGTCGCTGTCGCATGCAGCATCTGCTGCGAGCTATTGATTTGCTGGACCACTCATTAAGCGATTTAATGCTTTCCGCTTTCTTATTTCCGGCCAACTGTATGCGCTCATCACAGGGGTTAGTGCTTCTTCCTTCCCAACCATAGTATCCCCTATTTTGATTTCTTCATCCTCTCTTTTTCACGGTGCCAGCCACGTATCCAGTAAAACCCTTATGCAAGAACGGTTTACTGACCAACAGCGAGCAACTATGGGCTCCCTCAACGCCCTTGCCGGAAGCATATGCTTCGCGATATTTGCATATATCATAGGCTTGTTTGCAGACAAACACGGTCCAGCTCAAGCTATTCTGTTGGCAAATATCCTCGCTGTCCCAAACATACTTTTATATTGGCTTGCATATAAAAAAAATAGATAAAACAAAAATGGAGTCCGAAACAACGGACTCCATTTACTTGTCAGACCCCTCTGACTTCTTACGTTCTCTGAACGCCTGAAGTGCTGCCGCACGTCTCTTTTGGTCAGGAGTGGATACGTGTGAAACCGGAGGCTTCCTACGGCTTTGCCAACAAATTAAAGCTCCTAACTTAGTTGCCACCTGTTTACGTTCTTCCGGAGTAAGGCCTTTGAACTCACTATCCATGGACATAAGTCCCAAGGCCTGGCGGTTCGAAGCATTTGGGTACTTTTCCCTCACTCGTCTCGCAATTTCCATATATCTATCCCCTGCCTTCATATAACCCTCCTCTATAATATAGTATCACCCGCGGGGGTATTTTTTGTCCAGGTTTTCTATAAGCTCTCTGGCTTGCTCGGGACTTACCGCAGCCAAAATCGCATCTAATTTTGCTTCTTTACGGTCATCTCCTTCTTTTGACTGCGGAGAACCTAAGTAGAGCAAGTAAGTGAGTCCGGCTACCTGCCATAAGAGCTGTAAGAATTCAGACTGCCAGTTCTCCAGGGAGTCACGTGCGGTTTGGTGAAAAAAACCGCTAAACTCTATGGGCCTACCATGCTCTTCCTGCTCTGAGACATATACCGGCCAGGCAAAAAGCCAGTGTCCAACAAAACTAATTAAAAACAACGCTGCGGTTACCCAAGCATACCCGTAACGTTTAAAAATAGACTTTGAGATATTCATACTTCTATGCTGCACTACTCGAATGATGTTTTTCTGAATGTATTACGTACTGCACCATGTGCAAACTCTTCTATGTAGTCGATCCCCTTTTTCACTAGCTGTTTAGGTGTTGGGATTCTGCGAGGGTTATAAAGCTGATCATAGCTACGCGGAGCTTCACCGCTAAGCATTGCAGCTGTAATTGCTGCGTACGTCATACCATTACCGCTAAACGCAGCAGCAACAGCATGGTCCGGCTTATATTCGCCTATAAGCGCTAATCCGTCTGTTGGTTCTAAGATTGGCCCAGTCCACTTACGCACAATGGAATATGGAACCTTACTGCCCAGCAAATTCCCTATATACTCCTCAAGAGCTGCGAAACTTTTATTTTCGCTTACCGGCAGCTCAGCGCGGTGGTCTTCCCCGCCTGCTATCATTCTGTCATGAGTATCATCAGGGTCAATACGAAAATAGTGATACGGATTATGCATGTCTTCATATATCCCCTCTTGAAGCATGCCACTTGGAATCTGTACCTCACAGACATATGTAACATACATACCCTTCTTAGCAAATGTTTCCTTAGGATTCCCTACCGGGTCATAACTGGCTATGACAACTTCTTTAGCAGAAACATTTCCACCAGGGGTTTCTAAAAGAATGCGACCGTTATCAGAAATTTTTTCAACCTTTGTCTCCTCATATATTGCTACCCCTTTATGCTTAAGCCGTTCAGCCAATCCATACAAAAAACGTAAGGGATGAAACTTGGCCTGATCAGGTATGTCTAAGTATCCGGCGCTCTGTGCACCAGAGAGTGCTTTGTCGTGTAACTTACACTCTACCCCTAATTTTTTTAATACCTTTGCCTCTTCTTTTAAGTGTTTATACTCTTTATGGTCCTGTGCATATATATAGTTAGAACAACGAGTAAACTCGCAAGATATGCCTTCCTTTCGAGCAATTTTCTCAAGCAAGTCTATGCCAAATGCATGAGACTTGTAAACTTCTCGAACTTGCTTTCTGCCATACATACTTTCAAGATCACTGGGGTCAGTATCGAGCGACTGCGTTAAAAAAGCAGTTGTAAGACCTGTTGCCCCACTTCCTATTTCACGCGATTCCAAAAGCGCTACTTTCCTTCGTTTCTTTGAAAGCAAATATGCTGTTAATACCCCCGCTAGGCCACCTCCTATGATAGCAACATCTACTGCAATACCCTTCTGAAGGGGAGGGAAACTTATAGTTTTTGGAAAATCCTTCCAAGTTGGGTTACTCATAGTTAATACACCATCAATAATGGAAGTGAATCCATACTTCATGGCTTTCTACTTCTTATCAGAAGTGTATTCCATACTACTGAACGAAAAATTAAAACTGCCTTAAATAGGCTAAACTATAGCTAAAAGAATAAATACAATAGAAAGGACCACGTGCAGCCAGTTGTCAGAGCTGTCTATGGCCAGCAAAGACGCAGCGGCGTCAGGGGCTGCAAATCCAATAATTACCACAACAAGATACACAAGTCCAAAAATTAGCGCAAACTTTTTTGCTTTTCCATCATCTTGGAATGCAAAAACGAGACATAAAATACCTGAGAGCAAATGAACAAGGTTATGAAGCCCGTTTACAGGAAAAATCCCTAACACCGGGTTATTCACAAATCCCAAAAGCCCTACTAACGTCAACACTATACCAATAATAGTAAGAAATGTTTTTCGCATATTATTTTATTTCTTCCCCAAGAAAGCTAGGGAGATTACTATATTATTAATATGGAATGTAAACATTAAAGAAAAATTAATTTTTCTCTCATTTCTCACCTCTATGCTATTTTATTATGGCAGACTGGAGCAAGATATCTTCTCGTGGTAACGTACAAGACAGGCGTTCAATGAGCCCGCTATTCGTTGGGGGTGGTGGCTTAGGTGTGCTTGGACTTGTACTGTACATTGTCATAAACCTGTTAGGTGGGGGCGATATAACAGACGTAGTTGCCCAACTTCCAAATTTGCAAGTACAGAGCCAAGCAATTAACACTGAGAACTTGGAAAAACCAGATAATTACAACGTCTTCGCATCTACAGTATTAGGCTCAGCAAACGACATGTGGAAACAGGTCTTTGCACAGAATAACAAAGTGTATACTGCACCCACATTGGTTCTGTTTCGCACTGCAACCCAAGGGTCATGCGGAATCTCAACTTCAGAGGTAGGTCCACACTACTGCCCCCTAGATAAGTCCATCTACCTTGACGAAACTTTTTTTGACGAACTTCAAAGACGTTTTGGTGCCCAAGGTGGAGATGTTGCTGAAGCGTATGTCATTGCCCATGAAGTTGGGCACCATGCGCAAAATGAACTTGGGATTTTAAACGCGGTGCATGAGGAAGGTTCAAGCGAGGCTTCAATAAAAGCAGAGCTACAGGCAGATTGTTTTGCAGGGTTATGGGCAAACTCCATTAAAGACAAAGGTGTGTTTGAATCTGGAGAAATACAAGAAGCACTGGACGCCGCAGCTGCAGTAGGAGACGACAGAATCCAACGGGCAACAGAAGGTATGGTCAACCCCGAAACCTGGACACATGGCTCTTCAGAAGAACGCATGTTCTGGTTTAACCGGGGCTATGAAACCGGCCGTGTTGCTGAATGCGATACGTTTAACTAATTAACATCGCTGGTCGATGCGATATCTTAAATTAGAAAAAAATTATTAATCAAATTTTGATAAATATGACATCTATCTATAAAAAAATACTTGCTGCCGGACTAATTGTAGTTACGGCATTTGCTTTTAATTGGAATCCGCAAACTCTTTCGTTAAGCGTTCCAGAGGCAGATGCTGCCGCTGTTGATTATTACCTTAAAATTGAAGGGATAGAGGGAGAATCTACCGATTCAAGACACAAGGGAGAAATTGAAATTGAATCGTTTAGCTGGGGTGCCACCCAACCCGGTATCTCACGTCCCGGTAGTGCTGGCGGTGGAGGTGGGGCTGGTAAGGTAAATTTCCAAGACCTACACTTTACCGCAAAGGCAAGCAAGGCTAGCCCAAAACTCATGCTCGCCGCCGCTACAGGTGAACATATTAAAAAAGCAGTGCTCTTTGTACGGAAGAGTGGCCAACAACAGGATTTCTATAAAATAGAACTACAGGAGGTTCTTGTAAGCTCATACCAGACGGGCGGTTCCAGCGGTCAAGTCCCAACGGAGAGCTTCTCACTTAACTTCACAAAAATCGAATTTGAATACCGCGCTCAAAAAGCAGACGGCAGCCTAGATGCGCCTGTAAAAGCAGGCTATGACGTAAAAGCCAATAAGAAGATATAACTAACTGATTAGAAAAGACCTGCCTATGCATTGCGGCAGGTCTTTTGGTTCAAATCTAGGGCACGAATTGTCGCAGAGCAGCTAGAGCACGGCTTCCGAAGCCCGAGACCACTAAGTTGAAAACAAACACCAGTACAATACACCCTATTAGGGCATAGTCATTAAATCCCCAATTCCTTATGTGTTCCATGATTCGACTCCTTTGAATAAGTTTAGCAAACATCAGAATAGTTCTACATAATTTTTAATGCGAGTGAGGAGTATGGCCAGCGTTAAAATTTTTCACTCGTATGAATAAGAACCCAAGCGCGGCAGCACCAGCCGCAAAGGCTGCTCCTACCATAAATGCAGTATGGTAGCCGCTATTAAGTGCCACTACCGGCTCAGTGCCAATTGCAAGCAAAGCAGAAGTTTTTGCTGTAGCTAAACTGGCCAAGACTGCGAGACCTAAAGCTCCACCCATCATAAAGGAAGTGTTAACTAGACCCGAAGACAAGCCTGACTCGTCTAACGGTACGTCATTCATAGCAGCCAAGAGCATGGGATTAAAGGCCATACCTGCTCCAAGTCCCAGCAATACCATACTCGGTAGCACATCTATAACGTATGTACCGTCTATGGGAGCTCGTGAGAGGTAGAGCAAAGCAATTGCAGCTAAGGAAAGCCCTACACCCAAAGGTTTTAATATTCCAAAGCGAGTAACAATCTTTGCAGAAAGTCCAAGAGAGAACATGGCCATAATCACATTGCCGGGCAAAAAGGCTAACCCTACTTGAAGTGGGTTGTATTGCAATACGAGTTGAAGGTATAACGCAGAGAGGAAGAACCATGCAAACATTGCTGCTGCCCAAAACACAGCCATGGTATTTGCAGTTAATACATTTCGCAATTTAAATAAGCTTAATGGCACCAAGGGTACGCGGACTTTTGTTTCTATCCATACAAATAAACCGAGAAGTGCAAGCGCAGAACCTAGCAAAACCAAAGTCTGGACAGAACCCCACCCTACCTGATTTCCGCCTACTATAGCATACACCGCAAGCAACAGTGCTGTTGTAACCGTAATAGCTCCCCATATATCTAAATGCCTATGCTCGACCAAACTTCGAGTTGCTGGGACGAATTTCCAGGACAAAACAACCACTACTATACCAACAGGTATATTTACCAAAAAATTCCAATGCCAGTCGTATGCATTTGTAAGCAAACCGCCTAACAAAAGACCGACACTGCCCCCAGCTGCCGCAACAAAACTGTACACTCCCATAGCTTTTGCACGCTCAGCAGGTTCAGGGAATAAATTTATAATCAGCGAAAGCGCAACCGCAGTAACAACAGCGCCTCCCAAGCCCTGCACTGCTCTCGCAACCACTAACAAAGCTTGCGAGTTTGCTATGCCACAGGCTAGTGAGGCAAGTGTGAAAATGACAATGCCTATCATAAATAGTTTTCGTTGACCAAATAAGTCACCCAACCTACCGCTGAGTAGCAAGAAACCTCCAAAGGTCAACAAGTACGCGTTAAGCACCCACACCAGAGAAGACTCAGAAAATCCTAAATCTGTCTTAATCGAAGGTAACGCGATATTAACTATAGTCGTGTCTAACACTATCATTAACACCCCAAAACAAAGTATAAAAAGAGCCCACCATCTGTTGTTATTTCTCATACATACAGCTTACTTGAAATATATAAAAAAGTTAATAGTTACCAACAACACCGATACCATGCTATAATGCATATAACGATAAAACATGCATAAAACAAAAATGAAAAGACACCAAAGAAAGGCTGCTCGGTGGGTAACCAGGTTGGTTGAGTCCACGGGCATACCTCATACATACTCTACCACTGTAGCGTGGTTTGCTGAGCGCATGGTTCTTGCAACTATATGTTTAATGACCCTCTCTTTCTCAGCTGGAGCACTCTTTGTTTTAAAACTCGTTGAGCCTATCAGCAATAGCGCTGCCTATGACATTGCCACAGAGAAAGCCCGGCACCTCGAAGAAGGTATAAAAACTTTTTCCCAAGAAGTAATTGACATTGCTTCCCCAGTCTTCACTGCGTTTATTAAGGAGTACCGCTACCAGGGTGAAATAACTATGGACCATTTAGCAGTTCGTAAAGAAAAGCTACGCAAGTATCTGACTGAAAAAAAGTCACCTTTTGCACATGATGAAGCAGCGCTAGATGCCTTCGTAAACTCAAAAAACATGAAGATGATGGTCGCAATTTCATTTGTGGAGAGCACGTTTGGCAAACACTGTTACTATTACAACTGCAGCGGAATTGGAGGTACACCTCCTACTCTACGGAAATATGACAGTTACGCTGACTGGATTCGTGATTTCGATAGCTTGCTCGAGAGACGCTATAAAGACCTTCCACCGGAAAAGTTTATTGGTCTCTATGTACAACCCGGGAGCCCGAACTGGATTTACGGAGTAAAAAAAGTCCTCCGCGAATTCCAGGAAATCGGCATCGACTCCCCTGAGCCCACACAACAACAAAATTCCTAAATAATTACACCGCAGGTTTAACTGCGGTGTATATTTTAATTCACCCAATCAAAGAACAGCATAACACTGTCCTCATACATGGGAGCTGTTACAGCGATCCAATGCCCAAGCGATAGGGTTGCAAAAAACGTGCAGTTCTTGAATCCAAGCGTCAAACGAAAACGATGTTGATGCTGTCCCTGAAAGACTTTGCGCACTGTATCTACACTCAATCCGAAGCCTTGAAAATGAGCAATATTGTACCGCCTGCCATCTCCTAAAAAGAACAAAGTAAATGTGCAAACCCCGCCCTTCTCATGTACCGCAGTGTACGCTTGTTATTCCTCTTTTAACTTGCGACCAGGTGTACCATATAGAATCCTTTTAGGGTCAAATGGTATAACAGTTAGCTCCATTTTCTGGCACCTCCGCTAGGCTATCTCCTTTTGGACATTCTTCAAGAGATCGCCTACTGAAATAACTCCAAAACCCTTATGATTAAAGTTCTTTCCAAAGACCACGCCGCCATCTGGATGCCTGCGATATGTGGCAAGTGTCCTAAGTGGCTCGGTTTTGTGTCTCACGCCCGTGAGTTGGTCAGTCTGAGTTATCGGACATCGCACACAGAGTGTCTGCCCATAGAACTTCACAGAGCCTATCTCAAACTCAGACAACCGATCTTCTTCATACCACACCGCCCCGTAGAGAGTGATGTTCGGACGAAATCGGTCCATAGGTATTGCCGCGTGTCCTGCTCTCGTCAAGCGAGTATTCAGATCATCGAGAGAAGACAGAGAAATAACCAGAAAAGAATACGCATCAGCGTACGCAAGTTGGCCAGATCCAAGTTTTGGAGCACGAATTGTTTTCTCACTCATACGAACGAGCCGGTACTTGCCCGGCCGTTCCTTGGAGAGGTATTCTGTAACCCACTTCGAGGCTAGTGAACCCTGGTAAATACCTGAAGTGCTACTCTTCCAAACTCGCACAGGAACACTTGGACCATCTACTCCTTCCAATGGAACAGACAAGCTTCCCATACCGGGTGCAGTTAGCACCAAGTTTCTGTCTCTGAACTCAGTACGTATAAGGCACATTGACTTAATGCCAATGCCCTTACCAGCA
>Ga0196964_10001797_pt1 | contig 10538 bp, 7 predicted proteins | sample S1_10metaG_FD_148615 | JGI IMG/M metagenome (GOLD analysis project Ga0196964, IMG submission 148615) | Soil microbial communities from Anza Borrego desert, Southern California, United States - S1_10 | ecosystem: Environmental > Terrestrial > Soil > Desert | place: USA: California | collected... | reverse complement strand
CTTTTCGTCTGCGACCGCGATAACGCGCGCGTCCTCAAATTCAGTGCTCCTATTACGACGAACAAAGCGGCAAGCATGGTCTTCGGCCAGGGCGGCTCATTCAGTACAGCCGTAGCAGGTGCCGGAGCGGGCGGACTCAGCGGGCCTGAAAGTGTCGCTGTAGACGCCGGTGGAAATGTGTTCGTTGCGGATACGGCTAACAACCGCGTACTGATGTTCAATACTCCTGCCGCAACCGACACGCTCGCCGATCGTGTATTCGGGCAGCCTGATTTCAACACGACCACAGGCGGCGTGACGGCGAGCAAGTTGTCGATACCGTACTCGGTGGCGGTGGATGCCAATGGTACGCTGTACGTCGCCGATCGCGCAAATTCCCGGGTGCTGGCTTTCTTCTTCGCCGCCGATAACGATACGATTGCCGACGTGGTTTTCGGGCAACCGAATTTCACGTCGGGCTCGCCCAATGCGGGCGGCGGAGCTACCTGCAGCGAGAACACGCTCGCGGGCCCGCGCGGCGTGGCGCTCGATGGGAGCCGCAGCGTTTACATTGTCGACAGCGACAATATCCGCCTGCTCGGATTCGATACGCCGTTCTCAAATCCAGCGCCTGCTATTTCAGCGCTTAATCCGCAATCGGTAACGGCGGGCGGTAGCGCGTTTGAACTAACGGTGAGCGGCTCGGCTTTTGTCCGGAGTTCGGTCGTAAAGCTGAATGGCTCTATCCGCAATACGACATTTGTTTCATCTTCCGAGCTCAAGGCATTCATCACTTCGAATGATATTGCGGCGGCCGGCACAGCAAACATCACGGTGTTCACGGACGCGCCTGGCGGCGGAACGTCCTCCGCGATGTCTTTCAGCATCGAAAACCCCGTTCCCGCGATCGCGGGGCTGACACCATCCTCGGCTGATGCGGGCAGTTCTGCTTTCACGCAGACCATCGATGGCAGCAACTTCACTTCGAACTCGAGCGCCGCATGGAACGGCTCGGCAAAAACAGTGACCTTCGTCTCAGCGATGCGTATCACCATTCCCATCACAGCGGCCGACCTCGCGGCGGGCGGTGCATTCTCCGTCACCGTCAGCAATCCCGCGCCAGGCGGAGGGACATCTCCGCCGGCATCGTTTACGGTGAATAATCCCCTTCCGGCGCTCAGCAGCATCTCTCCCAATTCAGCGAGTGCCGGCGGCGGCGCATTCACGCTGACTGTGAACGGCTCGAACTTCATTAGTGGCGTTTCTGTGGTCCGCTGGGATGGAACAGATCGTGCGACGACGTTCGTTTCGAGCAGCCAGTTGACGGCGGCCATTTCTGCTGAAGACATTGCCACTGAAGGCTCATCCAGCGTGAGCGTCTACAACCCCGCTCCGGCTGGCGGAACCTCGGCCGCGGCAACCTTCCTGCGCCAGGCAGCGGGAAGCGGCGCGGTGCCAGCGATCACAAGCCCGCTGAGTGCTTCTGGAGCCCCTGGCAAAGCGTTCAGCTATGCCATCACGGCGTCGAACAATCCAACATCGTTCGACGCGGTCGGCCTCCCGGATGGGTTAAGTCTGAACACGTCGACGGGAGTTATCTCCGGATCACCTGCCGCTGAAGGCACCTATGAGATCACGATCAGCGCGATGAACAGCAGCGGAAAAGGTTCGGCCACACTGAGCCTTTCGGTAAAACCCGGCGGCGATGCGCCCGGTCCGACAAGCACCGGAAGCAAGAGCAACGCCGACGCTGACGGCGACGGTTTCCCCGACGAGATCGAGGCCGCGTTGAGTTCGGATGCAAATAGTACCGACGCGACGCCGTTTGGCGGTTCGAATGCCGGAACGCCGCTGGACCTGATTGTCTCGAAGCTTTCTGTGAAACTCAATTTCGCCAAGCCGGGAACAAGCGACACCATCCAGGTAAGCGGGACGATTCCAGTGCCTGAGGGCTTTGCCGTACTGGGTCAGCCGTTCGTGATAAGCGTCGGAGGCGTCGTCCGGGCTTTTCACCTGAATGAAAAAGGTGCTGATACGCTCGGCAACGACGGCGTCAAGCTGAGCGTGAAAGCACGCAAGAACTTCGTTGAAGCTCAGCTCGCGCGTTATACGGTCAAGTTCAACAAGGGCGCTTTTGCAGAGGCGCTGACCGATGAAGGCCTTGCCGACGCAAACCTTGATTCGGTTGCCTTGCGCCTGCCGGTGATTATCGTTTTTAATCAGAAACTTTTCCGAGTCGACCCGCTGCTGCTTTATTCGGCGCGTGCCGGCAAGCTCGGAAAGACGACTCAGCCGCGAAAGTGATTCAGGAGCACGCCATGCCGCGAGACGCCGCTGTCAGCAGACTCATTGATTCCCTGCACGAAACGCTGAAATATTTCGATCAGCCTGTCGCCACGATGGAACGCTCCTATGGACCGGGAAAATGGACTCTGCGCGAAATTCTCGTCCATCTGTCCGACACCGAGACGGTGCTCCTCGACCGCCTGCGCCGCCTGGCCGCCGAAGAAAAACCGCTCCTGACTGCCTTCGACGAGAACCGCTGGGCCTCCACCCTCTTTTATAAGCAGCGCGACCTAAACCTGGCGCGCGCGCAATTCGAGGCAGCGCGGCGCGGCATCATTGAGCTGGTGCGCACGCTGCCGGACTCGTTCGATTCAAAAACGGGAATGCATTCTGAAGCCGGCCCCCTGACATTCGGACAGATGCTTGAAAAAGTCGGATCACACAACGTTCATCATCTCGAACAGATCAAGGCCATTGCAGAAGGCCGAACGTGGTTGAAACAGTAGAGGCGAGTTTTCGGGACAGGTGACAGCATGTTTTTTGCATTCTTCAGAAATATCGGCCTGCCCGAACTGCTGATCCTGGCCTTTATCATTTTCCTGTTCAGCAGGACCTTTGCACGAAGAGCTGGCAACACTATCGGCCAGCTCAAGGGCGCGATCAACGGCGATCGCCCTCCAGCTCCGTCACCTCCGCGGAGCGAGCGCGAGGTTTGCCTTGAGACGCTTGAACTGCCTGCCACGGCGACGCCCGAACAGATTCGTCAGGCCTATCGCGAGCTGGTCAAGGTGTGGCACCCTGACCGCTTTTCCGAAGCCAGTCTCAAGGCGCGCGCTGAAGAAAAATTAAAAGAAATCAACACCGCGTATGAAAAGCTGGAACGTACGTTTTAATTGAATCGGATTCCAACCAAGAGGCTGCGGTGAACAAAGAGCCCGGACTGGCATGCCTTCTCTCCATGGTGTTGCCCGGCGCGGGACAATTCTATTCTGGTCGGCTCACGCGCGGTCTGCTGCTGGGGCTCACCACATTCGGCTGCTTCGGCTTTGGATTTTATCTGCTGTGCAGCCCAGCCGGAAACGTTTCGCTGGCGCTCGGTCTGATTGCAGCGCAATTCGGCGTGTGGGCCTTCAGCTGCTTTGATGCGCATCGCTGCGCGCGCGAACTGAATTCCGCCGAGCAGGAAGCGGAGCGGGGGATGAGCAAAGACCCCTGGATTGCTGTCCTGCTGTCAGTGCTTATTCCCGGCCTCGGTCATCTTTACCTGCGCCGCTGGGTTCTAGGATTCTTCTGTTTGATTCTACTCATCCCAATGGCGCTGCTGCTGGAAGGAATTCAAGAAACGCTGGGGGAAGCTGTCCTGGCACAGGCCGCTACTTTCATCGTCTCGCTGATTTTTCAAACAGGATTCGCGTTGTGGGCTTACCACGTCACTGCAGCGCACAAGCGGCCGATTTTAGCGGCGGCAAAAATCATCGTCGCGATCGTGTGCTTCAGTACAGCCTCTGTGCACGCGCTTCAGCATGTCCGGCAGAACAGCGTCGAGCCCTTCCGAATCCCGTCGGGCAGCATGATCCCGCTGTTCATGCCAGGCGACCGAATTCTCGTCCGTAAAAGCCAGCCTCTTCCGCCTCGTGGAAGTATCGTCGTCTTTTACCGGCCCGATGTTGAGGAGACGCTGTATATCAAGCGCCTTGTTGCATTCGGCGGAGAGACAATCGAAATCCAGCGCGACGGCCGCTTGTGTATTAATGGCGTCGTCTTGAGTGATCCGCCTTTTGACACGCTGCGTTATGAACAGCAGGGCGAGCACGCGCTTGCTGGAAGTCCGTTCTTCGTTCCTGAAAATACAATCTTCTGCCTGGGAGATAACACAGCCAGAAGTTATGACAGCCGTTTCTTTGGTGAGATCCCGTCGACCTTATTTCACGGAGTGGCCTACAAAATCTGGTGGCCGCTTGATCGGGCGCGAGCACTCGATGCGCCGGCGCCGAGCCGGTAGCAATCGCGCCCTCGAAGCGGTATGATGAGCCGCATGCAGGCGCTGAGCGACTTTACCACTGACACACTGAGCGAGACCTTCCGCAACTGGGGCGTAAAGCCTTCGCACGCGGCGCGTCTGCTTCATGCGTACTACGCCAGCGGCGGCCGGCCGGATCTCTCTTCGCTCCGGCTGGGTGTGGCTCTCTCGGCGCGGCTCGAACGCGAAATTCCGCTACGCCAGTCAAACATTCTCTCGCGCGCCCATAGCGCCGACGGAACGCTCAAGCTGCTGGTCGGGTTCGAACGCGGCGGCGCGGTCGAAGCAGTCCTAATGGGCACGAATTATCCCGAAAGGGCTGCCGGGTGCATCTCTTCCCAGATCGGCTGTGCCATGGGCTGCGATTTCTGCGCGAGCACCAAACGCGGACTCGAACGCAATCTCGAAGCCGGCGAAATGGTCGAACAATTTCTGCATCTTCGCGAGCAGGCGCTGCTCAGCGGCCGGCGGCTGGCGACGCTTGTTTTCATGGGCATGGGCGAACCGCTGCAGAACTACGATAATCTCGTCGCCGCGATCGAACGCATCGCCGGAGAAGGCCTTGGCGCGCTGGGCGGCAAACAGATATCCGTTTCGACCGTCGGCATCGTTCCAGGCATTCGCCGGCTGGCAGAAGCCAACCTGAAAGTCACGCTCGCTCTTTCGCTGCATGCTCCCGACGACGAAACGCGTTCGAAAATCGTGCCGATGAATCGTCGCTATCCGGTGCAGGAGATCATTGCGGCCGCCAAGTATTTCCTTGAGACAACCGGCCGCATCACCAACATCGAATACTGCATCCTCGACGGCGTGAACGACTCGGACGATCACGCGCACAAGCTCGCCGAGCTTCTCCGCGGCTTCCGCACGCACCTGAATATCATTCCGTACAACTCCATCGGCACATCGCTTACGGGAGTTGTTTACCGGCAGCCTTCCACCGAGCGCATCCAGCGCTTCGTCTCGATTCTACGCGAACAGCGCATCGCCACGCATCTGCGCCGCACGCGCGGGGACGACGTGAATGCCGCCTGTGGACAGCTGCGGGAAATCGCGGTTGGGAGTTAGCTGCTGGCTCTTGGCTCTTGGCTTCGCTGCATGGCGTGGCTGTTAAGCGCTAAAAGCCACGAGCCAAGAGCCGCTGTTAAGCCGGCTCAATCGTGAATGTCAGCGGGTATTTGTTCGTGCGCGCGATCGAATGCGCCTGATCCACGCGCAGTTCGGCCTGCTCCAGTGGAAGAACCGTCACCAGCGCAACCGAGCTGTTGTGCGCCAGCAGCATGATGTCCATCGCTTCCTGCAACTCTTTCTTGAAAATATCGATGAGCACATAGACGACGAAGTCCATCGGCGTGACATCGTCGTTGTGGATGAGCACCTTGAATTGCGGCGTTAAGCGGGGTGTCTGATTGGTTTCAGTGCTGGTGACGACTCCAGGCTCGACAACCGCCGGTTCACCCGCTCCACTGGCCGCGTTCTTCACGTCCGCTTTCATGGTCTCCAGCATAACCCTTGCAATGCGCGCGGCAGCAATGAAATTGCATTTTCATCCTCCGGCGGAGGGCGATTACCGCTGCGCCTCAAGTTCCTGGCGGTTGCGCGACCACCACTGTTCCCACTGGCTGCGGCTATCGTCCCAGTCGGGGTGGCGGACGCCGTTCAGGCAGATCATCAGACCATTGCGTGCGATTTTTCTGCGGTCTCCGTTTTCGCGATGCAGATACTCGATCAGTCGCTCCGCGATAGCCGCACGCTCGGAGCCGCTCAGTGTCGAGCGCCACGTGCCGCGTTCGTCTTCATCGAAGCGTTTCGGATTTCCGCCGCAGGCTTCGACCATGCGATGGCGATCGCGTCCCTTGTCACGCATCGGTGCTTCGCCTTCATCGTAGCGCTGGGCGTAGACATTTATCAGGAAAATGGCGGCATTGGCGCCCGTGCAGCGCGCGATCAGGCCCTCGATGTCGAGAATGTCGTCACGCAGCTCGCGGCTCGTGAACCAGCGTTCGGCCGGATACACGCCGGCATCGGGGCCTGAACGTTTGCGGCGAACAATGATTCCGCCCACGTCCTTGGCGTAAGGAATCAGCACCGGACGCGCGACGTCATAGGCGGCGCGGTGCGTGTCAAATAGTCCGACGGCAGCGTCGGGATTCTGCGGCCCGGCGACTTCTTCCCACAGCGCTATCTTGACCGGCAGATCGATAGGGTCCAGGTAGGCCTCGGCGATCAGCTGATTGACGGCGGGGCGGAACTGACGCAGCTCGCGCCCGATCTCCGGCCGGTTCCCATGACGGTAGTCGCGGATCAGCTTCCGCAGCCGGTCCTGATCCGCCGCGGGCATTCTGTAGTTAAACACCGTGTACGGATTCTCGCCGGCGGCGACTGTCGTGCGCGGCGCTGGAGCAGATGTCGCAGCCGAAGGGGCCGGAACGCTAGCTGGCGGCGGCGCCGCAGGCCGGCGCGGAGCTTCCGGAGCGATCGCGCCCGCCGGCAGCGCGAGTGTTCCGTCGGGGCCGATGTGTCGTTTCACGAATTCAGCCTGACGCGCAGTAAGCTGGCCGGCTTCGACGAAGACATTGATCTTGTCAGCCGTGAGCGGCTCAAGCCGGCGCAGCTGCGCCGCTTTAGCCGGATCGATAACCGGAGTCTCTTCAGCGGAAACCACACTGCCCAGCAGGATGAACGCTAACAACGAAAAACAAACACGCATTTAGAACGCCTCCTTTACTAGGGGTAAGACGTCCCGTACCCGCTCAGTCATTCAAAAAATTACTCGAGCGCGACCGATTGACAATCGTCTGCGTCTCTATCATCGGCTCTTTTCGCCTTACTCTCAAATAGCCGCACCCTTCCGGGGACAGGAGTAACCCAGCCACCTTTGCGCCAGCGGAATAAAATTCCAAAAAAAGTCGCGACATCTGGCGGGCTGAGCTGTATTCTATTAATGAAAACGCTTCCGGTAATGGAAACTACGCATGAGCAGTACTAAAACGCGCGAAAGTTCGATTTCGGATGTTCCGGCCGTGGACCGCACGCTGGATATCCTCGAGCGCCTTAGCGCCCGGCCTGAAGGCCAGACTCTTTCGGAGCTGAGCGGCGCGCTGGAACTGCCTACCAATGCGGTCTTCCGCATCATGGGAGCGCTGAAAGCACGCGGCTATGTGGACCGCGACGAAAGCAGCAAGCGTTTTACGCTCACCGGAAAATTTCTGACGATTACGCAGCCGCGCTTCCAGCAGAAGAGCCTGGTGGAAGTCTCCCTGCCATCCATGCGGGAGCTCCGCGATATCACGCGTGAAACGGTGCAGCTGGGCGTTCTCTGTGGAGCTGAAGGCGTCATTCTCGAACAGGTCGAAAGCTCGTACCCGCTGCGCATCGTCGTCGATGTGGGATTGCGCTTCGCGCTATACAACAATGCGCCGGGAAAACTGCTGCTGGCTCACCTGCCCGAGCACGAGCGAACGCAGATGATCCGTTCGCTGGAACTGGCTCCCTGCACGCGAAGGACAATCACTGACAAAGAGGAACTGCTGCGCGAATGCGAGCGCATCGTTCAGCAGGGTTATTCGACCGATTACGGCGAAGCGGATGAAGGCATTCATTGCGTCGCCGCTCCGGTGTACGGCAGGCACAATCGCGTTGAAGCGGCACTGTGGATTTCAGGTCCCTCGCGCCGCCTGCCGAAAGATTGCTTTGAAGAAAAGGCGCAGTCGGTGATGGCCGCGGCGCGCCAGGTTTCGGCGCGGCTGCAGTAGCCGGGGAGCTGTCGATGTTTATGCGCGCGGCATTCACAATTCTCGCCATGAGCGCGCTGGCACTGCAAGCCGGCGAGCTTCCGCCTGCGGCTGCGCGCGAGGTCGATTTCGAAAAAGACATTCAACCCATTTTCGCGAAGAATTGTTACAGCTGCCACGGCCCGCGCAAACAGAAGGGCGACTATCGCCTGGATCTGAAGGCCTCTGCCCTGAAGGGCGGCGAGCATGTAAATATCGTTCCGGGAAAGAGCGCCGAGAGCCCGCTCATTCACCTCGTCGCGGAACTGAAAACCGGCGAAGTGATGCCTCCCGACGGCGAAACACTCAGCAACGAGCAGATCGGGCTGCTGCGGGCGTGGATCGATCAGGGCGCTAAGTGGCCGGAACATCTTGCGGGAGTGGCTGAAAACAAACTCGACTGGTGGTCGCTGCGGCCGCTGGCAAAGCCGCAGATTCCGGCGGTGCCTGAGGCGCAGAAAGCGTTTATCCGAACGCCCATCGACGCTTTTGTGCTGGCGGCGCAGAGTGAAAAGAAGCTCTCCCCTTCCCCCGAAGCCGACCGCCGCACGCTCCTGCGCCGGCTCTATTTTGATCTGACCGGGCTTCCGCCGACTTACGAGGAAGTGCTCGCCTTCGAGAAGGATTCTTCGCCCGATGCATACGATCGAGTCGTCGAGAAACTCCTGGCCAGCCCGCGTTATGGCGAGCGCTGGGCGCGGCACTGGATGGACGTGGTTCACTTCGCCGAAACACACGGACACGATCAGGACCGCATCCGACCAAATGCCTGGCCCTATCGCGATTACCTGATTGCGGCATTTAATAACGACACGCCCTACGCGCGCTTCATTCAGGAGCAGCTCGCGGCGGACGTGCTCTTTCCTGACGAGCCGCAGCTCACACCTGCATTGGGGTTCATTGCGGCCGGTCCGTGGGACGAAAGTTCGCTGCGCGATATCCGGGAGGATTCTCTCTGCCGCCAGATCGGTTATTACCTCGACCGCGACGACATGGTGATGCAGACGATGTCCACCTTCACGAGCAGCACCGTCCACTGCGCGCGTTGCCACGATCACAAGTTCGATCCGATCTCACAGAAGGATTATTACGCCTTGCAGGCCGTTTTTGCCGGGCTGGGCCGCGCCGACCGGGCGTACGATCCCGATCCAAAGATTCACGCACAACGGCGCAGCCTGCTTGCCGTGAAAAACGCCATCGAACGCAAAGATGCCGCGCAGATCGAGGCGCAGTTGCAACCGCCGTTGAAAGAGGAATTGCACGCCTGGACCAACCGTCACCGCGCGGCTCTGCGGGCAAAGCCGGAGTGGACCGTGCTCGAAATTTCCAGGACGCTCAGCCAGGAAAATGTCGAACTGCTGCCGCAGCCGGATGGCTCGCTGCTGGCCTCAGGCCTGACGCCGGACACCGACACGTACACATTTACCGTCCGAACCCCGCTGAAGGGTATCACCGGCGTACGGCTGGAACTTCTTCCTGATGAGAGCCTGCCCCACAAGGGACCGGGGCGGCAGATTGACAACGGCAATCTGCATCTCAGCGAGTTTCTCGTTCATGCTGCGCCACAGGATGCGCCTGAAAAACCGCAGCGCATTCCCGTCAGGCGCGCCGTTGCCGACTTTAATCAGGCCAGTTGGACGATCGAGCATGCGATTGACGGAAAGATGGAGTCCGCCTGGGGAATTTTTCCAGAGACCGGAAAGCCGCACTGGGCCGTGTTCGAGTTCAAGGAGCCGCTCAAAGACAACAGCGCTTCGCTGACGCTCACGCTTCAGCAGAACCACGGTCGCAAACACGTCATTGGACGTCTGCGGCTATCAGTCACAAATGCGCCGCATCCGGCCGGAAAGTCGGAGCTGCCCGACGCCATCGGGAAGCTTCTGCTCCAGGATGACGCGGCACTGTCGCCCGCACAGAAGCTGGAGATCAGTGCGTACTTCCTGAAGAACAAAATCGAGCAGCAGCTTGCTGCGTTGCCCAAGCCGAGCCTCGTTTACGCAGGCGCGAAGGATTTCGTCGCCGACGGGACGCACCGCCCCGTCGCAAAGCCGCGGCCCGTGCATGAATTGCGACGCGGGGACATTTTGAAGCCTGGCGAACTTGCGCGTCCGGGTGCGCTCTCCGCGATCTCTGGGCTGCCCGGCCGATTTGAGCTCGCTGACAGCAACGATGAAGGCCAGCGCCGCGCCGCGCTGGCGAAGTGGATCTCCGCCCCGGGAAATCCGCTCACATGGCGCTCGATCGTCAATCGCGTGTGGCAGTACCATTTCGGTCGGGGGCTGGCGAGCATGCCGAACGATTTTGGCCGTATGGGCGCCCCGCCGACGCACCCGGAGCTGCTCGACTTTCTCGCCGCGACGTTCATGGAAGGCGGCGGCTCGCTCAAGTCGCTGCACCGGCTGATCGTTCATAGCGCCGTGTACCGGCAGAGTTCCCAGCACAATGCCGCGAATGCCGCGATCGATTCGGACAATCATTTC
>Ga0196964_10001796_pt1 | contig 10544 bp, 7 predicted proteins | sample S1_10metaG_FD_148615 | JGI IMG/M metagenome (GOLD analysis project Ga0196964, IMG submission 148615) | Soil microbial communities from Anza Borrego desert, Southern California, United States - S1_10 | ecosystem: Environmental > Terrestrial > Soil > Desert | place: USA: California | collected... | reverse complement strand
AGACGAGCACGTCCTCGAGCGGCAGCGCCCGGACCTCCATCGCCTGCAGCTTGACCTCCTCGCAGGCGGCGATCGACGCCTCCGTCACCTCGAGGGCCGTGGGGTCGAAGATCAGGTCGACGAGGACGTCGCCGTCCCAGGCCTTCAGCAGCCAGCCCTCCGGCGGGCGCTCGGTGCGCATGCCGGCTTCTTCGAGCGCCTGCAGGGCGCGGTCGGCGTGCTCGGGCGGGACCATCAGGTCGATGTCGTGGTACGGGGCCGGTCCGCCCCGCGCCCAGCACGCCACGCTGCCCCCGAGGGCGAACGGGATCTCCGCGTCGCGCAGGGCGGCGATCGAGCGCCGGAGCGTCGGGATCAGGTGCTCGGCCTGGTCGTCGTAGGCCATGTGCCGTGCTCAGTACCCGCTCGGACGGGTAGAGCCTCACCTCGATGGACATCGCGAGTTGCCCGACGATCAAGGTCGCCGCCGCCGGCGACCTCCACTGCTCGGAGACCCGCGAGGAGGAAGCGCACGCGGTCGTCGCCGCGATCGACCGCGACGCCGACCTCGTCCTCCTCGCCGGCGACCTGACCACGCACGGCCGGCCGGAGCAGGCAGCGGTCTGCGCGCGCGCGTGCGCCGCCGAGGCGCCCGGCCCGGTGGTGGCGGTCCTGGGCAACCACGACCACCACAGCGCCCGCGCCGACGAGGTCACGGCGGCGCTCGAGGAGGGCGGCATCACCGTGCTCGACCGGGCCGCCACGGTGGTCCAGGTCGGCGGCTGCGAGGTCGGCGTCGCCGGCGCCAAGGGCCTCGTCGGCGGCTTCCACGGCTCGCACCTCCCGGACTTCGGCGAGCCGGTGATGCGGGCGGTGTACGCCGAGTGCGGCGAGGAGGTCGACGGCCTGCGGCGCGCGCTGCAGGAGATCGCCGTCTGCCCGTTGCGCCTCGTGCTCCTGCACTACGCGCCCGTCACCGACACGCTCGTCGGCGAGGCCGAGGGCATCTGGACCTTCCTGGGCACCGACCGCCTGGCCGCGCCCATCCTCGAGCACGAGCCCGACCTCGTCGTCCACGGCCACGCGCACGCCGGGGCCTTCGAGGGCGCGATCGGCACCGTGCCGGTCCACAACGTCTCGCTGCCGGTGCTGGGCGGGGCGTTCCACGTCTTCGAGTGCCAGGCCCGCGCGGGGGCGGGGACCGGGGTGCACTAGGGGCGCGCCTGCGCCTTCAGGCGGCGGCGTCGCGGCGTGCCGCCATCGCCCGCGTCGCCGGGCCGGAGGTCAACCCGTGCACGCCGATGGACACGAGGACCGTGGCGAGCGCCGTCCACCAGACCACCGCGGCCTCGTCCTTGGCCAGGACACCGCTGGCCACGACCGCCGACGCGTAGAAGAGGGTGCCGATCCCCCGCACGCCGAACCACGAGACGTAGAGGCGGTCCGCGCCGCGCGTCTCGCGCACGCCTGCGAGGGAGAGCCAGCCGAGCACCGGGCGCACGACGACGATGGTGAGCGCGGCCAGGAGCCACCCCTCGGCCCCCGGGACGTCGAGCAGCGCGGAAGTCGCCGAGCTCGTCGCGAGCAGCAGCACCAGCAGCTCGAAGAGGCGTTCGAGGCGCTCGGCGCCGTGGTGGGCCGCGGCGTGGGTCTCGTGCTCGCGCTCGCAGCGGCGGAACGCGACGCCGCCCGCGAACGCGCTGAGAAACCCGTAGCCACCCAGCACCTCCCCCGCCCCGAAGGTGGCGAGGGCCAGGCCGCAGATGAAGATCGCGTCGTAGCCCGTGTGCAGCCATTCGCGCTCGCGCAGCCGGGGGACGGCCCGCCCGGCGAGGCGGCCCACGACGGCGCCGGCGGCCACGCCGATCGCACAGCGCAGCACCAGGTCGATGCCCAGCCACGAGCCCCAGGACCCGGGTAGGTCGTCGCCGGCCACCAGCAGGCCCAGGACGATGAACGGCGCCGCCAGCCCGTCGTTGAGCGACGCCTCGGAGGTGATGGCGAACTCGGCCTCGGGCTCCTCGTTGCCCGGCTGGGTCTCGCCGACGTCGCCGGCGAGCACCGGGTCGGTCGGGCTGAGCGCGGCGCCGAGGACGATCGCGGCGCCGAGGGAGAGCCCGAGCAGGCCGACGCCGAGACCCGCCACCGCGGCCACCGACAGCGGCATCGTGATCGCCAGAAGCCGCACGGTGGGGCGCCAGCGGCGGATCTTCAGCTCGCGGTCGATGCGGATGCCGTTGGCGAAGACCGCGACGACCACGGCGATCTCCGTCAGGCGGACCATCGCGTCGGGCGATCCGACCGGGTCCACCCAGGTGATCTCCATGGCGTCCAGGACCGCAGCCGCCCCCAGCCCGACGGCGACGTAGAGCAGCGAGGCCGACCACGCCCGGCCGCGCTGGTGCGTCACGGCCACCACCGCCGCGACCAGCACGGCGCCGAGGGCGAGGAGGCCGATCGCGGGCGGCTGGCCGGGATGCAGCCCGGGTTCGATGGCGAACGGCACGCGACCCGTGCGCTACCCACCCCCGGGGGATCCGTCACCATGCCTGGCGTGGGTGGACGCGTGCCGGGGGTCGTCGTCGCGGTGCTCGCGGCGCTTGCGGCCGCCGCGCCCGCCGCTGCTCAGGGCGCCGACACCACCGCCGTCGTGCGCGAAGGCCCCGGCCTGGCGCCCGGCGCCGTCGCGCTGCGCGACGGGCCGGCGCCACGCGCGCCCACCGGGCGCGCCGAGGGCCAGGCCGCGGTGACCCCGGCGACCTCGTGGTGCGGCGACGTGCGCGCCACCGACGACGTGGAGCACGGCCGCACGACCCTGCGCCGCTTCAAGGTGCTCTACCTGCACCCCTCCGACCGCCCGAACCGGCTGACGGGCGCGATCGCCGACCGCATCCAGCAGACCGTCTCGGCGATCGCCGGCAAGTACGCCCAGGGCAGCTCCGGCACCCTCGGCGTGCGCTTCGACTACGGCACGCGCTGCGGCCCCGAGTTCGTGGACATCACCAGCCTGCGCACCACCCGGGCGACGTCCGCGTACGCCGGCGGGGGCGACAGCCGGCCGGACGCGATCAAGACCGACGTCCTGGCGGCGCGGGCCTCCGTCCTCGGGCTCGATCGCGGCCGCTGGGACTTCCTGATCTTCGCGGACCTGCCGGTGACCGGCAGCTACGCCGAAGCGCACGCGGAGAAGGTGCCCGACCTGCGGGCGGATCCCCGCGTCAACAGCAACGCGGTGCGCGACAACCACATGGCGCTGCTCTACGCCGACGCCTTCGACGGCACGGAGTCCGACGAGTACACGGCCTACACCGCGACGCACGAGGTGACGCACACGTTCGGCGCGGTCCAGCCCGGGGCACCCGACGCCACGGGCGGATGGCACTGCAACGACGGCGTGTCGCTCATGTGCTACGCCGACGGCTCCCCGGGGTCGGCATTCGATCCGACGGTGTGCCCCGTCGGCCAGCCCGCGCCGTTCGGCGCGATCCCGCTCGACTGCGGGCAGGACAACTACTTCAACCCGTCGCCGGCCGCCGGCACCTGGCTCGCGGACAACTGGAACGTCGCCCGCCATCCGGCGGTCTGCCCCGCCTCGCTGTGCCTGGCCTCGACGATCGAGCCCGTTGCGGCCGCCACCGTCGCCGACGGGCCGCGGGTCGCGGGCAGCCCGGTGCGCTTCGACGCCTCCGGCTCGGGCGACCGCGACGGCACGATCGTGCGCTTCGACTGGGACGTCGACGGCGACGGGACGGCCGAGCAGTCGACCACGACGCCCACGCTGGACGTCGTGCCGCGCCGCGCGGGCCGCGTCGGCGGTGGCAGCGTGACCGTCCTCGACGACCTGGGCCTGACCGCATCCGCGCCGCTGGCCGCGGTCGAGGTCGCGGGCCGCCCGCCCGCGATGGCGCTCGCCGCGCCCGCGCCCGCGCCGACCGGCACGCCGGTCCTGCTCGACGCGTCGGCGTCCGCGGACCCCGACGAGGGCGGGCGGATCGTCCGGTACCGCTTCACGCTCGGCGACGGCCAGGTCGTCGAGCAGGCCGCGCCGCAGCTGCGCTGGACGCCGACCCGGCCCGGGCGCTTCGAGGTCCGTGTCGCCGGGGTCGACGAGGACGGGCTCAGCGGCGAGGCCGCCGTCGCCGTCGAGGCGCTGAACCGGCCGCCCGCCCTGCGGCCGCGCGTGCCCGCCCGGCCCGCCGCCAACGACGAGCTCGTCCTGCGGGCCGGTGCCACGGACGACGACGGGCGCGTGACGCAGGTGCGCTGGGACCTCGGCCGCGGCGTGCGCCGCAGCGGTGAGGCTGTCCGCGTCGCCTTCCCGGCGACCGGCCGGCGCACCGTGCGGGTCACCGCCACCGACGACCTCGGCGCCGTGACGACGCAGCAGATCGTCCTGGAGCTCGTCCGGGGGCCGCTGCGCGCCGTCCGGCGCTCCCGTCGGGGCGCCCTCGTCCTCACCGTGGGCTGCCCGCGCCGCGACCGCGCGTGCCGCTTGCGCGCCGACGTCGGCGGGCGGCGCCTGACCGCCGCCGTGCCCCGTGGGGCGGTGCGCCGGATCCGGACCTCGCTGCCCGCCCGGCTGCGCTCGCGCGCCGTCCGGATCACGCTGCGCGACCGCCGCTCGGGGCGGCGGCTGGCCTCCGTCGTCTCCCCTGCGCCCCGCACCTGACGAGGGGTGGTGCAGTCCACCCCTGGGGTGGGTTCACGCGGGCCGGCGGCTGCGGCACGATGCGCAGCAAGGCAGGGGTCCACGGGCGGGGGACGAACGTGACGCCCGGCGGGTCGGACGAAGGCAGGCGTCCGAGCCGCGTGTGGACCGGCGCGAGGGCGGGGCTCCAGGGGCCCCCCTCGCGGCCGGCCCCGCAGCGCACGACGCGCGCGGGGCCGGGGAAGCCGGCGGGCGCAGCTCGCCGGCGCGGGCGCGCCAGGCGCTGGGGCTAGCCGTAGCCGTTGGCGCGCAAGAGCTCCCGCGCCCGCTGCAGAGCCCGCTCGGCGCGGGCGAGACGTTCGCGGGCGTCGTCCTCGCCGCGCGAGGCGCGCCGCAGCGCGCCGGCCGACGCGTCGAGCGCCCCGGCCAGCCGCCGCACGGCGCCGCGGGCCGGCGGGGGCAGCGACAGACGCCGGACGGCGCGCGACGCGCGGGCGCGGCGATCGCCCAGGCGCCGCGCAGCGGCCGCGCGCGAGACGCCCTCCGGGCCGGCGAGGGCGCGGCGGTCGGCCCGGGTGCCGGCGGCGCGGCGCAGCGCCGCCGCCAGGACGTTCGCGGCCTCGGGGTCCGGTGCGAGGCTCGTGGCCCGCGCCCCGGCGCCGGGGCGCAGCGCCCCGGCAAGCTCCCGGCACGCGGCGGCGACGTTGCCCTGCGTGCGGCCACGGCACGACACGCCGATCAAGCCCTTGTCGGTGCCGCGGACCGCGACGGCCGCCGCGACGCCGTCCTGGGAGGTCAGCGGGCCTTCCACCTCGACGGCCGGCACCCCGCCGAGCTCGATGGCGCGCACGATGCCGCCGCCGAGCAGCTCGCGGCTCGCGCGCCGCGGCAGCGGCTCACGGATGCCCATGCCGTCCACGACGGGCAGCCGCCCGACGGTCGCGACGACCCGCTCGCCGCGCACGGACGTCTCGGCCGACCAGCGCGCGCGGAGATCGAGGCCGCGCAGCTCGCCCGCCCCGGCGTCCGCCGACCGCCAGCCCCCGAGCCTCACGGTCGCCACGCCGGACGAGGCGCGCAGCGTCGCGCCGGCGGTCGGCTCCTCCTCACTGCCGCCGGCGGCCAGGCCGGCGCCCAGGCCGGCCGCCAGGCCCACCGCGACGGCGCCGGCCACCGCGAGGGCGCGCCGGCGCGCCTGCGGGGGCAGCGGGTCGGGCTCCGGCCGGCCGGGAGCCGGGACCGGGGGCCGCTGGACGATGGTCGCGAGGCTGCCGGCGCCGCCGCGGACCACCTGCGTCGTGCCATCCGGGCCCTCGAGCATGGCGACGGCCGCTCCGTCGGCGCCCTCGAGCGCCATCGCCAGCCGCTCGGCGAAGAGGGTGCATGACGGCGCCCGGTCCTCGGGACGCTTGGCCAGGGCCAGCGCGAACGCCTCGTCGGCCTCGGGCGGCAGGTCCTCCACGAGCGAGGAGGCCGCGGGCGGCGGCTGCTCCATGTGCGCCCACAGCAGCCCGGCGTCGTGGTCGGAGACGAACGGCGGCCGGCCGCAGAGGAGGTGGAAGAGGGTGCAGCCCAGCGCGTACTGGTCGGAGGCGGCGGAGGCCGGATGGCCGGCGATGACCTCCGGCGCCACGTACGCCAGCGTCCCGACGAGATCGCCGCCGTCGGTCATGGTCGTCGCGGCCGATGCGCGGGCCACGCCGAAGTCGGTCAGGTAGACGTGGCCGGCGTCATGGACGTCGTCGAGCGGCAACAGCACGTTGGCCGGCTTGATGTCGCGATGGACCAGGCCCTTGGCGTGCGCGACGTCGAGGGCGGAGGCGAGCTGCAGGGCGATCGAGCCGACGCGCTCGGGCTCCAGCGGGCCCGACACGGCGAGCACCTCGCGGAGGTCGGGCCCGTCGAGGTAGCGCATGGCCAGGAACGGCAGGCCGAGGTGCTCGCCCACCTCGTGCACGGGCACGATGTGCGGGTGCTCGATGGCCGCCGCCGAGCGCGCCTCGCGCACGAAGCGCTCCCGGAACTCCGCATCCTGGGCGACCGCCGCCGCAACCACCTTGAGCGCCACCACGCGGTCCAGCCGCGGGTCGTGCGCGCGGTAGACCGTCCCCATCCCGCCGCGGCCGACGACGCCCTCGATGACGTACCCGGCGACCGACGCACCGGGGAGCAGGTCCCCGGAGAGCAGCGGCAGGTCCGACATCCGCTAGCCGGTCACGCCGCCGGGGTCGTCTGCGGCACCGGCGGCGTGGCCGGCGGCTGGCCGGTGCCCGTCTTCGTCGTGCCAGACGGCGTGGAGGACGAGGTCTTCTTCTTCTCCGTCGCCTTCTTCTTCGGCGCCTTGGCCGGGCACGAGACGCGCTGCAGCGACCCGTTGCGCGACAGGCACCGGACCTGCCCCCACCTCACGCGCCTGCTGCGGTCCAGCGACAAGGTGCCGACGATCTCACGTCCGATGATGCCCTTGCGCCGCACGCGCACGACGATCTGCCCGCCCGGCGGGATCTGCACGCCGTCCGACGGCAGCCGGAACGTCACGGTGCTGGTCTTGACCTTGCTGCGCCTTCCCAGGCGCGCGCGGGCGCACAGGCGGCAGAGCACATCGACGCGGCTGCCCTTGCGCACATCGAGGACCTGGAGCTTCGGCCCGACCGTCAGGGCGAACTGGAAGTCGCCGAAGGTCACGATCCGCACCCTGGTGCGCACGCGCGGGACCGGCAGCGCCCGGCCGTCGGCGCTGCGCACGCGCTCGGTGGCGCGGCTGCGGACCGGCAGCGTCTCGCCGAGGCCGTCGCGGGCGGTCACCAGGACCACCAGGCTGGCGCCGAGATCCTTCGTGGTCGGCCGGTAGCTGCGGGCGATCGCGCCGTCGATCGGCAGGCAGCCGGTCGAGTTGCAGCGCAGCCACTGCGTCTCGAAGCGCACGCTCTCGCCCTCCCACGCCCCCGTCTCCGCCGTGAGCCGCCCGCCGAGCGTGGCGGTGCCGCCGATGGACGGCTGGGTCAGGTTGCGCAGCGGCGGATACGGGATGCGGGAGCTCGCCGCCGAGGTCTGGGCGGTGTGGCCGCGCGGCCCGGTGGCGGTGACGACGAGCACCAGGTAGCGGCCGACGTCCTCGCGCTCGATGTCGAGGACCGGGCGCTCGCGGCCGGGGAGCACCTTGCAGTCCGACCCGTCGCGCCTGGAGCAGCTCATCCACTGGTAGCGCAGCGCCACGGCATTGCGCCACGTGCCGCCGGCCGAGGACAGCCGCCCGCCAACCTTCTCCTCGCCGACGATGCGCAGCGGCTCGAGCAGGACCGGGATCTGCGGCGAGACCTTCGCCGTGCGTGCGGACGCCAGCGCGGCGCTGCCCCCGCCGTCCTTGGCGGTCTCGACGACCCGCAGCTCCTGCTCCTGGTCCTCCTCGCGCACCACGTACGTCGCGCTCTCCGCCCCCGCGATCGGGACGCACGCGTCGTCGCGGCAGCGCTCCCAGCGGTAGGTGAAGGACGGCGACTGCGCGCTCCACTGGCCGTTGGAGACGGTCAGCGTCTGGCCGACCTCCGGGATGCCGACGATGCCCGGCACGCCCGAGCCGGCGGGCGGCTTGCGGTCGATGACCACGTCGACGTCCGCGGCGCCGAGCCGGCCGGCCGCGTCGCGGGACTCGACGCGCACCTTGTGCACCCCGTCGTCGAGCCCGCCGTGCGGGGTCGTGAAGGTCAGGTCCGCCCGTTCGTCGCACGGGCGCGTCAGCGGCTGACGGGAGAGCGCGCGGGTCTCGAGGGCCTGGCCGTTGAGCAGGGCCTTGACCTCGCAGACGCCGGACACCGCGTCGGTGGAGCTGGTGGTGATGGCCAGGAGCTGCCCGCTCAGCGCGGCGCTGGCCGTCACGACCGGATCGGTCGGGTCGTCGATCGTGAGGTTGGCGGAGAGGATCCCCGCGTTGACCGTCCCGCCGCAGCTGTCGCCGCAGTCGACGACGTAGGCCAGGCCGGTGGTCCCGGGCGGGAGCGTTGGCGCCTGCGGGGTGACCGAGTGGTCGGCGCCCGGCGCGTTGACGACGGGCAGCACGTTCTCGCCACCGGGCAGCGCCACGACGCGCACCTGCGCGCCCGGCGGCAGCAGCGCCGAGTGGAACAGCTGCGCGGAGACGAGCGTGCCGCCGGCCGGGACCGTCATCACCAGCCGCTTCTCGCCGGACTGGCCGAGATCGCCCCGGACGCGGATCCCGTCGCCGAACTGGCTGCAGTCCCGGGTCACCTGCTGAGTGCCCGCGCCGTCCTCGGCGATCGCGCCGTTGGCCCCGGGCGCTCCACCCTCCTGCTTGCACAGGCGCACGGAGTACGGGTCCGCCATCGCGGACGCGGGCGCCGAAAGCGCCACGACGAGACCTATGAGAAGGACCCCCCAGCCCTTACGCACGATCAAAATTGTAGGCCCCTCGGGCCCGTGCGGCGACTATCCTCGTGACAAGGTGTCCGCGTTCAGCCGTCATCGCCTCCCGATCGCCGCGTTCCTGGCGGCGGCGCTGGGCGGTCTCGGCGTCGGTCTCGCGGTCGCCGGCGGCGACCCGGAGGTCCAGCAGCGCGCCCCGCGGGCCGCGCTCAAGCCGGCCGTGGCCGTGCCCGTGGAGGCCGTCGAGCTGCCGGCCACGCCCGCCCTGCGGCTGCCCAAGCCGCAGAGCTCGCCGGCGCCGGTCGCGCGCGGGCCGCTCACCGCCGCGCCTGCCGTCCCGGAGCGCCCGGCCGCCGAGGCGCCCGCCCAGTCGAAGCCGGCGCAGCCGGCGCAGCCGGCGCAACCCGGGCGCCAGACGTCGCCGGGCCCGGGCCTCCAGGTCGAGGAACAGGTCGTCGAGACCCCTTGAGGCCCCCTGCCGCCACGCCGGTCGAGCTCAAACGGCTGGTCGAGCTCGACCGTGGCGGCACCCCGTACCTGGTCCACCGGGACCCGGGCGGCACGCAGGTGGAGACGGTGCTCGACGGCGCGCAGCGGCTCAGCATCGGCCGCGACCCGGCGTGTGACATCGCCCTGCCCTGGGACCCGGGGGTCTCGCGGCTGCACGCCGAGCTCGAGCACGTGGCCGGCTCCTGGGTCGTGGTCGACGACGGGCTCTCGCGCAACGGCACCTGGATCGGCGAGCACCGCATCGCCGGCCGCCACCGCCTCGCCGACGGCGAGGTGCTGCGCACCGGCGCCACCCTGCTGCGCTTCCGCGACCCGGCCGCCCGGCCGGCCGAGGCCACCGTCGTGGAGGACGCGGCGGCGGCCCCGCCGCAGCTGAGCGCCGCCCAGCGCCGGGTGCTCGTCGCACTCTGCCGCCCGTTCGCCGACGGCGGCCAGCACGCGCTGCCGGCGACGAACAAGGCGATCGCCGACGAGCTGGTGCTCTCCGAGGACGCCATCAAGACGCACCTGCGCACGCTGTTCACGAAGTTCGACGTGGGCGATCTGCCGCAGAACGCCAAGCGGGCGCGCCTGGCGGAGCTCGCCCTGGTCACCGGCATCGTGACGCCGGCCGACCTGGCGTAGCCTGGGCCGCCTGGTCTACCTCCGGCTCCTGCGCACCAGCCCGCTCGGCCCGCTGCTGGCGGCGATGATGGTCGCGCGGCTGTCCATCGGCATCAACGCACTGGCCGTCGTGCTCTACCTGCGCGCCGAGCGCGGGTCGTTCGCCGTGGCGGGGACGGTCGCCGGCGCGCTCGCGCTCGGCACCGGTCTGGGCGCGCCGGTGCTCGGCCGGCTCGTGGACCGCCTCGGGCGCCGCGTGCTGCTCCCCCTGGCGGCCGGGCACGCCGGCGGCCTGGTCGCGCTCGTCGCGCTCGGGCGCACGGACGTCACCGCGCTCGCGCTGGTGGCCGCGGCGTTCGCTGCCGGCGCGTCGATGCCGCCGGTCTCCTCCGTGTTGCGCGCGCTCTATCCGGTGTTGCTGCGC
>Ga0196964_10001795_pt1 | contig 10548 bp, 10 predicted proteins | sample S1_10metaG_FD_148615 | JGI IMG/M metagenome (GOLD analysis project Ga0196964, IMG submission 148615) | Soil microbial communities from Anza Borrego desert, Southern California, United States - S1_10 | ecosystem: Environmental > Terrestrial > Soil > Desert | place: USA: California | collected... | reverse complement strand
GTACACGATCCTTTTTTCCCATCCTTTTTCTAATGGATATTCTTCCAGGTATGCGGAATAAAAATCAGGGTGAAACCCCCCGAACAATTTTGACATGCCCAGGTCCATTTCCCGGTGACCATAATATATTGCGGGGTCATATATAGATGCACAACCTCCCACGACGAAAATAAAATTCCCGCTCCATAGATCACCATGCAATAAAGCGGGAGGTTCAGTTGGATAGATATCTCCTATACGCTCGCAAAATGAAATTGCGGCCTGCATGATCCGATCATTGAAATCTTTTCTTTCTGAAAGCAATTTTACGAGGGGCAGGATCCGGTAATTTGAATAAAATTCCTTCCATGTTTTTGAAGGGTTGTTCATTTGAGGCAGGTTGCCAATATAATTATCTTCGTCAAAACCAAAATAAAGTCCCGGTTGTTTATGCATCCTGGCTACTGCCTGGCCAAATTCTTTCCAGCTATTCCGCGTAGCCTGTCCATGATCAAGCCATTCTAACATTAAGTATTGTTCTTCCCCAACCAGTCCGCAGCAACATACACGTGGGACGACCAAGGGGAATTTTTCGCGTAGCAGGTTCAGTCCGTTCTTTTCCTTTTCAAACATCCCGGGATAACGAGCTGCGTCATTGATCTTAAGAAAATATTTTTTCCCGTCCCCATCCACCCGGTAAGCTTCATTGATGTCACCGCCATGAATAGGCTGATATTTTGCTTCAGCCAGGTTAATATTTTGCAGGATTAATGTGACTGACATCATTCCAAATCTATTCATTTTGATAATGTACCCGATAAAATGACTTACAACTAAAGACCAGGACTAATTGACTAAAAAGAGGCGGCATGATTTCTGCGCATTTTAACGAAAAGCTGTTATGCGACGTCAAAATCAAACTCAAAACAAAGACAGAAAAGGGGATACCGGCCGTACATCCAGCCAGGGAAGAAAACTGGCTTCCGGAGGTGATATCGCTTCTGATAAAAGAGGTGATCCGGAAATGGATGAAAACGCAAAAAGTGTAAAAACAGAATTAAAGATCCGTTCAGAACGCGCTCGTCCGCGCAGGAGCTGAGCTATATTCTTCCGGTATGCTGATCGAAATGATCCTTATTCCGCAACAGGAATATAGCCGCATGTATTGATATAATTTGAACTCCACACACGCCATCAGACCTTCCGCTGAAATGCTGGAGTAAACATGGCCATTCACTTTAATACCCCAGGTGGAACAGATTGTGCCATTCGGGGTAATTGTAACCGACTGGTTTTGTTTATTTCGGTCAAAGGATTTGCAAGAATCAGAAAAAACAAGAATCAGGGGGAACTTAGTTTCATAGTTCTATATTCAATTATATGACTAGTCGGATATCTGTCCGAATTTATCTTTTTTCCTACTGAATATATAAATCAACAGCGTAATTATCAATAACAAAATTGAACCATAGATCGCATAACTCAGTGGCATGTTTGTGTAGAATTTTCCCCTTGTCCTGCTAAACTAATTAAGTATAAATCGTGTGTGGTATGGACTTTGATTTTTTAAGTGATACTTATTAAATCTTTTATAATGAAAACATTCTATATCGCACTGGTAAGCGGCTTTTTCTCCTTAACAGTGCTAGCACAAAATCCAACCCTCACTATTACGCTGAAAGGAAATAAAAACAGGCAATTGTTGATCGATAACCGTGATTATACTCCAGCCACTTCTATTGTCGGGCTGTCAAATACAACAATAACTATTACAGATCTGCAACCCGGGCAGCATAACCTTGAGGTGGTTCGCGACAACGATCGAGATGTAAATACGACAATTACGCTGCGAGCTAATTACGATAAGCAGATTGTCATTAATGCGAACGGTAGCATAACGCAATCGGAAACCCGAACAGACGTGAGCCCCTCTGCAAAGATTCCAATGAGTGATGTACAGTTTCAGACACTGCTTCAAACGGCCCAAAATGAATGGAGAAATGCTGCGCGCCGAAAATTGTTGAGAGATGCGTTCAACAATCCGAACAATTATTTTACTACCGCCCAGGCCAGACAACTTATTCAATTGGTAAGTGCCGAGGCGCATCGGCTTGAACTGGCCAAGGCCTCTTATAGAAGCATTACAGACCCCGCTAATTTTTCCACCATTTATGATTTACTAAACAGTACAGCTGGCCGGAATGAACTTCGCGCTTATGTGAACAATTATATTTCGAAGAACCCGGCATCCATGGCTCGTATCCCGATGACTGATGCTGATTATGGTTTATTGCTTGAAAAGATCCAGTCGGATTACAGTCAAAGCAGTCGTGTTGCACAAATAGCCAATGCTTTCACGAATATTTCAAATTATTTTACCACTTACCAGGTAAAACAATTGTTGTTATTGCTAAATGATGAAAGAAACCGGTTGGAAATGGCAAAGCTGGCTTATCGTGGTATTACTGACCCCGGCAATTTCCACCAGGTTTATGATGTTTTTAGTGCACAGGCCAGCCGGAATGATCTATCGGCTTATGTCAGAACATTTAGCCAGAACCGCGCCCCAATGACTGTATCTGCATTCAATACGATCTACCAGAATATACGTAACCAGTCGACCAGCATGAGAACTTCAACAATAGCGAGTGTGTTCACTGATATCGGTAATTTTTATACAACATCGCAGGCAAGGCAATTGATATTACTGGTCAGCAGCCAGTCAGATCGATTAGCGTTGTCAAAACTTTCTTATCGTGGTATTACTGACCCGGCGAATTTCGGTCAATTGTATGATGTGCTGAGCAGCCAGGCCAGCAGGAATGAGCTTACTGCATATGTCAATGAGTATATTGGCGGTTCATCATCCACAACAGCTACCGCAATGAGCGACTTGGAGTTTAACCGCATTTATCGAGATGTAAGTAATCGTTGGGGACTGGGTGTGAAAATGGCAGCCCTGACTGAGATATTCGCGAATACGAATTATCATTTCACGACTGACCAGGCAGAGCGTTTGATCAGGCTGGTGAGTTCAGAAACTAACCGATTGCAGTTGGCAAAATCGGCTTATGCAAGGATTGTTGATCCGGTTAATTTCAACCAGCTGTATGATGTCCTGGCCAGCCAACAAAGCCGTGACGAACTTGACAATTATGTGAGAAATTCAGGTACTAGTACTATTAATGAGAATGTGAGCAGCTATCCGGCACGGGTGTCTATGTCTCAAGCAGATTTCGATGTTTTGTACAACCGGATTAGTAATACCTGGGGATTTGGAGCAAAAATGTCTTCGTTAACTGACGTGTTCAACAATGAGAGCAATTTCTTTACCGTTGCACAAGCTGAAAAGCTGATCAGGTTGGTGAGTTCAGAAAGCAATCGCTTACAACTCGCTAAACTGGCTTATGCAAATATTACCGATCCCGGCAATTTCCCGGATCTGTATGATGTATTCAGCAGCCAGTCCAGTTTGAATGAATTGAAGGTTTTCGTTTCTCAACAGTGAGTAACGTGAATCATGCTTCCGGGATCAGGATGGAGAGTAGTAAATAAGGATAATTTCTTTTTTACTACTCACTTTTTTGTGAATAGACTTTTCACTCACACAATTTAATTGAGTCTGTAGTTTCGGAACTGAATTGGATCTTGTTAACTCTACCGCCTTTATAATAAAGTATTAACACGCCATACTGTGTTTGATATGCATCCCAGTTCACATCCCTGATCTTTGGATGACCCAGCCATTTAAATAAACCGTTACGAGATGCGCCCATCAGGGGGATGCTGAGCTTCCCCCTGAACCTGGGGCCTATTTCAACATAGTCGCGACTGGTAATACCGCACCTCCACAACGGGAATTCTCTGTTTCAGCTTCTTCACTGGTGAAGCATGGCAGGGATTTTTTGATCTGCCCCTGTGTAAAATCAGGTTCAAGGCCATTCACTTTTCCATCCAGAATATCGACGTAGATGGCCGGGCATATACGGGTAGCTTTTAGCTGGGCTTGCAACCCGGAGCACAACAGGTTCAGGGCCAGCAGGGCAATGAGGGCTTTCATAAATAGGAAGATTTAGCCCTTGCCAGCGCAAATTCCTTGCTAAAATTTGCTTTCCGGAAAAATCAACTGCTGGGATAGTTTGTAGCCACCCTGTCCGCAGCTCTTTTTGTCACTACGCGTTGATCATGAACCAGGTTTCGACCGTCTTCGATAAGCAGTAAAACTGCTCCAAGCACACAAAGACCCGCAAAAATCCCAAGACCAGTATTCAACCCATGTTGGGGACTTCCATATATGACCTCCTTACCCACTTCGACTACGGTGATGGTTTCTGATGGAGAACGGTAAATAGCATAGGCCAGGGCAGCCAGGGCTGCAATGAATAATAAAATGGCCAGGACTCTCTTGTTCATATCTACAAGTTTAGCTAACTCAAGTTATCAAATTTAATTCCACTTATAGAAAGCAGAAGATTAATAGTGCTAAAACACAGTTTTTTTCCATTGGCTTTGTGCATTCGTTTTATAATCAATGTTATGGCAAAACTAAAAAGCATTAAACACTGCCCGGCAAAGCGCATAAAATGAACATTCGGGAAATGAAAAAGTTTGTGGTTAATCTTTCCGGGAAAATATAAACTCAATCTTGAGTATTCAAATTCAGGAATAACACTTGGGTACCCTACCATTCGATCTCTATCTTAATAAAATTCGAATTATTGGCTGGGCCAAACTCAGAATTGCAACTTATTCCGAGATCATATTTTCCCGCAGGTATCGATGGAATTCGAAAATGTAATCGGAGATCCAACTTTTTTCCTGATGGTAAAGTATACAGGCTATCATTTAGTTTTCCAACGCCCCGGTAAACAAAACCAGACCGATCTCTAAAAACAGGGATCACTTGCATGGGATAAACAGGATCCTGGAAATAAACAGTATAAGAACCCCTGTTTTCCAATGAGAAGTTCAGGCTCAATGAATCTCCGGGACGGAATCTGGGTTGGTTAATTTCAAATTGGATCTTTAATTCATTGGGAGTTTGGAAATGACCGGCGGGGAAAATTCTTTTTATTCCTTTTTGCAAATCAAAAATAGGAGAACGATTTTCCTGCACAAGTACCAATACTGAATCAAGCGCCCATTTTTGATCGAATTTCCAAATATCAAATTGCGAGCGCCTTATCACCAGGGAGCTAATTACAGTGGAAGGCTTTTGGGTGAAAAAACTGTATAAAGCGGCCTGTTGATAACCGCGCGTAAAGATGACTGGCTTTTCCCCGGAAATTATTTCCAATCTCCTGTAATCGGGTTCTTTCCCTGATAGTCCCATACTTTGTGGTAACAGGTTGGTGACAAGCAGTATCCTCGCAATTAGTATCAATGCCAGGGTAGGGGCAATAAATTTTCTGATGTATCGATAAAACTTAGGATCAATTGCTGATCTGTTATGTAATAAAACAATTATGGAAATCGAAGCAGCTACCATCCATTGCGCCTGCACCTGGCCTTTATATGCCAGCAACCAAAAGAAGAAAAGTAGTCCCCCCAAAACATAATAATGTGCCCGTTCAATTTTATCAGATGGTCTGTACCTGGCCAAAATGAAAATCACCAGCCCTAAAGTAATGGGGTTAAAAGCAGCCAATGCGGTAGGAATATATTCGATGAAGTGAATGATCTTGAACTCAAAGGCAGCGAATTGATAACGGAAGCCGGGAAAGTCATGTTCGTAAAGCCACCAGAAGTGGGGTAAGCACAATATCAACGCCAGGATACCAGCCAGCCAGAATTTCCAATCAAGTAGCAAACGTAAATTGGATAACACAACAAAGCCGATTACAAGCACCCCATGATATTTACTGTATAACAATCCTCCCATGGAAATTGCCAGTAACAAGATGGCCATCCAATCAGGACGGTGAATAAAATTTTTATAATTGAAGAGAAATAGTGCAGTAAAGAATAACAAAGGAACATCAGGAGTGGTAATGAAACCAAATGCATTAAACATCACCAACGAGCCAGCAATAATAAAAAATGAAATGATTGATTTGCGCTCCCATTTTTTGTTTTCCAATTGCATCCAGGTCAGAAACAGCGTGCCCGTTTGCAAAACCGGTGTCAGGAATCTCGCTCCCAGGTTATTTTCAAAGATCAGCGAACTGATATTGGTCAACCATCCGACCATTGGCGGGTGATCAAAATAACCCCAGGCAGGATATTGTCCCCACAAAAAGTAATAAGCCTCGTCTGCATTGATCTCTGTGAATCTGGCTTGCCCAAGATTGATCAGAAACCAAACCAGCAGCAGCAGATAAAACAAGCTTTTACCCGGTTGGCTGAATATGACCGTTAATTTTGACAACGGGAAAGTGCCTGATTTTAAGATGCTGTAGTATGAAAATGGTTAAATTTAGGACAGTTTATTTTTTAATCAAAACTATTTGATATGAGAAGAATTATCTTATTTCTTTTGATACCGGCGATTTTCAATAGCTGTGGTAGCAATGAAAAAAAAGAAAGCAATACAGTCAGTGCAGAAATGAAAGCATTTATGAAAAAGCTGGATGGTAAATCTGCTTCGGTGACGGCCGCTTTAAAAGAATTTGGAAAAGATGGCCTGGATGACGTTGACATGGATCTTTACGATCTGAAGGATGCAACAGTAGTAGAAGCAAAAGATAGTTGCTACCTGATGTCAGCAAAATCGGGCATCACCGTGCGCAAATATTTTCTCTGTTGGGAGGCCGGTAAGATCAGTTCCGTCGAGGACAGGGGCATGGAATAACCAGTACGTCGCTCGATAACTTAACGATTACTTCGGATTAATAATTTTTTCACCCTTTATGGGAGAATGATTCATTTTTAAATTGCCATTTACCAAAACCCGGGCGAAATAACATTTCACCCCGCTAGCCACATTCATGTCTTCCGCATTTTGTATATGAAAATGCAAATGGGGTTCTGAGGAATTCCCGGAATTTCCACAAAGACCTAGTAATTGTCCCTGCTTTACCTTCTCTCCCTGTTTTACTTTAATTGAATGTTGCTTGAAATGCGCAAAGAATAAATATTCGTTGTTCCCAGTACGCATGATCACGGTATTTCCCGGTATGTACACCGGGTTCATTTCACCGGGTATATTATCCTTTATTCCATCCACCGCCATCACCACTTCTCCATCACAAGGGGCGAGTATTTCTTTTTCAAAAGCATAGTAATCTTCGTTGACGTTTCCAGTCGTGCGAAATGATCTACCTCTTGTATCCGTGATTACGAGGTCAAAAGCATTTTTCTGTGCGGGATGCTCTACATGATAATTCAGTTCTTTGGTGTCCCCGCCCCAGAACACTGTCCATTCTTCGCGGAAAGGAAGCATTAGTTCGGTTTTGTTTCTTTTTATCTCCGGCACTTCCACGTCTGTATAGGGTCTAATAAAAAGCCCATTGATCATTGATTTATCATCCAGGGAAATATTCAATGAAAAGATGCCTCTTTCAAATTTCGTTTTATAGATCGCATAACTCTTCTGGTACTTTTTGAATTCCCGACGGGTGATCTTGCCCGCCTGTGCAAACAAACCATCCAAAAATTCTGTTGTCTTCTCCAGGGGGAGAGCTGCCTTCATCTCATCACCAAACAGGTGAAAAATGCTGTCCGGGGATTCCGCATTATAATATTTTTCGAACTTGTCGGCAATTGCGTGATGAGTTTGCTTTTCGACCTGGGCCATGCAACCGATAAAAATTAATACCAGGAATGTAAAAAATAGTATCCGCATTCAATGCTTTTAGACTCGCAAATTTAATTGAAGGTATTAAATCAAATCCTCAGGCTTCAGGATCGGGATTCTTTTTACTCATCTCTTTCAATTCCCTGTTATTGAAGATCACCTGGTCGGTTTTGATTTTTGCAAGGTAGAGCAACGCCTTAGCGAGGTCAACAGATGTAATGACTTTTGTAGGAGTGAGTATTTTCCAAATTGGATAACTGAAATAAAAAATCTTATATAGAAAAGGAGCTCGTGGATTCCCGCGAAAGGGTTTTATACCAGCAGGCCTGGCTATTACCAGGTTTTTGAATGGCAATTCCATCAGGTCTTTCTCTGCTTTTCCTTTTACCCTGCCAAATAAGGTCTTTGTTTTACCCGTCTGGTCTGCACCATCACCGCTTACAAAAACAAAATAGATAGCCGGGTTGGCAACGATCATTGCTTTTGCGGCGGCGAGAGTGTATTCATAGGTGATGATCTCGTATTCCTCTTTACTCACCTGTAACTGGGAAACACCCAGGCACCAGATACACGCATCGATTCTCTCCAGTTCGTTTCGCAATGGCGTATAGTTCATGAAATCCTGATGGATCACCGTTTTTAACTTAGGATGTCGAGCCTCGACCGCTCGCCTGCCCAGGGCCACGATCTCTGAAATTTCTTTATCATTAAGGGCTTGTCTCAGGACTTCCGATCCCACCATGCCGGTGGCTCCCATAAGTAAAAGTCTCATGTTAAGCTTTAGCGGCGAATGTAAAGAAAGAAGATCCTGTTGTTGAACAGTTCAAAAGAATTCTTTTCGTAATAATCGAGTCAGGGTCTCAGGAACCAGGGCCTGGCAGTTTCGTCGGTGGAAAAAAATTGCAAAAGCAGTTGAGCTACTTTCAGCCTGCCGCTGGTAGAAGGGTGAGTGCCATCTGACTGAAAATCGCCGGGAAGCCATACAAGTCCATCACTGCGTGATGAATCTCCCTTGGCCCAGAGCGAAGGTCCCCAGGAAAGCCATGGTGCTACTGGATTCGAGCCGGAATAAACCAGGCCGGCATCAGCTGCAATCTGGTCGGCAATCAACCGTTTTACCGCCCAGCCGGAAAACCAGGCATAAGGTTCGGGATTAAGATTTGTGGCCGCATAGCCCGCATAGATCCTCTCACTCAGATAACAGATCTTTAAATTGGGAAATTTGGTCTTTAGTATTTGTATTACGGACTTGAATTTCGCCTTCAACGCATCGGGGTAGCTGGCAAAGGCTGTATCTGTTGGACGAGCCTCAGCTTCCTTGAACCAGATCACCTGAACTTGTGCAGCAGTAAGGCCTGCATTGGCCAGACGCATCATGACGGTGTTCCAGTAGGTTGCGGCTGGATTATTAATGGCATTAATATCCTGACCGCCTACGGCTCCGTCCATCAAGACGAGACGGGGATGACGGTTCGGGAACGATTGCATCAGGGAAAGAAAAGCCTGGGTTTCCATGGTCGTATTTGACATGCCGATCGAAAGCCAAACTATTTGACCAATGGTTTCATCAACCGCGCCACTATTATTTAACGGTTTTATACCATGGGCGATAGTTAGACCGGCCGTATTATGTGAGGCTGGTCGTTGATTACTGCCTTCATAGAGTCCTCCTTTATAGCCCCTGTAAAACGATCCGGTAAAATCCATCAATGGCTTTGAAACTGTTATGGTACTCTGGGCATTGTTCGGCGTGTTTGGCGGCGCCTGGTTTTTTCTGCAGGCGGTTATCAGCAGAAAAAGGATTAAACTCCCTGCAAAACTGCGTTTAATGATCATTCCCATTTTATGTTTTTCCTGTTTTCAGCTGAATTAGACCAGCAATCCGGGCCGCTGTTTAACCAATTTAACTACCCTGGCCCAGTTTTTTTTGCAGGTTGTCATCGATAGCAGCTAAAAATTCCTCGGTATATAAATAATGGGTCCCATGTTGGACTTTATTGCCATGAATGCATACCGCGAGGTCCTTGGTCATCTTTCCTTCTTCCACCGTGTGAATACAAACCTGCTCCAGTGTATTGGAGAATTCAATTAGGGGTTGGTTGTTGTCAAGTTTACCACGAAAAGCCAGCCCTCTTGTCCAGGCAAAAATGGAAGCGATAGGGTTTGTTGAAGTGGGTTTTCCGGCTTGATGTTCCCGGTAATGCCGGGTAACTGTTCCATGTGCAGCTTCCGCTTCCATGATCTTTCCATCCGGGGTGATCAATACGGAAGTCATTAATCCCAGCGAACCAAATCCCTGGGCAACCGTGTCGCTTTGCACATCACCATCATAATTTTTACAGGCCCAGACAAAGTTGCCGTTCCATTTCAGCGCACTGGCTACCATATCGTCGATCAGCCGGTGTTCAAATGTGATTGCCGCTTCATCGAATTGTGTTTTAAATTCATTTTTATAGGTCTCTTCAAATATATCCTTGAAGCGTCCATCATATTTTTTAAGGATGGTATTTTTCGTGGAGAGATACAAGGGCCATTTTTTATTTAGCGCCATGTTAAAGCAACTTCTTGCAAATCCCCGAATACTGTCGTCTGTGTTATACATGGTCATTGCAACACCATCGCCTTTAAAGTTGAAAACTTCGAAAATTTGCGGCTGTCCGCCATCCTCCGGTGTAAATGTCATCGTCAATTTCCCTTTTCCTCTGATCACTGTGTCCGTTGCGCGGTATTGATCTCCAAAAGCGTGGCGACCTACAATGATAGGAGCAGTCCAGTTCGTTACCAGCCGGGGAATATTACTGATCACAATAGGTTCCCGAAAAACGGTTCCATCG
>Ga0196964_10001792_pt1 | contig 10561 bp, 15 predicted proteins | sample S1_10metaG_FD_148615 | JGI IMG/M metagenome (GOLD analysis project Ga0196964, IMG submission 148615) | Soil microbial communities from Anza Borrego desert, Southern California, United States - S1_10 | ecosystem: Environmental > Terrestrial > Soil > Desert | place: USA: California | collected... | reverse complement strand
GCGCCACAGCTTCGATGGGCGCTACTACGACATCGTTCCGAACGAGCGGATCGTCATGGCCTATGAAATGTACCTGGACGGCAGGCGCATCTCGGTCTCGACAGCGACGACGGAGCTGCGTCCGGACGGCGACGGCACGCGCATCGTCTACACCGAGCAGGGCGTGTTCCTGGACGGGCTCGACAACGTCGCCCAGCGCGAGGGCGGAACCCGCTGGCTGTTCGACCGTCTCGCCGAGGTGGTCGAAGGCCGCGCCGCCGCCTGACGAGGCGGCGCCGTGAGTCCGAACCGCCGCCACGTCCTGGCCGCCCTCGGCGGCCTCGCCTTCACCGGGAGCCGAGCCATGGCCGACACCCCCTTCCCCCGCCTCCAGGCGCTTATCGACCGCACCGTCGGATCGGGCGAGGTCCCCGGCCTGGCCGTTGGCGTCGAGGCGAACGGCCGGCCCGTCGAATGGCGCGCCGCCGGGACCATCGCGCTCGACAGCGACCAGCCCATCGGCCCCCGCACCGTCTGCCGCGTGGCCTCCATGACCAAGCTGGTGGCCGGCGTCACGGCCCTGCAGCTCGTCGAAGACGGGATGTTCGGGCTCGACCAGCCGATCCACGAGATCGCGCCGGAGTTCCGGGAGATGAAGGTGGTTCGGGCCGACGGCTCGACGGAAGCCGCGCGACGTCCGATCACGGTGCGCCATCTGCTGAACTTCACCGCGGGCATCCCGCACGTCTGGCAGGGCGGGCCCGCGAGCATCGCCTACCGCGAGGCGGGGCTCGACAAGATGGGCCACCACCAGGTCGTGCCGGTCCAGCCGCAGGACGCGCCGGCGCCAAGGACGCTGGAGGAATGGGCGCTGCGCCTGGCGAAGCTGCCGCTGGCCAGCCACCCGGGCGAAGACTGGCACTACGGCTACTGCATGGACGTGATGGGCTTCGTCATGGAGCGGGCGACGAGGACGCCGTTCGCGGAGCTGCTGCGCGAGCGGACGCTGCGGCCGCTGAAGATGGACGACACGGACTTCTTCGTGCGCCCGGACCAGGTCGACCGGCTGGCCACCAACTACACGCGCACCGACGGCAAGCTCGCCGTCTTCGACGACCGCAAGGCGTCGAAGTGGATGGACCGGGAGGTCGTGCCCTCCGGCGGCGGCGGACTGGTTTCGACCGGCGCGGACTACGCCCGCTTCTGCCGCATGCTGCTGAACGGCGGCGAGCTGGACGGCGTGCGGGTGGCCTCCGCGAGGGCGGTGAAGACCGCGACCTCGAACCTGCTCCCGCCCGAGGTGGAGCGCCCGCAGTTCGTGCTCGACCGCGCCGACTGGGGCGCAGGCGCGGCGGTGCACAATCCGGACAGCGTCGCGCCCGGCCGCTCCGTCGGCTCCTACGGCTGGGCCGGCGGCACGGGCGGGACGGCCTTCTGGGTCGACCCCGCCAAGCGCTTCTTCGTGGTGGTCATGATGCAGCGGATGATGGGCGATCCCAACGACACCCTGCACCGCCAGATCGAGCTGGCCGTGGCCAAGGACCTGGGGCTGGCCTGAGGCGACGCTTTCGCGGGCGGGCGCGCAGCGCTACCTACGCGCCATGACCCCCGATCTCTCCCTCGACGACATCCCCGAAGACGATCCCGCCCGCGCGCAAATGCTGTCGCCGTCCTACCGGCTGGCGGTGAACGACCAGGACTTCCTGATGGGCGCGTCCATGCGCGGCGTGCGCTTCATGCTGGAGTTCGTGAAGGCGGACGAGGCGCTGAGGGCGTGGGGCGTGCGCTCTACCATCGTGGTGTTCGGCTCGGCGCGGGTGCGCGAGGACGGGCCGGGGCGGCAGGCGCACTGGTACCGCGAGGCGCGGGCCTTCGGGCGGCTGGCGTCGGAGCGCGGCGGCGCGATCCTCAGCGGCAGGCCGGTGCGCGACAACGTCATCGCCACGGGCGGCGGCCCGGGGATCATGGAGGCGGCCAACCGCGGCGCGGCCGAGGCCGGGGCGCCGTCGATCGGCTTCAACATCACCCTCCCGCACGAGCAGCGGCCCAACCACTACTCCACGCCGGAGCTGACCTTCCGCTTCCACTACTTCGCCGCGCGCAAGATGCACCTGGCCATGCGCGCCAACGCCCTGGTGATCTTCCCCGGCGGGTTCGGGACCCTGGACGAGCTGTTCGAGATCCTGACGCTTCGCCAGACCGACAAGAGCCCGCGTATCCCGATCGTGCTGGTCGACGAGGCCTACTGGAAGGGCGTGATTAACTTCGACGCCCTGCTCGAGCACGGCATGATCGCGCCCGACGACCTCGACCTGTTCGGCTTCTGCGAGGACGCCGAGGGGATCTGGAGCTGCCTGCTGGAGCGGGGCCTCCGGCCCGGCGAGGACATCGAGCTGACCCCCGACCAGGAGGTCAGGACCCTGGAGCCGCCGCCCGCCGGATCAGGCAAATAGGGCGTCGTACCGGTCGGGCTTGAAGCCGACCTCCAGCTTGCCATCGCCCTCGAGCACCGGGCGCTTGATCATCGACGGGTTGGCCAGCATCAGGCGGATGGCCTTGGCTTCGTCGAGGTCCTGCTTGTCGGCGTCCGGCAGGGCGCGGAAGGTCGTGCCGGCGCGGTTGAGGAGCACTTCCCAGCCGACCCGGTCGGCCCAGCGCTTCAGCGTCGCCTCGTCGATCCCCGCCTTCTTGTAGTCATGGAAGGCATAGGCGACGCCGCGGCCGTCGAGCCAGACGCGCGCCTTCTTCACCGTGTCGCAGTTGCGGATGCCGAAAAGGGTGACGCTCACGCGGGCGATTCCTGTGCAGGAAGGAGACGCTTCTCATAGCGCCAGACCAAAAGATCGAAAGGCCCCTCGGCGGTGGTCAGGTGGTTGATGACCTCGCCGGCCAGGACCCAGCCGCGCCGCTCGTAGAACCGCGCCGCCCGCGCGTTGCCGATGGCGCAGGCGAGCCAGGCGACCGTGACGCCGTCCGCCGCCAGCCGCTCCTCCGCCGCCGCCATCAACCGGTCCGCCAGCCCCGTGCCGCGCGCGCTCGCCGCGACGTAGAGCTGGTTGAGCTCGTCGCCCTTGACCATGGCGAAGCCCAGCGGCGTCCCGACCGGGCCCTCGGTGATCACCGCGTGGAGTCCATGGGCCAGGCGGTGGCGGAAGCTCTCCTCGGTGCGGTCGCGGCAGAGGGCGTCGGGCAGGATGGCCGCGTGGGCGTCATGCCAGCCGTCGAACCAGATGCGGGCGAGCGGGGCGACGTCGGCGGGCTGGGCGGGGCGAAGGGTCATGCGAAATCGGGCTCCGGCCGCCTCCGGGCGTCGAGCCTGGCGACCAACGCCTGCGGCGCCATCACGCGCCAGCTCACCTCGATGTGCCGGGAGAGCGCCTCCCAGTCCTCCCATCCGTCCAGCACCAGGCCGACGATGTTCGGCAGCCACGGCGGCCGGAAGAACGGCGCTGCCGAGAACTCCGGCGGGTCGAACTCGCGATCCCAAGAGCGGAAGGTGAGCAGGCAGGCGGGCCCGTCCTGGCCCGCCGCCCTGGCGTAGGCGGGCGGCCATCCGTCCGACAGCATCAGGACGTGGGCGAAGGTGTCCCGACGCACGCGCCAGCGCACGCCCACCCACGCCGCCTCTTCATAGGTTTCCGGCAGCGCTCCGCAGATGGCGCGCAGGCGGTCGAGAACAGGGGGCGGAACTTGCGGCCGGGCGGACATGGGCGGAGCATAACCCCGCTATGCCGAGCGGGGCGATAACCCCTTCGATCCCGGGCGCTCACCCGGGCGCTCAGGGCCTGCCAGTCTTCAGGAGAGACCACATGATCCATCGCATCCCCGGCAGGCTCGCCCTCGCCGCCCTCGCCGTCGCCGCCCTTCCCGGCCTGGCGCTCGCCCAGTCCGCCACCGGCACCCGGATCCCGTCCGACGTGACCGTGGTGGAGCCGGCCATCATCACCGGCGCCATGGTCGACGAGAACGCCGGCCCGCAGGGCGAGGACCCGGCCGACACCGCCATCCCGGAAGCGCCGGTGGTCTATGAGGACGCCGAACCGGCGGCCGAGCCCGTGGCCGTCGCCGCAGCCGAGCCCAAGCCGCAGTAGCCGGACAGGAGGCGCAGACAGTCATGGCCGCCTTCCCCAGGGTCCAGAGCCCTTGCCCCTACAAGGGCGATCCGGCGGCGATCATGGCCGGCGACGAGTGCCGGCTGTGCCGCCGACGGGTGCACGACCTGTCGGCCATGACCGATGCGGAGCGGCGCGCCTTCCTCCACGGGTGCGCCGAAGAGGTCTGCGTCTCCTACCGGGTTCCCGCCTATGTGGCGGCGGCCGCCGCCCTGACCGTCATGGCCGCCGCGCCGACGGCGGCGGCGGCCGGGTCCACAGCGCCTGTCCCGGACACGGAGCTGATGGTCGTCATCGTCGGCGGCATCACCGATCCGAAGGCGGTCGAGTACGTGGAGACCGAGGAGGACCGCGCAGCCCCGGAGCTGCCGGTCGAGTACGACGAGCCTGCGGCCGCGGAGGCCAGGGCCGAGGACGAGGCCGAATGACGACCCTGCGCCGCCTTCTGCAGACCGCGGCCCTCGCCGCCGCCCTCGCCGGCCCCGCCGCGGCGGCGGCCGTGAGCGAACCGCAGATCAACTGGTTCTCGATGGTCACCGACGCCGGCGTGCCGGTAGGCTACGCCTCGGTTGAGTTCCGCGACCTGCCCGACGGGCGGGAGCGGATCGAATACCAGGAAACCACCCTGCGCGAGCAGAACGAGCGCGCCACGCGCATCAGCCAGCGCACGGTCGTGCGCGAGGACACGCGGGGCAACATCGTTTCTCTCGTCAGCGAGATCCGCGTCGGCACGAGCCGGGTGAAGGTCGAGGCCCGGCTGGTCGAGGGCGGCATCGAGGTCAGCCGCCAGACGCCCGCAGGCCTGACGGTCCAGCGCGTGGCGACCGGTCCGGAGGTCCGCTTCGACGGCGGCGAGGGTCTGTTCGCCGGATGGGACCCCGAGAAGACGCCCAAGCTCGAGTTCGCCTCCTTCAACCTCGACGCCATGGCGGTGGAGCGCGTGGTGGTCGCCGCCGACCCCGCCCGCGACGCCCACGGAAAGCTGGGCGTGCTGCGCACCGCCTACCAGGACGGCGAGCTGCGCGGCGTCTCGCGCATGACCATCGGCCGCGATGGGCAGGTGGTGTCGATCACCCAGCCCATGTTCGGAACCAGCATCACCGTTCTGCCTGCGGACAAGGCCACAGCCATGCAGCCGCGCCCGCCGTACCGGGTGATGACCAGCCTGATGTCGAAGTCGCCGTTCCGCATCTCGGCCTCGGCGGCGGAGGGCCACATCCGCTACCGCTTCGGCTTCAAGGACAGGCTGGCCTTCGCCATGCCCCAGACCGGGGAGCAGCGCGTGACGGTCACGCCGACGGGCGTCCAGGTCGACATCTGCGAGGCCTGCGGCCCGGGGCTGACCAGCGATCCGAAGGCGTTGAAGGCCGCCACCCGGCCGACGGCCTGGATGCAGTCCGACGACCCCCGCATCAAGGCGATCGTCGCCGACGTGGTCGGGATGAAGGTGTCCGACGCGCGCAAGATGGAGATCCTGACCCGCACGGCGCGGCCGTACCTGGGCGAGATCGACTTCTCCGGCCACTTCTCGGCGTTAGAGATCCTCAAGCGCCGGCGTGGCGACTGCACCGAGGCCGCGGTCCTGCTGGCGACGCTCGGCCGCGCGGCGGGCATCCCGACCAAGGTCGCCAGCGGCTACGTCTATTCGCGCGAGCGCTACCACGGCGTCTCGAACGTGTTCATGCCGCACAGCTGGGTGCTGGCTTACGTGGACGGCAAATGGGTCAGTTACGACGCCGCCCTGCCCGCCGTGACCTCGACCCATATCGCGGTGACAGTCGGCGACGGAGATCCGCGCGCCATCGGCGCCGCCGGCCAGCTGGCCAGCCTGCTGACGTGGGAGAGCATGGCCGAGGTGAAGCGGCGGCCGGCGGCCTGAGCGCGCTCTGGACTTTGCGCCGTCGCTTCGCCAATCCGAAGGCATGCGCATCCTGATCATTTTCGGCAGCACCGAAGGCCATACCCGCCATCTCGCCGGCTTCATGAGAGAGCGCCTGACCGGCGCCGGTCACGACGTCGAGACCGCCGAGGCAGGTCAGGGCGCCCCCTCGCCCGAGGCTTTCGACCGGGTGATCCTGGCGGGGTCCCTGCACGTGGGCCGCTACCAGGCCGCGCTCGTCGACTATGCCCGGCGATGGCACGGGGCGCTGGCGGCGCGACCTAGCGCCTTCGTCTCGGTTTCTCTTTCGGCGGCGGGCGAAAACCCGGACGATTGGGCCGGGCTCGAGGAATGCCTGGCCAAGTTCGTCCACGAGACGCAGTGGACCCCGACCGCCACGCACCAGGCGGCGGGAGCGATCCGGTACAGCCAGTACGACTTCTTCAAGCGCCTGACGATGAAGACCATCGCCGCAAAGCGCGGCAGGCAGACCGTCACCTCCCAGGACTACGACCTCACCGACTACGCCGCCCTCGGCGCCTTCGTGGACGAATTCGTCGGCAGGCCTGCGGCGGCCGGCTGATGGAGGTCAGGGCGCGCGCCAGTCCTCACTCCAGCCGAGTTCCATCCGGGCGCGGGCGCTGTCCACCTCACCGTCTTCCTCGGCGATGTTGAAGACGCCGGTCGCCGTGCTGCGGCAGGCGAGCAGGGCCGCATGGGCCGCCGCATCGGAATGCACCGCGCCGGAGCCCCAGGGCCGGTCCGCCCCGGTCCCTGGCCCGTAGAGCTTGCCGTAGCGCAGCACCACGGCCTCCAGGCCCGAGCCGAGCACCTGGCGCTCCAGGCTCACCACGCCGCGGGCCGTGTCAGACGCATCGGGCAGGTCGCCGGCCAGTGGGGCGCCCTCGTGGTAGGGCCGCGGTCCTTCGGCGTAAGAGAAGGCGATGCTCTGGGCCACGAGCCGCCGGGCCCCAGCGGCCCGGGCCGCGGCGACCAGATTGCGCGTGCCCTCCTCCCGCAGGCGAGCGTTCCGCGCCAGCGCCGCCGCGTCCAGCTTCGACAGCTCGCGCGGCAAGTCTGTCAGCTGGTGCATGACCACGGACGGGCTCGCGCGGGTCACGGCCTTCAGCACCGCCTCGGCGTCGAAGGCGTCGGCTACGACGGCCTCCACGCCTCTACTCCGCAGATCTTCGGCCCGCCCGGCCGAACGGGTCATGCCGACGACACTCCAGCCATCGGCCAGCAGCAGCGGGATGAGCCGCTGTCCGATGGCTCCAGTGGCCCCTGCGACGAAGATGGTCTCCTTCACGACCCGCCTCAGCCGATCTTCACCCCCGGAGGCGGAACGCTGTCGGCCGGGACGAAGAAGTCCGGCATCAGCGGGGCGTCAGGGTGCATGCGGTACTTGTCGAAGTCGCGCTCGCCCTCCTCGTAGAGGAAGGTGTCGTCGATCAGGAAGCGGCCGGTGAACTCGCGCGCGGGCTTGAGGAAGATGCGGTAGGCGGCGTCGGCCATGATCTCCGGCGTGCGGCAGTGCTTGAGCCCCTCCTCGCCGGTCAGGGCGAACTCGATGGCGGCGGTGGCGATGCCGGTGCGCGGCCAAAGGGCGTTGCAGGCGATGCCGTCGGGCCGGAACTCCTCGGCCATGCCCAGCATGCACAGGCTCATGTTGTACTTGGCCATCGAGTAGGCGACGTGGTTCGCGAACCAGTGCGGCGACAGATCCAGCGGCGGCGACAGGGCCAGCACATGCGGGTTCGATGCGCGCTTCAGGTGCGGGGCGCACAGCTTGGTCGTCAGGAAGGTCCCGCGCCCGTTCACCTGGTGCATCAGGTCGTAGCGCTTCATGTCCGTGAGCAGCGTCGGCGTCAGCGAGATGGCCGACGCATTGTTCACGCAGATATCGATGCCGCCGAACCGCTCGACCGCCTGGTCGACGGCGGCCTGGACCGAGGCCTCGTCGCGCACATCGACCACGATCGGCAGGGCCTTGCCGCCCGCGGCCTCGATCTCCTCGGCGGCGGTGTAGATGGTGCCGGGCAGCTTGGGGTGGGGGTCGGCGGTCTTGGCCGCGATCACCACATTGGCCCCGTCACGCGCCGCGCGCAGACCAATGGCCAGGCCGATCCCGCGCGAGGCGCCGGTGATGAAGAGGGTCTTGCCGTTGAGGCTCATGGGGTCGCCGTCCCTAGGAAGTTCTCGGCAGTGCTAGCGCGTTCCTGGACCGCTGGGGAGCCTCGCGGCGTCACCCCGCCGTGGCTGGCGCCCCGCCGCAGTTTGCCTCGACCCAGGCCACCAGCGCCGCGGAATCGACGCTGCTGCTCTCGTGGCCCATGGGGAGTTCGATGGCGGTCAGCCTTGCGCCCGCGTCGCGCAGCGCCTGGCTGAGCGGCAGGTAGTGTTCCGCGAATGGCGTCACGTCATCCTTCGAGCCACCGGAAAGGAACACCGGCCGGCCAGCGAAGGCCGTGGCCGAGGCGCGCAGGCCGAAGGAGACGGCGTTGCGCGCCGCTTCGTCCAGGAAGCCGTCCGGCCCCGCCGCCCCCAGCCGCAGCGGCTTCTTCGGGTGCGTGGCCAGGCTCGCCACGTCGGCCAGCCAGAAGGCCCTGTACGCGGGCTCCGCCGCCCAGCGTGAGCCGATGAATCCCATGTCGGCGGGAGTCATGCCCGCGGTGCAGACGATGGAAGGGTCGGCGGCGGCGACACGCAGCGCGACCCACCCGCCGTAGCTCATTCCGATCACGCCGATCCGCCCTGGATCGATCGACAGCTCCGTGGCGCGACTGCGCAGCCAGGCGACCACCGCCTTACCGTCGGCTTCCGAGTTGGCGATCCCGAACTCGCCGGTGGAGCCCCAGATTCCGCGGTAGTGAGGATAGACCACCGTCCAGCCTTTGTCGGTGAACTCCGACAGGTCCGGCGCGTCGGCGGCTCCCGGGAAGCCGTGGAACACCACGAGGACCGGCCGCGGCCCCTCGCCCTTCCCGACCTGGATGCTGACGTCGAGCGTGGCGCCGTGGGCGGGGACCACCATCTTGCGCGGCGCCGCGGAGGCAGGCGCGGCGATGGCGGTGGCCAGCGCGACGGCTGCGATGAACACCAGGATCCGCTGCATGACGCCCCTCCCCCTTTGAGCCGAGCGATGCTGGCACGGGTCCCCGCGGGTGTCGAGCAAACGTCCTTCGCCTCTAGGCTGCGGCGGGGAAGACCAGGCTGCGGTGCGCCGACACCCCCGCCATCACGCCATCCGCCACGGCGAAGGCGATACTGTGCGCGCCGCGGGTGATGTCGCCCGCGGCGAACACGTTGGGGACCGACGTCTCCTTCATGGCGTCCACCTTGACGATCCGGCCGAAGGGGACCTCGTCGAAGGCGCAGCCGAGCTGGTCGGCGATGGGGCTGTTCATCCGGCTGCGCGGGCCGAGGAACAGGGCGTCGATCCCGGCCTTGCGGCCGTCCGCCAGCCGGACCTCGCAGAGGTCCCTGCCCGGCCCCGCCAGCTCGACCACAGGCGTGGTCTCGATGGTCACGCCGCGGCGCTCGAGCTCGGCCAGGGTCGCGGTGTCGGGCAGCGGCTGGCCGTTCAGGAAGAAGGTGGTGCGGCCCCACTCCGGGATCAGCATGGCCTGGTGGCTGGACATCGGCATGGTGGCCAGCACGCCCAGCTTGCGCCCCGCAACCTCGAAGCCGTGGCAGTATGGGCAGTGCAGCACCGAAGCCCCCCACCGCTCCGCCAGGCCGGGATGGCGGGCAGGTCATCGGTGATGCCGAAGGCCAGCACGAGCCGGCTTCCGGTCAGGGTCGCGCCGTCGGCCAGCGTCACCGCGAAGCCGCCGTCAACACGTCGCGCCTCGACCGCCTCGCCCGAGACGAAGGAGACCGTCGGATAGGCCCCGGCCTGGGCCCGCGCGGTGTCGAGGATCGCGCCCGGCTCGGCCCCATCCTGAGCGAAGAAGCCGTGCGAATGGCCGGCGAAGCGATTGCGCGGGCGGCCCGTGTCGATGACGGCCACGGACCGGCGCGCGCGGGCCACGTAGGTGGCGGCCGACAGGCCGGCGTAGCTGCCGCCGACGACGATGAGGTCATGATCCATGCGTCTTCTCCAGGCTTGTGATGGCGGGCACGACGCCGCGACGGCGAACGTCCGCGAACAGGGCGGCGAGCGAGATCTCGCCGAAGCGGGCGAGCAGCTGGGCCTCGGCCGCTCGAAGGGTGTCGTCGAGGGCGGCGTTCACCGCCTGCTCGACGAGGCAGTTCGGGTTCTCGGACCGATTTCCGATCGCGAACAGCGAGGGCGATCCGAGCGCCGCATAGACGTCGCGCAGGGTGATCTCGTCGAGAGGCCGGGCCATGGCCCAGCCGCCGCCATGGCCCTTTTCGGAGCGGACGTAGCCGGCGTCGCGCAGGCCGCCCATCAGCCGGCGTATGACAACGGGGTTTGTGTCCATGGCTCTGGCCAGCACCTCGGACGTCAGCGGTCCGTCCTGCTGCGCCATGTGCAGAAGGATATGGAGGACGCCCGAGAGGCGGCTGTCGTGTCTCATGCAACTTCATATGTTGCGTGATCCATCTGGCGCAAGACCGCTACGCT
>Ga0196964_10001791_pt1 | contig 10562 bp, 10 predicted proteins | sample S1_10metaG_FD_148615 | JGI IMG/M metagenome (GOLD analysis project Ga0196964, IMG submission 148615) | Soil microbial communities from Anza Borrego desert, Southern California, United States - S1_10 | ecosystem: Environmental > Terrestrial > Soil > Desert | place: USA: California | collected... | reverse complement strand
TTCAGGACGTTAAATAAGACGGACGTGAATGCACCAGGGCCGCGATAGCGGCCCTTTTTTTATGCGCGACAAATACCGCCGGGCGATGGAGCTGCTGTACCTCGCGTGCATCGTGATCTCGGGGGCCGCGATGGTGGCGATCACCATCATGATCCCCGTAGGGGTGTTCTTCCGCTACGTGCTGAATGCGGCGCTCTCGTGGCCCGAGCCGGCCTCGACGGTCATGATGGTGGCGTTCTCGTTCCTCGGCGGCGCCGCGGTGTTCCGCGCGAAGGTGCATGTAGCGGTCGAGGCGCTGCTGAACGCCGTCTCCTCGAAGATTCGCAAAGTCATGCTCTGGGGCGTGGACGCCTGCATGGCGCTGATCGCGCTGTTCATGCTGGGCTATGGCTGGCACCTGTGCGTGGTGACCTGGCCCAACACCATCGCGGAATTCCCCTGGCTGTCGGTGGGCATCGCCTACCTGCCTATTCCCATCGCGGGATTGCTCACGCTGCTCTTCCTCATCGAGAGGGTGTGGCTTGGCGACCCGCCCAAGACCGACGTCATGTACAGCGACGCGCCCGTGGAGAGCGAGTAGTGGACATCCTGGTCCTGCTCGGCAGCTTTGCGGTGCTTTGCGCGCTCGGCGTGCCGGTGGCCTACGCGCTCGGCCTGTCGGCGCTCATCGGCGCGCTGTGGGTGGAGATTCCGCTCGAGGCCGTAATGCTGCGCATCTCCGATGGCACCGACGACTTCGCGCTCCTCGCCATTCCGTTCTTCGTCCTCGCGGGCGGCATCATGGCCGAGGGCGGCATGGCGGCGCGGCTCATCCTGCTCGCCAAGGTCTTCGTCGGCTTCATCCGCGGCGGCCTGGGGCTCGTCAACATCGTGGCGAGCTCGCTGTTCGGCTGCATCTCGGGCTCGTCGGTCGCCGATACCTCGGCGATCGGTTCCGTGATGATCCCGCAGATGGTGAAGCAGGGCTATCCGCGCGTGTTCGCGGTCAACGTCACCATCTGCGGCTCGGTGCAGGCGCTCCTCATCCCGCCCTCGCACAACGCGGTGATCTATTCCATCGCCGCCGGGGGCACGGTGTCGGTCGCGGCCCTTTTCCTCGCTGGCGTGTTCCCCGGCATGCTGTTCGGCCTCTGCCTGATCAGCCTGGTGCTGTGGACCGCGCACAGGAAGAACCTGCCCAAGGAGCAGGCAATCCCCCTGCGCGACGTGCCGAAGATTGTGCTCGACGCGTTCTGGGGGCTCATCACGATCGTCATCATCATGGGCGGCATCCTGTCGGGCGTGTTCACGCCGACCGAGTCGGCCGCGGTCGCCTGCGTTTACGCGTTCCTGGTTACCTTCCTCATCTACCGCGACTACAAGTGGCGCGACCTCCCCCACCTCGTGCATCGCGTGGTGAAGACCGTCGCCATGGTGATGATGCTGATCGGCTTTTCCGTGGGCTTCGGCTACATGATGGCCCTCATGCAGATCCCGGCGAAGATGACGCAGTTCTTCCTCAGCGTTTCCGAGAACAAGTACGTTTTCCTGATGATGGTGAACATCCTGCTGCTGGTGCTCGGGACGTTCATGGACCTCGCGCCCATGCTGCTCATCTGCACGCCGATCTTCATGCCGGTGATCCTCAAGCTGGGCATCGACCCGGTGCATTTCGGCATGATCATGATCCTGAACCTCGGCATCGGCCTCATCACCCCTCCGGTCGGACCGACCCTCTTCGTCGGCTGCGCCGTGGGAAAGGTGACCATGGAACAGGTCTCAAGGGAGCTATGGCCCTTTTACGGCGTGATGTGCATCGCGCTCCTGCTGGTAACGTACATCCCTGCCATCTCCCTCTGGCTTCCCGGGCTCATGAAGTAGTACATTGGCGGGGCATAACCCTCAAGGAGGAGGAAAGATGGCCCGCATCACAAGAAGGACGTTCCTGCAGTATTCCGGCGCCGGCATTGCCGGCATCCTGGCCGCGCGCCAGGCGCCGGTGTTCGCGCAGGCCAATACCGTGCACATCCTGCGCTGGAACGACTTCGTTCCCGCGGCCGACAAGGTGCTGCGCGAGGTGTTCGCGCCTGAAGTGCAGAAAGCGCTCGGCATCAAGCTCAACGTGGAGACGGTCAACGCCAACGACATTCCGGCGCGCGCCACCTCCGCGATCCAGTCGGGCAACGGCCCCGACATCCTGATGCTGCTCAACAACTACCCGCACCTCTATGCCTCCGCGGCCGTGGACGTCAGCTCCCTCGCCGATGAAGTGGGCAAGGCGCAGGGCGGGATCTACGAAGCCAATGCGGTGCTGAACCGCGTCGGCGGCAAGTGGGTCGCCATGCCGTGGTCGGTGGTGCCGGCGCTCATCGCCTACCGCAAGTCGTGGTTCGAGGAGGTCGGGGCGAAGGAATTCCCCAAGACGTGGAAGGAGTATCACGACGTCGGCAGGAAGCTGAAGGCGGCGAAGCGCCCGATCGGCCAGACGCTCGGCAACACGTTCGGCGACGCCCCGACGTTCACGTACCCGCTGCTGTGGTCGTTCGGCGGCCAGGAGGTCGACGCCAAGGGCAAGGTCGTGATCGATTCCAAGGAAACGCTCGAGTCCGTGCGCTTCATGACGCAGTTCTGGAAGGACGCGCATGACGAGGGCGGCCTCGCCTGGGACGACTCCAACAACAACCGCGCGTTCCTTTCCGGGGACATCAGCGCGACCATGAACGGCGCGTCGATCTACGTCGCCGCCTTGAACGGCGCCGACAAGTTCAAGACCGACAAGGGCCAGCCGCTGCACACGGACATCCTGCACGCGCCGCTGCCCGCGGGCCCCGCCGGCCAGCACGGCTACCACACGGCGTTCAACCACATGGTGATGAAGTACTCCAAGAACGCCAAAGGCGCGATCGAGTTCCTGCGCTGGGCGCACCGCAAGGAAAACTACGAGAAGTGGTTCACCGTGCAGAAGGGCTTCGCGGTCGGCCCGACCAAGGAGTGGGAGAACCACGCGATGTGGAAGCAGGATCCGGTGATGGCGCCGTTCCGCACCGCGCCCACGCTGCAGAAGCGCACCATGGGCTACGCGGGCCAGCCGGACAAGCGGGCGGCCGAGGCGTGGAACAAGTACATCGTCACGGTGATGTACGCCAACGCGGCGAGCGGCAAGATGAAGCCCGAGGAGTCGGTGAAGTGGGCCGCGAGCGAGCTGGGCAAGATCTACACCGGCAGCTGATCCCGCAGCCTTGAAGCAAGCCATCGCAGCAGAAGCGGGGGGCGCGCACGCCTCCCGCTTCACTCGCCTGCTCGAAAGCGAGAAGGCGCTCTCGGTCGCGCTGCTCGCGCCCGGGGTGCTGATCCTCGTCGTCTTCATCGCCTATCCGTTCGTGATGGCGATCTGGTTCTCGCTCACGAGCATCCGCGTGGGCGACCCCGGCCAGTTCGTGGGGCTCGCGAATTTCACCAAGGCGATCCAGGACACGATCTTCCAGCAAGCGTTCAAGAACACGGTCTTCTATACGTTCTGGGCGACCATCTTCAAGCTGGCGCTCGGCATGTGGCTCGCGCTGCTCCTCAACCGCCACTTCCGCTTCAAGCGCATCGTGCGCGCCTCGATGCTCCTGCCGTTCATCATCCCGACGGTGCTCTCGGCGTTTGCCTGGCGCTGGATGTTCGACCCGACCTTCAGCGTGATGAACTGGTCGCTCTACCACATGGGCCTCATCACCGACCGGCTGCCTTTCCTTTCGAGCGGCGACTGGGCGATGTGGTGTGCGGTGGTCGTGAACACCTGGCGCGGGATGCCGTTCTTCGCCATCACGCTCCTCGCCGGCCTGCAGACCATCAGCCCGGACCTGCATGAGGCCGCCGCGCTCGACGGCGCGAGCGCCTGGCACCGCTTCTGGCACATCACCTGGCCGCTCCTCATGCCGGTGACGCTGGTGGTGGTGGTGTTCTCCGTGATCCAGACGTTCTCGGACTTCCAGCTCATCTACGTGCTGACCGGCGGCGGGCCGGCCAATACCACGCACCTGATCGCCACGTACGCCTACCAGATCGGCGTCGCCTCGGGGCTCCTCGGCGAAGGCGCCGCGCTTTCGCTCTTCATGTTCCCGGTGCTGTTCGCGGTGGTCTGGGTCCAGCTGCGCTACCTCAAGCGAATGGAGAACAACTAGAACCATGCTGATCGAGCGCAAGTGGAAGAAGTGGGTGTACTTCTACATCCCGATGGCGGTATTCATCGTCTTCACGCTCTTCCCCTTCTACTGGATGGCGGTGACGGCCTTCCGCCCGGACCCGGAGCTCTACCGTACCTGGCGGCAGGCGAACGCGACGCCGTTCTGGACGCTCGAGCCGACGATCGAGCACGTGGTCGGGCTCCTGAAGACCACGGCGTTCGCGCAGTGGCTGTGGAACACCATGGCGATCGCGATCGTTTCCACCGCCATCTCGCTCGTGTGCGGCACGTTCGCCGGCTATGCGCTCGCGCGGCTGCGCTTTCCGGGCTCGGAGTTCCTCGGCACCGCGATCTTCGTCACCTACCTCGTGCCGCAGACGCTGCTCTTCATCCCGCTCGCCGACATCATCCGCGACATGCAGCTCGGCAATACCCCCTGGGCGCTGATGCTCACCTACCCGACTTTCCTCATCCCGTTCTGCACCTGGCTCCTCATGGGCTACTTCAAGACCATCCCCAAGGAGCTCGAGGAGTGCGCGCGCATCGACGGCGCGACGCGTTTCGGCGCGATGGTGCGCATCATCTTCCCCGTAGCGATCCCGGGCATCCTGTCCGCCGGCATCTTTGCCTTCACCCTGTCGTGGAACGAGTTCATCTACGCGCTCGTCTTCATGGCCTCCGCCGAGCAGAAGACCGTGCCGGTCGGGGTCGTGTCCGAGCTCATCCGCGGCGACATCTTTTTCTGGGGCCAGCTGATGGCCGGGGCGCTGCTCGGCTCGATCCCGGTCGCGCTCGTGTACTCGTTCTTCGTGGAGTATTACGTCACCGGCCTGACTGGCTCGGTCAAGGGATAAGAAAAACGCAATGGCCAACGTCTCCATCCGCCAGCTGAACAAGAAGTACGACAACGGCTTCCACGCCGTGAAGGACGTCAACCTCGAGATCCGCGACAAGGAGTTCATGGTGCTCGTCGGGCCCTCGGGCTGCGGCAAGACGACGACGCTGCGCATGGTCGCCGGCCTAGAGGAGATCACCTCGGGAGAGATCCGCATCGGCGAGCGCGTGGTGAACGATTTGCCGCCCATGGACCGGGACATCGCCATGGTGTTCCAGAACTACGCGCTCTACCCGCACAAGAGCGTGTTCAACAACATGGCTTTCGGCCTGCAGATGCGCAAGTACCCGAAGGAGGAGATCGAGAAGCGGGTCAGGGAAGCGGCCGAGCTCCTGGGCATCGAGACGCTGCTCGATCGCAAGCCGCGGCAGCTGTCCGGCGGCCAGCGCCAGCGCGTGGCAGTGGGCCGGGCGATCGTGCGGCACCCGCAGGTATTCCTGTTCGACGAGCCGCTTTCCAACCTCGACGCCAAGCTCCGGGTGCAGATGCGCGTGGAGCTGAAGCGCCTGCACGAGCGCCTGGAGACCACCGCCATCTACGTCACCCATGACCAGGTCGAGGCCATGACGCTCGGCGACCGCGTAGTGGTCATGAAGGACGGCTGGGTGCAGCAGGTGGGCGCGCCCCTCGAGCTCTACGGCCGGCCGGCCAACAAGTTCGTCGCCGGATTCATCGGCTCGCCGGCGATGAACTTCGTGAACGTGACCGTCAAATCGGACGGTGCGGCCGCATGGGCCGAGGCGGAGGGACTGCGCCTGCGAGTTCCACCGGAATTTTCTTCGCGAATCAGCAATAAGCAGCTCACCCTGGGGGTGCGTCCCGAAGCGCTGCGCATCGCCAACGGCGCCGATCCGGCCGAGTACACCTTCGCCACCGCGGTGGACGTGGTCGAGCCGCTCGGCAACGAGATCCTGCTCAACTTCCGCGCCGGCGGCGTGCCCATGGTCGCGCGGGTCGACCCGGGCGTGCGGGTGAAGATGCACGACAACGTGCGGCTCGCCGTGGACCCCCAGCGCCTGCATTTTTTCGACGCCGCCTCCGAAGCCGCGCTCTGATGACCAAGTTTCCGCTCGGCTACATCGGCGTCGGGCTGATGGGCGGTCCCATGGTGCAGCGCCTGACCGGTCTCGGCTGGCAGATCCGCTCCTACGACGTCGTGCGCGAGCGCGGCAATTCCAGCTCCGTCGCCGAAGCGGTGCGCGGCGCCGACGTGGTGGTCCTGAACCTGCCGACCAACGACGCGGTTGAAAAGGTTCTCGAAGAATTATTCGGCGTAATGCGGCCGCCCCAGCTTCTCCTGGACTTCTCGACCATTCCCGTCGAGGCGTGCCGCAGCCACGCGAAGCGGCTCGAGGAGAAGACCGGCTGCCGCTGGGTCGACGCGCCGGTGTCGGGCGGACCCCCGGCCTCGGCGGAAGGAAAGTTGACGGTCATGGCGGGCGGCGAGGCGGCCGATGTTGCACGGCTGGAGCCGCTCATGCGCGACGTCGCGGGGCGCTGCACGCACATGGGGCCGGTCGGCGCCGGCCTTGCCGCAAAGATGATCAACCAGCTCATCGTCGGCATCGGCCATGCCATGCTCGCCGAGGCGGTCGGCCTGTGCGAGAAGGCGGGTATCGACGCCGCGCGCATCCCGGAGTGCCTGGGCGGCGGCTACGCCGACAGCAACGTGATGAAGGCGTACTGGCCGCGCATGGTGGCGCGCGACTTTGCGCCGCGCGGCTACGTGCGCCAGCTGCTGAAGGACCTGGAGATGGTCAACGCCTGGGCGGGCGGCGTGGGCGCCCGCACCCCCATGCTGCAGCAGGCGCTCGAAGCGTACCGGGAGCTCAAGAAACGGGGCCACACCGAGCTCGATACCTCCTCGGTGGTGAAGCTGTACCTAGACTGAACCTCGTCGACTAGCCCTCGCCCAGCGCGCGGTTCACGCGCGGCAGCACTTCCTCGGCCATCAGCTGCATCGAGCGGCGCATCGCCGTGGGATCGGTCCAGTCGTGCCCGCAATAGAGCAGCCGGCCGAACGGCCCGATCTCCTCGCGGAACGCGAGCAGGCGCTCGACGACCTCGTTCACCGTCCCGGCGATGAGCAGATGCGAAACCAGGTAGTCCGGCGTGAGAACCTCGTCCGGCAGGGCAGGATCGTGCTTGTAGAGCTCCGTGCCGCGCGAGCGTTTCCGCAGCAGGTTCGCGAAGTAATAGGCGAAGGGGTTGCCAGGGTCGCGGGTCATGCGGCGTACCGTCGCGTCGTCGTCCGCGACGAAGATGCTCTTCGCCACCCGCCAGTCGCCGGGGCGGGGAGCTCGGCCCGCGCGCGCGCATCCTTCGACGTATTTGGGCCAGTGGGTCCGGATCACCCACGGATGCACGAAGTTCGCCGAGATCGGCGTCCAGCCTCGCGCCGCTGCGGCGGCGATGCCGTTCGAGTCCGGCAGGATCGCGGTCACCACGATCGGCGGATGGGGCTTCTGGAAGGGCTTCAGCATCGCGCCCATGCCGATGTCCGGCTGGGCGGTCCGCTGCGTGGTCAGCGTCCAGCGCTTGCCTTCGCGCCGATACGGCGCCTCGCCGGTCCACAGGCTGATCATGTGCTCCATCGCCTCGACGAAGATCGCGTTGCGGTCTTCGTCGAGCGTCTGCGTGATCTCGGCGTCCGAGCGCAGCCCGCCTGGCCCCACGCCGAGGATGAAGCGGCCCTCGAGGAGCGTGTCGACCATGGCGATTTCCGCCGCGGTCAGCGCGGGATGGCGGTTCGCGAGGTTGACCGTGCCGCTGCCGAGCTTGATGCGCTTGGTATCGCGCGCGAGCGTGGCGATGAAGATCAGGCAGCTGGTGATGGTCTCGGCCAGGTCGGTAAGGTGCTCGCCGATGAACGCCTCCTCGAAGCCGAGCGCCTCGGCAAGCAGCACCGCTTCGCGGTCCTCGGCGAGCGTCTGCCGCCAGTCGCGCCCCACGGGATGCAGCGGCATGGTGAAGTAGCCGAGCTTCATCAGCAGAGCGCGAGCCGCGCCTTGCAGGTGCGCAGCACTTCATCCGGATCGCGCTTCCACCAGTCGAGGTCGGAGAAGATCTCCACCTCCTGGTAGCCCCCGTAGCCCGCGCGCTCCACCCAGCCGCGGATCTTCGGCAGGTCGATGATGCCGTCGCCCATCATGCCGCGGTCGTTGAAGAAGTCGCGGGTCTTCGGCAGCCAATCGCAGATGTGATAGCCGAGGATGCGCCGGCCGGCGCGCGCGATCTGCGATTCGAGCTTCGGGTCCCACCAGACGTGATAGACGTCCACGGCGACGCCGACGCCCTCGCCCAGCCCGTCGCACAGGTCGAGCGCCTGCTCGAGCGTGTTGACGCACGCGCGCGCCATCTGCATCGGGTGCAGCGGCTCGATGGCGAGCGGCACGCCGGCCTGGCGCGCGGCGGGCAGGAGTGCGGCGATGCAATCGCGAACATGCTCGCGCGCGGAAGCAAGATCCTTCGAGCCCTCCGGCATGCCGCCCACCACCAGGATAAGCGCCGGCGCGCCCAGCTCGTGCGCCTCGTCGATCGCGCGCAGGTTGTCGTCCTTCCAGTTTTTCTCGGCGAAGAAACCGCCGCGGCACAGCCCCGTGACGGTCAAGCCGTTCTCCCTGATCGAAGAAGCTGCTTTCTTCAACCCCATGCTCCCCACTTGGTCCCGCCAGGGCGAGATGCCCTGGATGCCGTGGCGCGCGCAGCCCTCGATGATCTGCGCGAGGTTCCACTGCTGCTTGACCGTCGCGGTGTTGAGCGACAGCCTCATTGCCATCCAAAGAAGGCGGCGATGCGCGCCGCCTGGCCATTGAACATGTCCGCACCGCTCGTGATGGTGCAGCCGCGCTCGCGCGCGCGCGCCAGGAGCGGCGTGATCTCCGGCTTCGTGGTGACGTCGGAGACCACCTTCGCCAGCGGCTCGAAGGGCAGGGGATCGCCCTCCGCCATCCCCAATGGCGTGGCGTTGATGGCGATGTCGAAGCGATCCGGCTGCATCTCGCCCGCCTCGCAGGCGAGCGCGGGGAAATGCGTATTGAGCAGGGCAACAAGCGCCTGCTCCTGCGCGGCCTGGAGATCGCTCGCCACGAGACGGGCGAGTCCCGCCTCGGCCAGCGCCACCGTCATCGCGCGTGCAACCGCACCGCAGCCCTTGATGCAGGCCGACTTTCCACGCACGTCCACCCCTTTTGCGCGCAGCGCGTCGACATAGCCGACGCCGTCGAAGATCTCGCCGCTCCAGCGGCCGTCGGGATCACGCCGCGCCACGTTGACGACGCCGACCTTGGATGCCGCGGGTCCCAGCCGGTCGAGATGCTTCAGCATCGATTGCTTGTACGGCATGGTGAGGATGAAACCGTCGAAGTTGCGCGTCGATTTCAAGGCGCCGACAAGGGGATCGAACGATTCATTGCTGACTTCGAGCGGAACCAGGACGGAGTGCATCCCGGCGCGCGCGATCACGCCGTTGAAGTGCTCCGGCGAGCGCGCCTTGTGGAGCGGGTCGCCGAGGAGCGCATAGACCCGCGTGGCGCCGGTGATGGTCACAGCGTGCCCGGCGGGAAGAGTCGGGGCAGGAATAGCGTGAAGCTCGGCCAGGTGATGACGAGCGCGAGCACGAGGAACATCGGGATGAGCATGATGATCACGTCCTTCAGGCAATCGACGAGACGCATGCCCGCAATGTGCGCCGAGATCATGAGGCAGAGCCCGTAAGGCGGCGTGACCAGCCCGAAAGCGAGCGAAACGATGCCGATCATCGCGAAGTGGATCGGGTCGATGCCGGCGCCCCTCGCCAGCGGCTCGAGTACCGTGCCGCAGATGACGATGGCCGGGATCGCATCGAGGAAGCACCCGACGACGAGGAACACCGCCGAGATGAAAAATCCCGTGCCGATCTGCCCGAGGCCCCACTCGGTAACGCCGGCGAGCAGCGCCTTCGGAATCTGGTAGTAGGCGAGCAGCCAGCCGAATGCCGAGGCGGTGCCGACGCAGAAGAGGGCCACGCCGGTCAACCGCCCGGTCTCGAGCAACGCATGGTGCAGCCCCTTCAGGTCCATCTCCCGGTAGACGAGCATCGTGAGCGCGCCCGCGTAGAGGACCGCGATGCAGGCCGACTCGGTAGCGGTAAACCAGCCGAAGATCTTGCCGCCGATGATGATCACCGGCGTCATGAGCGCGGGGACCGCCACGCCGATCGCCTTGAGCGTTTCCACCAGCGTCGCGCGCGGATAGGTCGGATAGTTCCTCAGCTTGGCATAGACATGCACCGTCGCCATCTGCACGAGACCGATGGCGAGGCCCGGGATGATGCCGGCCATGAAGAGGCCGCCGATGGACACGGTGAGCAGCCCGCCCCAGACGATCATGAGGATCGAGGGCGGAATGATCACCGCGATGACCGCCGACACTGCCGTGATGGCGACCGAAAAGCTGTCGTGGTAGCCCTCCTTGCGCTGCGCCTCGATGAAGAGCTTGGACTGGCTCGCCGCGTCGGCGGTGGATGAGCCCGAGATG
>Ga0196964_10001789_pt1 | contig 10567 bp, 9 predicted proteins | sample S1_10metaG_FD_148615 | JGI IMG/M metagenome (GOLD analysis project Ga0196964, IMG submission 148615) | Soil microbial communities from Anza Borrego desert, Southern California, United States - S1_10 | ecosystem: Environmental > Terrestrial > Soil > Desert | place: USA: California | collected... | reverse complement strand
CCAATGTGGAAGCCGGACCGGAGCACGGCAAGGGCCTCATCCGCGCGCCAATCCGGTGCGATTGGGAGCCCCCTTCTCAGTGCGCGTGCACCATCCGGGCGCCTCACCTATCGCTACAATCGCCGACGGGCGCCCGGGCTTGGTGACGATCGGCGACATGGGGCCGGCGGGACGCCCGATACTCGCGCCGAGCGACGGCAATCCCAAACGTCGCGACGCGCGTCCCCATGCCGAGCGCAGTGGTGATCGCCGCGGAATTACCGGCGGTTATCGTTAACTCAATCAAGTGCAAGTTCGTCGCCGGGTCATGATTGCGCGATGCACGATAGAGAAACGGCAACGCTCCTCGTCACACGAGAGCGGACTTGCTGGTGGTCGATCATTCAGTAAGGTCGCCTCGCATATCGGCAGACGGTGGGATCATGAGAGACGAGGTTAAAGCGGAGGTACGCGCGTACGTGGCGGAGCAATTCCTGCCCGGCGAGAGCCCCGACCTCATCACCGATACGACGCTGCTGGTGAGCGACGGCATCATCGACTCGCTGGGCAGCCTGCGGCTGGTCTCGTGGCTCGAGGAGCGCTTCGGCATCACGATCCAAGCGAGCGAAGTGGCCGTCGATCATCTGGACACGCTCGATCTCATCGCCGATCTCGTCCTGTCGAAGCGCGGCTGAGCGCTCGGGGATGTCGGCGCTCACGCAGACCGGCTCGGAGCGCTTCGCGCTCAACGCTGCTGCGATCTCGGTGCTCTTGGTTATCGCCGGCGCCGCCGCGGCCTTTGTCGCGCTCGCCGCGGACTACTATGGCGTCGGCGTCAACCGGTGCGAACTTGGCTGCGGCTTGCTTCAGTCGTTCGGCGCCTCGCAAATGGCGCTGTTGGCGTTGGGCGTCGCCGCCACCTTGGGCGGCTCAGCGCTGCAGATGCGCCTCGGCATGCACACGCTGCGAGAGGCCCTGGGTTTCTGGCTGATTACGGGCCAAGTCGCCCTCGTTGCCCTCATCATCCGGCTCTACGAGATCGAGTCGCGCGCCTTCTTCGAACTGGTCACTACGCTGATCCTCTGCGGGTTCGTGATCAATCATCACACGCCGAGACCGGCGCGTCCAAAAGTGTTCTTTGCGCTCGGCATCCTCACCATCGTCGCTGTGTTCGCGGCAGGCAAACCGCTCGAAACCGCGCTCCTGATTGGCTTTGCGCTTGCCATCTTCTGGATCGCCAATCTGAACATCGCCATGCGCTGGCGCGTGCTGATCTTGGCGCTCGTCCTCGTCGCGCTTGCCGCCGTCCACACCGGCCTTATCGAAACCAGCTGGTCCAACATCGTCGTGCCGCTCCTGGCGTCAATGTTCATCTTCCGGTTGGTGATCTATCTTTACGACACGCACAACGGCCACGGCCCCAAGGACCTCTGGACCAGGCTCGGCTACTTCTTCCTGCCGCCCAATCCGCTCTTTCCCTTCTTTCCGGTCGTCGACTTTGCAACGTTCGGGCGCACCTACTACAATCAGGCCGCGCTGCTGATTTATCAGCGCGGCGCCGATTGGATCTTGCGCGGCGTCATCCATCTCCTCCTCTACCGCGTCGTCTATCAGTTTTTCACCATCGCGCCCGAGCAGGTCGGCACGCCGCTTGAGTTTGTGCACTTCGTCTTCGCCAATTTCGCGCTCTACCTGCGCATCTCGGGTCTCTTCCATCTCATCGTCGGCGTGCTGCTGCTGTTCGGCTTCAACCTGCATGAGACGCACTCGCGCTTCTATCTGTCCAGCGGCTTCATCGATTTCTGGCGGCGCATAAACGTCTACTGGAAAGACTTTATGCAGAAGCTGGTGTTCAACCCGGCTTACATGGCGCTGAAAAAGCGCGGGTTCGGACACATCGCAGCCGTGCTCCTGGCGATCGCCGCCACCTTTTTCGTCACCTGGGCGCTACACGCGTACCAATGGTTCTGGTTGCGCGGCGTGCTGCACTTCTCACTGCCGGATTTCCTGTTCTGGGCGCTGCTCGGCGTCTTCCTCGCGTTGCAAACCTACATCGAGAGCAAGCGTCCGCCCGCTGCAGCGGCGGCGCAGCCATCTCTCCTTCGGCAAGGCCTCCTGCTCGGCCGCCAGTTGTGCACGCTCTTCGTGATTTGCTTGCTCTGGTCGCTGTGGGGCAGTGCGACGGTCGCCGACTGGTTTGATCTTCTGGCCAACGCAGGCGTCGCGCCGCTTCTGCGCAGCAACACGCCGGAAGCCTGGGCGTTGACAGTTGTCTCCATCGGAATCGCAGCGCTCGCCTTGGCGGTCACGCTGGGCCTCGTCCCCGGCCCGGTTCAACCTGCGCGAACGCCAGCGCGCGCGCAGCAGCCGTATGCGCATTGGAGGTCTGCTGTGCCCGTCGGCCTCGCGTTGCTGCTCATCGCCCCGCAAGCGCTGAAGCCGCGCCTGAGCATCGACCAGCAATTGGCCATTGAAGCCGTGAGTGGATCGCGGCTGAACGCGTACGACCAGGCCGCCATGACGCGCGGGTATTACGAGGAGCTGACGAACATCAACCGCTTCAACTCCCCGCTCTGGGAATCCTTGATGTTCCGCCCGCAGAGCTTCCAGGACATGGCCGACTGGGCTGGCGTGCGGCGGCGCAACGATTACATCCGCTACGACTTTATCCCCGGCGCGGAATTCAACGCGCACGGCGTGACCATCAGGGTCAATAGCTTCGGCATGCGCGATCGCGAGTATAGTCTCGCCAAGCCGCCCAACACGACGCGCATCGCGCTGATCGGCTCGTCGCGCGCAGCCGGACTAGGGGTCGAACAAGAGCATCTGTTCGAGACCCGCCTTGAGAACGCTCTCGACGCTCAGGCGGAGACCGATGGACGTAGCGTCGAGATCTTGAACTTCGCCCTCCCGGGCTCGTTCACCGTGGAGCGGCAACTCTTGTTCGAGGAGCGCGCTCTGCAGTTCTCTCCGGACGTCGTGCTCTATGTCAGCGGCCCGCGCGAAGACGCCAGTCTTCACATCGCGCGCATGTACCGGGTGGGACGCACCGCGCCCTATCCCGTCATCGAGGATGTCATCGAGCGCGCTGGCCTGGACCGTTCCATGTCTCTGGAACGGATGGTCGCTCTGCTGGCGCCGTACAAATACGAGGTGCTCGCGGAAGTGTACCGCCGCATCGCGGCATCGGCGCGCGCGAACGGGGCGACGCCGGTTTGGCTCTTCCTGCCTAACGTCCAAGGCATGGCGGCCGCCAATAGCGACGATGTCGAGATGCAAAGCCGCCTAGCCGGCGAAGCTGGGTTCGTGATCCTGAATTTCCCTGACGTGTTCGCTGAGCATCCGATCGAAACCACTTACGTCGGCGCTTGGGACACCGACCACCCAAACGCCTTTGGCCACAGCCTCATTGCCGACGCGTTGCGCGACCGTCTCGTTGATCTCCACGCCCGAGGAGAGATCGATCTCGGCCTGGCGCCAGGCGCGGCGGACGCGCAGCGTTAGCATGTGGAACGCGCCGTCACCGCCGCAACGCCTCGACCAACTGCTGTCGGCCGCCGCCGAGCGCGCGCCTCAGGCCATCGCCGCGCTGGAGCCCGGCGGGCGAACGATCCGCTACGATGAGCTCGACGCTTATGCGAGCGCGATCGCGAACGCGTTGTCGGACCTCGGCGTCGCCGCAGGCGATCGCGTCGGCATTTGCGCGACGAAGAACATTGGCGCGCTGGCCGCGGTGATGGGCGCGCTACGCGCCGGCGCCGCCTACGTCCCTGTCGATGCGCACTCGCCGCTCGAACGTATTGCCTACATCTTCAACGATTGCGATGTCGCCGCGATTGTCGTCGGCGCCGGCGCGGCAACCAATCTAGTTGCGGCTTTGGGCGTTGCGGATGGCTGGCAACACACCGCGTTTCCCGCACCGGCCGCACACGCGGAAGACCTGATCATCCTGTCCCGCGCCCGGGCGAGCGCAAAGGCGCCGCAAGCGGACCTTGCCTACATCCTCTATACTTCGGGCTCCACTGGCCGGCCAAAAGGCGTCATGCACACGCATGCGAGCGCCCTCGCCTTCATCGATTGGTGTTCTACGGAATATGGACCGGGTGCAGACGATCGCTTCAGTTCGCACGCTCCGCTCCACTTCGATCTGTCGATCCTTGATATCTACGTGCCGCTCAAGCACGGCGCGTCCGTCGTGCTGATCGACAGCGAGACCGGAAAAATGCCCGGCGTCCTTGCCGAGCAGATCGCCAAGCAAAGGATCACTCACTGGTACTCGACGCCATCCACGCTGCGCATCATCCTGGAATACGGGAAGATCGAGCAGTTCGACTTCAGCGGACTGCGCATCGTCAATTTTGCGGGCGAGGTGTTTCCGCTCAAGCATCTGCGCGCGCTCATGCGCGCGTGGCCGCACGTCGTCTTCTACAATCTCTATGGGCCTACAGAGACCAACGTTTGCACCTACTATCGCCTGCCAAGGCCGCTGCCCGATGATCCGGACTACGCGCTTCCGATCGGGTCGGCCTGCTCGGACGATCGCCTCCGCATCACCGACCGCGATGGCGCGGAGGCTGCGCGCGGACAGGAAGGCGAATTGCTCGTCGCCGGCGGATCGGTCATGGTTGGCTACTGGAACCTGCCGGAGCGCAACGCCGAAGCCTTCGTCACCCACGACGGCGAAGCTTGGTACCGGACGGGCGACATTGTTCGCGAACTGCCCGGCGGGGACCTGGCTTTTCTCGGCCGGCGCGACCGCATGGTGAAGCGGCGCGGCTTCCGCATCGAACTGGGCGAGATCGAGTCCGCGCTGCACAAGCACCCCGGCATCGCCGAAGCCGCGGCGGTTACGCACGCCGACGCCGCCGGCGATGTGCAGATCTGCGCATTCTATGTCTGGACGGACCCCGCGCCACCGTCTCTGCTGCGCCTCAAGCAATTCTGCGCCGCCCACCTGCCGCATTACATGGCGCCTGACCGTTTCGTCGCGCTCGACGCATTGCCGAAGACCTCGACCGACAAGATCGACTATCAACGCCTCAAGGCCCTGGTCCCATGAACTTTGTCCCGAGCGACGAGCAGCGCCAGTTGCAGGACGAGATCCGCCGCTTCGCCCGCGCGGAGCTCAACGCCGGCGTGGCTGAGCGCGATGCGGCGTGCCAATTCCCGCACGACCTTTGGCTGAAGTGCGGTGCGTTGGGCCTGCAAGGCTTGCCGGCGCCGGAAGCGTATGGCGGCGGCGGCGCCGACGCGCTGACCACGGCCATGGCGCTGGAAGCGCTCGGCTATGGCTGCGAAGACGGCGGCCTCACTTTCGCGATCTGCGCTCATCTGCTCGCCTGCGTGGTGCCGATCTGGAAGCACGGCAGCGACGATCAGAAACAACGCTACCTGCCGGACCTCTGCAGCGGCGCACGCATCGCCGTCAACGCGATGACGGAGCCCGAAAGCGGTTCGGACGCGTTCAACATGAAGACGCGCGCTCAGGGCGACGGCGATGACTTCATTATCAACGGCGTGAAGACGTTTTGCTCAAACGGACCTATCGCCGACGTCGCGGTCGTGTACGCGCAAACGGATTCCAGCAAGGGCTATCTGGGCGGCGTCACGGGATTTATCATCGAATACGGCACGCCGGGCTTCTCGCGCGGCCAGACCTTCAAGAAGATGAGCCTGCGCACGTGCCCGATCGGCGAACTCGTGTTCAAAGACGTTCGCGTCGGCCCCGACCAAATCCTGGGCGCCGTCGGCGGCGGCGGGCCGATCTTCAATCAGTCCATGGAATGGGAACGCGCATGCCTCGTCGCCACGCACGTGGGAGCCATGGAGCGCCTACTCGAAAAAGCGGTCGAGTACGCCAAGACCCGCACGTCGTTCGGCCAACGCATCGGCCAATACCAGGCTGTCTCGCATCGCCTCGCCGACGTAAAGGTCCGGCTTGAAGCCGCCCGCCTTCTCACCTACCGCGCCGCCTCGCGCCTTGAGCACTCCAAGGCCGTGGGAATGGATGCAGCGATGGCCAAGCTATTCGTCAGCGAAGCCTACGCAGACTCGGCTATGGACATTGTGCGCACCCTAGGCGGTTACGGCGTCATGGAAGAATACGGCGTGGAGCGCGCCGTGCGCGATGCCGCGGCCGGCGTGCTCTACTCCGGCACCAACGACATGCAGCGCAACATCATCGCCCGCTGGCTCGGCCTTTGAAGGACTGCGCGTTCGTCCGCTGTTGCAGTCTCTCGCCGCGCGTCTCTGTCTGTTTCTGGCCCCGAAGCAGACGCGGCAAATGCAGCCGCGCTGTCCCCGCCCTGCACCCGGAGATTCGAGGCAATTAGCCCGGTGCGGGCCTTAATCGCTTTAGAATGATGGCGCGCCCTAAGAGATTCGAACTCCTGACCCCCAGATTCGTAGTCTGGTGCTCTATCCAGCTGAGCTAAGGGCGCGAAGGGGCGGGACATAGCCTCGACGGGCGGCGGTTGCAAGGCGTCAGGGCGTCGGGCGGATGGCGAGGCCCGCGGCGGGAAGCTCCGCGTCTGCGGCGGCAACGGGCTCGATCTGGATGTCCGCAACGCGGGCAGCGGGCGGGCCGCGCCAGCAGGCGGCGAGGAGTTCGTCCAGGCTTTCGGGCGGGCCGCTCACGACCGCTTCGACCGTCCCATCGCGCCGGTTGCGCACCCAGCCCGTAACGCCCAGCACTTGCGCCCTGCTTTGCACGAAGTCGCGGTAACCCACGCCTTGCACGCGGCCGGCGATGACGAGACGGAGCGTGCGATCGCTCATGGAGGGCTGACGCCGTCCTTGCTCGCGCGAATGGTTTTCTCGATCGTACGCGCGGCCGCGTCCGGATCGATGCGCTGGGGCATGAACTTCACATCCATGCGCAAGTCGGCGCGCGAGACGTAAGCCGCGGACATGAACACGGGCATCTGAGGAAGGTAGGGTTGCGGCAAAGCCGCTAGGTGCAGGCCATCGATCGTTCCTGCCATTCGAATGTCGGTGAAGACCGTGGGCATGGTTGTCAACGCGTCGGGTGACTGCGTTTGGCTCTGCACGTCTGCGGGCCCTCTCCGCCCCAGCCGTCAGCAAACCTAGCACGTTTGCGGCGGTTCCCTCAGCGCATTCTCCGATCGCTGTTCGCTTTGATTGTTAAGAAGCGGCCATCACGTCACGCGCGCGAACGCGCCGACGCGTTCCTGCACACGCGTGAGATGCGCGAGCTTGGCGTCGAGCGCCGCGTAAGCGGCGCCGTGTTCCCTCTGGAACGCCTCGAAGGCGGTTTGGGACTCCCAGCGGTCGATGGTGGCGTAGCGCGCGCCGTCGAAGAGCAATTCGACGCTGAGAAAGCCCGACGCGCGGGAAAAGAGCGCCGCCCAGTCGCCTTCAGGGCCGTACGCGGAGCGGAACGCCGCGTCCTCGCCAGGCATGACGTCGTAGGTCCAGATAATGACGTAGCTCATGTATCGCGCCACGCGGGGTGCCGGCCGATGGTTTGGGCTTCGTAGACGCCGCGTGCGACGGCGCGCGCGAGGCAATCGGCGGCGAGCGCGCCGAAGCGGGCGATCGAGAGCGGGCGCGGATCCGGCGCCGGCTTTTGCGCGGTAGCGATAGCGAAGACGACGTCGCCGTCGAACGGCGCGAACACAGGGCGAATCGCGCGCGCAAGACCGGCGCTCGCCATCTGCGCGACGCGCTTGGCTTCGGCGGCGGTCAGATCGGCGTCGACGGCGACGCAGGCGATCGTGGTGTTGGCGCGCGGCACGGCGGCGAACTTAGCGCCGCTCCAATCTTCCGCGTCGACAACGATGCTGGCGTCCGGCTTCACGCCGCCGAACTCTGCATCGATCTCAAACGCGTGCGCCCAGAACGCGCGGCTCGACGGCATCGTCGTCGAGCCCCAGGAATTCACGCACGCCAGCGCGGCGATGGTGAAGCCGTCGCTGGTGACGATAGAGGCGCTGCCCTGCCCGCCCTTCAGCGCGCCGGCTTTTGCGCCGAGGCCCGCGCCGAAATTGCCGAGCTTCACCTCTTTCGAGCGCGCGGCGTAGGCGCGTTTGCCGAGCGCGGCGTAGGGCGGCGCATCGGCCCACGCTTTGTTTCCGCCGTTGGCCAGATCGTAGAGGATGGCTGCGGGAATGACGGGCGAACGGGGCACGCCGGGCAAATCGATCAGCGCAAAGCCGCGGCCCTCCGCGCCCATTGCAGCGGCGACGCCGTCCGCGGCGGCTAAGCCGTAGACGGAGCCGCCCGCGAGCACCACGGCGTCGATTGCGTCGACGAGATTCTTGGAGGCGAGTGCATCTGTCTCGCGCGTGCCGGGGCCCCCGCCGAGAATTTCCACTGCACAGACAGCGCGCGCGTCGGGGACGATCACGGTAACGCCCGTGAGCGCGCTCGCGTCCTCCGCGCAGCCTATGGACAAACCTTGGACATCGCCCAAAGAATTGGTGGGACCGGGGCGCGCCATGCGGGTCTTTCGCGTTGGTGGAGCTCGCGTCGTAGGAAGCGCCCGCATGTTTGACAAGCAATCGCTGAAGCGGATTGCCGCGCCCCTCGTCGCGCTGGCGCTCGTTGCGTGCACGAGCGCGTCGGGCCCGGTCGCGGAGCAGCCCCGCGAAGGCGGCGGCGAAGCGATGGCGGCGGCGGCCAATCCGCACGCGGTGGACGCGGCGGTGGAGATCTTGCGCGCGGGCGGGTCGGCGGTCGACGCGGCGATCGCGGCGGAGATGGTGCTGGGGCTGGTGGAGCCGCAAAGCTCGGGCATCGGCGGCGGCGGATTCCTGCTCCACTATGACGGCGAGAGCGAAGACCTCATCGCCTACGACGGGCGCGAGCGCGCGCCGGCGGGCGCGCGCCGAGACATGTTCCTCGACGCCGAGGGCGAGCCGCTGGAATTCATCACCGCGCAGACGAGCGGGCGCGCCATCGGCGCGCCTTCGCTGGTGGCGATGTTGAAAATGGCGCACGACGACCACGGCCGCCTGCCGTGGGGGCAGCTATTCGAACCGGCCATCCGATTGGCGGAGAGCGGGTTCGAAGTTTCACCCCGCTTCGCGCGCATTCTTGCGGGCTACGCGACTCGCGGGCGTTTGCGTCAGGATGCGAATGCGCGACGGTACTTTTTCGACCGGCGCGGACGCCCGCGCGCAGTCGGCTATCTGCTGCGCAATCCAGAGTACGCGGCGACGTTGCGTGCAATCGCCGAGCAAGGCCCGCGTGCGTTGAGCGAAGGACCGATCGCCGAAGCCATCGTCGCGGCGGCGCGGGCCGAGCCGCTGGCTGGTTCGCTGACGCTGGCGGATTTGCAGGCGGTCACGCCGCGGCGGTTGGAGCCGGTGTGCGGCGCCTATCGTGTCTATCGCGCGTGCACGTTGGGGCCGCCGAGTTCAGGCAATGCGACGCTGGCGATCCTTGGACTTTACCAGCGCGCACGTCCCCAGCCCGAAGGGCCAAACAATGCGGATGATTGGGCCGCGTTCCTGTGGGCGAGCCGCCTCGCCTACGCCGACCGCGACCATTACATGGCCGACGACCGCTTCGCGCCGGTGCCGACGCGGCCGCTGATTGCGCCGGCCTACCTCGATGCGCGCGCGCGGCTGATCGATCTCGCGCGCGCGCCGGCGCGGATGGAGCCGGGCGCGCCGGCGGGGCGGGAATTGTTCGAACAATGGGGCCGCGTGCAGAGCGACGACAACGGCACCACGCACATTTCCATCATCGATCAATGGGGCGATGCCGTTGCGCTCACGGCCACGGTGGAGTCTGCGTACGGCAGCCACCGTATGGTCGCGGGCTTTTTCCTCAACAATCAGATGACGGACTTCGCGTTCGAGCCGGCACTGAACGGGCGGCCTGTGGCGAACGCCGTGGAGCCTGGCAAGGCGCCGCGGTCGTCGATGTCGCCGCTCATCGTGCTGGATCGGAGCGGCGAGCTTGTGCTGGTGACAGGCTCGCCCGGCGGCTCTTCAATTATCGGCTACGTCGCGCGAACCACGATCGGCATTCTCGATTGGCAGCTCTCTCCGCAAGCGGCCATCGGTCTTTCCAACGCCACCGCACGCAACTCACCCGTCGTGATCGAGAACGAGCGGATGCCGGCGGGGATCGCCGAGGCGCTGACGGCGCGCGGCTGGGAGTTCCGCAACGTCGGCGTGCTGGAAGATTCCGGCCTGCACGCGATCCTGGTGACGGACGAGGGCTATGTCGGCGGCGCCGATCCACGGCGCGAGGGCGTGATCGGCCGCGTGCCGGCGCAGCAATCACCTCGACAGTAAATCCAGCAGGATGCCGTAGTCTTCGTCCATGAGGCCGTTGCGGCGGGCGCGTTGGACGGCTTCGCGGCCGGCGTCGGCGGTGCGCGGCGCCCAGTCTTCCAGCGCGGCGCAGCGCTGCTCCGAGGGTCGCGGGCGGTTCTCTGTGAAAAGACGCGCGAGCTGGCGCACGTAGGTGCTGACGCCCTCGCGCACTTCTTCTTCGCCGCCGGCGCTCATGGCGGCGTTCATCGCGCCGATCTCGAGCGCGCCGACCAGCCCTGCGTCGATCACGTGGCGCATGGAGACGCCGCAGCTGAAGCTGTCGCCAAGCGCGTGCGACC
>Ga0196964_10001788_pt1 | contig 10568 bp, 10 predicted proteins | sample S1_10metaG_FD_148615 | JGI IMG/M metagenome (GOLD analysis project Ga0196964, IMG submission 148615) | Soil microbial communities from Anza Borrego desert, Southern California, United States - S1_10 | ecosystem: Environmental > Terrestrial > Soil > Desert | place: USA: California | collected... | reverse complement strand
TACACGTGGCTCTGCGCGACAATTTCCTTCGCCTTGGGTCCGTACTTGTACGCGATGTAAATCGACGTGGGGCAGGAGATCAGTGCGCCGAGCAGGTCCAGCACAAAAAACGTCCAGTACTTTACGCCCATCGTTGCGGAGATGAAGAAAGTGGGCATGCGCAGGCCGGCAACAAAACGGGCGCCGAAAACTGTCCAGGGCCCGTAGCGGCGGAAGAAATCTTCTACTTTTTCAATGCGTTGGGGCGTGATGATCTTGGCGAAACGCGGCCTGCGGAGCAGTGACATGCCCCAGTATTTTCCGGCCAGAAAGGGGAACGAATCGCCAATCATGATGCCGGCCACGCCCATGACGCACAGCAGCCAGATATTCGATCCGGGAATTTGAGATGCCGCAAAGCCGGCACAGAGAAACGTGAGCTCTTCGGGGATCGGAACACCCAGCCCGCAGATCACGAGCAGGCCGAATGTGCCGAAATAAAGAATGAATTCGCCGTGCTGGGACAGAATACTCAGCAGCCATTCTTCCACAGATGCACCATCCTATGCTCGCAGCTTATCCCTCGTCGGAAAGAACATAGCCAGCTCTTCGTCCGGCGCAACCACAGGATAGCGTGAAGTTGGAAGTGCGATCAGGATGCCGCGGCAGACCGCTGTGTTGAGAAGGACGAAGTCTTGGCGGAATCCAGGGCCTGCCGGGCTTTTTCGCCCATTCCCGAAAGAATGGCCGCCGCGTTCCAGCGGATCGTCCGATCTTCGTGTGTCAGGGCGTCCACCAGAAAAGGGATCGCCTTCTCGCCCATGCTTTGCAGCGCCACGGCCGCGCAATCCTGCGTGAAACCGCGCGTCTCCTTAAGGAGGTCGATCAGCAGCGGCGCGACCTGTTCGCCGTAGGTGCCCAGCTTGCGGGCGGCAAAAAGACGAATGCCTTCGCGTGAATCGTTAAATGCGCTCAGGTGTGCCAGAATCTGGTTGTTAAGTTCCACCTCATTCCCCTCTCTGAATGACGTCGAATTTAATTGTCACTCTATTTAGCAGTAGAACGTCAAGGCTCAAGCGATATCTACAGGAATTCTGACCCGCTATAGAACAATTTCCTTTCCAAGTACGTAAAGGCAAATAGCTCCTGATCTTGCATTAAACGTTCAAACCCTGATGCACACGTGCTTTACACACATCTGAGCTGGAGCACTCGTGCAGTTGCGTGCCCGTGAGATTGTGTGTACTTTAAAAGCTCTCCGTGAGGCTAAAAAATGAATCCGGCTGCAAAACCGACCTTTGCACTGATCGCGCATGACCAGAAAAAGTCTGTCCTCGTGGAATTCTGCGTGCGCCATCGCGAGAAGCTCGCCAGGGCCGATCTGATCGCCACCGGCACTACTGGCGAGCGCATCGCACGCGGCGCGAATCTTCCGGTCACGCGGCTGCTTTCGGGCCCGCTCGGAGGTGACGCGCAGATCGCCGCGCGCGTGGCGGTGGGCGAAGTTGCGGGAGTGATCTTTATGGTCGATCCGCTGAACGCGCACCCGCATGAACCGGACATCCAGGGCCTCTTGCGCGTCTGCAACGTTCATAACGTTCCACTGGCGACGAATCTCGCGACCGCCGAACTGCTGATCCGCACGCTGCTGCCATAATAAGGAGTGCCCGCGCTGGCCGGCATTTTTTCTTTACCTTTGCTGAATTCTGATTACGACTACTCACTTCATTGACACGTAGAAGCGCACCGGAGAGCCGCCATGGACCTGAAGAGCCTTGTCCGCAATATCCCCGATTTTCCGAAAAAGGGCATCATGTTCCGGGACATCATGCCGATGCTCGGCAACCCCGACGCGCTGCGCTACATGGTCGATGCCATGTTCGTGCACTACTTCGGCAAGAAAATCGACAAGGTCGTCAGCGCCGAAGCGCGCGGCTTCATCTTCGGACCGGCCGTAGCCTATCACCTGGGAGCCGGCTTCGTCGCCGTGCGCAAGCCCGGTAAGCTGCCCTTCAAGACCAAGCAGATCACGTACGATCTTGAGTACGGCACTGACAGTCTCACGATTCACGAAGATGCTTTGAAGAAGGGCGACAACGTCCTGCTCGTTGACGATCTTCTCGCGACCGGCGGAACGATGGCTGCCAGCGCGAAGCTCTGCGAGCAGCTCGGCGCAAAAGTGGTCGGCGCAGGATTTATTATTGAGCTCACGTTCCTGCAGGGCCGTGAGAAACTCAAGCCCTATGACGTCTTCAGCCTGATTAAATACGATTCAGAATGAGCTGCAGGGTCCAGAGTCCAGGGTTCACGGTCTAAAATTTCTGCATCGCATTCTTGGACCCTAAACCCTGAACCCTGAACCCTGCCGTTACTCGCGCGCGAGAGGTGCCCAGACGGACGCATCGTTTAAGCGCTGTTCGACGTTGACGCTGAAGGCCTGGTTGATTGGCGTCAGGAAATCGGGCGCGCTTTTAAAGACGTCCAGCAGCGCCTGGCGGCATTTTTCGACGCCAGCTTTGTTCATCTTTCCAAGTGGGCGGCGGCAGCAGCCGACTGGAATGCCCAGCCCGGCCATCATCGCTTTCACCGGCACTGGATTGCGGAATTTTTCTTCGACGTTCAGCACGCGGCCATCAGGCAGCTTGCGCGTGCCCGGCACTTTGCAGCCGACCAGCTTGAATAGCGGATCCAGCTGCCCGGCGATGCGCTTGGCTGACGCGGCATCGCCCGCGCGGAAGGTGCCGACCATGCGGCTGAGCGCGCCCGGAACAATGTTGCTCATGACGGAGATGACGCCCGACGCGCGGATGTAATCGTTCTCCATCATCGCGAGCGTCATCTCATCGTCGCCGGACATAATCGCGATCGCATCGCCGCACAGATTACGGTCGAGCTTCATGCGTTCGAGATCGCCCGTCGCTTCTTTCACCGCCGGGAAGCGCTTGGGCTGCGTCTGATGCAGCACCGCCAGATCTTCGGCGCTCAGCGCGGTGCCACTGCGGCCGGGGATGACGTAGGGCACGAGAGGGATATCGGGCACCCACGCCGCGACCTGTTCGTAATACTCGGTGCGCAGCTCCAGGCTGGACGGGCCGTTGTAGTAGCAGTCGACCAGCAGCGCGGCGCTTGCGCCCGCTTCGCGCGCGTGTCGCGTGGCATCGATCGCTTCGTCGGTGCAATTGGAACCCGATCCGGCCAGCACGCCGACTTTGTCCTGCGCGAAGACGATGGATTCTTCAACGACCTGGTTGTGTTCATCCCAGGAGAGCGTCGGTGACTCGCCGGTGGTCCCGGTGGGAACGATTCCCGTGATGCCCTGCGCAACCTGGAACTCGATCAGGCGCTTGAGCGTCGCTGAATCCAGCTTACCCTTCTTGTCAAAGGGCGTCACCAGCGCGGTCCAGACACCTTCAGGTTTAAACGGTACGGGCATGGGCTTCTCTCCAATTCAATTCTTAACAACTTCACCGCAGAGACGCTGAGGACGCAGAGAGCGCAGAGAACTTTTTAATTGGATCTAAAAAAGCTGTTCTCTGTGTCCTCTGTGATCTCTGTGCCTCTGTGTTGAAGTCGTGTTGAAACCGTTATTCAGCGGGTTTTGCCGGCGCATCCGCAGCCTTGGTATCGGCAGCCGGAGCCTCGGCCTTCGGCGCTTCAGGCTTAACTTCCGCGACGGGCGCGGGAGCAGCAGCCGTTGCGGCGTCTGGCTTTTTGGCCGCGTCGGTCTTCGGAGCGACCGGTTTGACGACGACGACCGGCTTCACGACCACCGCAGGCTTCACCGCCACAGCGACTGCCGGCTTCGCGCCCGGCGCGACGGCGACTGCGGGCTTGGCACCGGCAGCGGGAGCAGCTGCGCCCGGAGGCGGCGGCGGCGGAGCTTCCTTTTCTTTCAGCTTGATCCAGCCGAGTCCCTGCGTGGGCGGGCGGGACTGCCAGAGAATGGCCGCGAACTTGGCGTCGGTGAACGCTTTCTCGGCCTTCACTTTGTCTTCAAAATCAGTGCGCTCGGGCGGCACGCCTTTGGCGGCGTACGTGGTGAGCACATAACCAATAGCATCGTCTGGCACGTCGAAATCTCCTGCCTTCTGCCCGCCCTTGAGTTGAGAGTGAGGCGGTCCAGAAATGTAACGTCAGCACGGGCCGGTGTCCAGTGAACCGCCTGTGTCGCGCGCTGGGACCGCCGGCGTCCCGCCGCTCACGGCGTTGCGCCTCTGCTCTGCGTGCGTTTTTTAACACGACTTCAACACGGAGACACAGAGGTCACAGAGGTCACAGAGGTCACAGAGAACACTTTACATAGTTACTCTTCGCAGCGCCGTTCCCCCCCCTTCCCTCCCAGGGAAGGGGGCCGGGGGGTTAGGTCCGTTCATGCCGCATCCACTTCCCGGCCGAGCACCTCCTCGATCCACTCCGCCGGAACCCCGCGCTCCAGCAGTTCGTCGATGAAGGCTTGCACACTTTCCATACGCTCAGAAATGGTGCTGCTCATGTACCGTGCCGCGCTCAGCGGAAGCATGCCGCGCGCGGCTTCGTACTTCAGGTAATCGATGGCCCGGTTGGTCGCCAGTTCGTATAAGAATTCAAAGCTCGCGGGCTGGTCGTATTCCAGCACGGCGTGTGACATTTCCTGGATCAGGTCGTCCTGCAAAGCCGGGTCGCCTGGGGCGAGTTGCCGCGCCTTCCAGCCGAAGCTGAATTGATGCTGCTCTGCGAAATCGTGGTGCAAGCAGCGCCTGGACTGATCCGGTCGTTCGTTTGGCTGGCTGCACTGGTGAGCGGGACCTTGAGCTTCCCCCTCAAACATACTGAGACGATTTGCGTTTTCGCTTTGTCGGGACTTTCTTTCAAATTTTTTCTCGTGGTTTCGCAGCGAGCTCCAAAGCCTTTGCGGAAGAGAGTTTAAACGATCGATGACCAGCAGCTGATAAAGCGATTTTTCAGATACGCGCGCACACCACGCCTTGTTGGGCTTGCCAGGCTGCCCTCTCAGCCAGCCATTAGCGATCAAGCGCTGCACAGTCCGCTCACCGCAACACAAAATGCGCGCAGCGAGCTCAACAGAGAGATACGTTTCCTCCATTATAAAGAATCCTCCCGGCCGCGGAGGATCGTTCCGGCACGCGCTTGAGCGCAGGCGTGTGCGACCGCTCGTGAGGGCGCGCTGAAAACGGCGCCGCCGTTCGAGCGATTTTTAATTGAATTGGGTCGGGAGATCCCGCGGCCTTACATAGTCACCGCGCATCTGGTTTGCCCCGTCGATTGCGAATGAACCGAGCCGGGGATATAGGTAATTCAGCGCGCAGTGTCAGGTAAAATCTTAACGACGGCAGAGGCCGCTGCAAGAGGGATTTTCGAGCGTAGCTCTGGAATAGGCGACACTACAAGAGGGATTCTCACGTCTGGCCTGAAAGGTCAGAACTTCATAGCCCAGGGCAAAGCGAAGCGCCGCCCTGGGTGTAGAGCCCACCATGCTGACGTTCGCCCTGAAGGGGCGAAACAAGAACCCGAGGAAGTATGTTGTGCCCTTTCAGGGCGCCGGGGGAAGATGAAGGTGCTTGTCCCAGGGCTGCGCTCGCTTCGCGCGCTTGCCCTGGGCTATGATGTTTCACCCCTTCGGGGTGAGAGAAGGGTTACGTTTGGCGTCCTTGAGCGCTGCCGACTCTGTGCGACAATTGCCGTATGCCGCGCCGCCTCACCCTCCCTCCCCAACTTGCCGCGTGGATCGACCAGAAACTTCCACAGCTCGGCGGGGTGTCGCGCGTCAAGCTGATCCACTGCGAACGGTTGCCGCTTGAACGGCTCTGGCGCGGGCAGAAGTACACGGGGCTGACGCTCTGGAATCGCATCTATCTGCGCGAGAGCGCGTGCTCGCCTGATTTCTGCGACGCGCCCTCGGTTGAGCTGCTCTTTCACGAACTGGCGCATGTGCTGCAGTTTCAGAAATATCCGCTGAGCATGCCCGTGCGCTATTTGTTCGGCTTCGTGCGGTACGGCTACCAGAATCTGCCACTGGAAATCGAAGCGCGCGAGCTGGCCGCGCGGCTGCTGCGGGAGTACACGGCGCAGTGAACACATCGTTCGGGAAGCCGTCTGTCGCCCCGCTCCGGGACTTACACTGTAAAACACCGTTCGTGATCCCAGGTCTGGCGACCTGGGCTACTATGCTACCGTCCGCTTCGCGGACTGAATGTCACTGCGCCGTTACGTCACTGCATGTATCGTTGCTTCGTTAATCGTTGTGTCACTGGGTTGTTGCGTCAGTGTGTCGATATGTCTTCAGGTCTTCCATCAATTCTGTTCTCTGCGCCTTTGCGTCTTTGCGTGAGATTCTTCGTCTAGAGCGTGAGATCAAGCCGGCTTCATCGGCTTGGCGCGTTCGTCGTTGATGTCCATTGCCGGCGTGCCGAAGATGATGAACTCGAGCACGCTGCCGTCGTTGGCGAGCAGCTCATGCGGCACGCCGGCAGGGATTACCGCCGCTGCGCCGGGCCGCAGCGCGTACGTCTGGCCGTTCAACGCGATCGTGCCCGTACCGCTGAGCACGTAATAGACCTCGTCGTAAGCCTTGTGGTAATGCATCGAGCCCTTCGTGACGGAGACGACATGCACATTCGCGACGCCGCCCGCGCCGCCCGTGACGATGCGCCGCACGTTGCCGTACGGACAGTCGATGGGCCTGGCTTCATCGAGATAGCGGACGAGAGGTTCTTTTTTCTGCTCAGCCATTTTATCTTTCTTTCCTTTGCGCCTTTGCGTCTTTGCGTGAGCTCAAAAAACCACGACTTGCAGCAAGCCGCTGCTCCTTTTATGGTACTTCAGTTTGCAATTCAACGTGCGAGAAACAGGCTTCGAAAAAGCCTCTGTGCTCTCTGTGTCCTCTGTGGTGGATTTTTAAGGATTGCCCTCAGCATGAACATTCACGAACACCAGGCCAAGCAGCTTCTCTCCAAGTACGGCGTCGCCGTCCCCAAGGGCAAGGTCGCTTTCGCGCCTGAAGAAGCCGAAGCGGCGTTCAAGGAACTGGGCGCCAGCATCTGCGCCATCAAGAGCCAGATTCATGCCGGCGGGCGCGGCAAGGGCAAGGTGTACGATCCCAAGGACCCCAAGAAGCTGATCATGGAAGGCGGCGTGAAGATCGCCAAGTCGGCGGCTGAAGCCAAAGACTACGCGACGAAGCTGCTGGGCAATCTGCTGGTCACGAAGCAGACCGGCGAGAGCGGCCGCATCGTCAAGCGCGTGTATATCGAATCGGGCAGCAACATCGCCCGCGAGCTCTACCTCTCGGTGCTGATCGACCGCGCCGTGGGCCTGCCGGTAATCATGGCCAGCACCGAAGGCGGCATGGACATCGAAGAAGTTGCCGAGAAGCATCCTGAAAAAATTCTGAAAGTTCATTTCGACCCCCGCGAAGGCCTCTGGCCGAATCAGGCCCGCCGCATCGCGTTTTTCCTGGGACTCAGCGGCGACGCCTTCAAGAGCGGCGTGCAGTTCCTCACTGCGATGGCCAAAGCGTTCACCGAGCTCGACTGTGCCATGGCCGAGATCAACCCGCTGGTCGTCACCAAAGAAGGCCAGGTTATCGCGCTCGACGCGAAGATCAGCTTCGACGATAACGCGCTCTACCGCCACAAGGACGTCGAAGAGCTGCGCGATTTGAACGAAGAAGATCCGAATGAAATCGAAGCCAAGAAATACGACCTCAGCTACATCTCGCTCGACGGCGACATCGGCTGCCTGGTGAACGGCGCGGGCCTCGCCATGGCAACGATGGACGTGATCAAGCTCTACGGCCGCCAGCCCGCAAATTTCCTGGATGTCGGCGGCGGCGCGACGAAAGAAAAAGTTACGGCCGCGTTCAAAATCATTCTCGGCGACCCGAAGGTGAAGGCGATCCTGGTGAACATCTTCGGCGGCATCATGAAGTGCGACATCATCGCCGAAGGCGTGATCGCGGCCGTGAAGGAAGTGAATCTCAAAGTGCCGCTCGTAGTGCGCCTGGAAGGCACGAACGTCGAGCTCGGCAAGAAGAAGCTCGCGGAGAGCGGCCTGCCCATCCAGAGCGCCAGCACGCTGAGCGAAGCGGCGCAGAAGATCGTGGCCTGTATCAAGTAAACGGCGGCACTTGGCTCTTGGCTCTCAGCCAGGAGCTAAGAGCCAATCAGCCGCCATCAGCCTGGCGGCCAGCTCATCTGGCGTCCGCCGATCAGGTGCAGGTGGACGTGCGCGACAGACTGTCCGCCGTCCTGTCCGCAGTTCATCACCAGACGGTAGCCGCGGTCGGCAAGTTTCTCCTGCCGCGCAATGGTCTTCGCGGCAAGCATCAGCTTGCCCATGAGGGCGACGTCGGCTTCAGCGAAATCGTTCGGCGACGAATAGTGCTTCTTTGGAATGATCAGGATGTGCACGGGAGCTTGCGGATTGATGTCGCGGAAAGCGAGGATCTCCGTGTCCTCGTATACGACCATCGCCTGCAGCTGATGCGCTCCAATTTTGCAGAAGATGCATTCTGACATCGGGTGCGGTCCTCTCGGGTTGATTTGCCTTTAAATGATATAGCGGGCATTTGTGCACGCGCCAGTGGTGTTGCAGACACAGCGCAGAGAAAAGCCTTGACACGCCTCCGTGCTAAAGCTAAAAAGAAAAAGTCTTCTCCGACCGTCTCGTCCACCTTCTTTAAGTGCACGTACCCGGCCGATAGAAGCGTTTCGTTACCTCTATCACTGCATTCTCTGTACTGCCTTTCGCATTGGTAGAAACCCCGAACCGAAGCGTCTTTTCCACTCGACTATGGTGTCTTCACCACGCTTGAACTTCGATTTTCCTTTTACCTCGCGCTGAATTGCTTATGGCCACCAAGGCCCAGACTCTTTACCTCGTTGACAGCCACGCGCAGCTCTACCGCGCGTATCATGCCGTCGATCGCCGCATGCTCGCAGCGGACCGCAAGACGCCAACCAATGCAGTCTTCGGCTTCGCCAACACGCTGAAAATGCTCAAGTCGCGCTTCAAGCCCGATCTTCTGGCCGCAATCTTCGATCCACACGGCCCGGTGCTTCGCGAAGACCTCTACGAAGAATACCGCGAGAAACTCGGGCCGGCCTTCAGTGGCTACAAATCCCACCGCGACGCCATGCCCGATGATTTGAGTCCACAGATCGATTTGGCCTTGGAGCTCTGTGTCGGCTACGGCATTCCCGCGATTCAAATGGAAGGCTACGAAGCCGACGACGTGCTGGGCACGCTGGCGCTGCTGGCCAGCAAGCAGGGCCTGCAGGTGGTGATCGTCTCGGGCGACAAGGATTTGCTGCAGCTGGTGTGCGACGGGATCAAAGTCTACGATCCCATGAAAGATATTTTTTACGACGAAGATACGGTTTACGAGCTCAAGGGCGTCAAGCCCTGCCAGGTGGTGGACTGGCTCGGCTTCCGGGGCGATTCGACGGACAACATTCCCGGCGTCACCGGCGTGGGCGACCAGACCGCCGTGAAGCTGCTGCAGGAACACGGCTCGATGGACGCGGCGCTTGAATTTTACCGCAAAAAATTCGAGGCGCAGCGTGACGTCCTGATGAAATTCGTCGCCGAGCACGAAGCGGATTCGGCGCTGGAGAAAGAACGGCGCGCGGGCATCAAGCCGCCGAAGGGCGTGAAAGTTGTCGAAGCGTATCTCTTCGCGCAGGCTGAGCGCGCGATCGCCAGCCGAGAGTTGGCCAAGCTGACGTTGAATCTGCCGCTCACGCTTGACCTGGAACAGTTCCGCGTGAAAGCACCCGACCTTCCGAAACTGGTGCCGCTGCTGAAAAAACTCGATTTCAAGCAGGCGCTCAAAGATCTCAATCAGGAAAGCCTCGCGCTATTTGAAGCGCAGGCCGCCGCCGAAGCGCCAGCGTCCTCCGTACCCGACAAGCCGAAGACCGATTACATCGTTCTGGACGAGAAGAAAAAGTTCGACGCGTTCTGCAAGGAGCTTGGCAAGCAGAAGCGCATCGCCATCGATACCGAGACGACCGGCACCGATCCACGCTCGGCGCAGCTCGTGGGCATCTCCATTTCGTGGAAAGCGGGCGAGGCGTACTACATCCCCGTGCGCGGCCCGATGGGATGCCAGGTTCTGCAGGAAAAAGAGACGCTCGCGTGCCTTAAAGATTGCCTGGAAGATTCGACTGTCGGCAAGATCGGGCATCACATCAAGTACGACATCCAGGTGCTGCGCGGCTGCGGTGTGGATGTGCGCGGCATTTACTTCGATACGATGATTGCCGGCTGGCTGCTCGACCCGGGCGCCCTGCGGCTGAACCTGGAACAGCTCAGCTACCATTACCTGGGCATCCGCAAGACCGAAACAAGCGAACTGATCGGCAAGGGCAAAAAGCAGATCACGATGGACCTGGTTCCTGTCGCAGACGTGGGCTGCTACGCGTGCGGCGATGTGGACTGCACCTGGCAGCTTGCCCAGAAGCTGGAGCCGATGCTGGAAGAAGCCGGGCTGCTGCCGCTGATGCGCAACATCGAAGTGCCACTGATCAGCGTGCTTGCAGATATGGAGTGGACGGGCATCAAAGTGGACGGGCAGTTGCGCCGCAATA
>Ga0196964_10001787_pt1 | contig 10587 bp, 9 predicted proteins | sample S1_10metaG_FD_148615 | JGI IMG/M metagenome (GOLD analysis project Ga0196964, IMG submission 148615) | Soil microbial communities from Anza Borrego desert, Southern California, United States - S1_10 | ecosystem: Environmental > Terrestrial > Soil > Desert | place: USA: California | collected... | reverse complement strand
TGCGCTTGTCCATCGCGCCTACCTCCAAATGGCCCGCGCGCCGGCGAGCAGCGCATCGACGACGGTCTCTATGCCGCTGACCGTCATGCCCGGCGCCATGTCCTTGCTCGACATGCCGCGCTCGGCCAGCGCGACCCTGTCCACGCCGATCGGCACGCCCTGCGCTGCGAGCGTCTCGAGAAACGGCGCAACGCCGGGCCGCGCGGCGATCACCGCATTCTCGGTCAGGAACAGCGCCGCATTGCAGCCTTCCTGCTCGATCCCGGCGGCAAGCGCGGCGATCCGTTCAACGTCGCGGTGCTCTACCGGATCTCTCGTCTCGATGATCAGGAATCGCTGCATCTCGCCGCCTTTCTTGCCGGCACGCAGATCTAGCCGCGGCCGCGGGCGGACACCTGAAGAAATCAGACTGATTTTCTGAAGGCGGACGGTCCGGCCGGTCAGCAGCTGCCGATCGCCCCGGCGATGCGGCGAAAGCGCTTGTTCTGCCGCAGCCCGTCGAAATCCGGGTCGCGATCGAGCCAGGCGCGATGGTTCCAGCCTTCGTCGACGACCTGCTCGAGCGTGTCGAGCGCCCGGTCGGCGTCGCCGGCGCGGGCGAACGTGCAGGCCAGATAATAGTCCATCGGGTCGGGCTGGCCGCGTACACGATCGATCAACGCATAGGCCTGCTCGTCCTGGCCAAGGTGGACCAGGCATCGGGCAAGCCCGCACCAGCCGCGATAATCGTCCGGATCCGCATCGAGCCGCAGCTCGAGGCGCTGGACCGCGAGCGCGAAATCGGCGCGTGCGCGACGCTCGTCGCCCGTCATCTGGCGTGCCTTTCCGGCGAGGATCAACGAGTGATAATCGTCGGGGCGGATCGCGGCGGCGCGTTCGAACATCGGCGCGGCAAGCGCGACGTTGAACTCGGAAAAGCAAGCCCGGCCCAGCAGATAGTGGGTCTCGCTCGACTGTGGATCGAGCAGGATCGACGCCTTGAACCGGGTCATCGCGCGGGGAAAGTCGCCGCGCAGAGCGTGGACGATACCGTCGGCGGCAAGCGCCGGGGCGCATCCGGGATCGATCCGCAGCGCGGCCTCGCAATGCCGTCTCGCATCGTCCAACCCGGCCCGGGTCGGCGCATAATAGACCGCCAGGAAGGCGAGCGACTTGGCGCGTCCGACATGGGCCAGCGCAAAGTCGGGCTCGGCCTTGAGCGCCGCGTCGAATCGCGCCACGGCCCGCGCGGTGTTGCCGCGGCCACCGCGTTCGAACAGCTCCTGCCCCTCGAGATAGGCGCAATAGGCGCCGAGGTCGAAATTCGTGCCGAGGCTGGCCAGCGCGCCGCCGGCCCTGTGAGGAAGCGGGTCGGCGGTCGACGGACAAGGCGCTCCCTCGGGCGTTATCCGCTCGACCGAGGAAACCAGCCGATACCCGCTTTTGTGGACCGTCTCGACGAAGCGCGGGCTGCGGAAGTCGTCGCCCAGCGCCCGGCGCAGCTCGGCGATCGCATGGGTCAGGACTTCCTCGCCGACATGGACCCGCGGCCAGGCGCGCTCGAGCAGCGCGTCCCGCGACCAGACCTGCCGGGGCGTCTCGGCGAGCGCCTGAAGCACTTGCGCAGCCTTCGGCGACAGCCGCCGCTCGTCGCGGCCGGCGACGAGCCTGCGGCTGGCCGGCTCGAATATCCATGCGCCGATGCTGAGCATCTGTCCCTCGCCCGCTTCCTAGGTGATTTCGGGCTATGGAACAATTGAGAGGCCGACGACGCCTCCGCGCACCGCCTGAATCAAGGGCGACCGAGCAAGCTCCCATTCTTGATCAGGATTCGCGGCGACCGCAACGTCTCGATGCTCTGCAGCGGATCGGCGTCATAGGCGACCAGGCTGGCGTCGGCGCCTTCTTGGAAGCTGCCGATCGCCCGGTCCGGGAACATCGCCCGCGCCGTGTCGGCGGTGGCGCGACGCAGCAATTCGGCGCGCGGCATGACGCCCAGGCCGTCGAGATAGACGATCTCGTCGACCACCGTGCCCATCACATTGTCGCTGCCGATCGCCAGCGTCACGCCGGCCGCGCGCAGCCGCGTCAGATTCTCGATCTGCATCGCGCGCAACGGTTCGGCGTTCCCCGGATTGCGCTGGACGTGGCTCGCGGAGATGCCGGCGGTGGTGATGACCACGATGTTGCGGCGGGCGGCCTCGGCGATCACCGCATCGGCGATGCGATAGTCGGCGGCGGACATGCCGTCCGCGATCCGATAGCCCGGCAGATGCGCCAGAATGTCGACCCCGGCGGCGACCGCGGTGGCGAAGTCGGACGCGCTGTCGGCATGGGCGACGACCCTGATGCCCGCGCGGTGCGCCCGCTCGACGAGCGGGGCCGCCAGCGCCGGATCGAGCCCGAGATAGCCGAACAGCCGCGCATTGCCGCGGTCGCGTTCGCGCCGGTCGCCGTTGATCATGATGAACTTGATCAGCCGCGGGCGCCGAGCGAGAATCTGCGGCCACAACCGGTCGAGATCGGCGAGCGTGTCGATCGGATCGTAGAAACGGCGCCCGTCCTCGGGCGTCACGGTCATGCCGGCCTCGCGCGCCGACGACAGGATCATGCCGAGCGGATGACCGTCGCCGGACGAGATGCAGGCGTCGGCATAGAGCACGTCTACGCTCGCTGACTGGCCGAAGAAGCCGGCGAAATCCTGGCGCTGGTCGGGCCGCGAGCACATCTGAACCGAGTAGAAGACGCCGGCGCGCAGATTCTTGCCGTTGGAAATGGCCGCGAAACGGCCATTCTGCATGTCATGGCTGTGCGCCTCGACCAAAGGCGGCAGCACATAGCGGTCGCCGAGCTCGATCGTCGCGTCGATCCGCGCCGGCCGGGTCCGGGTCAGGCGGCCGTCGACCGAATACCATCGGGCCGGCACGAAGCGGGTGCCGTCGAACCAGCGTCCGCCGCGAAAGGCGAGCGTCGGCATCGGCGCCGCTGCCGCGGCCGGCCGCGCCGGCGCGGTCGATTGTGACTCGTGGGCAAGCGCGGGCGTGGCAGCCAGCGCAAGGCAGGCAAGGGTCAGAGCGAGGCGCATGGGTCGGTCCCTGGTTGAGCGAAGATGCGCGCCGCTAGCCCCGATCGCGCAGGCGCCGGCAATCATGGCCCGCCGAAATTGGCGCAGGCCGTGCGGGAGGTGTCGCGAGTCGGGCGGTTCAGCTGGAAATGCGCTTGAGACCCGCTTCGATATCGGGGCGGTAGGTGCGGCTCAGCGGAACGGTGGCGCCGGAGACCAGGCGCAGATCGGCATCGCCGTTGCGGCGCTCGTCCAACCCGGCGACGGCGCCGAGCCGGACCAGCACCGAGCGGTGGCATCGGACGAACCCGGCCGGCGCCAGCCGCTCGGCGAAGGCGACGATCGGCTCGCGCAGCAGATGAACCTCGCCGCCGGCATGAAGGCACAGATAATGGCCGGCCACCTCGACATAGTCGATCGCCTCGACCGGGATCAGGTCGGTGCGGCGGCCGTTGCGGACCGCGACATGGCTCTCGACCGCTTCGGCCTGGTCCGGCGACAGCCGCCGCCTGACCCGCCCGATCGCGCGCGCGAGCTCGTCGTCGCCGACGGGCTTCAGCAGATAGTCGACCGCTTCCAGCTCGAATGCGGGCACGGCATGGTCGGCGCGGGCGGTCAGGAAGATGATCAATGGCCTTTGCTCGGGCGGCAGCGGCCGCAGCAGGTCCGGCCCCTCCCCGTCGGGCAGCGTCACGTCGAGAAACACGAGGTCCGGGGCGATCGATCGCAGCAGCACCGCGCCCGCACCCATGTCGCCGGCCTCGCCGACGAACTGGATGTCGGCATGCGCGGCCAGCATCCGCCGCAGCCGCTCCCGCGCCAGCGGAACGTCCTCGATGATCGCGGTGCGGATCATGACGGCGTCGCCGCGAAGCGCGGTATCGACAAGGTCGCGACCGCCGTGCCTTCACCGAGCGCAAAATCGAGCGATGCGCGTTCGCCATAGCTCGCCGCGAGCCGCTCGCGGACATTGGCCAGGCCGATGCCGGTGCCCGGACGGCTCTCGCGCCCGGCGCCGACATCGTTGGCCAGCACGATCTGCAGCAAGTCTCCATCGATCGCGGCCGACAAGGCCAACGTCCCGCCCTCGGGCAGCGGCGAGATGCCGTGGGCGAGCGCGTTTTCGATCAGCGGCTGCAGCAGCATCGACGGCAGGGGCACGCTCCACGCGTCGGGCGCGACCTTGAGCTCGAAGCTGAGCCGGTCGCCAAGCAGCAGCCGGTGCAGCTCGATATAGTCCGCGGCCAGCGCGATCTCGTCGCGCAGAGTCGACCATTGCTCGCGCTCCAAGGTCTGGCGGAGCAGGCCGGACAGGCGCACCAGCGCCTCGTCCGCCCGCGCAGGGTCGGAATAGCCGAGCGCGGAGATCGCATTGAGCGCGTTGAACAGGAAATGCGGTGCGATCTGCGCGCGCAGCGAATCCGCCCGCGCCTGCGTCAGCAGCCGTTCGCGCTGACGGAAGCGCTCGAGATAGGCGATCGTCTGGGCGATCCCGACCACCGCGGCATAGGTCGGAATCGCGAACAGGGCGGTGACCAGGACCGGCTGACCCAGCCCGGTCAGCGCCGTCTCGGCCGGCAGACCGCGCAAGGTCACGACCAGCAGCCGTCCTACTGTCACGCTCAGCGCCGAGAAAAGCGGGATCAGGACGAGGCCGATCGCGACGAACATGGCCGCGTTGCGCGCGGTCCGGCCGAGCCCGATCGGAAGGCGCCGGCTCAGCCCCAGCAATCCGGGAATGGCCAGAGCCCAGGGCGCGAAATGGACGAGGTTGGCGAGGAAGGCGACCGCCACCACCGCCGGGCCCTCGAGCGGCCCATTGCTGGTCAGCGCCGCCGCCGGAGTCCAGGCGATCGCGATCAGCAGCCAGACGAGCGCGATCCGCTGCCAGCCCTGCCGCCCGAGCCCTACTTTGGCCTCGCCCCCTGCCTCCATGGGGGCATCATAGGTGAATCCTCCCTGTGAGGCGAAGCCTCATGGGGAGGGGGACCGCGCGAAGCGCGGTGGAGGGGCTTTCGGCGTCGGGCAAAGCCCCTCCACCAGCCTTCGGCTGGTCCCCCTCCCCATCCGCTGCGCGGACAGGGAGGATAAAGGTGCCTACCCCTCCTCCATCGCCCGCCTGTGCGCAGGCAGCACGACCAGCTCGTGCCAGTCGAGCTCCTCCTGGAGGACCAGAAACGCGCTTTCCCCGATCGCATCGCCGTCGCGCAACGCGTCGAGCCTCGCCCGCTGCGCCGCGATCGCGCGCAGCTTGATCGCGCGCCTTTGCTCGAGCTCGCCGCCGCCATCCTCGTTGAGGGCTGCGCGGTCGATCTCATATTGCCGACGGATTTCGGATGCGACCCGCCCTTTGGTTTCGGCCATCGATTCCAGCGCCGCATCGGAGAGCGCCCGCCGCGCCGCCTCGAGCTCGCGCTCCTCGTCCTGCCGGCCGCCGAGCTTGAGCAGCCGGATCAGCGGCGAAAGGGTCAGGCCCTGCAGCACCAGGGTCGCCAGGACGACGCTGAACGCCGCCAGCACGATCAGGTCGCGCTGCGGAAAGGTCTCCGGCAGCGCAAAGGCGGTGGCGAGCGTGACCAGGCCGCGCATGCCGCACCAGCCGACGACGATGCCCTGGCGCAGGCTCGCCGGCTCCGAACCGCTCCGCAGCGACGGGAAGACGACCGACATCCGATTATAGACGAGCACCCAGGCGATCCGCGTGACGATCACCGCGACGACCACGATCAGCGCGAAGCGGGCCGCCTCGTCGAACCGGCCCGGGCTCATCGAGCTGACGATTTCCCGCGCCTGCATGCCCATCAGCAGGAAGGCGAGCACATTGAGCAGGAACACCGCGACGCTCCAGACCGCGAAGGACTGGACCCGGTTGCGCGCCCCGATCCGGACGCTCGCGCTATTGGCGATGAACATCGCCATGCCGACGACGGCGAGCACGGCCGACAGATGAAGCCGCTCGGCGATGATCCAGACCAGATAGGTGGTGACGAACTCGAGCAGATTGCCGCCGAGCGAGCCGCGCGTGACCGGCAGGATCCGGCTGAGCAGCCAGCCGGCGGCGAGGCCGAAGGCGATTCCGCCCGGCACGGCGAGGCCGAGGCTGAGTCCGACGTCGCCGTCGATGCCGCCATTGACCTGGATCGCGACCGCCGCCGTGTAGAGCAGCAGCGCGGATGCGTCGTTGAGCAGGCTTTCCCCGGTGAGCACCTCCACGGTGCGCCGCGGCAGCGAGGCCGAGCGCAGCACGCTGGTCGCCGCGGCCGCATCGGGCGGCGCCACGATCGCGCCCAAGGCGATCGCCGCGGCGATCGGCAGTCCGGCGAACGCCCAGCCGATCCAGGCTACAACCCCCGTGGTCAGGATCACCGCGAACACCGCCAGCGCGAGCAGCGGCCGCCACAATTTGCGCAGCACTGCGAGCGGGAAATCGAACGCCGCGTCGACTAGGATCGGGGCGAGGAAGAGCGCCAAGGCGGTATGCCCGTCGAGCGCGATCGATGGACTGCCCGGTACGAGCACCACGACCACCCCGGCCGCGGCGAGCATGGTCGGATAGGGGATCGAGGTCCGACGCGACACCTGCAGCAGCAGGGTCGCGATCAGCAGCAGCAGGATCAGGCTCTCGAAGAACGTCATCCGGCGATTTCCGTCAGGTGCGCGGGCGCTATCGGGCAGTTTCGGCCGCGGCTCAACATCGCGCATCCCTTTTCGGCAGCCTGTCTGAGCCCTAATCCCCGATCATGGCATCGGTTCATCCCGCCTCGGTCGCGGCGGCGCTGTCCGCTTATCTGCGCACGCGCTGGGCCCATGCGACCCTGCGGTCGCGGGCAGCGATCGAATCGCGCCAATGCCGCGGCTTCCGCCGCCTGGTCGACCATTCCCGTCGGGAGACGGCTTTTTATCGCAATCTGCCGCCCGGCGTGCCGCCCATCATCGACAAGGCGCTGCAGCAGTCCCGCTTCGCCGACTTCAACACCGCCGGCATCACCCTCGACGAAATCGTCGCCGCGCTCGAGCGCGGCGAGGATCGGGTCCGCGGCCATCCGGTCGGCCAGAGCACCGGCACCAGCGGCAATCGCGGCCGCTTCGTGATCAGCGAGCGCGAGCGCTTCACCTGGCTCGGCACGATCGTCGCCAAGACCCTGCCCGACGCGCTCTGGCGGCGGCATCGGGTCGCGCTGGCGCTGCCGGGGATGAGCAGCCTCTACCGCTCCGCCAGCGAAGGCAGCAGGATCAGCCTCGCCTTCTTCGACCTCGCCCGCGGCATCGACAGCTGGGCCGGCGATTTCGCGCGCTTCGCTCCCGACACATTGGTCGCGCCGCCGCGCGCGCTGCGGCGGCTCGCCGAGCTCGGCCTGCTCGCCGGCGTCCAGCCGTTCAGCGGCGCCGAGGTCCTCGATCCGCTCGACCGGCGCGTCGTCGAGCAGGCGAGCGGCCGGCGCGTGCGCGAGATCTACATGGCCACCGAGGGCCTGTTCGCCGTGAGCTGCCCGCACGGCACGCTGCACATGGCCGAGGACGTCGTCCGCTGCGAATGGGAGGCGATTCCCGACAGCAGGCTGGTCGGTTTCGTGTTCAGCGACCTCGTCCGCCGGATCCAGCCGATGATCCGCTACCGCATGAACGACCTGCTCGAGCTCGATCCGGATCCCTGCCCTTGCGGTTCGGTGTTCCAGCCGGTGCGCCGGATCGAAGGCCGGGTCGACGACAGCCTCGTCTTTGGCGGACGAATGGTCACGCCCGACGTCGTCCGCAACGCCGTCGTCGACGCCGATCCGCGCATCGACGATTTCCGTATCGTCCAGACCGGTCCGGCCAAGCTTCGCGTCGCGCTCCCGGCGTCGCTGCCGCGCGAGATCGACAACAAGGTCGCGGCGGCGTTGCAGCGGGCGCTCCAGCCCTTCGAAGTCGACGATCTGAAGCTCGACATCATCCGCGGCATAGAAACCCCTACCGACCGCAAGCTCCGGCGAGTCAGGCGCTAATTCGGCTAGACAACCTCGTGTCCCGGCGAAATTGACGGGTGCGGCAATGCCCCACATTGCCGCAGCCATGTCCGGGGGACATGGCGACCCGTTCAATGGGACCCAGTCGGACGCTCGTCTGGACCCCGGCCTTCGCCGGGGAAGCACAGTGTAAGGGATGATTTCTAAAGCCGCATCTCGAGCGCCCGCTCCTCCTCCGGCACATCCTCGCCATTGGCATGGCGCCAGATTGCCCCGGCGAGCACGTCGAGCGGACCGATCGCATAGCCCTCCCCGGTCCGCGCCCCGTCCTGCAGCCGCAGCATCGTCCGATCCTGCGTCAGGACGGGCAGGTGGAACGCCTTCAGCGCGAACGCCTTGAGCCAGGCCGGAACCATGCCGCGCGTGCTTGCGAAATGCGCCCAGGGCTGCGTCAGTCCCCGGTCGACCGGCGTGAACGCGACGCTGATCGACAGCATCTTTCCACGCGCCGATTCCAGCCGCACCTCGCCGATCGTCGGCGGCCACAGCCGGCCGATGCTGCGCGCGCGCCGGCCTTCCAGCGCGGCCGGAAGCAGGGCGCGATTGCGTCGTTCCTCGACATAGATCGCCTCCGCACCCCAGGGGCCGGAGCGGACCTCGACCTGGACGGGGCGCCTGCGCTTCGGCGCGCGCACCAACCAGGGATGAAGATAATGCGGATGGGCCGGATCGAGATGATTCTCCAGCGCATCGAGCAGGCCCGCGCGCGACGGCCGCAGCCGCCACCAGAAGCGGTCGAGACTGCTGTCCTGCATCGCCTCGGGCAGTGCCGGAAAGGCAGGCGGCGCCTCGGCAAGGCAGGTCCAGACCAACCCGGCCTCGACGCGCACCGGCAGCGCCGCCGCCGACACCTCCGGGCATTCCGCCGAACCCGGCACCTCGACGCAGCGCCCGTCCGCCGCGAACCGCCAGCCATGATAAGCGCACTGGATCGTCCCCTCCCGCACTCGGCCGCGCGACAGCGGAATACCGCGATGCGGGCAGCGATCGCGCAGCACCGCGACCATATCTCCGGCCCGAAACAGAACGATCGGCGCGCCGAGCAGCCGCCTGGCCAGCGGGCGCCCGCCGAGCTCGGAAAGCTGCGCGACCGGGTGCCAGCCCGCCGCCACCGCCCTGGGCCAGTCGCTCACCAGCCCTGCCGCCGCATCATCGGCACAAGCCAGGCCTCGAGCAGCCCGGCCAGCGCGCGAACGGTCGCGCGGCGGGCGGCACCGAGATGGCCGGCATGGATCGCCATATATTCGATCTCCCCATGCGCCCCGCGCCGGCGCTTGAAATCGGCGGCGCCGGCCGAGCCGTGTAGCCTGAGCCCGCGCGCCATCGCCCAGTCGCAGAACATCCAGCTGGCGACGCGATAGAGCGCCTCCCGCCTGGACCGCTGCGTATCATAGCCGACGACCGGCGGCGTCATCACGTCGCCGCGTGCCATCATTCCGGCCACCGCCATGATCCGGCCGTCGCTGGCACGCGCCACCCGGTAATGGATCAAGCCGAGCCGCTGGGTGAGTTGGATGAAGGCCGCGGTGAAGACCGGGTTCAATGCGGAATAACGATGGACGTAGAGCAGCCGATACAGCTCGGCGACCCGCGCCGCCTCCGCCTCGTCGAAGCGATCCGGCTCCTCGACAATCAGGCCGGAGGCGGCGAGCGCGCGCCGGTCGTTCGCCTGGTTGTTGCGCGGTCGCCAGTCGCGCGCGAGGTCGTCGACCACCCAGATCTGGCGCGCCGGCGCCAGGATCCAGCCGTCGGCGCGCGCGGACTCCAGCAGGTCCGGCGAAGACCAGCGGTCGAGCGAGCGCAGGATCAGCAGATGGCCGGGAAAGCGCTCGGCGAGCAGCCGGCGGACCTCGGGCAGTTCGGCGCCCTCCCAGCCGTCATGGAGGTTGGTCGACAGCAGCCAATTGTCGACATGGACGCAGCGGTTGAGATCGGCCGCGCGCAGCAGCTGATCGAGCAGCGCCAGCGCCGCCCGCGCCGCCCCGCGGCCGCGGCGCATGCCGACGATGTCGATCTCCTCGCGGGCGTAGAGCACATAGGCGCTGTGCGGGCTGGCGACATAGGACCGGCCATAGCCGCCCTCGTCGACGGTCACCGGCAGCCTCCGGTCACTGAGCGACAAGAGCATCGGGCGCGAGCTGGCATTGGCGATGTAATGGCCGACGCCATCGCGGGCGAGCGCGGCGACGTAGCGGCCGGCGACGCTCTCGTCGCGCGCCAGTTCGTCCATCTCCTCGATCAACCGCACCGTCACGGGATCGGCTCGCCGTCCCATTCGATGTCGACCGTTGTCGCCGAGGCGGGCGAAGCGCCGGCCCGCAGCGCCATCAGCGCGAAGCGGGCCGAATCCGCCAGGCATCCGGCCAGCGCCAGCGCGTTGCCGCGCCCGACCACGTCGGCGCCGGCTCGCCAGTCCGCCACCAGCGCGCCTAGCCGCCGCCGGCGCAGCGCCGACGGCAGGCCGAGGAACAGCATCGCCGGCCCGAGATGGCGCAGCCGGCCCGGCTCCGGCGCGAGGCACTCGCCATCCTCGACCAG
>Ga0196964_10001786_pt1 | contig 10588 bp, 8 predicted proteins | sample S1_10metaG_FD_148615 | JGI IMG/M metagenome (GOLD analysis project Ga0196964, IMG submission 148615) | Soil microbial communities from Anza Borrego desert, Southern California, United States - S1_10 | ecosystem: Environmental > Terrestrial > Soil > Desert | place: USA: California | collected... | reverse complement strand
GCATCCCTGCAATCGCGGTAATCAGACTTTTCTGGCCGATTTCCGCCGCTTCATAGAGCGCCAGAAGCTCTCCGGCGTGGTGCTGACGCCGTCCGTCTCAGAAGACGATCGCGTGAAAGCCGTGCTGGACGAAGTGGGCTGCGCCTACATCCGCATCGCCTCCGTGCCGGTGGATGAGCCAGCGCACATCATCGTTTCCAACGACCGCCAAGGCGGACGCGCGGCGGCGCGTCACCTCGCGGAGCATGGCCACACACGCATCGGATTCATCTCCGGCCCCACCTCTTTCCGCTCGTCGCACGAGCGGCGTGGCGGGTTCGAAGAAGAGTTGAAGGATCGCGGCCTCAAGCTTCCGAACGATTACGTGATGCAGGGCGCGTACACGTTCGAGACGGGGATTTCCTGCGCGGCGGAACTGCTGAAGCGCTCGCCGCGGCCGACCGCGATCTTCGCGGCGAATGACGAAATGGCCGCCGGCGCGCTGCACGCGATCCGGCGCGCGGGGCTGAAGTGCCCGGAGGATGTGTCTGTAGTTGGTTTCGACGATTTCCAGATCGCGTCCAGCGTCTGGCCGCCGCTCACCACGGTGCGCACGCCAACGCGCGAGATCGGCCGCATGGCGGCGGAAAAACTGATCGGGCTCGATGCTGCGGAGGATCACACGCGCGAGGCGGCGCCGACGACCTCGCCTGTGCTTGTGGTGCGAGATTCCAGCGGGCCGGCGCCACGCTAGAACGGGCGAAGCCGCTTGAATTGGTTGCTGACACCGGTTACCAGAAGCACGGGGCAGCCGAATCCAAACAGGACGAACCCATGAAAATCGCGCTCATCATCGAGAACAGCCAGGCCGCGAAGAGCAGCATCGTGCATGACGCGCTGAAATCTGTCGCCGAGCCCCTGGGCCACCAGGTGCACCACTACGGCATGTACGCTGCCGAGGACAAAGCCTCGCTCACCTACGTGATGAACGGGCTCCTCGCGGGCATCCTAATCAATTCGAGGGCGGCGGACTTCGTCGTCACCGGTTGCGGCACCGGCATGGGCTCGATGCTCGCCTGCAATTCGATGCCGGGCGTGTTTTGCGGCCTCATCGCCGATCCGACGGACGCATTCCTGTTCGGCCAGATCAATGACGGCAATGCGATCGCCATGCCGTACGCCAAGGGTTTCGGCTGGGCTGCGGAGCTCAACCTGCAGGATTGCTACCGCAAGCTTTTCGACGGCGAGCGCGGGCTTGGCTATCCGAAGGAGCGCGCGGCTATCATGGCGAAGAATCGCGGCATTCTGAAAGAGCTGAAGGCCGCGACGTGTCACGACATGCTGACAGTGCTGAAGTCGGTGGACCAGGAATTGCTGAAGGCGGCTGTCGCGGGCGAACGCTTCGAAGAACTCTTCTTCGCCAACGCGCAGGATACTGGCATCGCGGACTGCGTGCGCCGCGTGCGCGCGTCGTAAGAGAGAGACATGAGCGCCAATCCGTTCGATCTCACGGGAAAAGTCGCGCTCGTCACCGGCGGCAATGCGGGTCTGGGGCAAGCGATTGCGGTGGCGCTGGCGCAAGCTGGCGCGGATATTGTTTCGACGAGCCGACGCCCTGCTGAAGAAGCGCACGCACTAGTAACGGGACTCGGTCGGCGCTTTCTTAGTATCCAAGCTGACCTCTCCACCACCAAGCCGATCGCGAACATCGTGGAGCAGGCGCTAGCGTTCGGCGGGTTGGATATTCTCGTGAACAACGCTGGCATCATCCGGCGCGCCGAGTCCGTCGATTTCACCGAAGACGACTGGGACGCGGTCATCGATACGAATCTGAAGTCAGCGTTCTTTCTGGCGCAAGCCGCCGGTCGTCACATGATCGCCCAAGGGCGCGGCAAGATCATCAACGTCGCCTCCATGCTTTCTTTCCAGGGCGGCATCCGCGTGCCTTCGTACACGGCGAGCAAGAGCGGGCTTGCAGGCATCACGCGGTTGCTCGCATGCGAGTGGGCGAGCAAGGGCGTCAACGTCAACGCCATCGCGCCGGGCTACATGACGACGGACAACACGGCGGCCTTGCGTGCGGATGAGAAACGGAACGCCGCGATCCTCGACCGCATTCCGGCCGGGCGCTGGGGCGACGCTTCCGATCTCGGCGGGGCGGCGGTGTTCCTCGCCAGCCGCGCTTCGGATTACGTGCACGGCGCGATCATCCCGGTTGACGGGGGCTGGCTCGCGCGCTGAGTCGCGACTAAGAGGACTTCGTGGCTCGTTACGTTTGTTTCGGCGAAATTCTAATCCGGCTCACCGCGCCAGCGGGAGAGCTGATGCTGCAAACGCCGCAGCTTGAAACATGCTTCGGCGGCGCGGAAGCGAATGTGGCTGTTGCGATGGCGCGCCTCGGACACGACGCGCGCATGGCGAGTGTCCTGCCCAACAACGCACTCGGCGAGGCGGCGCTGACCGAATTGCGCCGGTACGGCGTCGATTCGAGCCTCTGCATCCTCAACGAAGGACGCATGGGGCTATATTTCGTAACGCCCGGCGTTGGTCCCCGCGCTTCGGAAGTTCTCTACGATCGGGCCGGTTCCGCCTTTGCGCGCGCACCTGATGCGATCGATTGGAGCACCGCGCTCGCCGGCGCGAATTGCTTGCACGTCTCGGGCGTTACGCCAGCCCTCAACAAAGCATGCGCTGACGCGGCGCTCAACGCCATGCGCGCGGCGCGGGCCGCGGGCGTGCGGGTATCTTTCGACGCCAACTATCGAGCCAAGCTCTGGGAAGCGCGCGGCGATGATCCAAGGCCCACGCTTGACGCCCTCTTCGCACAGGCAGATCTCGTCTTCGCCGATGAACGCGACATCGGCTTGGTCACAGGGGAAAAGCCCGCCAACGAAGAAGACATGACGCGCATCGCCTTCGCGCGCTACCCGAACCTCCTGCGCATCGCGACGATGAAACGCAAAGTTCTGAGCGCGGACGCCCACGAACTGACGGGCGTTCTCCTCACGCGCACGAGCGTCGTGCGCACGCGCAATCACGCGATCACCGGCATTGTCGATCGGATCGGCGGCGGCGACGCCTTCGCAGCTGGCGTTCTGCACGGGCTGGCGATCGGACTGTCCGAGCAGCACATGATGGATTTCGCCCTCGGCGCCGCGGCTCTCAAACACACGATCCGTGGCGACTTCAATCTGGCGACGGCGGCTGATATCGATTTCTATCTCTCCAATTCCAGTGCGGACGTCCGCCGATGATTCAGACCGCCGAAGAAGTCCTCAAACTCTCGCCGGTTATGCCGGTCGTTGTGGTTGAGGACGTAGATGCTGCCGAGCATCTTGCGCGTGCTTTGCTGGCGGGCGGCATCCGCACGATCGAAGTAACACTGCGCACACCGGCTGCGCTCGATGCGATCGCGCGCATCTCGCATGCCGTGCCGGAAATGATTGTCGGCGCAGGCACCATCCTGAACGCAGGCGACCTGGACGCCGCGCTCAACGCCGGCGCACGCTACGCGCTCTCGCCGGGCGCCACGCCGAAACTCATGAAAGCGGCGCGCAAGCGGCCGATCCCCTTCATTCCCGGCGTCGCCACGTCGAGCGAAATCATGCGCGGCCTCGATCTCGGCTACACCTGCTTCAAGTTTTTTCCCGCGGAACAGCTTGGCGGCGCAGCGGCCGTGAAGGCGCACGCCGGTCCACTGCCCGCGGCGCGCTTCTGCCCGACGGGCAGCATTACGATCGAGAAAGCGCGCGCGTACCTGGCGCTCGACAACGTGCTCTGCGTCGGCGGCTCATGGGTGGCGCCTGCGGACAAGATCAAAGCGGGCGACTGGAAGGGCATCGAAGCCCTCGCACGCGAAGCGGCGACGCTCGGCGCCTAGGCCAAAGGCTCGCACCGAAGCGCGCGACCGAGCAAGCGGAAGAAGAGCTGCGACTCCGGCCGCTCATGGGCTTTCCACTCCGGGTGCCATTGCACGGCGAGCACCGGCGCGCCGTTCACTTCCGCCGACACCGCTTCCACCACGCCGTCCGGCGCGCGCGCTTCAACCGTGAGCCCGGCGCCTAGCTTATCCACGCCCTGATAGTGGACGCTGACCACATCTAGTTCGTCGCGCTCATAGGCGCGATGCAGCACGCCGCCGGCCGTGAGCGTCACCGGGTGCTTGTGCTCGAAGTACTCCGCAAAGCTCAGCTCGCTTGGCGCATGGTGCGGGATCAACTCGGGATGCTCGGCCATATCGCGCCGGAGCGTACCGCCGAACGCGACGTTCAGCTCCTGGAAGCCGCGGCAAATGCCGAATACGGGCTTGCCAACATCGAGCATCGCTTCGATCAGGCGCGCCGTCATCTCGTCGCGCTCGGGATCGAAGGGGCCAGGTGCATCGTCGATCAGTTCGCCATAGCGCTTGGGATCGAGATTCGACGGCGTGCCCGTGAGCAGAAGCCCGTCCAGCCGCGGCGCGACCTCCCGGGCTTGCATCAGCGACGGCATCGCAGGCACGAGCAGAGCCGCCGCATCGGCATAGGCGAGCGCTGAATTCAGATAGCGCGTCATCACGACCTGCGCGGCCTGATGATCGGTCTCGCGGTTGCAGCTAATCACGCCGAGAACGGGACGCGCGTTGCTCATGCGTAGGTGATCGAAATGGCTTTGAGTTCGGTATATTTTTCCAGCGCGTGCAGCGAGCGATCCCGGCCGAAGCCGGATTGCTTCATACCGCCGAACGGCATGGTGATGTCGCACGCATCCCAGCCGTTGACCCATACCAGGCCGCTGCGCAGCGCTCGCGCGACGCGATGCGCGCGCGAGACGTTGCCGGTCCAAAGGCCGGAGGCAAGGCCGTACACGGTATCGTTGGCGATGCGCACCGCCTCCTCCTCCGTCTTGAAGCCGATCACGCCCAGCACCGGCCCGAACACTTCCTCGCGCGCCAGCGTGTGCGTGTTCTCAACGCGGTCGAACACGGTCGGCGCGATGTAATAGCCGCCTGTCTCCTCGCGCACGCGTCGGCCGCCGGCGGCAAGTTTGGCGCCGTCCTTGGTCGCCTTATCGCAATAACCCAGCACGCGCTTCATCTGCGCTTCGCTGACAATCGCGCCGGCGACGCTCGCCGGATCGAGCGGATCGCCGGGCATGTATTGCTTCGAGCGCGCGACAACTTTTTCGACGAACGCGTCCTTAATGCCGTCCTCAACCAGCAACCGCGACGCCGCGTTGCAGATTTCGCCTTGGTTGAAGAAAATGCCCCACGCGGCTGCATCCGCGGCTGCGTCGAGATTCTCCGCGTCCGCAAACACGATCTGCGGGCTCTTGCCGCCGAGTTCCAGCGCGACGCGCTTCAGATTGCTCTCGGCCGCATAGACCATCAGTTTGCGTCCGACTTCGCCGGAGCCGGTGAAGGCAACAAGGTCCACCTCCATGTGCCGCGCGAGCGCTTGGCCCGCGCCCTCGCCGAGGCCGGGCGCAACATTCAGCACGCCAGGCGGCACGCCCGCTTCCAGCGCAAGCTGGCCAAGCTTCAGCGCCGTCGACGGCGATTGCTCGGCTGGCTTCAGCACGATGGAATTGCCCATCGCCAGCGCCGGCGCGACTTTCCAGCACGCCATGTGCAGCGGGAAATTCCACGGCACAATGGCGGCGACCACACCGAGGGGCTCGCGCACCACGAACGACAGACGCTCCGCCGGCGTGACGCCGACTTCGCCGTACACTTTGTCGAGCGCCTCGGCGTACCAGCGGATCGAATTGATCGCGGTCGGAATATCGATCGAAAGCGTGTCGCGGATCGGCTTGCCCATATCGAGCGTTTCGAGGAACGCCAGTTCCTCCAAGTCGCGCTCCATCAGCTCGGCGAGCCGGAACATGATTTTCTTCTTCTCGCGCGGCGTCTTGTTGCGCCAGCGGCCATCCTCGAACGCAACGCGCGCAGACATCACTGCAACGTCAATATCCTCCGCGCCGCACTCCGCCACCTTGCTCACGACCTTCCCGTCGCGCGGGCCGACATTGTCGAAGCTCTTGCCGGATTTGGCGCCCACGAGCTTGCCGTCGATCACGGCTTGCGTGGGAAAGCGCAGCGTCGCGGCGCGGTCGAGGTTTTTCTGCAGCGTCATGAGGGCGGTCCTTGCGACGCACGCACCGGCGGCGTCGAGCTATGCCAAACAGACTAGGACGCAGAGATAGCAGCGCAGTTTAGATTTCGGCAAGCGAGCGCCGCGAGTTTCCCGCCCAGCCAATCGAGCGGCAGGGGGAAATATTGACTTACAATCTTCGCAAGCACGCCTTGCGCGCCACTACCGCGCTCGCCGCGTCGTGCTCGCTCATCGCCAATGCATCGGCCCACACCGACTCGCTCGGCTTCGTGATCACGCCGGGCTCCGGCGCCGGGCTCTACAACGTTGATATCTTTTACGGCTCATGGCACTCGCCCGTGCCGGGCCCCGAAGGCGCGCTCGACTTGCGCGACTCGAACGGCGCGCTCGTTGGTACTGTCGCTTTCGTGCTTTACCCTGGCTACAACGGCGTCGCCAACGGTACGCTCCCGCCGGGCCTCGTGCCAGGCGTCAACTACTTCTTCCCTGACTACAATGGCGGGCTCACTGGCGATGGCGCCGGCCATTCGATCTTTGCCTTCCAATACGTAACCTTCACCGACCTGCTGATCGGCTCCTACACGTTCGGCTATAATGTTGGCTCGAGCTTCAGCGTGAACTGGTCGCCGGCCGACGCCATGATCAACGCGGGCGCGTTCATGATCGGGCCGAACGGCCAACTCGTAATCGTCGGCGCCGGCCCGCCCATCATCGATGCGAGCCAAGCGCTGTTTACGTCGGACCAGTTCGCAGGCGGCGGCGATCTCACGTTCGACGGCGGCACGCTGCAACTGATCACCGGCTCGGAGAATCTGGTCAACAACGGCAGCGTGAACAGCCTCGGCGGCACGATCGACACCAATGCTATGAATGCTGCGTTCAGTGGCAATCTCAATGGCCCCGGCGTGATCTACATTACCGGCGGGGGCGTATTGAACGTGAGCGGAGTCAACACCCACGGCGGCTTCGTCGTGAATCAATCCACCCTCAGCGCCGGCGACGATACGGCGCTTGGCGACCCAAACGCCGCGCTCACGCTTGATAACGGCACGTTCTCGCCGACCCAGAGCATGGCGCTCGACCGCAACGTGGTCATCACATCGACAGACGGCTCGGCCTTCGACGTCGCCGATGCGTTGACGCTCACGGTCAACGGCGCGCTCTCGGGCGACAGCTGCCTTTATAAGCGCGGCCTGGGCGCGCTCGACCTCCGAGCTGACGGCGCCAACGCCATCGGTGCCTGTGTCGAAGAAGGCCTCATGTCCTTCAACGCCACGTTCACCGGCGATGTCTGGGTCGAAGCCGCTGGGCGTATGGCGGGCGGCGGCCAGATTGTCGGCGACGTCGAAGTCGCCGGCACGCTCGCGCCGGGCAACTCCCCGGGCCAGATGATTGTCGCCGGCAGCGTCACGCAGCTGCCCGGCTCCACGCTCGAAATCGACGTCGATGGCCCGACCGCGGGCACGGGCGCAGGCCACTTCGACACGCTCATCCTCACCGGCGCCGGCAGCGTCTTCACCGCTGACGGCACGCTAGCGCCCATTCTGCGCGGGATCACGGCGCCGGCGAACAACACCTACACGCCTTCGATTGGCGATACGTTCGAGATCGTCACCGCCGAGGGCGGCGTGGCCGGCGCATTCGATACCATCACGCAACCCGGCGCCGGCCTTCCGGCCAATGCGCGGTTCGATGTCCTCTATCTGGACAACAGCGTAGTGTTGGCGGTCACGGCCAACGACTATGCGCTCGCGATCGCCGGCGGCCAGCGCAACGCGGTCGCCGCCGCCGCAAGCTTGGCCGCTGTGCGTCCTGCTGCCGGCGCGCCGGCTGGCACGCCCGCGGGCGACCTGTTCGCGGGCCTGATGGGCTATGACGAACAAGAATTGGCGCTCGTCTTCCAGCAAATCAGCGGCGACATCCACGCAGCCCAGCTTGCTGCGGGACACCGCGCCAATCGCCTCACGCGCGGCGCCATCCGCGACCGCTTCGCCGGCGAAGAGCCCGAGCAGCGTGTCTGGGGCCAAGTGCTCGGCGCGCGCGCCCAGACCGAAGCCGACGCCTACGCCGGCGACCTCGATGGCCGCATCAACGGCATGATGGCGGGTTTCGACGGCGAAGTGCGTCCGAACCTGATCGCAGGCGCAGCCGTCGCGTTCCTAAAAACGGACATCCGCGGCGATGGCCGGGCGGAAGCGCACTCGGCGCAAGCCATCGCTTATGGTCGCTGGAGCCATCAGGCGATGTTCGTTGATGCGCACGTGCTTTACGGCTCTGACCGGTACAGCACGAATCGCAGTGTGGCGCTGAGCTCGGGGACGCAGGACCTGACCTCGCGCACGCATGGCGACACCTTCGCCGCCGATCTTGCCGCAGGCTATCGCTTTGTGCTTGGCGGCGCCGGGGCGCTCGACGCCATCGCTGGCGCATCCTGGGATATTGTGTCCCGGAACGACGTCAGCGAAGACGGCGACGCCTCAGTGGCGCTCGCGTTCGGCGACGAAGAGAGTGAATCGCTGCGTGCGCGCCTTGGCGCGCGCTACAGCGCCGCCCTCACCCTCGCGCAGGCCGCCATCCGCCCCTACGCTGAAGCGTTTGCGGTGCATGAGTTCGCCGACACTGCCGCGACCGTACGCGCCCAGCTGGCCGGCGCCAGCTTCGACGCCGCCTCGCCCGACGCAGGCGAAGACAGCTTCGAGCTGGGCGCCGGGTTCACGGCCGTCATGCGGCCGGGCGCGGAGCTCTTCGCCGGTTATCGCGGTGAGTTCAGCGACGCCTACGAGAACCAGGCCGTGCAGCTTGGCATACGCGCCTCCTGGTAGCTGATCGCATCGTTTCGAGAAGCGTAGGCTGGCCGTCAAGGAGACTTCCATGCTCCACGGCCACCGTGCGCTCGTGGTTTGCAGACGTGGGCCGCGTGAAAGCTCGCCGGCGCTGGCCTGAGAAGCGCCGGCGGTCCATACATGGCGCATGCCCGACACGCCACGCCCGAACTCGCTTGACGCCTTCTGGATGCCGTTCACGCCGAACCGCGCGTTCAAGGCCGATCCGCGCATGGTCGTGCGCGCGGAGGGCATGTTCTATTACGCGCCGGACGGGCGCGCGATTTTGGACGGCACGTCCGGCCTTTGGTGCTGCGCCGCGGGGCACGGGCGCACGCGCATCGTCGAAGCCATCCAGCGCTCCGCGGCAGAGCTGGATTACGCGACAACGTTCAATCTAGGGCACCCGCTCGCGTTCGAATTCGCCAACCGGCTTGCCGGGATTTTGCCGGATGGTCTCGACCGCATTTTCTTCACCAACAGCGGCAGCGAAAGCGCCGACACGGCGCTCAAGATCGCGCTCGCGTACCAGCAGGCACGCGGCAAGGGCGGCAAGTATCGCTTGATCGGGCGCGAGAAGGGCTATCACGGCACGAATTTCGGCGGCATCAGCGTCGGCGGCATCGTGCGCAACCGGCGCACGTACGGGCCGATGCTGGCCGGCGTCGATCACCTGCCGCACACGCTCGATGTCGCGCGGAACGCGTTCTCGCGCGGTCAGCCTCTGAATGGCGTTGAGTTCGCTGAAGCGCTTGAACGCCTCGTGCAATTGCATGACCCGACCACGATCGCCGCCGTGATCGTCGAGCCGGTTGCAGGTTCGGCGGGCGTGATCATACCGCCGCAAGGCTATCTCAGGCGCCTGCGCGAGCTCTGCACCAAGCACGATATTCTGTTGATCTTCGACGAAGTCATCACCGGCTTCGGCCGCCTCGGCGCGCCATTCGCGTCGCAGTATTTCGACGTGAAGCCTGACATCCTGACCATGGCGAAAGCCATCACCAACGCCGCGGTGCCGATGGGCGCGGTCGCCGCGTCGCGCGAAATCTACGAAACGATCCTCGCCAACGCGCAGCTGCCGATCGAACTCTTCCACGGGTACACCACGAGCGGCCATCCCCTCGCGTGCGCCGCAGGACTCGCGACACTCGATACGTATCGTGACGAAGGCCTGTTTGAGCGCGCGGCCGAGTTGGCGCCGTATTGGGAGAACGCCATCCATTCACTGCGCGGCGAACCGCATGTGGTGGACATCCGCAATCTCGGTCTCATCGGCGGCGTCGAGCTCGCGCCGCGCGCTGACGGCGGCCGCTGCGGCGACGTGTTCCGCAAGTGCTTCGACTCCGGCGTCTTCATCCGCTTCACGGGCGACGTGCTCGCCTTCTCGCCGCCGCTGATCGTCGAGAAGAACCAGATCGATCAGATCGTGGATACGGTGCGCGGCGCACTAAAGGTTGTTGCTTGAGGAGGTCACCTGAAGCGCTAGTTCTAACTGGCCACCATGTCGTCGCCGATGTCGCGAAGCTTTGCCGCTCGCAGGGCTTGAGGCGTGACGAATTTCCGTCGCATGCGAAACGCCATACGGCGCGTGGAGCCTGCCCGGCCCCCTGCTCCTGACGGTCTTGCTCACCCGCGGCGGCGGCGCACCCGGCCACGGAACCGCATCTGAAAAAAAACACGCGCGGACTACGCGCC
>Ga0196964_10001785_pt1 | contig 10591 bp, 3 predicted proteins | sample S1_10metaG_FD_148615 | JGI IMG/M metagenome (GOLD analysis project Ga0196964, IMG submission 148615) | Soil microbial communities from Anza Borrego desert, Southern California, United States - S1_10 | ecosystem: Environmental > Terrestrial > Soil > Desert | place: USA: California | collected... | reverse complement strand
CTGATCGCCGCGTACGACCGGCCGGACCGGCCGGACTTCGCCCGGCGGGAGATCGGCCGGGCCGTCGCGGGCCTCGGCGGGCCGCAGGCATTGGCGTTCGCCCGGGCGCGGTTCGACGAGCCGTCGGCCGACCTGGCCGAGAAGGCCGACTACGCCGCCGCGCTCGCCGAGGCCGGCGACCGCCGGGCCGCCGACTTCCTCGTCGACGCGTACGCACGGCAGGTGGCGGCCCGGGCGGCGGGCCGGCCGTTCCCGTACGTCCCGCTCGCCCGCCCGCTGGCCGCCGTCGCCGACCCGGCCGCGGCCGCGCGGCTCGAGGCCCTGGCGGCCAGGCACCACGGCGACGCCTTCCGGGACGTCCGCTACTACACCGCCGTCGCGCGGGCCAATGCGCTGGGGGCCGACGAGCTGCTCGAGCGGTGCGGCGACCGCACGCCCGGCCGCGGCCTCGAGCGGCTCGCGGCCCTCGAGGCCCTGTCCCGCAAGGCGCCAATGGAGATGATCCGGGCGATCGAGGACCTGCCGGCGTGGGACGCCGACGAGCCGCCGCAGCCGTTCGACCGCAGCGAGTGGCGGCTTCCGTGGTCCGAGTCGGCCGGGAGCTGGCGGATGGCGCAGGAAGCCGCGGCGGCCGAGATCTGCCGCCGGCACTGGCGGGAGCTGCTGCCGCGGCCGGCCAAGTGACGTGCGGGAGAACTGCCGTGATGAACCACCTGCTGGCACAGGCGACGGCCCCCGCGACGACACCGGTTGCGACCTCGGCGGCAACGCGGCCGACGTCGCGGGCGTTCATCGGCTCGCCGGGGAAGCCGGCGACGCCAGCGCCGACGACGCAGCGGGACATTCACGTCGGCCCCGGCGTCGGCTTCGCGATCCTCGCGGGGATGGCCGTCGTGTTCCTGTTCTTCTCGTACGTCGCCTGGGCGATGTCCCGGCCGGAGCCCAAGGGCCAGACGCACCCGCTGGCCCCGTTCTTCATCGTGTGCATGTGGTTCGGCATCGTGGCGGGCGCAGCCTTGTTCGGGTTCGGCCTGTTCGTCCTGCTGGCCGGCTGAGGGCGCGCGCCGTCACATTCGCACGCCGGGCGACTGAAGCCCGCCCGCCCGCGCGACCGATAACGTGGGGGTGGCCGTTCCCGGGCCGCCGTCCGCGCCCGGGGTCCGGCCGCTACTTCGCGAGGTGTCGCCCGTGCCCCTGCTCCAAGCCCGCCCGACGCCGTTGACGGCCCAGCAGCAGCGGCTCCGCCGCGTGATGAAGCTCGAGGTCCCGGTCATCGTGAAGCTCGCCGAGCGGAAGATCCTGCTCAGCGAGGTGATGCGGCTCGGGGTCGGGGCGATCATCGAGTTCGTCAAGAGCAGCAGCGAGCCGCTGGACCTGATGGTCAGCAACAAGCCCGTCGCCCAGGGCGAGACCGTGAAGGTCGGCGAGAACTTCGGGATCCGCATCACGCGGGTCGGGGACGTGAAGCAGGTCGCGCAGGCGCTTGCTGGACGGTAGGTCAAGGAATCCGCCCACGAAGGGGCACGAAGGCACACGAAGGAAGAGGGCCCCCGAATGACGACGGGCCCTCTTCCTTCGTGTGCCTTCGTGCCCCTTCGTGGGCGGTTGCTTTCGTCAGCCGACGACGTTCCTCAGCACCCCGATCGGCCCGATCTCGATCCGCACCTCGTCGCCGGGCTGCAGGGTGAAGCTGTCCGGCGGGACGACGCCGGTGCCGGTCATCAGGAACACGCCGTTGGGGAACGACTGGTCGCGGAACAGGTACCCGACGAGCTCGTCGAACCGCCGCTTCATCTGGGCCAGCGACGTGCCGCCGGCGAATGCCGTCGCGCCGCCGCGGAGGATCGTCAGCTTGATCTCCGTCGTCGCCGGCGGCGGGGCGGCGTCGGCCAGCAGCACGCACGGCCCCAGCGCGCAGCTCCCGTCGTACACCTTCGCCTGCGGGAGGTAGAGCGGGTTCTCCCCCTCGATGTCCCGGCTGCTCACGTCGTTCCCGACCGTGTACCCGATCACCCGCCCGGCCGGGTTGACGACGAGCGTCATCTCCGGCTCCGGGACGTTCCACTTGGCGTCCTTCCGGATGCGGATCGGCTGGCCGGTGCCGACCGTGCGGTGGGCGGTCCCCTTGAAGAAGATCTCCGGGCGGTCGGCGGCGTAGACGCGGTCGTAGAAGTCCCCGCCGCCGGCCGTCTTCGCCTCCTCCTTGCGCGCGTCGCGGCTCCGCAGGTAGGTCACGCCCGCCGCCCACACCTCCTGCGAGACGATCGGCGGCAGCAGGTCCGCCTCGGCCGGGGCCGGGCGGCGGTTCACCTCGCCGCGCTGCCGCACGCCCTCGGCGAGCACCTTCCGCGGGTCGGGCAGCTTGAGGATCGCGTCCCACGACAGGTCCGGGACGAGGTGCCAGGACCCGTCCTGCTCGACCATCGGCCCGAGCGTCGTGCGGTAGAGCTTCATGCGCGGCGAACCCGTCCTTCCGAAGTGAGCGGACGGGCGCCACGCCCGACCGCGGGCCGCAAGGTAAGGCCGCGGGCAACGGTTGGAAAGGGGACGCCGGGTGCCTCAACGGGCGCGTCGAGCCTCAGCCGACCGTCACAGACACGCAAGGTTTCCCCTAATGGCCCGCGGACAACCTGAGTTTTAAGCCGCGAATCGGCCGTGACATACCAGAGAGTAGTCACTTTGTTGCCTCGCATATAACGAGATAATTCTATTTTGTCGGGGTTGCTCTACCAATTAGGTTAAGTGGGCCACGCGCGAGACCAGAGGGTGCAGTCGGGCAGTGAGTGGTTTCGCCGCGCGGGCTCCAAGAGAGGAACATGATGCCCCGTTCGTCCGCCACCTCCGGGTCGCGCCGCGCCCGTTCCCTACGCTCGCTGAAGTCGCGCCAGGTCCTGCGCGCGGTCGTGGCCGCGGCCACGGCCGGCGTGGTCGGCCAGCCTGCCGTGGGGCAGTCGACGTGGACGCCGACCGCGGCCGGGACCTACACGTGGGACGGCGCGGGCAACTGGACGCCGGCCGTGCCCGACGGCATCGACGCCGTCGCGAACCTCAACAACAACATCGCCGGCGCCCAGACGGTCGGGCTCAACGGGAACCGCACGCTCGGCACCCTCAACCTCGGCGACGCCGACGGGAACTTCGCGTTCACGCTGTCGGCGGGGGACACGCTCGTCTGGGACGTCGCCGCCGGGAACGCCGCGCTCAACGTCGCCGCGACCAACCTGGCGCAGACGAACACGGTCGCCACGGCGATGACCCTGAACGACTCGCTCGTGGTGACCCAGAACTCGTTCGGCACCCTCGCGCTCTCCGGCGCGATCGACGGGGCCGGGACGCTCGTGAAGGCCGGGTCCGGGACCCTGAGCCTCACCGGGGCGAACACGTCGCTGGCCGGCGGCGTCACGCTGAACGCCGGCACGCTCGCGCTCGGGAACGCGGCCGCCCTCGGGTCCGGGACCCTGACGATCAACGGCGGGACGCTGAACGTGACCGGCGCGCTCGCGCTCTCGACGAACAACGCCCAGTCTTGGGCCGGGGACTTCACGTTCCAGGGGACGAACACGCTGAACCTCGGCACCGGGGCCGTCACGCTCACCGGCAACCGCGCGGTGAACGTCGCCGCCAGCAACCTCACGGTCGGCGGGGCGATCGGCGGGGCCGGGTTCTCGCTGACGAAGGCCGGGGCCGGCACGCTCACCCTCGCTGGCGCCAACGGCTACACCGGCGCGACCGTCCTGTCCCGCGGCACCCTGGCCCTGGACTTCTCGGCGGCCGCGGCCCCGGCGACGAACATCGTCGCGCCCGGCTCGGCCCTCCAGGCGACCGGCGCGTCGACCCTGCAGCTCACCGGCAAGGCCAGCACGACCAACAGCCAGGCGTTCGCGTCGACCACGCTCGCCGGCGGGCAGCTCAGCGTCGTCCTGACCGCCAACGCGACGGCCAACCCGCTCGCGCTGTCGCTCGGGACGATCGCCCGGAGCGGGACGAACCTCGGGACGGTCGACTTCGCGCTCCCGGCCGGGGCCCAGTCGGCCACGAACGGCGTGACGGTCGGCAACGCGAACGGCGCCGGCGGGATCCTCGGCGGGTGGGCGACGGTCGGCAGCGACTGGGCGACCGTGTCCGGCGGTAACGTCGTCGCGAACACGACCTACACGACGCTCCCGACCGCCGCGACCACCGCCACCACGACGAACTACGCGGCGACCGCCAGCACGACGCTCGCCGGGGCGCAGAGCATCAACTCGCTGAAGTTCGTCCCGGCCGCCGCCGCCACGATCGCCCTCGGCGCGAACAACATGACGTTCTCCGGGGCGGCCGGCGGGCTGCTGTACGACGGCACGACGGCGGCCGGGACGATCAGCGGGACCGGCGTGATCGGGGCCGGCACGGCCAACGAGTTCATCGTCACCGCCCGCGGGACGAACGCGCTGACGATCAGCGCACCGGTCATCGGCACCGGGGCCGGGAGCCTGACGAAGGCCGGGTCCGGCAACCTGATCCTGACGGGGGCCAGCACCTACACCGGCGGCACCCGGCTCCACGGCGGGACGCTGACGATCGGCAACGCGACCGCGCTGGGCACCGGCGCGCTGACGATCAGCGGCGGCACGACCCTGAACGTGAACGCCGCGTTCACCATCGCCAACGCGATGACTTGGGCCGGCGACTTCACCTACACCGGGACGAACACGCTGACGACCACCGGCGGCGTCACGATGACCGGCGACCGGACGGTCACCGTCTCGGCCAGCACGCTGACGGTCGGCGGCGTGACCGGCGCGTTCGGCCTGACCAAGGCCGGCGCCGGCACGCTCGTCATCACCGGGGCCAGCACGTTCACCAACCCGCTGATCACCGCCGGCACGCTCCAGGCGAACAACAACGCGGCGTTCGGCACCGGCACCGTCACGATCGCCTCCGGCGGCACCGGCCGGGTCCAGATCAACGGCGGCGTGACGATCGCCAACAACGTCGTCGTGCAGACCGGCCCGGCCGGCGTGGGGAGCACGGGCCTGATCCAGTCGGTCGGCACCGGGCAGGCGACGTTCAACGGCACGCTCACCCTGTTCGGCCAGGCGCCCGCCGGCGGCGTCCTGTTCGGCGGGACCGCCGCCGGCAACGAGCTCGTCATGAACGGGGCGATCAACGGCGGGGTCCCCGGCGTCGGCATGAGCCAGCGCGACGGGCGGGTCATCTACAAGGGCGGCGGCAACCTGACCGGGGGGTTCGTCGTCACCAACGCCGCAATCGTCGGGGCCACCAACGGCATCCCGGTCGGCCTCAGCGCGACGCTCGGCGGGTCCGGCAGCGCGACGCTCGACCTCGCCAGCCAGGGCGCGGCCGGGTTCGACCAGTCGCTCGTCGCCCTGAGCGTCGGCAACGCCGGGGCCGGCAGCAACAACGCCGGCACCGTCTCCCTCGGGGCCCGCACGCTCACCCTGACCGGCGGCGACCTGACGTCCGTCTCGACCACGACCGCCACCGTCACCCACACGGTCACCGCCACCACCGGCGGGATCAACTTCGGGGCCGCCGCCCGGAACATCGTCCTGCCCGACACGCTGGCGCAGGACGACATGCTCTTCGACAAGGTCACGATCGCCGGCGCCGGCGGGGTGACGAAGACCGGGGCCGGCACGCTCGTGCTCCGCAACGCGACGGCCACCAACGCCCTGACCGTCGCCGGCGGGACCATCGCCACCTCGACCTACGCCGGAGCGACCGGCAACGCGTTCACCACGTCCGCGCTCACGTTCACCGGCACCTCGAGCGTCCGGCTAAACGTCGGGGCGACCGGCGGGGACGTGATCAACGCCACCGCCCTGGCGAACGGGACGACCGGCGGCACCACGTTCCGGCTCATGCAGGTCGGCGGGCTGCTCGCGAACGCCACCTACGACCTGATCAAGTACAGCGGCACCAGCCCGGGCCTCACCGGGTTCGCCCTCGCCCCGTTCGGGCACGTGACCGGAACGCTCGTCGACACCGGCTCGGCGATCGCCCTGCAGGTCACCGGCAACGACCGGGTCGTCTGGGACGCGACGACGAACGGGACGTGGGACATCAACACGACCCCCAACTGGAAGCTGCAGGCGGCCGGCACGTCGACGACCTACATCGAGGGCGACGACGTCCTGTTCCTCGACAACCCGACCGGCCCGACCGCCGGGGCCGTCACGCTCGCGGGCAACGTGACGCCGAGCAACGTCCGGTTCAACAACACGTCGGCCACCCCGTACACGCTCGCCGCCGCGACCGCGGTCGGGATCACCGGCGGGACCGGCCTGACCAAGGACGGGACCGGGACCGCCACCCTGCGGACGGCCAACACGTACACCGGCCCGACGGCCGTCAACGCCGGCACGCTCGAGTTGGACCACGACGCCAGCGGGAACGTCGTGCTGTCGGCGACGAGCGGCGTGACCGTCGCGGCCGGGGCGACGCTCGCCCTGACCCGGGACGACGGCGACATCACGTTCACCCGGAGCATCACCGGCGGCGGGACGGTCCTGGTCGACCCGCACACGGCGGCCGGTGCGGCCGTCCGGGCCGTCACGATCTCCGGCAACAACACCGGGTTCACGGGGCTGTGGCGGCTGACCCCGACCGCGGCCAACGTCGGGGCGGCAGGCCTGGGCAGCTTCCGGACCGTCAACACCGCGACCACCCCGACGTCGCTCGGGTCGGCCGCGATCGAGGTCGGCACCGGCGGGCAGCTGTGGGTCAGCGCCAACACGTACGCGAACAACATCACGATCACCGGCACCGGGTACGCCGAGACGGCCGGCGGCACCCCGGCCGCCGGGACCGGGCTGGCCTACGGCGGGATCGGCGCGATCCGGGCCGACAACGGCGCCGTGTTCAACGGCACGCTCACGCTGAACGGGACGGCCAAGTTCATGGCCTACAACGGGACGGCGACGGTCAACGGGGCGATCGGCACGACGAACGCGACCGACCTGCTCGTGGTCGGCGGCGGCGGGGCCGGCAGCACCCTGGTGGTCGCCGGCACGAACAACGCCGGCGCGAGCCCGCTCCGGAACGTCTGGGTCAACGGCGGCGGGACGGCCGGCACGAACGCGCTGGTCGTCGGCGCCGGCGGGACGGCCGGCACGCTCGGGACCGGAAACGTCACCCTGTACGGCGACGCCGCCGTCGGCCTGCTCCGGTTCGACCGGTCCGACGGGTTTGCCCTGAACGGCACCCAGACGATCACCGGCGCCGGCACCACGATCGGCAACACGGTCGTCGAGCTCGACTCGCAGGGGGCCGGGTTCGCCACCAACGGGTCGACGATCACGCTCGGCACGGCGAACCCCGGGGCCGGCGGCAGCGTCCGGGTCGGTCAGACCCGGGCCAACGCGGTCGCGACGGTCAACAGCAACGTGACGAGCGAGAACCTGTTCGTCGCGTCGGCCGCCAACAACGCGACGCTCAACGTCACCGCCGGGGCGACGGTCGCCGCCAACTCGTTCTTCCTCGGGAACGCGGCCGGCATGAGCGGCACGGTCAACCAGACCGGCGGGGCGGTGAACGTGACCGGGCAGCTCCGGGTCGCCCACTTCGGGACGAACACGTCGACGTACAACCTGTCCGGCGGGACGGTCACGCTGACCGGGGCGTCGCCGAACGTCACCCCGTCCACGGCCGGCGCGGGCGCCGGCGGCGCGACCCCGTCGAGCGGCGACAACAACATCAACGGGACCGCGACCGCGACGATCCACGGCGGCGGCGTGTACCTCGGGATCGACGGGACCGGGGTGTTCAACCACACCGGCGGGACGCTGACGACGAACTGGGTCGTGCTCGACAACCGCGCCGACACCCCGTTCGGCGCGAACATGCCCGACGGGATCGACCGGTACACGCTCGACGGGGCCGCCAACCCGGAGCTGCGGCTCCGCAGCTCGTGGGGCCTGATCGCCCGCAACGCGTCGACGGCCGTCACGTTCGGGACCGGCACGGTCACGGTCGACAACACCGGCACGAGCGGCACCACGGTGACCACCGGGAACAACATCACCGTCCCGCTCGACGCGACGATCGACACGCTGGCCGGCAAGACGACCACGCTGAACCTCAACAACACCGGCGGGAGCACGACGAACGCGTTCACGCTCGCCCGCGACGTCCGCGGGGCCGGCACGCTCGCGCTGACCGGCGGCGGGACGGTCAACCTCACCACGGCCGGCGCCCAGTCGGTCGCCGCCGCGATCACGAGCACCGGCGCCGGCACGCCGACGAACCTGAACAAGGCCGGGGCCGGGGCGACGACGGTCACCGGGTCGCTCTCGGCGTTCGCCGGCAACGTCACGGTGTCGGCCGGGCGGCTGAACCTCCCGTCGTCCGCGCTGGGCGGGGGCAACGTCACCGTCGCCGACGGCGCGAGCCTCGCCGGGGAGCCGACCGGGATCGGCACGCTCACGCTCGGCGGCACGACCGGGGCGACGATCCTGTACGACCCGAACACGGCCGGCGCGATCACCGCCGGCACGCTCGTCGTCAACGGGACGAACACGATCGACCTGACCGCCAGCCCGACCGGGGCCGGGCCGTTCACCGTCATCAGCTACGCGGCCCGGTCGGGCGCCGGGACGTTCCAGGTGGCCAACGCGGCCAGCTACCGGTCGGCCCCGACCGTCGACGAGTCGAGCGGGTCGGCTGTCGTCGTCACCCTGACCGCCGCCCCCAAGTCGCTCACCTGGACCGGGGCGGTCGACGGGAAGTGGGACGTCAACGGGACGGCGAACTGGGCGGACGAGTCGGCCGCGGCCGAGAAGTTCTTCACGGCCGACGCCGTCACGTTCGCCGGCGGGCCGACGAACCGGTCGGTCGCGCTGACCGGGCTGATCGCGCCGACGTCGGTGACGGTGAACAACCCGACCGGCGCCGACTACACGTTCACCTCGACGGCCGGCAATCAGCTGTCCGGGGCGACCGGGATCACGAAGACGGGGGCCGGCACGCTCACGCTCGCCGGGCCGAACGTCCACAGCGGCCCGACGGTCGTCGGCGGCGGCACGCTGTCCGTCGCCGCCGCCAACAGCCTGGGCAACGCGTCCTCGACGAACACGATCACGCTGCAGGGCGGCGGGACCCTCACCGCGACCGCGGCGCTCGACCTCGGCAGCACCCGCGCCGTCACGGTCGGGACCGGCGGCGGCGGGCTGACGTACAGCGCCGCGGCCGCCGGCACCGTAACCGTCTCGGGCGGCCTGTCCGGGTCCGGCCCCCTGGCGCTGACCTCCGCGCTCGCCGGCGGCGGGACGTTCGCCCTGACCGGCAACAACGCCGGGTATACCGGCGACATCACGGTCGACGCCGTCACCACCGGGCTCGCCACGATCCAGATCGCGAACCAGGCGGCCGTCCCCGGGGGCGGGTCGATCCGGGTGAACGCGCCCGCCGGCGCGGCCTCCGGCAACGCCAACGTCCTGAACCTCCAGAACGTGACCCTGCCGGCGTCGCTCGGGCTGACGTTCACGTCGCTGCTCAGCGGGACGAACAGCTTCCGGTCCCAGATCACCAGCGCGGGCACGACGACGGTCAACGGCCCGATCCGGCTGTCCGGGTCGTCGATCGTGCAGTTCAGCCCCGCCGCCGGCTCCACCCTCACGCTCAACGGTACCGTCTCGGAGCTGACGGCCGGCGCGTTCACGAACGTCCTCTTCTTCCGCGGCTCGACGACCTCCACCGTGGTCGTCAACGGCACGATCAACCTGCCGACCGCGGGGGCGACCGTGGCAGTGACCGACGGCGCGACCGCGGTCATCAACTCGACCGGGAACACCGCCGCGACGCTGTCGGCGGCGTTCGGGACGATCCGGCTCGGCGCGGCCAACGTGTTCGGCCCGACCACCGTGTTCAGCGCCGGGCAGACCGGCACGGCCACCGCGACGATCGACCTGAACGGCTTCAGTCAGACGGCCGGCGGACTGGCGTGGACCGCCGGCAGCACCGGGATCGGCGGCATCTCCAACACCAGCCCGACGCCCGCGACCCTCACCGTCAACCAGGCGACCGACGTCACGTTCGGCGGGCCGATCACCGGTGCGATCGCCCTGACCAAGGGCGGGGCCGGGAACCTCACGCTCAGCAACGCCGGCAACTCGGTCAGCGGCAACGTCGTCGTCAACGCCGGGACGCTCACCGCGTCGGTCGCCAGCGGCGGGACGAACGGGCCGCTCGGGCTCGTGAACGCCGCCGGCCGGACGGTCACCGTCAACGCCGGCGGGACGCTGAGCTTCACGAGCAACAACGTGTTCGGGAACGGCGCCGGGAACGCAAACCTGCCGGCCGTCGTCGTCAACGGCGGGACGCTTACCTCGACCCGCTACAACGCGCTCGGCGACCTCACGCTCAACAGCGGGGCCACGCTCACGCAGGCGTCGACCGACGCCGGCACGTTCCAGGGCTACCAGTTCCGTGGCGCCGTGACGGTCGGCGGGGCGTCGGCGTCGACGATCGCGACGACCAACGCCAAGGCGAACCACCTTGCCGCGAACACGGCGTTCACGGTCGCCGACGTGACCGGCAGCCCGCTGACCGACCTGACGATCTCGGCCCCGCTGGCCGACCACCCGCAGCA
>Ga0196964_10001784_pt1 | contig 10591 bp, 9 predicted proteins | sample S1_10metaG_FD_148615 | JGI IMG/M metagenome (GOLD analysis project Ga0196964, IMG submission 148615) | Soil microbial communities from Anza Borrego desert, Southern California, United States - S1_10 | ecosystem: Environmental > Terrestrial > Soil > Desert | place: USA: California | collected... | reverse complement strand
CGGGCTGTTCACCGCCGAGGCCTACGACCAGACCGCGTCGACCGTGCCGCTGATCCGCCGCAAGGTGGAGAACGTGCTCCGCCGGGCCGGCAAGGCGCCGGGCAGCCACAACGAGAAGCGGCTCCGCAACATCGTCGAGAACTACCCGCGCGACGAGCTCTTCCAGATGAGCGAGGACGACCTGCTGCGCATCGCGCTCGGCGTCCTGCACCTGTTCGACCGGCCGCGGGTGAAGCTGTTCACCCGGCGGGACCCGTTCGACCGCTTCATCTCGGTGCTGATGTTCGTGCCCCGCGAGCGGTTCGACACCGGGGTGCGCGAGCGGGCCGGCAGGATCATCGCCAACGCCTGGGGCGGACGCCTGTCGGCCTGGTACCCCCAGCTGTCCGACGCGCCGCTGGTGCGCATCCACTACATCATCGGCGTCACGCCGGGCGAACACCCGGAGCCGGACGAGGCCGAGGTCGAGCGGCTGGTGGCGGAGACCAGCCGCACCTGGCCGGAGCGCTTCCTCGGCGCGGCGCGCGAGGCGGGCCACGCGGACGACCACCTGGCGGCCCTGGCCGGCGCTTGGGCGGAGGCCTTCCCGATCGCCTACCGCGAGCGCTACCCGGTCGCGGAATCCCTCACCGACCTGTCGGTCATGGACGAGCTGGGCGACGCCTCGGTGCGCGTGCGGGCGTTCCGCACCGCCGAGGACACCCCGCTCCAGTTCCGCTTCAAGCTCTACCACCGCGGCGAGTCCGTGCCGCTGGCGGACGTGGTGCCGATCCTCGAGAACATGGGGCTGAAGGCGCTCGAGGAGTATTCGTACCCGATCACCCCCGCCGGCGCCGGCTCGATCTGGACCCACGAGTTCCTGCTTGAGGATCCGCGCGGCGCGGACCTCAGCTTCGAGGCCGTGAAGCGACCGTTCGAGGAGGCCTTCGAGGCGGTCTGGAACGGCCTCACCGAGAGCGACGGCTTCAACCGGCTGGTGCTCGAGCTCGGCGTCGGCTGGCGCGAGGCGGCGCTGATCCGCGCGCTCTGCCGCTACCGCCAGCAGTCGGGCCTCGACCCGTCCCAGGCGGTGCAGGAGGAGGCGCTGCGCGACCATCCGCAGGTGTCGCGCCTGCTGCTCGAACTGTGGTCGGCCAAGTTCGACCCGGCCTCGGGGGCCAAGGCCGAGGCCCGCGCCAAGGCGGTCGACGCCACCTACGCCCGCATCCAGGAGGCCCTGCAGGCGGTCACCAGCCTCGACCATGACCGGGCGCTCCGGCGGCTGGCGCTGCTGGTGCAGGCGATCAAGCGCACCAACTACTACCAGGCCAAGCCCTACATCTCGTTCAAGGTCGCCAGCCGCGAGCTGGCCGACCTGCCCCTGCCGAAGCCCTACCGCGAGATCTTCGTCTGGGCGCCGCACGTCGAGGGGGTGCACCTGCGCTTCGGCCCGGTGGCCCGCGGCGGGCTGCGCTGGTCCGACCGCCGCGACGACTTCCGCACCGAGGTGCTGGGGCTGGTGAAGGCCCAGCAGGTGAAGAACGCGGTGATCGTCCCGGTCGGCTCCAAGGGCGGCTTCTTCCCGAAAGGCCTGCCGCGCGGGGGCGACCGCGACGCCATCCAGGCCGAGGGGATCCGGGCCTACAAGACCTTCCTCTCCGGCCTGCTCGACATCACCGACAACCTCGACGCCGAGGGCGCCGTGGTCCCGCCGCCGCAGGTGGTGCGCTGGGAGCAGGACGACCCGTACCTGGTGGTCGCCGCCGACAAGGGCACGGCGACCTTCTCGGACATCGCCAACGGGGTGTCGGAGCAGTACGGCTTCTGGCTGGGCGACGCCTTCGCCTCGGGCGGCTCGGTCGGCTACGACCACAAGGCCATGGGCATCACCGCCCGCGGCGCCTGGGAGGCGGTCAAGCGCCACTTCCGGGAGCTCGGCAAGGACATCCAGACCACGCCGTTCACCGTCGCCGGGGTCGGCGACATGTCCGGCGACGTGTTCGGCAACGGCATGCTGCTGTCCAAGGCGATCAGGCTGGTCGCCGCCTTCGACCACCGCGACATCTTCCTCGATCCCGACCCCGATCCGGGCGCGTCGTGGAACGAGCGCCACCGCCTGTTCAACCTGCCGCGCTCGTCCTGGCAGGACTACGACCGGACGCTGATCTCGGCCGGCGGCGGGGTCTATTCCCGCTCGGCCAAGGAGATCCCGGTCTCGCCCCAGGTCCAGGCGGTGCTGGGGATCACCGACACGGTCCTGGCCCCGGCCGACCTGATGCGGGCGATCCTCAAGGCGCCGGTCGAGCTGATCTACTTCGGCGGCATCGGCACCTACGTGAAGGCGCCGACCGAGACCGACGCCCAGGTCGGCGACAAGGCCAACGACGCCATCCGCATCGACGGCGGCGACCTGCGCTGCCAGGTGATCGGCGAGGGCGCCAACCTCGGGGTCACCCAGGCCGGGCGCATCGCCTTCGCGCGCAGGGGCGGGCGCATCAACACCGACGCCATCGACAACTCCGCCGGCGTCGACACCTCCGACCACGAGGTGAACATCAAGATCCTGACCGGCCAGCTGGAGCGCAAGGGCCAGCTGGAGCGCGAGGCGCGCAACCAGCTGCTGGCGTCGATGACCGACGAGGTCGCCGCCCACGTGCTGGCGCACAACTACGACCAGACCCTGGCCGTCACCCTGCAGGAGGCGACCGCCGCCTACGACCTCGACGCCCACGGCCGCTTCATGAGCCGGCTGGAGGCGGCCGGAAAGCTCGACCGCAAGGTCGAGGGGCTGCCGTCCCCCGCGGCGATGGCCGAGCTGGCCGCGGCCAGGCAGGGGCTGACGCGGCCCGAGATCGCCGTTCTGACCGCCTACGGCAAGATCGAGCTGTCCGACGACATCGTCGACTCCCGGGCGCCGGACGATCCGTTCCACGAGGAGACGCTGCAGCGCTACTTCCCCCGGGCCATGGCCCGCTACGGCGACGAGATGAGGCGCCACCGGCTGCGGCGCGAGATCATCGCCACCATCCTGGCCAACGAGATGGTCAACATCGCCGGCCCGACGTTCCCCGAGCGGCTGAAGGCCAACGCCGAGTGCGGCACGGACGCCCTGGTCACCGCCTTCGAGGCGGCCCGGCGGGTGTTCCGCCTCGACGAGGCGTGGGACGCGGTCTCGGCCCTGGACCTGAAGATCCCGGCCGAGGCCCAGACGGCGCTCTACCAGGAGATCGCCCGCGTCGTGCGCCGCCAGACCTACTGGCTGGCCCGCCGCGCGACCCGCGGCAAGGCCACGGTCGGCTCGCTGATCGAGGCCTACCGCCCGGCCGCCGACGCCCTGCGCGGCGAGGGCCCGGGCATCCTGTCAACCTTCGAGCAGGAGGCCGTCGCCCGCCGCGCCCAGGCCTTCGTCGACAAGGGGGCGCCGGCCGACCTGGCCGCCGCCGTCGCCGGCCTTCGGCCGCTGACCGCCACCAGCGACGTGGCCGACATGGCCAAGCAGGCCGGCTGGCCCGCCCCGGCCATGGCCCGGCTCTACAACCAGGTGGGCGCGGCCTTCAGCTTCGACCGCCTGCGCGCGGCCGCGGGCATGCTGGCCGCCGCCGACCACTACGAGCGCATGGCCTCGCGGCGGCTCATCGAGGACCTGCTGACCGAGCAGGCGGCCATCACCCGCGCCGTGGCCAAGGCCTCCAGCCCCGGGGCAGGGGCCAGCGCCGAGTCGGCGCGCCACGCGGTCGACGACTGGACCGGCTCGCGCAAGGCCACGGTGGAGTCGGCGCGGCGGACGGTGGACGAGATCGAGCAGGCGGGGGCCTGGACCTTCGCCAAGCTGACCATCGTCAACGCCACGCTCAGGGACCTTGCGGCCTCGGCCTGATCGGGGGACGGTGCGGCCATGGCGGTGCGCAAGTTCCTGATCGTGGTCGACGACAGCCCCGAGTTCTCGGCGGCCCTCGCCTACGCCTGCCGCCGCGCCCAGTCGACCGACGGGCGGGTCGCCATGCTGCGCGTGCTGCCCAAGCCCGAGTTCGAGCACTGGTCGGGCGTGCGCGACGAGATCGAGCGCGAACAGCGCGCCGAGGCCGAGGCGCTGCTGCAGAAGCTGGGCGTCGAGGTCGAGGCCCGGACGGGCCGGCAGGCCGAGTTCCTGATCGAGGAGGGCGACACCGTCGGCGCCATCAGGAAGGCGGTTTCCGAGGACCCGGAGATCAAGATCCTGGTGCTGGCCGCCGCCACCGGCGGCCGCGGCCCCGGACCGCTGGTCTCGTCGATCGCCAAGGAGGGCGTGGGCTTCGGCCGCAAGCTGCCGGTGACGGTGGTGCCCGGCGACCTCACCGACGAGGAGATCGAGGCGCTGGCCTAGGCCGGGGCGGGACGATCCGCCGCTTGCCTCGCGCGGGCTTCGGGGCCATCTGAGCGGCATGTTCATCCAGACCGAACCCACGCCCAACCCGAACTCGCTCAAGTTCCTGCCCGGCCGAGAGGTCGCGCCCGCCGGCGTGGTCGAGTTCGAGAGCCCCGACGAGGCGGTGCGCTCGCCCCTGGCCGAGGCCCTGTTCACGGTCGAGGGCGTCGAGCGGGTGCTGTTCGGCCCCGACTTCATCGCCGTGTCGCGCAAGGAGGGCCCGCGGGGGTGGGACCAGATGAAGGCGCCGATCCTGGCCGCCATCATGGACCACTTCGTCTCCGGCCAGCCGGTCCTGCGCGGCGAGGGGGAGGCGGCCGGGGGTTCGGACCACAACGCCCAGGTCTACGAGGGAGAGGCCGCCCAGGTCGTGGCCGAGATCAAGGACCTGCTCGACGCCCGCATCCGCCCGGCTGTGGCCCAGGACGGCGGCGACATCATCTTCGACCGCTTCGAGCCGGACACCGGCATCGTCTGGCTGCACATGCGCGGCGCCTGCTCCGGCTGCCCCTCGTCTTCCGCCACGCTCAAGGCCGGGGTGGAGAACATGCTGCGCCACTACGTGCCCGAAGTGACCCGGGTCGAGCAGTCGCTCTAGACTCCCGATCATGATCGTCCTGGCCATCGACACGGCGCTGGAGACCTGCTCGGCCGCCGTGGTCAAGGACGGGCGCGCGCTGGCGGCGCGGTCCGAGCCCATGGCGCGCGGCCACCAGGAGCGGCTGGCCCCGCTGGTCGCCGAGCTGATGACCGAGGCGGGGATCGGGTTCGACCGCATCGGACGCGTCGGCGTCACCGTCGGACCCGGCTCTTTCACCGGTCTTCGAGTGGGCCTCGCCTTCGCCAAGGGACTGGGCCTGGCGCTCGAGGTCCCGGTCGTGGGGGTCGGCTCGCTGGAGGCAATGGCGGCGGGCTGCGGAGGCTACGCGGCCGCGGTCATCGACGCCCGCCGGGAGCAGGTCTACCTCCAGCCCTTCCGCGACGGCCGCCCGCTTCAACCGCCGGCCGCCCTGGGGCTGGCGGACTCGGTTGATTGGTTGATCGGCGTTGATTCGGCCGGTCCCGGCGTCCTCACCGGACCGGGCGCGCGGCTGCTCGCCGAAGCCTTCCCCGACGCGACCGTCGACGTGGTCTCCGGGGCTGACCCGGTCGTCCTGGCGAGGCTGGCCGCCGAGGCCGAGCCGGCGCAGCCGAGGCCTGTCTACCTGCGCGCCCCGGACGCCAAGCCGCCGGCCTCGGCGCTCACGGTATGACCGCGGCGGTATGGCCATGATGACCATCCGTCTCGCCACGCCCTACGACGTCGAGGCCCTGGCCGCGGTCCACGCGCAGTGCTTCGAGCGGCCGTGGAGCGAACGCGAGATCGACGCCCTGCTGCTGGACGGCTTCGGCCTCGTGGGCGAGGAGGCCGCGGCCATCCTCATCGGCCGTGTCGCCGGCGACGAGGCGGAGATCCTCACCGTGGCCGTGGACCGCGCCTTCCGCCGCCGGGGCTGGGGCCTGGCCCTGGTCCAGGCGGCCGCGGTCCACGCGGCGGAACAGGGCGCGCGGACGCTGTTCCTCGAGGTCGGCGTCGACAACGGCCCGGCCATCGATCTCTACGAACGGGCGGGCTTTTCCGTCGTCGGGCGGCGGCCGGCCTACTATCACCGCGGCGACGGCGCCGTGGTCGACGCCCTGGTCATGCGGCGGGACCTGCATTTGGCTTAACAGGGCGCATCCGCGCGCCTATGTTCCGCGGCGATGGACCGGATCGAGAAACTCTGCGTCGACCGCGGCATGCGCATGACCGAGCAGCGGCGCGTGGTCGCCCAGGTGTTGTCGCAGTCGCACGACCACCCCGACGTCGAGGAGCTCTACCGCCGGGCCTCGGCCATCGACCCGCACATCTCGATCGCCACGGTCTACCGGACCATGCGCCTGTTCGAGGAAGCCGGCGTGGTCGAGAAGCACGACTTCGGCGACGGCCGCTCCCGCTACGAGGAGCTGACCGAGGACCACCACGACCACCTCATCGACACCCGCACCGGCAAGGTGGTGGAGTTCTACGACGAGGAGATCGAGAAGCTGAAGAACGCCATCGCCGAGCGCCTGGGCTATCGCCTGATCGGCCACAAGCTCGAGCTCTACGGCGTGCCGCTGGAACCCAAGACCTGAGACGGCGCGCCGCCGCCACACCCCGCAGCCGAACGGCGCCGCGACTCTGTGCATAACTTGCGCCCGCGGGACGTGCGCACCATAACCCCGGCCATGTCCGACCAGCCCGCGCCCCTGAAGCGCCTGCACATCAAGACCTACGGCTGTCAGATGAACGTCTACGACAGCGAGCGCATGGCGGACGTCCTGCGCCCGCTGGGCTATGCCGCGACGGACACCCCCGACGGCGCCGACCTCGTGGTGCTCAACACCTGCCACATCCGCGAGAAGGCGGCCGAGAAGGTCTATTCCGACCTGGGCCGCCTGAAGGCGCTGCGCGAGCAGAAGCTGGCGCGCGGCGAAGGCCGCTCGACCATCGTGGTGGCCGGCTGCGTGGCCCAGGCCGAGGGCGAGCAGATCATGGCCCGCCAGCCGGCCGTGGACCTGGTCGTCGGGCCCCAGGCCTACCACCAGCTGCCGGAGCTGATCGCGCGCGTGGCCCGCACCCGCGGCGAGCGGCTGGCGGCCGACTTCGCGCCCGACGACAAGTTCGACGCCCTGCCGGCCGAGCGCGGCGTCGACGGCCCCGCCGCCTTCCTCACGGTGCAGGAGGGCTGCGACAAGTTCTGCACCTTCTGCGTGGTCCCCTACACCCGCGGCGCCGAGTGGTCGCGCCCGCTCGCCGCCGTGGTCGCGGAGGCCGAGCAGCTGGCGGGGAAGGGCGTGCGCGAGGTCACCCTGCTGGGCCAGAACGTCAACGCCTACAACGGCGACGACGGGGCCGGCGGGCGGTCGACCCTGGCCGGGCTGATGCGCCGCCTCGCCGCCATCGAGGGCGTCGAGCGCATCCGCTACACGACCAGCCATCCGGCCGACATGGGCGACGACCTGATCGCGGCCCACGGCGAGCTGCCGGAGCTGATGCCCTACCTGCACCTGCCGGTGCAGGCGGGGTCCGACAGGGTGCTGCGGGCGATGAACCGCAAGCACACGGCCGAGAGCTACGTCAGGCTGGTGGAGCGCATCCGCGCGGCGCGGCCGGACATCGCCATTTCGGGCGACTTCATCGTCGGCTTCCCGGGCGAGACCGAGAAGGACTTCGAGGACACCCTCGCCCTGGTCCGCGAGGTCGGATACGCCTCGGCCTTCTCCTTCCGCTATTCGCGCCGTCCCGGCACCCCCGCGGCGGCCATGCCCGGCCAGGTGGACAAGGCCACGGGCGAGGATCGGCTGGCCCGCCTGCAGGCTCTGCTCGACGCGCAGCGCCACGCCTTCAACGCCGCCACCGTGGGCAAGACCGTGCCGGTGCTGTTCGAGAAGCCCGGCCGCCATCCGGGCCAGGCGGTGGGCCGCTCGCCCTACCTTCAGGCGGTGCACGTCGCCGGCGCCGCCGAGCTGCTGGGCCAGATCGCCGAGGTGACCATCGAGGCGGCCGGGAACAACAGCCTTCGCGGTGCGCTGAAATCGCGCGTCGCAGCGTGATCTGATGGCCCGCACCGAAGAATTCCTGCCCCTCTCGGAGGTCGGCGTCCGCGCCGTCTCGGGACCCAGCAGCCGCCACGCCGCCCTCCTCGAGGACGCCTTCCACGTGCTGATCGAGACCCCGGGCGGCGGCGTCTCCGTGCGCGGCGACACCAAGGGCCGGGCCGGCGCCCGGCAGGCGATCGAGAGCCTGGCCTCGCGCGCCGAGGCCGGGGCCGAGATCACCGAGGCCGACGTGCGGGCCGCCACCGCCGCCGTGCGCGCCGGCAAGGCCGTGCCGGGCTCGACCCTCACCGTGGGCCGCAAGGGGCCGATCGCGCCCAAGACCCCGGCCCAGGCGCGCTACCTGGATATGCTCGACCGTTGCGAGCTGGTCTTCGGGGTCGGTCCGGCCGGCACCGGCAAGACCTTCCTGGCCGTGGCCTACGGCGCGACCCTGCTGCTCAAGGGCGCGGTCGACCGGCTGGTGGTCACCCGCCCGGCGGTCGAGGCCGGCGAGCGGCTGGGCTTCCTGCCGGGCGACATGAACGAGAAGGTCGACCCCTACATGGCCCCGGTCTGGCAGGCGCTGGACGACATCCTCGGGCCGGAGGCGGCGCGCCGCCGCCGCGACCGGGGCGAGATCGAGGTCGCGCCGCTGGCCTTCATGCGCGGCCGCACCCTCTCCCACGCCTTCATCATCGTCGACGAGGCCCAGAACTCGACCCGGCTGCAGATGAAGATGGTGCTGACCCGCCTCGGCGAGGGCTCGCGCATGGTGGTCACCGGCGACCCGACCCAGGTCGACCTGGTCAATCCGCGCGACTCCGGCCTGGCCCACGCCGTGCGCATCCTGGAGGGGACCAAGGGCGTCGACATCGCCACCTTCGAGGCCGGCGACGTGGTCCGCCACCCCATGGTCGAGCGCATCGTGCGGGCCTACGACAAGGACTCGGCCCGGGAGGCCGAGCGCCGCGAGAAGCCATCGAAGCGCGGCGGCGACGAATGACCATCGAGGTCGAGATCGAGGAGGAGGCCTGGGTGGCCGCCCTTCCCGACGTCGAGGCGGTGGTCAACCGCGCCGCCGGCGCGGCGCTGCAGGCGGGCGGGGCCGGCCTCGAGGCCAACGACGTCACCGTGCTGCTGGCCGGCGACGAGGCGGTGGCGGGGCTCAACGACCGCTTCCGCGAACGGGCGGGGCCGACCAACGTGCTGAGCTTCCCCGCGCCGGAGAGCGCCCTGCCGCACCTTGGCGACCTCGCGCTCGCCTACGGCGTCTGCACGGTGGAAGCCCGGGCCCAGGGCAAGCCGCTGGCCGACCACGTCGCGCATCTGGTGGCGCATGGGGTGCTTCATCTACTAGGATGGGATCACCAGACGGACGACGAGGCCGAAGAGATGGAGCGCCTCGAGCGGGAGATCCTGGCCGGCCTGGACATTCCGGACCCTTACGGTCCCTGAGGATTGAACGCCCTCCCCGATGCCCACCGACGGCCCAAGTAATCCCACCCGACCACGCCGGACGGTCATGGACATGATCGCCTGGCTGGCCGGCGACCGCGCCCCCGAGCGTGACGAGCCCACCGAGATCGAGGCCAAGGCCGAGGCCTTCCAGGACCTGCGCGTCGACGACGTGATGACCCCGCGGGCGGACGTCATGGCGGTGGAGGTCTCCACTCCGCTCGGCGAACTGCTGCGCGCCTTCGTCGAAAGCGAACACTCCCGGCTGCCCGTCTATCGCGAGACGCTCGACGAGCCCCAGGGCGTGGTCCACATCAAGGACGTGGTCCGCCTGCTGGCGCCCGACGAGAACGGCGTGGCCGATCCCGACTGGGCCGAGCCGGTGATCTACCGGCTGCGCCGCGACGTGCTGTTCGTGCCGCCGTCGATGCGCGCCGCGGACCTGCTGGTGAAGATGCAGGCCGAGCGCGTGCACATGGCCCTGGTCATCGACGAGTTCGGCGGCACCGACGGCCTGGTCACCCTCGAGGATCTCCTGGAGGCCGTGGTCGGCGAGATCGAGGACGAGCACGACGAGGAGGCGGCCGAGCCCCTGGTGCGCCGCCCCGGCGGCGTCATCGAGGTCGACGCCCGCACCTCGCTCGAGGATCTCGAAGCGGCGCTGGAGGCGGAACTGCGCACCGAGGACCTGGAGGAGGAGATCGACACCGTGGGCGGCCTCGTCACCGCGCTGGCCGGCCGCGTGCCGCAGCGCGGCGAGCTGGTGCCGCACCCGGCCCGCTTCGACTTCGAGGTCATGGACGCCGATCCGAGACGGGTGAAGCGCCTGCGGCTCCACCGCCGCCAGGCCGAGACACCCGCCCCGTGAGCGGGGGCCCGAGCCCCTGGAACCGCCGCCTGGCGGTCGCGGCGGCGGCGCTGGCGGCGGGGCTGCTCGCCGCCCTCGCCCATCCGCCCTTCGGCTTCCTGGCCGGCCTGGCCGGCTATGCCCTGCTGCTGTGGCTGACCGACCGGACCGAGGGCGTACGGCCGTTGCGCTCGGCCTTCTGGCGCGGCTGGCTGGCCGGCTTCGCCTACTTCCTGGTCGGCTGCTGGTGGGTGGCGGAGGCCTTCCTGGTCGACGCCCGCCAGGCCTGGATGGCGCCGTTC
>Ga0196964_10001783_pt1 | contig 10594 bp, 5 predicted proteins | sample S1_10metaG_FD_148615 | JGI IMG/M metagenome (GOLD analysis project Ga0196964, IMG submission 148615) | Soil microbial communities from Anza Borrego desert, Southern California, United States - S1_10 | ecosystem: Environmental > Terrestrial > Soil > Desert | place: USA: California | collected... | reverse complement strand
TGACACCAACAACGGCGAGGATGCCTCCACTCGCCAGCGCACGATTGATGGCCTCCCGACGCTCCCGCCGGGTCTTGAGTTCCCCGTACAATTCACCCACCATCTCAATGAGTCCGGCGTGCCGGGTACCACCCTCGTCCACGTACCCCTCAAGCCAGCGCCGCAGTTGGGCAATCTGAGCCTCGGAGGTATCACCCGAGACGGGGACCGTTGCTTCAAGTTCCTTGGTCATCTCGTCCCCTTTCAGTGGTTGAGAGCGTTCTTCGACTTGGGTGGGTTGATCTCCCGGGCTCGCTCGTTCCCGGCCTGCCGAGCCTGCGCCGACTTCTTCATCAGTTCCCGACCCTCGGCTACCCACTTGACTGCTTGCTCGTGATCACCGTTCTCCGCTGCCTTGCGTGCGGCACGGAACAATTTGTGCGCCTGTGCTGCCCACTTCTTCGAGTCACCCTTACCGACGACCCGCGCCATCGTGGCCGCTTCCTTCGTGTCCACCGGCTGCACCTGGAGACCGGCCAGTCGCTCCCACGAGACGGTTGGTTCGATAAGGTCGCCCCGCGGGGTCACCTTGCCCTGCATCGCCTCACCGAAGCGCCACGCCTTACTGACCGCACCGGGGGCTAGGTTCCGCATCGCGTAGTCCATCCGGCCATCCTTGATGGTCTCACCCTGCGAATCCCGCTCCACGATGGACTTGCCAGTCTGCGTGTCCCAGTTGCTCACCCCTAGGTCATACGCAGCCTTCCACGGACCCGCCGGCTGGAGCCCACGCGGGAGACCTGGGATAGCAGCGTTGGGGTTCGCCATCCAGTTCTGCGTGGGGTTCATCGGACCCGTGCCGAGCCAATGGTCCTGCTCGGTCAGACCACCCTGGTTCCCGAGAGGGACCGCGTTGCCCGGGAACTGCATATGGGGAGGCAGCGCCTTACGTTGACGCTCCACCTCCTTGATGGTCAGCCCCGCAGCCATACCCACGAGGTAGGGCAGCAGCCCAGCCAGCCCGATCATCTCGGCCGTGCGAACCGGGTTATTGGCCGCCGTCTCCTTGAGAGCCGTGGTCAGGTACCAGTTGACCTTGGCGAAGGGGGCACCCATCGGCATCGCAGCCAACACCCGGGGCACCGGGGCCGTGACTCGCTGGGGATTGTAGAACACCTTGTCGGCTCGCGCTGCCGCTTCCTCGTAGTGAACCCCATCGGCCATCAGCCGCTTCACGAGGGCCACCCGGAACGCATCGTCCGTCACCTGGGCGAGATTGTACAGCGCAGCCTCGGACTCGTGGTAAGTCTCGGCCGCGTCCATCATCATCCGGGAGAAGGTCATCGGACCAGGGGGTACGTTCTCGTTGTACCGGTTGCGGAGAGCCGTGGCGAGGTGAGCCGCCATCTCCCGCTTCATCGCATCGTTCTTGATGTACCCCTGACGAATGAGGTTGCGGACCACTTGGTCGTCCGTGCTAAGGTCAAGGAACGCCCCCGGGAGGTCGCTGATGGCACCCCCGTTGGCGAGATGGACCGGGATGTTGTGACCCACGTTGTTCAGGAAGTAGCCGGGGACGTTGAAGATGGTCATCGCCTTCTTCCACCAGTTCGCCCCGCTGTACTTCTCCAGCGTTGGGATGATGGTCTCCAACTCCATCTGGTCATACACGTAATCGTGGATGTCCTTACGAACGTACATCCCTGCCAGGTTGCCGTACTTCCTCACCCGACCCTTACCGGGACCGGCTGCCGTGTTCGGCATCAGGTACCACTGGGTACCATCGGGCGCCGTGAACTGCTCAGGACGAATGTCCCCAGCCACCCGAGGGATGAGGGTGTCGGGGTCCTGGGCGTACTCGGGACGACGGGCGACCCAGGCAAGGAAGTCTGCGGCTGCTGCGTTCTGCTCACCCTTGGCAATCTTCTTCGCGCCCGCACGGGCGAGGTTGCGATGCTCACCCCAGGACGCACGCTCCTCAGGGGTCCAGTCGCGCCACGCGATAACGTTCCCGTTGGCGTCCGGGGGACCCAGCGGCTCCCAGCGCGCACCGTTAACGTTCTGAGCAAGCATCTCGTTCTCGCTCATCTGCTCGACGGTACCACGGCCCTCATCGACCTTGATCTTGGCACGGTTGCGCTTGCCCGAGTGGAACGCCTTGGGGTCCTCGGCCTCGTGCTTCGCGAACTCACGGGGGAGGTAGTATTTACCCCAGCGCGCGTGCTCCTGAGGCGTGATGACCCCCAGGCGCAGCAACTCATCACTGACCCGCTGGTTGTCAGCCTGGATGCGCTGGGCCTCGGGTGACAGGGGACCCGTGTACGTGGGTTCCGTGGCCTGGTAGTGGATGTCGAATTGCTGACCCGTGGGGAGACCCGCCATCTCGTTGAACAGTTCGGTCGTGGGTCGGAAGATCTCCCGAGCGTTGGCCGGGCTGACCCGGTTGAACTGCTCGTGGACCTCGGGTGGCACACCGTACCCCGACACCATCCCTCGACGAAGGGCGTTGACCCCCTTCGCCACAGGGCCAGCCGCAGCCTCACCCGTGTAAGGAGCGATGGCATCAGGGTCAACCGGGGTGATGAGCGCCTTGTCGATTTGCTGACCGGCCCACCGAGTAGCGTCGTTGACGCCAAGGTCTTCCGCGATGTTGTGGGCGACCTGACCAAACGGGATGAGGGCGTTACGCTCGATCTTGCTCGGGACCGCCTCGGGGGTGATGGCGTTGGCCGCCCGCGCCCCGAGGTGTGCCGCACCGCCACCCAACTTCCAGGTACGACGGGCACCCTCCGCACCCAGACCCGCCACCTTGTGAGCACCACGAGCCAGCGCCCCAAGGTTGATGAACCCCGGACGGCCACCACGCTTGCCACCCTGGTTCCAAGCGTCCCACTTCTTAATGAACTCGTCGGCCGCATCCTGGGCCTTCTTCGCACGCAGCGGAGCACGCGACAGGTCGTCCTCCAGGGCACGCAACTGCTTCTCCATCAGGTCGCGCTTCTTCCCCGGGGGAAGGTTCTCCAGGATGGCGCGAGCCGATGCGACCTCGTTCTTCTGCTGCTCGATGTAGTTCTTCGCTCGCTCGACTTCATCGAGGTAGCGCCGATGGACCGCCGTCCCCTCGTCATCAAACGGAACACGCTGCTGGTAGGGACCCGCGGGCTCCTGTGGACCAGCCTTCGGACCCCCACCCGGAGGAGGCGGGGGCTTCTGCTGCCTCGTGCGAGGCTGGTACCACCCAAGGATGTCGTCCCACGCCCAGTTGTCCCCGGGCGGCTTCGGCGGCCGGCGAGGGGGCTGCTTGGGGCCGGAACCCGGGGGCGGCTTCGTACCACCTCCAGGCGGCGGGGGAGGCGGCTGCTTGGGGCCGGAACCCGGGGGAGGCTGCCCGCCTCCCGGGGGCGGTTGCTGATGGCGCCAGCCGCCAGGAGGCGCCTGACCCCCGCCACCCGGAGGAGGCTGGGAACCAGCACCCGGGGGCGGCGGGGGAGGAGGGGCCTGCTGGCCGCCCGGCGGTGGGGGCGGTGCGGCCTTCTTCCTGCCGATGTTCGGGTTCCACTTGCCGGCGGGAACTCGAGCCGCCGCCTGCCGTGCGAACGGCAGCAGGCCGCCGGCCGCACCCGCCACGCCGGCCGAGAGTGCCTGGTCGTTCGTGCCGCCCGCGTGCTTCACGGCGCCCGCCGGCAGCGCCGCACCCGTGCTGACACTACCCGCCACCTGAGCAGGCAGCGCCTTCACGCCGGCCGCCATAAGGCCCCGGGCAGCCAGCGCGCCAGCACCCGCGCCCACGATCATATCCGGGACCACGCTGCCAGCCACAGCGGCGGCGCCACGAAGGGCACCTTCACCCACGAGGGAGTTGCCCCCCTTCCACACCTCACCCCACGCATCAAGGATGTCGATCTGCTCGTCAGGGAGTTTGCCCCGGGCGATCATACCGACCGCCGAGTTCTTCGCCCCCTCCTTCGCAGCGTCCTTCAACTCGACCAGGGCGTTCCTCACACCCGGCTTACGGGTGACGGTGCCCGACACCGGGGCGAGGTTCTTCGACAAGAACTCCTTCATCCGAGGATCGTCGTGGGAACCGACTTCCTTACGGACGACACGCTGCGCGAACCTCCTCGCCACTTGCTGCTTCTCGGCAGGCGTGAGGTCGTTCCACTCGGGGTGCTCAGTGTAGGTCTTCCACTTCTGCTCGTAGGTCATTTCAGCATCCCATCGGACTTGAGTTGGTCACGCAGCGATGGACCACCATACCCAGCACCCGGACGCTTGAGGTAGTCCTGGTAGTACGCCTCGGTCAAGATGTCCACGTCGAGTTCCACCCCCATCAGCGCAGCGTCCTTCGCAGCCTGGATCGCCTGAGACCGAGCACGGGCACGCAGTTCAACGGGAGACTTCTCCTTCTCAGCCACAGGCTGCCTGATGACGCCAGGGGCCTTCGGCACCAACCGTTCGACTCCGTTCTCCCCACGCTCATAGGTGAGCGTGTTGTCCTGACGAACCCGAGCGGTGACCCCCGTGGACGTAGTGTTCGGTTGCAAGTCCACCCGAGGGTTCGTCCCCTCGTTGCTGATCAGGGCACCCCCCGCAAGGTTCCTCGCGATGTTGTCGATCTTATTCCGAACCCAGGGGTTCAGCACGTTCCCACCCTCAATCTCGATCTGGGCCGTCTCGGGATGCACCTTGACCCTGACCCCCGTCTGCCGGGTGATCTCCGTGGCGAGGATGGCCGCAGCCTTGGCCCGCTCCTGGAGTTCCTTGACCTCGGGTGGCGTGTTCGCAGCCGTCGGCTTCGGACGAGTGACCATCCCCGGCGTCGCAGGACGATGGGTGACCGTGTGGTTCTTCGGGTCGTAATCCTCCACCCAGTGACCTGCACTGCGGTTCGGGTCCTTTGTGACATCCCACTCCGCAACCTTCGTCGGGGGCGCAGTACCAAACTCGGGCATCCGGTAGATGGCACCAGTACCACCCTGGTTCGTCTCGACATAGTGACTCTTGAGAACCTTGTCAAGCCCACCCTGTTCAGCGAGGATGAACTGGTTCAGTTGTTCAGGGGTGCGGATCTGCTGGATGTGAGCGAGGGTCTTGTCAGGGTCCATACCCCGGCTCCGCATATAAGGCCCGAGGATGGGGTCATTGAACCGCTGCTGGTAGTGCTCAATCAACTGTTGCGGAGTCCGCACCGAGCCCAACATCTCCTTGTCGGCCTCCAGCATCTTCACGACAGTCTCGGCCTGGGACTTCTGAGCAGTCGCCGTGTTCTCAGCCGTCTCGGACCGCAACTTGTCAATCTTCCCGATCTCCTCCTCGATGTCGGGGATGTCGTAACCCATCTCATTCTGGGCAGCATCGTACACGATGTCACCCAACTTGTAGGTGCCATCAGGCTTGACGTGTCGCTTCATTAGAGCGTTCCGGTTCGCGATCCTCTGACGACCTACCTTCGCCTCCCCGATCTTGTCCATCATCAGGGCGTTGTTAAGATAGGTCGTCATATCGGCCAGGGGGTTACCCGGGTCGAAGGCAGCGGGACGCGCGAGGGTGGGGTCGATGGGCATTGGTTACCTCCCAGCCAGGAGAGCGTTCATCAGGTAGTTGCGTTGCTCACCCTGGTACCAGTTCGAGAGACCAGCGAGAGCCGACCCACCGACACCCGCCGCAGCGGAACCCCAGGCATCAGCAGCCCCGGTCTTACCCGCAGCGGTGGCATTGGCACCAGTCATCAGGGCGTTCCCTGCGTTGTTGGCGTAGTTCTGCCCAGCCGCACCCACCTGTTGCACGGCCGTCTGACCCACACCAGCGAGGGACTGGAGGCGATTGAGTTTCTGACCCCGTTGAGTCGTGTACCGGTTGAAAGCGTTGTTGTACTCCTGGCTCGCGGCACCCTGCCCATACTCGGTGATGGCCTTGAGGGTGTTACCCGAGTTGAGCATCCCGCGAGAGGCGACCGAGTTCTCCAGCGCCTTCAACCCCTCCGACAGACGCCACGAGTAACTGGGGTCCATATTCGGCCCGGTCGTGTTGAACACGAAGTCCGGGTTGTCGGTCTCGAACGTGCGAAGACCCTGGAGAGCTTCTGAGCCAGCGGTGCGCCACGGCTCCTGGTCCTCTCGGATCTGGTTGAACATCTTCTCTTGGAGGGCGCCCGCTTCCTTCGCCGCGTTCGCCTGGATCTGAGCAGCCTCCGTGGCCGCGTCACCCTGCATCTTGGCCGACACGATCTTGCCAGTGGCATCCACCGCGAAGCCCGCCGCCGTCAGCCAAGCAAGGGTCGAGGGGTCCTGCCACCAACTCTTCGTAGCGGTGGTGCCGGTACCCGTAGAATTAGTACCCGTGGGCGGGGGTGGTGGCGTCGTGGTCGTGGTACCCGTTGGTGAAGGTGGCGGCGTCGCGGTCCCTCCGGTCATCGTACCGTTGACGCCACCAGTCGTCGTGCTCGGGATACCCCCAGCACCAACCGCAGTCGCACCACCAATGACACCCGCGGTAGTGGTGGTGGGCAGCGATGAAGCAGGTTTGTCCATAACCGGAGTAGTGCCGACACTCGGCTGGGGTACCGTCGTCCCAGTCGGATCGATCGTAGTCATCCCCAACTTGTTCTCGTTGGGCATATTCGCTAAGGCACCAGGAGTCGGAACGTTCACCCCAGGGAAGGCACTCGCATCAGGACCAGATGGGAGGGGCGACGGCTGAGTACCCTTGTAGGTGTCCGCGGCGGTGTTAATCTTGCTCGTGTAGTCAGGAGTCGAGGTAGGACTCGCACTACTCCAGCCTACACCTGCGGCAAGGGCTGGAGCGACAGCCTGACCCACAGGATTGCCGGTGAGGAAGTCGTTGATGCCGCCGAAGATGGGACCCATACTGTAGCGATCGACCTGCTGACGCGCAGTCGAAGGGTCGGTCCCCGAGAGTAGGGCCTGGGCATACATCTGCTGCAACTCGGGATGACCGTCATCCCAAGGCATCCGACCCTCAGCCTTGAGAGCGGCGATCTTGTCCTGCACGGTGATAGGCTTAGGAGGGTTCAGTATCGTGGAGCCAGGATTGTCCACGGCAGACAGGACCGTGTTGATCTCCCTCAACCGCTGCTCATACCCCTCGATGGCAGGGGAGCCCGCAGGCTGACCCTGGATGTAACCGATCAACTCGTCCCGCTCCCTGCGGAGCCCATCGTTGTACGCCTGAGCCTTGCGAGTCTCGTGGTCCACGGGGGCCGACGGAGCCACCATTGCGTTGGTCGCACCGAAACTGTAGTCGGGGGTAGTGGGCGCCGCGACAGGATCATCGCTAACACGGTAGCCACCAGGACCAGCATTGAGGGTGCTGGCCGTCGGCGTCACGGGCTTGGTGGTCGCCTGCCACCCGTTCGCGGTCCACTCAACGTTACCGCTGCCGTTCACGCCAGCACGAACGGTGCCGAGAGGGGTGCCGTTCACGAGGGCATTGTTGGCGTACTGAACCGGCGTAGCGGTCATACCCGCGAGGGCATTCGTCTTCGGCGAGGCCGCAGGGGCGATACCAGTACCAGGCTGGTTAGGGATGGGGCCGGTCTTCTTCTTCCACGAGTTCCCGGTCCAATACTGCTCCTGCTTCTGACCACCAACATCAACCGTGCGAACGGTACCGTAGGGCGTGGACGAGGTGTTCGTCTTGGGGGCCGCAGGGGTGTTCAGTTTGTCGAGGGTCTTCAACGCCTCGGTGGTATCCATCCCGAGGCTCTTGGCGAGGGCGTTGTTCGTCTTCGCGAGGTTCGGGTTGTAACCGCTGACCTTACCCTCGTACTGCTTCGGTAGGGGGCCAAGGTTCTTGTTGGCCCAGTCCATCGTGACGCCCCTACGAGCAGCCGACGCCTTGATGGCGTAGCCACCAGACGACTTGCTCTTATAGAGAACACTATCCCAGTCGGTGTATCGGCTAAGGTCAGACACGATGGTTCTCCTATCAGGTGGGAATCTGGCGACCGCTTGCGCGGATACTCACCGACCCGGCAGCGCCAGCAAGGGTGCTGATGAAGTCACCAGTGTTGAGGTTGTGACCGATGAGTTCGGGGAAGGTGTATGTTTCACCAGCAGCGAGGGTGTACCGGACAATGAGGTTGTCACTACCAGCAGCCCCACCAGACGGGACGATGTTGATACTCAGGGTCACCGCACCCGCGCTGTAGTTCCTCGCGGTGAACTTGTCGATGATGGTCTTGACACCGTTCGATGTGTACTGGGTGGTCTGGGCGTTCTCGGCCGTCTTGGCGCTAATAAGGACGTAGGTGACGGCCGACATAAAGACCTCGTTATAGAACCAAGTGAAGAAGTTGAACCACGTTGTCGTCATCACGCCGGTCTTGATGTCCACCAGCGGAACACGAGCGCCGGGGATACGACTCTCAGGCATTGGTCGGACTCAGGAGGAGTTCGGCCCCCATAATGAAGACGGGGACGGCATCAGTTCCCGAGACCTCGTACACGCGGTCACGGAGTTTCATCGTCATCCCGAGTCGGTCCCACTTCACACGGGTACCGTAAGCACCCGACGCACCCATACTCTTGGTGTGCTCATTCGACCACGTATGACCACCGTCGTCTGACCACCGCAGGGTGACCTGGGGATTAGCCACCACGACACCATCGAACCGGGTGCCGACCTCACAATCCAACTGGAGAGAGTGTTGTGCCGTGCGCTTGAGGTTGTTCATCCCAGGTGCAAGGGCACGCCACGACCGAAGCCACTTGGTAGAGCCCCCATAGTTGGGGTTCAATTGGTACAGACCATCGCCACCAGAACCGCTGTGATTACCAGTACCGATGACTGGATACCCCTCATACCAGACGCAGCAATTCCCGATGTCACGAGCGAACCACTGATCGACAGCATCCCACTCCCCGCGCTCGTGCCACGCCCCGGTCGCCACGTCGTAGACGAAGGTGGCACCATCACCACTATTCGCATCGGGGAAGGAGAGCACGTAGAACTCGTGACCATCCTGACGATAAGTATAGGCGAATGTGTTGGAGAGGGACGCTGGTCCGTAGTCCCTCATAATCTTGTCAATCTGCCACTCGATAGCGTGAGTCGAGATGCGCTGAGGGGTGTACCCATTCGCACGGTACACGATGCCCACACCCCGGGGGTCCTTGCCCAACCAGAACAGGGTGTCATCGACCTTCTTCACGGTGTCAGCAGCGGCACACCCGACTTCGATAGACGCACCCTGACTTGGGGCGAAGGGGAACCCAGAGGTGCCAGCGTTGTACCAGACCTCGGTGGTGGTCTCACCAAACACCCACAGTTCACCGTGGGAGGCTGCTACCGCTACCACTCCATCGGGGGCCGCCTCGGCACTCGCGAAGTGGAGCGCATCGACAGACGTGCCATCGAGCAAGGCGGTAACCCATATCTTTTGACTGTTGGGTTCGTTGAACACGAAGAACCCGTCTAGGTATGCTACGGTGCGAGCACCAGGGAAGTCGGCGTCGGTGATCTCCACGAGGGTATCAGTGACGATGTTGTAGATGAATCCGTCAAAGGTGGTGATACCGTTCGTCGCGATGAACATCTGAGTGCCGTTGTCCGCGATAGTAACCGCTCCCTGACCAGTGATGAACGGACCACCAACAAGGGTGAGGACACCCCCGCTCACACTCTTGCTCAAGAGTCCGTTGCCAACATCCGAGATGACGAGGAGGACCGAAGCCTGGGTGGCCGGATCAACCATCACATGGAGACCACGAACCGGACCAGCCAGAGCAGGCCAACTGGCCTGCTGGTAGGGGAAGAACCCAGGACACCGGCTAAGAAACGCAGGCTCCTTGCCACCCTCGGGGATCATCTCGGGGAACAGGTTGACCATTCGGTTGTCAGCAGCGTTGACGCTACGCGCGACGTAGGACGAGCCGAGGATGGGGGTCTTCATCACTGCCACCCCGTGTAGATGTTGTAGCCTCCCCGACCGAGAATGGGAGACGGCATCGACATCACGTCCTCAGGGTTGTTGATGCGCTTGAGGTTGCGCTTGCTGTCACGCGCGATAGCCTTGACCGTGCGCGAGGCATCGACACCGAACTCGGGGGCCAACTCGACCGCCAGGTTGTACGCAAAGGCGCGCAGGTAACCAGGCGGGAGTGCGAGGGTCGTACCCGTGGTCGCAGGTTCGGTGAGAGGGGTAACACCGACGATGTTGAACGTCAGGGCAGCGTTCGGCACCGGGTACAATGTCATCGTGACATTAGGGTGGGTGTCGTTGACGTACAAGACCTGGGGGAGAGGGGATGCCAAGGTCTTGAGGGGAATGTCGTTGTACTGCTCCTGATTGACGAGGGTGACAGGGTAGCTGACCCCGTTGTAGACGTAGTACGTCGCAGGGTCAATCTGCACCGGTCGAGTCCCGACAAAGTTGCCGCTAGGACCCAGCGTCCGGGTTGCCTGACCCGAGGGCCAGGTGAAAGTCTGAGTGGTGGTGCCGAACACAGACAACCGCTCGGTGTTCCACGAGTCGATCATCTGGTTCAGCGCCACTAGGGCGTCATTAGAAGTATCGGCCGAGGGGGTTTCACCCTCGGCCAACACACCCAGTAGACGTAGTGCTCGGTTGATCTGGTCGCCCGCAGTAGCCACG
>Ga0196964_10001782_pt1 | contig 10595 bp, 14 predicted proteins | sample S1_10metaG_FD_148615 | JGI IMG/M metagenome (GOLD analysis project Ga0196964, IMG submission 148615) | Soil microbial communities from Anza Borrego desert, Southern California, United States - S1_10 | ecosystem: Environmental > Terrestrial > Soil > Desert | place: USA: California | collected... | reverse complement strand
CGGATGCCTTTGAGGAAGAGCTTCATGCCTTCGCGCCGGCAGAGGCGGCACTTCGGCCCGGTGTAACGACCCATGAATGATCCTTTCGATCGCGCCTTCAAGAAGGTGCGATGTTCGAACGTGCGTCCGGCGGAAGCCGAAAAACGTTCACGCGCATTCGTTGTGTCCGGCGGCGCTTGTAGAGCAAGCTTTCAGCTTGCTTTCGATCATCGAACGCAAACTGAAGTTTGCGCTACATTCCTGCGCCCGTCTTCTCCACCGCGGCAGCAGAGCTGCCGCACTCCACACCTCCCCGCCGTGGAAGACGCGACGCGCTGATCCGGTCGCGGCGAGGAGAAACTGCGGCGGCAGCAAAGCTGCCGCACTCCAAAATTACACGCGGCGGCGCTTGCGCGGGCGGCAGCCGTTATGCGGCAGCGGTGTGACGTCTTCGATCGCGCGCACCGACAGGCCCGCGGCCTGCAGTCCGCGGATCGCCGACTCGCGGCCCGAGCCCGGGCCCTTGACCCGCACTTCGACTTCCTTCATGCCCATCTTGATCGCCTTCTCGGCGACCGCTTCCGCGGTGCGCTGCGCGGCGAATGGCGTGCTCTTTCTGGCGCCTTTGAACTTCACCGTGCCGGCCGAGTCCCAGCACAACGCATCGCCATCGGTATCCGTGATGGTGATGATCGTGTTGTTGAACGTCGCCTGGACGTGGGCGACGCCACGAGCCACGCTGCGTTTGACCTTCTTCTTTTTGTATGCCTTAGCCATGTCCCGATCCTATGTCTGAAGTCCGATGTCGATTGTCCGTTGTCTTAAGAAGCGAGATCCAGCCCGACGTCGGACATCGGACTTCGGACCTCCGACATGCTGTTAACGCATTTCCTTCACCGAGCGCTTGACGGCCACCGTCTTCTTCTTGCCCTTGCGCGTGCGCGCGTTCGTGCGCGTGCGCTGTCCGCGCGCCGGCAGGCCCTTGATGTGGCGCATGCCGCGGTAGCTGCCGATCTTCTTCAGGCGCAGCACGGCCTGCTGGGTCTTGCGGCGCAGCGCGCCTTCGACCGGGCCCGACCGTCCCGCGCCGCCGATGATCGTTTCATCGTTGTAGTTCTTGTCGATGAACGAGGCGATGCGGGCGATCTCGTCGTCTTTCAGGTCCTTGGCGCGAGTGTCCGGGTTGATCCCGGTCTCCTTCAGGATTTGCTTCGCGCGGAACTGGCCCACGCCGTAGATGTACTGCAGAGACGCTTCGATGCGTTTCTCGTTGGGGATGTCAACACCCATGATGCGCGGCATGTGTCTTGTGCTTCTCCTGCCTGCGGATGGCTGGTTCTTCCAGCTCATCCTCGTCGGTTGCTTTTAAGCCCCGGCCCCCGCCAGAACTGTTATTCGTGTGCCACGCGCAGCTTGCTGTTCGCTGCCCGTGCCGGTTCTTTATCCCTGGCGCATCTTGTGGCGCGGATCCGTGCAGATGATCCGCAGGCGGCCCTTGCGCCGCACAATCTTGCAGTTCTCACAGCGCCGCTTGATCGATGGTCGAACCTTCATGCTGCCCTCGATTCCTCAAAACAGACCTTCTGCATCTTTCAAAACGGAATGCACTTCACACGCGAAAGCCCCTCTTATTGTTGCGAGGGGCCGATCCGGTTCGCGATCCGCCGCTTTAGCCGCGGAAGACGATCCGGCCCTTGGTCAAATCGTATGGAGACATCTCGACCGTGACGTGATCACCCGGAAGAATCTTGATGAAGTTCATCCTCATCTTCCCGGAGACGTGCGCTAAGATGACGTGGCCATTGGCGAGCTCCACCTTAAACTGCGTGTTGGGCAGAGCTTCCTTGACCGTTGCCTCCAACCGAATTGCTTCTTCTTTCGCCATACATCCTGTTCTAAAAACGCAAAAAGCCCACTGCGGCGCTTCTTTTCAGAAAGCGCCTGCAACTGGTAAGCCGAACCTTCTATCAACTCCCCCGGGCAAAGTCAACGGTCAAGCGCTTTGTTTTTCGAAAAAACTCCGTCTGAACACAACCTTGCCTACAAATCTGTGCCGGAAAATGCACTTCGTGCTCAGAGCTTCGTCAGAATTTCGATCCGATCCCTTAACACAGCCACAGTGTGCTCGAAGTGTACCGACCGGCCGCCGTCCGCGGTCTTTACCGGCCACGTTCCCGCCACGGAGACCACCTGCGCCGTCCCCTCGTTCACCATCGGTTCGACCGCCAGAACCATCCCCGGTTTCAGCGTCGTGTCCCGGAACATGGAAAGAATGCTCGCGCCCGCCTGGACGTAGTTCGGAACCTGCGGGTCCTCGTGCAGCGACTGCCCGACGCCGTGTCCCACGTAGTCGCGAACGACGGAATAGCCGCGGCTCTCCACCAGCGTCTGAATCGCGCGAGAGACTTCCGTCAACTTGCCCTTCGGACGCATGGCTGCGATGCCCGCGTACAGGGCTTCTTCGCCCGCGGTGAGCAGCCGCTTCGCCGACGCTTCAGGCTCGCCGATCGAGAACGTCCACGCCGAGTCTCCGATGTAGCCGTCCTTGATGACGCCCACATCGAGCGATACTAGATCGCCGGCTTTCAGCGGCACCTTGTCGGGCACGCCATGAACAACCACATCGTTGACGGAGGCGCACACCGACGCGGGAAACGGCGACTTTCCCGGGAACTCGTAGCCGAAAAACGGCGACGTGCCTCCGCGCTTCTTGATGTGCTCGCCTACGAGCCGGTCCAAGTCGTAAGTTGAAGCGCCCGGCACGCAGTTCTTGCGCACCAGTTCGAGGCACTCGGCGACGATGCGTCCGGACTCGCGGATCAGAGCAATCTGTCGATCAGAGTAGAGGGGCACCGGTCTTCAACCTTCCGCCACGAAGCGATTCGACTCTCCACCGGTATTATTGCTGGTGGACCCGCTGAACGAAATTGAAATCACGAGCGTTTTCGCGTCATCCGGCGAAACGCCGTTGGACGCGACGAGCCGCACATGCGTCTGGCCCGCCGCTTTCGGCGTGCCGCTGATCGAACCATTGCGCAGCATCAACCCCTCGGGCAGCGGCGCCGCCGAGAACGACACTGGACGCGTGCCCGCCGCCGCGATTTTGTACTCGAAGGGCTGGCCGACTTCGGCGGTCGCCAGCAGCGGACTGGTGATCCGCGGCGGACCTTCCGCAGCGCCGTCTTCCTCCACTGCTGCAGCCGCCGGCGATTTCGTGCGCAGCGACTTGCGCTTTTGAATCTTCGAGACGGCTTCGAGAATGCGGCCGGCGACCTCATGCAGCGAGCCTTCGCCAGAGATCTCGACCAGTTGCCCGGCGCGTTCGTAGTAGTCGATCAGCGGAGCCGTGTCGTGCCAGTACTGCTGCTGGCGCTTCTGGATCGTCTCCGGCCGGTCGTCATCGCGGATGACGAGTTTCTTTCCGCAACGGTCGCACGTATCCGGCTTCTGCGGCGGCTTGGTCTTCAGGTTGTACACGGCGCCGCAGAGCGGATCGGGACACGAGCGCCGTTGCATCAGACGCTCCTGCACGACCGCATCCGGCGTGTTGATCAGGATCACGCGGTCGATCTTTTCTTTGCGCTTGATCAGGACTTTCTTGAACGCTTCCGCCTGGCGCAGCGTGCGGGGAAAGCCGTCGAGAATCCAGCCGCCAGGCGCGAGTTCCTTGCACTTCTCGATGGCTTCGATCACGACATCGACGACCACATCGTCGGGAACGAGTTTGCCTTGTTCGAGGAAAGGCTTCGCGACCTGGCCGACGGGCGTCGAGTTCGCGACGGCCTCGCGCAGCATGTTGCCGGTGGCGAGGTGCGGAAGATCAAGCGCGTCGCACAGCCACTGGGCCTGCGTCCCTTTTCCCGCGCCGGGCGGGCCCAGCAAGACGATGCGCTTTTCTGCCATGTGAAAAGAAGGGGTCAGGGGTTAGGGGTCAGGGGTCAGATCTGCTGCGCGCGCAACAACACTGATCCCGGAACCCTCAGCCCTGACCCGATGTTTCCTTCATTCTCTGGCCAGCAAAAGCTCGAGGCAGTTTCTAACCCCTGACCCCTTGCCCCTGACCACTGCGTCGCGGCATTAGCCGCGGCGCCCGCGAATGCGGCCGCCGCCCTTCAGGAAGCCTTCGTAGTTCTGCATCAGCATGTGCGACTCGATGCGGTTGACCATGTCCAGCGCCACGCCGACGACGATCAGCAGGCCGGTGCCGCCGAAGAAGTCCGAGATCGTGTAGCTCACGTTCAAGCTGTGCTGGATGATCTGCGGCACCACCGCGATGATCGCGATGAAGATCGCGCCCGCCAGCGTGATGCGGTTCATCACCGTCTCGAGGTATTCGCGCGTATCGTTGCCAGGCCGGATGCCCGGAATAAACATGCCGTACTGCTTGAAGTTCTCCGCGTGCTCCTTCGGATCGAACAGCACCGCCGTGTAGAAGTACGAGAAGAAGATGATCAGGAACAGGTCCAGCGTGATGTACAGGAACGAGCCCATCATGAAGAAGCTCATGATGCTCTGCCACCACGGGATCTGGATATTGATCAGCAGCATCGGCAGCATCATCAGCGACTGCGCGAAGATGATCGCGATCACGCCCGAGGAGTTCAGCTTGAGCGGCAGATGATGCTGCTGCTTGAAGCCGACGCCCGCGCGGCGCGAGGTCTGCATTGGGATCTTGCGGATCGCTTCGGTGACGAAGACGACAGCCATGACCATCAGCACGAACAGGAAGAGCAGCATGAACACCTGGCTGGGCCCGATCTTCGACGGGTCGGTGGCGTCGATCGCCGGGTCGAAGCGGCGCACGATTTCATCCAGCGCGGCCGGCAGGCGGGAGACGATGCCGATCTGGATGATCAGCGAGATGCCGTTGCCCAGGCCGAATTCGTCGATCTGCTCGCCCAGCCACATCAGGAACGCCGTGCCCGCCGTCAGGATGATCGCCGCCGGGATCAGGAACGAGAAGAGGCCCGCGTTCGTCACCATCGGCACGTTGTTGAACGTCTGCGTCGAGAGTGTGCTGCAGATGAAGCCCGCCTGCACGAGACACAGACCGATGGCCGAGTAGCGCGTCCACTGCGTGATCTTGCGGCGGCCGCTCTCGCCTTCCTTGGCCACCTTCTGCAGCGCCGGCACGATCGCCGTCAGCAACTGGAAGATAATGGAGGCGGAAATGTAAGGCATGATGCCCAGCGCGAAGATGGACATCTGGCTCAGACCGCCGCCGGAGAACATGTCCAGGATGCCGAGAAACTCGCCGAAACCCGTGCCCTTGGTCTGGTTGATGGCGCCAGACACGGCTTCCATGTTCACGCCTGGAAGCGGGATGAACACGCCCAGCCGCGCAAATACCAGCAGGCCCAGCGTGATCAGGGTTTTTCGGCGAAGATCCGGGATCTTGGCAATGTTGGCGAATGCTCCAAACATGCCGGAACCTCAAAAGGGTGAGTCGAACATTGAAAACGCGGGCCAACACAGGCCCGCGGTGCTGCTTTGTACTACGAGCGACATCGAGCGCCAGTAACGAACCCACTGAGCGCCCGAAGGTCACGTCCGAGGTCCGATGTCGATTGTCGAATGTCCTTTTCTCTGACAATCGACCTCGGACATCCGACATCGGACTTATTTCTCAGGCGGCTTCGGCGCCGGCTTCGCAGCAGGTTTCGCGGCTGCCTTCGGCGCTTCAGCACCGGCAGCAGGAGCCGCGCCTTCCGCCGGCTTCTCGCCCTTCTCGGCTGCCGCGGGCGCCTTGGCTTTCGCCGCCTTCTTCTTTTCAGCTTCGATCTTCTTGAAGTCCGGCGCCGGCTTCTTCGGCGCGCCGCCGATCCATTCAGCCTTGCCACCGGCCTTCTGAATCTTGTCAATGGCGCTCGCGCTGAACGCGTCGGCGCTGACCGTCAACGCGACCTTGATCTCGCCTTCGCCGAGGATCTTCACCGGCCAGCGCGTCGGGCCGCGCAGCACGCCAGCGTCGCGGAGTTCATCCGGACCGACCTTGCTGCCGGCTTTGAATGAGGACAGTTCGCCGACGTTCACGACAGAGAACGTTTCGCGGAACTTGCCGTTCTTGAAGCCGCGCTTGGGCAGGCGGCGGAAGATCGGCATCTGGCCGCCTTCGTACGTCACCTTCATCGCGTAACCCGAGCGCGAGGTCGCGCCCTTGATGCCGCGGCCCGCCGTCTTGCCGACGCCCGAGCCCGGACCGCGTCCCACGCGGAATTTCTTCTTGTTCGAAAGGTTTGCCCGTCGGGCCTGGTGGAGCTGCATGATCGTTCCTCAAGTCGGAACTCAGAATTCAGAATTCAGAAGCCAGAATTCAGAATGAAGAGTTCACGCGTACTGTTTGCGTCACATTACCAGATGCTTCGTTACTTCTTTTCTTCTTCCGTGCCCGGAGCCGGTGCAGCGGGCGCCGCGGGCACTGCATTCATTGCCGACTGGGACTCGCCGCCGCCGCGATCACCGCCGCGTCCGCGTCCACGTCCGCCGCGTTCAGGGCCGCGCGGCGCGCGCTCTTCGCGCTCCTGCCGCTTCGGGCGCGGAGCCGTCAGGCTGACGGCCAGCGCAGGGTCCGGCGCGATCTCTTTCTCGCGCAGCGCCGAAACCGTCTCACGCGCGCGCAACTGCAGCAGCCCGTCAATGGCCGCCTTCACCAGGTTCTTCTTGTTGTTCGAGCCGCCCACGGACTTCGTCAGCACGTCCGAGACGCCGATGCACTCCAGCACCGATCGGACCGCCGCGCCCGCGATAATACCGGTACCGGGCAGCGCCGGCATCATCACCACCGTCGACGCGCCGTACGAGCCGCGGACGTCGTGGGGAATCGTTGTGCCGAACGTCGGAACGCGCAGCAGGTGCTTCTTCGCGTCTTTGACCGACTTTTCGATCGCGTTGGGAACCTCGCGCGCCTTGCCGTAGCCGACGCCCATCACGCCCGCGCCATTGCCGACTACAGACATGACGGCGAAGGAGAAGCGCTTTCCGCCCTTCACCACCGTCGCGCAGCGCCAGATGTCAATGACGCGCTCTTCAAGGTTCAGACCCACCGGATCAATCCGTTCGTGTGCCACGTCTGTTAGCTCCTGGCTCTTAGCTCTTGGCTCTTGGCCTTCGAGTGCAGAGCGCGTTCTAAAATGTCGCAGTCTTCTTTCCTGCGTCCTTCTCCACCCTTCGCTCCGCCTCAGCCCTTCCAAGAGCCAAGAGCTAAGAGCCAAGAGCAGCCGTTAAAACTTCAACCCGCCTTCGCGCGCGCCGTCGGCCAACTCCTTGATGCGGCCGTGATAGACATAGCCGCCGCGGTCGAAGACGACCTTATCGACCTTCTGCTCTTTAGCCTTCTGCGCGATCAGCTTGCCCACCGCGCGCGCCGCCTGCTTGTTCGCGCCGTGCTTGAGCTGCCCGTCCAGTTCCTTGCTCAGGCTCGATGCCGCCACCACCGTGTGGCCCTTCACGTCATCGATGATCTGCGCGTAGATGTGCTTCGAGCTGCGGAAGACGTTCAGGCGCGGACGTTCCGTCGTCCCCGTCACCGTCTTGCGCACACGCTCGTGCTTGCGTACCCGCCGATCCTGCCGCGAAACCTTGCTCATCTGTTCCTTTGCTCCTGCGCTTTCGCGCCGACTTCCTTTTGCCGTTCCCCGCGTTCATGGCCTCCGGTTCACCGGATCAGCCCGCGAGGCTCATTTCCAATCCGTTACGCTGCGCCGCCCGTCGCCGCCACCGTCTTGCCCGGCAGCTTGCGCACGACCTCACCCTTGTAGCGCACGCCCTTGCCCTTGTAGACGTCTGGCTTGCGCACGAGACGGATCGAAGCTGCCACCTGCCCGACGAGCTGCTTGTCGATCCCGACCACGTTGATCTCGGTCGGGTTCGGCACTGTCACCGTCACGCCGTCGGGAATCATGTAGACTTCCGGGATCTTCGTGTTGTAGCCGACGAAGAGCTCCAGCCGCTTGCCCTTGAGCTGCGCGCGGTAACCGACGCCCTGGATCTCGAGCGACTTCGAATAGCCCTTCGTCACGCCTTCGACCATGTTCGCGACCAGCGCGCGGTACAGGCCGTGCTTCGCGCGGTCCTGGCGCAGCTCAGACGTGCGGGCCAGCCGCAGCTCCTTCGCCGCGGCATCGAACTCGGCCTTGATCCCGCCGGTCAATTCCTGCGTCAGCGTCCCTTTCGGGCCCTTGATGCTGATCTTGTTGCCGTCCACCTTCACCTCGACACCGGCGGGGATGGCGACTGGCTTCTTTCCGATTCGCGACATGTCTGTACTCCAAGTTCAAAACTGCTTTTTTACTTCTCAGCGGCGCTCTTCAACCACGCTCTTTCTGTATTCACGCTTTGTGACGGGTGGCGGGTGTCGGGTGACGGGGAACTGACTTCACCTGCCGCGCTCATCTGTTACCCGTCACTCGTCACCTTCCGTTAGTGCACTCGAACGAGAACCTCACCGCCCACATTCGCCTCGCGCGCTTCGCGATCCGAGAGCACGCCCTTTGACGTCGTCAGCACCAGGCAGCCCAGGCCGCGCAGCACGGGCTTGAGTTCCTGCTTGCCCGCGTAGATCCGCCGCCCCGGCTTGCTCACGCGTTCGATCAGGTTGATCACCTGCTCGCCCGAGCGGCCGTACTTCAGAACGAGTTTGATGTCGTTCTGCGCCGGCGTCTCCTCGTTCTTCACGATCTCGAAGCTCTTGATGTAGCCTTCGCGCTTGAGCGCCTCGGCAATCGCAATGCAGATCTTCGAGCTGCGCACGAGAACCGTCTCACGGCGCAGGTGGATCGCATTGCGAATCCGCGTCAGCATGTCGGCAATCGGATCGGTGACTGGCATTGTTATCTCGTCCTAAGTCCTGTGTTCCCAAAAAACGTCCGATGTCTATTGTCGGATGTCGGATGTCCCCTATGCGTCGCTGTCCCCTGACATCGGACAATCGACCTCGGACATCGGACCTGTCTGTTACCAGCTCGACTTCTTCAAGCCCGGGATCTCACCCTTGTGCGCCAGCAGGCGGAAGCACAGGCGGCAGATCTTGAACTTGCGGTAGTAGCTCCGGGAACGTCCGCACAGTTCGCAGCGGTTGTACTTCTGCGTCGAGTACTTCGGTTCCTTCTTGCACTTGGCCTTCCAACGAATGCTGGCCATCGTCGCTTCGCTCCAGGTTTTCTAGTTCCGGGTTCCGAGTTCCGGGTTCCGGGTTTTCAATCCACCAAACTATCTGTCGATCACTGCACTTCAGCTCGCTACTCCGGTTTGGCTCCGGTCCCAGGTTTCAACTCGGAACTCGGAACTCGCAACCCGGAACCGTCCCTTTAGTGGTCCCTGAACGGGCAGCCCAGCGCCTTCAACAGCTCGCGCGCATGCTCGTCCTTCTTTGCCGTCGTGCAGATCGTGATGTCCATGCCGTGGATGATGTCGATCTTGTCGCCGTCGATCTCCGGGAACACCGACTGCTCCTTGATGCCCAGCGAGTAATTCCCGCGGCCGTCGAACGAACGCGGAGACACGCCGCGGAAGTCGCGTACGCGCGGCAGCGCCACGTTGAACAAGCGGTCGAGGAACTCGTACATCTTCGGCCCGCGCAGCGTGACGCGGCAGCCGATCTGCAGGCCTTCGCGCAGCTTGAAGTTCGAGACCGATTTCGTCGCAACCGTCGGCACGGCCTTCTGCCCCGAGATCGTCGTCATGTCCGCCAGGCACTGCTCGCCGACCTTCGGATTGTTGTCCGTCGCGGCCTTGCCGTAGCCCATGTTCAGGCAGACCTTGGTCAGGCGCGGCACGGCGTTGGGGTTCTTGAGCCCGAACTTCTCCTGCAGCGCCTTGACGACTTCGGCCTTATACTTGTCGCGAAGGCGAATGACCTTGGCTGCGACCTGCTCGCCGCCTTCGACCTTCGGGCCTTTGCCCTTCTCGCCCGCGGCCTTCTTGGCAGCCTTCGCGGCCTGGTTGGCTTCGAGCTGCTCCTTGCTCGGAGCCGCCGCGCCCTTCTTGTCTTTCTTTTCGTCCTTCTCGTCTTTCTTGTCTGCCATGTTCTCTTTCGCTTTCAGTTGTCCCGCAGCCGGGCGGTCCTCTCGTTGAGCCGCCCCTTATCTGTGGGGGTCCTTAATCTGTTCCGTTCGTCCGTCCCGAGAGGCCCGCTTGCTGACGCGCGCGGCTCGGATTACCGATTCCCGATTCCCGATCAGCCCTGCCCGAACTGGCGCTTGGGCGCCGCTTCCACCACCTTCAGATTCGAGACATGCACGGGCTTCTTGATGATCTTCAGGCCGCCGGCTTCACCCGTCTTCGGGTTGTAGCGCGCCGTCTTCCAGACCTCGACACCCTTGCGCGGCGTCTCGCGGTCCTTCTTCTTCTCTTTCTTCTCCTTCAGGCGCGGCATCTCGACCAGCACGCGGCCTTTGACGCGGTCGACCTTCATGACCGTGCAGACCAGCGGCTTTTTCGTCTCAGGATCAATCGCCGCCGCGGCGGCGCCGCGCACGAAGATCACCTTGTCGCCCTTGCAGATGTCCGTCTTAATCATGTTCTTCAGTTCCGTTCCAAATCCGTTCTTTGCGCCTTCGCGTCTTTGCGGTTTGACGACTTCCGCCGCCAGCGACACAACCTTCCTGAAGCCCTTCGAA
>Ga0196964_10001781_pt1 | contig 10604 bp, 7 predicted proteins | sample S1_10metaG_FD_148615 | JGI IMG/M metagenome (GOLD analysis project Ga0196964, IMG submission 148615) | Soil microbial communities from Anza Borrego desert, Southern California, United States - S1_10 | ecosystem: Environmental > Terrestrial > Soil > Desert | place: USA: California | collected... | reverse complement strand
CGCGCGCTTCGATCGAAGAAGCCGACGCCACGCTCGACCGCGACTTCGCGCTGAAGATCACGTTAAAGGAGCGCACGTCTCCGGTCAGCACGCTGACGTATCGTCCTGCGGCGAAGGACGGCGCGGCCGAAGAAGGCACACTGATGCTGCTGATCACTCCCGAAGTCATCGCCGGCGACGAGGTTCAGGCCAAGGACGTGGTCATGGTGATGGACACCAGCGGCAGCATGGGTGGCGAGAAGATCGTGCAGGCGCGCGCCGCGCTGGTGACATGTCTGGATCGGCTGCGCACCGCTGACCGCTTCGCGATCGTGACCTTTTCCGACGACGTGAACACGTTCCGCAAGGACTGGTGCGAAGCGACGCCGGAGAACATCGCGGCCGCGAAGACGTTTGTGGCGAGTCTTCGCGATGCCGGATCGACCAACATCGAAGCGGCGATCGAGAGTGCGCTGGCGTACAAGCACCAGGCCGGCCGCCTGCGCCAGGTCCTCTTCGCGACCGACGGTTGCCCGACGGCGGGTCTGACCGATATCGACAAGCTGGTGGAAGTTGCGGTCGACAAATCCGCCGACGGCAAAGCAGAGACGCGCTTCTTCACCTTCGGCATCGGCTATGACGTGAACACGCGCCTGCTCGACAGCATCGCGGCGCTGACGCGAAGCGAACGCACGTACGTCCGACCAGAGGAGAACATCGAACGCAAGCTCGCCGATCTTTGCGACCGGATCGCGGCACCTGTGCTGACGGATGTTTCGATCAACTTCAGCGAGAACCTCGACATCAAGAGCACCTATCCGCAGAAAGTCGGCGATCTGTACCTCGGCCGCCAGGCTGTCGTCGTCGGCCGGTACAAGACCGCCGGCAAAGGCAGCGTGACGATCAAAGGCAAACGCGCGGGCAAAGACTTCGCGATCGAAGCACCGCTCGATCTGCCCGAGCAGACCGCGCAGGCGACGTCTTATCTGCCCAAGCAGTGGGCGATGCGCAAGGTCGGCTACCTGCTCGACCAGATGCGCCTGCACGGCGAGAACGCGGAGATCAAGGAAGAAGTCATCCGTCTCGGCACAACCTACAGCATCGTGACGCCGTACACGAGTTACCTGGCGCTCGAGAAAGCCGATCAGCATCGCTACCAGGAGGCCGGCGTCCGAGCGGACAAACTCGCAGGAAGATCGGACGTTGTGGTCCCGCCGGACATCCTCGCGAAGGCGCAACTCGGCGATCACTCTGAAACGATCAATCCCGACCGCCCCGATACGCACTCGGCCTTTGGCAACCCGCAAACGTCGGAAGACGACCTCATCGGCGTCGGCGGCAAAGACGCTGCTGGCGGCGGCGGGTGGGGTGGGGGCAGCGGCGGCGGCGACGGGACGGGAATTGCTTACGGCGTCGGCGCGGGGCGCGGTTCGTTCGGCACGCGCAACGGCGGCGGCCGGAAGCTGATGGTGAAGCGTCACGGCGGCTCGAAGGCGACGGAGAGCGCTGTGGACGCCGCCCTGGCGTGGCTCGCCATGCATCAGGAAGCCGACGGCCACTGGAACGCGGCGAAGTGGGGCGGCGCCGCGGATGGCGATCTCGCGACGACGAGTCTCTCGCTGCTGGCGATGCTCGGCGCCGGCCACACGGAAAAAGTCGGCCAGTACAAAGACAACGTGAAGCGCGCAATCGCGTGGCTGAAAGCGCAGCAGCCGGAGAGCGCCGAAGGCAAGACGCTCAATGATGCGCAGCTTATCGCCATCGTGGCGTTCTGTGAGGCGGCTGGCATGTCCAACGTTTCCGACACGAAAGCCACAGCCCAGCATCTGATCGACGATCTCGTCAAGAAGGCCGGAGATCTCAGCAACGCGGTGATGATGGAGATGGAAGGTGCCGGCAAGCACTTCTCCATCGGCTGGTACGTGATGGCGCTGAAGAGCGCCAAGGTTGCGGGCCTGAAAGTGCCGCACGAAGCGTTCGAGGCGGTCATCAAGTTCATCGACGGCTGCGAGCGCAAGGACGGCACTGTCAGCCGCTACACCCAGAGGCCGGACGAGGCCGCGACGGCGACAGACACGACAGCAACGGCGGCGGCGCTGCTCGCGCGCCACTTCCTGGGCTGGAAGGCTGAAGAGCTGCAGGCGACGGCCGAGGCACTGGTCAAGGAAGGCGGTCTGCCGAAGGATCCGATCGCCAACGCTCGCTACGTGTACTTCGCGAACCTGGCGGTCTTCCAGCAGGGCGGCGAGCTCTGGAAGACGTGGAACGACGCGATGCGAAACGTCTTCACCAGCACGCAGCACAAAGCCGGAGACGATGCCGGAAGCTGGAAGTTCGAAGACAAGTCCAACGCCTCGCTCGGGCGCGCGGGCCACACGGCGCTCGGCGCGCTGTGCATGGAGGTCTACTATCGCTACGTGAAGCTCACTGCCGACCCCGCGCCGATCGCGCCCGACCAGGCCCCGGCCCCGGCCGTCGTGCCAAACCCGGCCCCGAACTTCAAGCAGTCGGACACAGGCAAGGCGGGCGTGGACTACTCGGAGTACATCAAGAAGCTGCAGGAAGGCGTCGAACCGACGGAATGACTCGGGTCGCAAAGGGCACTGGTTACTGGTGGCACGAACTCGAATCGTGCCAGCGATGATTTCAGTTCGGCATTGGCTGCCCCCCTCTTATGACTTCACAACTTCAGCGACGATGGCCGCAATCGCTCAGCCTCGTTGTCATCCATGTCATCTTCAGCACCAAAGGACGCCAGCCCCATCTGGAAAAGCCGGTCCGCGTCGAATTGCATGCGTATCTGGCCGAGGTCGCGCGCAATGCCGGTTGTGAATGTCATCGCGACGGAGGCGTTGCCGATCACGTCCACGTGGCGATCCGGCCTCGCGCACCATTACCATCGCGCAGTTATTGGAGGAATTGAGAACGTCATCGTCCAAATGGTTGAAGACGAAAACGCCGGAGTTGGCGCGCTTCGCCTGGCAGCGGGGTTACGCATGTTTTTCCGTGGGGCCGTTCGATAGTTAGGGCCTTCAGCCCTTTTGGGAATCTCGCGCCGCCGTTAACCTGGGCCGTTGGCCCTGTCGCCGTCAGCGCCAACGGCGCGACCAATATCAGCCTGGGCCATCGGCCCAGGTCCACGGCCAAGAAAGTGGGAAAAGGGCCAAAGGCCCGAACTATTCAACCTTTGCTTTCGCCAGGGTGTGACGGTCGCGGCCTCCGAGAAGATCCAGCGCAGCACGTGTACGTCTCCGCGGCGCCACGTAACCTCGGGCACTGTATGCCCGTCGTGCGTGACAAACTTTATAGAAACCTTCGACACCTAGTATCATTCTAACTAACGATTTAGAAGATCGTCGACAAACATTGACATGTTTTCCAGGAAATCCGCGGAAAAATCGCGTTCGCTAACTGGTATAGGTTATAGGGGAAGAAGCGCCGACGACCGAGGCGCACGCTAGACGGTAGGGAACATCATCGCTGCAGCGGCGAGTCGGCGCTCTTGAACCACGCCAGCATGCGCGCGATGCCCTGCTCCAGCGACACTGCCGGCTCCCAGCGCAGCTTCTCCATCGTGTGCGTGATGTCCGGGACGGCGACGGTGAGTTCTCCGGCGATCGCGGGTTTGTGGACGACCTCGCACTTCTTGCCGAGACCCTTTTCGATCTCGGCAATCAGTTCCAGCAGCGTGGTGCCGAAGCCTGAACCGATGTTCAGGGCCGCGTGCGAGCCGGTGCCGAGGATCGCGGCTTCGATCGCGTTGACGACATCTTCGACTTCGACGTAATCGCGCATCGCGCTGCCGTCGCCAAAGATCGTGAAGGGCTGGTTGCGAAGGATCGCCGTCGCAATCAGGTGCGGCACCTGGTCTTGCCGCAGGTCGGGGCCGTAGACGGTGAAGAGGCGCAGGTTGACGGTCTCGATGTTGTACAGCGCCGCGTAGGTGTTCATCAGCACTTCGCAGGCGAGTTTGCTCGCGCCATAAGGCGACGCGGGCGCGCTGCCGAGAAGGTCTTCCGTGTACGGCACGGGCGCGTCTTTGCCGTAGACCATCACGGTGCTGGCGAAGATGACGCGCCGGCAGCCGTTCTGGCGCAAGGCTTCCAGCAGCGCCGCAGTGTAGCGGTGGTTGGCTTCCTGGTAGAGCTCGGGGTACCCGATCGACTCGCGGACCCACGACTTGCCGGCGAGATGAATGCAGACCTCGGGCCGGACGCGCTGCAGCGTGTTGTAGAGTCCTTCGTACTCTTCGACACGGGCCATCTGCAGGCGCGAGCCGCCATTGGCGATGGCTTCGAGTTTCTTCAGGCGCCGCTTGCTGTCCGCCGAGGCCATGCCCGCGCGGCGCATCGTTCCGGTGATGGTGTGGCCCTGCTTGAGCAGCCGCGCGCAGAGGTGGTAGCCCAGAAAGCCGCTCGCGCCGGTGACAAAGATGTTCATTTCTTTGCCTCCGGCGGTTCAGCGACCAGGTCTGCGCGCGTCCAGTCGAGCAACTGTTCGAGCCCTTCGCGCAGTGAAACTTTGGGCTCGTAGCCGAGTTCGGCGCGGGCTTTCGAGATATCGGCGAGGGTCAGGGGCATCTCGCCGAGCGCCTGTTGATGATCGAGCGTGGCTTTCTTGCCGGTCATTTCTTCGAGGGTCTTGAGCAGCGCGAGCGTCTCGACGGCCGTGCCGCTCCCCAGGTTGTAGACGGCGTAGTCCTGCTTGAAGCCGCTGAGCAGCGCGGCCTCGATGCCAGAGACGATGTCGCTGACGTAGGTGAGGTCGCGCGACGTTGGCGCACCGCCGTAGATCGGGATCGCTTCGCCGCTGAGCAGGCCGCGCGCGAACGAAGCAGCGGCCATATCGGGGCGCTGCCGCGGGCCGTAGACGGTGAAGATGCGCAAGACGATGCCTTTGAAGCCGTAAAGGCCGGCGTAGGTGCTGAGGAAGATCTCAGCCGCGCGCAGGCTCGCCCCGTACGGCGTCAGGCTCGACATGCAGAGCATGTCCTCGCGCCAGGGCGTGCGGTGCTCGGGGCCGTACACGGCGGAGGAACTCGCCAGCACGATGTTGCGCGGGCCGCATTCGCGCAGCGCTTCGAAGAAGGGGATCAGGTTTCCGACGTTGCCGCGCTCGTACTTCACCGGATCGTAGACCGACAGGCGCAGGTCCGGCTGGCCGGCGAGATGCAGCACCGCGTCGCAGGCGTCGGCCTTGAGCACCTGAGTCATGCTCAGCCGGTCGCCGTAGTCGCCTTCGACGAGTTTGAAGTTGGGGTTTTCCTGGCAGGCTTTGATGTTGCGGCGCTTGCGTTTCTTCGAGTAGGCGCCGTCGAAACAATCGACGCCGACGACGCTGTGGCCGCCCGCGAGCAGGCGCTCGCACGCATGGGAACCGATAAAACCTGCCGCGCCTGTGACCAGAATCTTCATGCTGCCGCCATCAAGGTGCTCAACGCGACGCTATCGATGTTCGATCATCCAACTGGCGATATGCGCCACCACGTTGTCTACACCGCGCTGGACATTGACGGTCTCGACCGTCACCAGAAATACGCTCGATTCGTATGTCATGCGCCCCTGCTCGAGCCCCGCGATCATCTTGAGCATGATCTCCGGCGGCGGCGCCTGCAGGGTGCGCGAGGAACCATCCAGCAGTTGCATATCGATCCTTGGCTGGTCGCGATCGACAACCAGCGTCAGCGATGAAGCCTCTTCGCGCTTGGCGTTGGTCAGGATCATCGCCAGGAACGAATCGTGTGCGGCCATGCTCGCGTTTTACTCGCGCGCACAGCGTGCGCCAATGAAATTGCGTGGGAGGTGGTGGGGCAGACATTCCTGTCTGCCCAGGAACAGGAGCGAAGCTCACCTCCATCCTAATTCCCCCTCGCGCGCATTGTCAGCAAACGGCGTCGGGGTTACAAGAAGCGCATGAGTATCGAGCGCGAACAGATCAACGCCACGACGTTGCGCCTGACTTCCGGCGGGTGTTCCTTCACCTACGAGCGGCTGAAGCCTGGCGTGCTGCTCGTGACGATCCGCGGCGACGATCATGGCCAGTTTGGCACGGCGACGATCGATGAAGTGAACGCCGAGTTCGAACGCTTCGGGCCTCTGGCGCTGCTGGTCGATACAACGGAGGCGAGCGGGCCGACGACAGCCGTGATGGAAGCCTGGACGGCGTACTTCGCCGCCAACCGCAAGAAGCTGAAGACCGTCTGCATCCTGGTGAACGCCGAATCGAAGCTGCTCCACCTGACGGTCAGGATCGTGAAGCATCTTTCAGGAACGGGTGGTCTGCTGCAGATCGTCGATGAGCGCAAGGCATTCGAGGAGATGGCGCGGCGGAACGCGTGATAGTGGGTCGGCCCCGACGCTCCTCGCGGATCAGTTGCCGCCCTTCTTCTTTGGGCGGTTTTCGGCGCCGGGGCGCGGGCGGCGTTCGTGGCTGCCGCGCGGCGGATTGTTCTGGGCCCCCGCCGGCTGCGCCGGCTGGGCCTGCGGCGCTGGAGCCGGCGCGGGCTTGGCTTCTGGCTTCTTCGGTTCCGGCTTCTTCGTCTCGGCTTTCTTGACTTCTTTCTTCTCCGGCTTCTCGCCATCGTCATCCGCGGCGTCGGCATCTTCTTCGGAGAAGCGCGTGTCCTTGAGGATGAACGGCCGGTTCTCGGAGTCCTTCATCAGGATCTCCTGCTTGTTGATGTCCGTCACCTCGTAGCCGAACTCATCGATCTTGTCGCCGGCCTTCACGCGCAGGGGCTGGCCGCCGTCCTTGGGCTTTACCAGCGCGTAGGCGACCCCGTTCAGCGACATGACGCCCATGTACTCGACCTGAACATCGAGGTCCTTGGCATCCCAGACCTTCTTGGTGATCTCCTCTTTCTTTTCCTGAGGAGGCGGGGCCGGAGGTGGCGGCGCGACCGGACCGGTCGGCGCCTGCACGACTTTCGGTTGCGCGGCGGGAATGTCCGAGTGCGGAGCGAATGGCGTTCTGCGCGTGAGGTTGGCGCGGACGACGTAGTAGTTCTCGTCGCGCTGCTGCGTCATATCGTGAGCGACCAGCGGCGGCGGGCTGGGCTGCACACCGATGGGCGGCTGACCTTCCAGATGCACGGGTCCGGTCGCGAGAAACAAATACAGCGACACGGAGAAGATCACCGCCGTGACGATGAAGATCAGCTTCTCTTTGTTGAACCCGGCCAGATCCATCCGGCGCATGTTTGAACTCCTGTACTACTTCGGCGGCGGCAGCTTGTACCGGACACGCTGCGTCGGTTGTTTCTTCTCGTCCTTGGCGGCATTCTTGTACAGACCGCCCGGCTTTTCTATTGGATCAAAGAAATCCATGCCCGAGGCTGAAATCTTCACCAGGATCTGCTCGTCCTTCGGCATCTGCCCCTTGCCGCCTTCGACGCCGATCTTTGGAAGCATCGCAGCGATCTCGCTCTTGTCTGCGATACTTTCGTTCGCAAATGGGGACAGGATCTCGAGACTGCGGATCACGAGGAATTGGCCCGGCGCGCGCACCGAATGCAGGAAGCGCTGGAACGTGTTGTAGTCACACTGCAGCATGATCTCGACGGGATACTCCTGAATGAACACGTTCCAGAACTGGACGTTGTACTTGCGGAAGCGTTCGGAGAGCGGGTTCTTCTCGTCTTTGCTGTACTTCGGATTCGGAATCAATGCGGAGGGACCGGTCGGCACCGAGGGTTGCGGCCGCACGCTGACGATCTTCATGTACGCCTGCGGCTGGACGCCCTTGCTCACCTGGTAGTCGTGCTCGCGCAGCTTGGCCTTGATGCAGAGGCGGATGATGTTCTCAGCGATGTGGAGTTCACGCAGGTATTCTTCAGTCTTGTTTTTGTCGAAGGTGACTTCGCCACCTTCGAGGTCAAAACCGATCTTCGGATCAGCGCACTCGACCTTGGCCATGCGCCACTCGTTCTCGAGTTCGAAGCGCTTGCGTTCATAGGTGCGGGCGAAGTAGAAGCCGGGCGCTTTCTGAACCTGCGGATCGTCGGGGATCTCGGTCCAGGCCGGAAAGTTCATGCGCGAGATCTTCTGCAGCCCGTCGATCTGCCCCCGCGTGTTGTCGTTATTGGCGCTGTACTCGTCTTTGATTTCAGAGACCAGCCGTCCGCTTGGCGCGGGCACCTCATCGGTCGAGACTGTGCCAAAGACCGCCGGATGCATTGGCGTGTAGTACTTGTCGTACTGCTTCTTGGTGTCAAGCAGCGTGTTGCGCGCGACATCTTCGCTCTCGGCCTGCGCCTGGTAGCCATAGCTCGGCAGGAAGTACGCCGCGGCGCCCAGCACGACGATCCAGATCACGCCGTTGACGAGCTTCTTGTCTGTCTGGTCCATGGGCATGGCTTTGTCTTCCTGCTTTCCTGCTTATTGCCCGCCGGGCAACACGAACTTCGGCTTTGCGCTCTCGCCGCCGGCCTTAACCGGGACCGCCGGCGATTTCGGATTGTTCGCGTCAGGTCCGGCCACAACACTCTTTCCGCTCGCCGGCGCCGCGGGCGTGCTCTCGGTCTTGACCGCGGTGCGCTCGGTATAGGCCTCGAGCACAAACTCTTTCAGCGCGTACGGGCCGTGCTGCTGGTCATCCGGATTCCACCAGACCGTGCGGATGTCTTTAAACAGGTTGGCCGGGTGGTCGGGGTTTTCGTAATGCGGGACCAGCTTGTTCATGAAGGCTTCGATGCGGTCCAGCAGCTTGACTTTGTCGCCGCTGCGCGCGAAGCCGCGGATGTACACCACGCGCTGCGCCTGGAATGTGTTGGGCTCGGTGTTGTCCCGCGCGGCCTTGGCCATTTCCTCGCGCAGGTTTGTGGGCTTCTTCGAAGTCGTGTCTGCAGGCTGCGCACCGGCATTCTCCGAAGTCTTGCGCACGACGGCCGGCATGGTGGTGCTGATCGACGTGAGATAGATGTCCGGCGGAATGCGGTTGGGATCTTTCAGCTCGGACAGCAGGTTCAGGAAGTAGTGCCCCGAGTTCGTGTTGTCGTGGATCTGCTTGTACTGCTGCTGCTTCTCCTTGTTCTGCTCCGTCAACTGCGCCAGCGCGCGGTTTTCGGATTGCGCGAATTCGACGGCCTTCTTCGCCGCGTCGTTGTTCTCGGCCAGCGCCGAGCGATTGCGCGCGGGCGTGTAGAGCAGCAGGCCCATGGAGAGCAGCACAAGCGCCGCCGAATAGCCGAGATACGCGCCGCGCGACCAGAAGATCTTGCGCTGCTTCAGGCCCTCCGGCCACAGCAGGAACGAGACCGCCCGCTTGTCCAGCTCCTGCAGCGCGAGACCCAGCGAGACGGCGAGGAGATGCTGTTCGGCCTTGAGCGCCGCGGCCTGGTCGGCCGGCAAGCGGTCGAGTGAAATCTGGCGCAGCGGCTCCAGAGGCGCGACCTCGATCCGCATGCGGCGGTTCATGAATTCGGTCAGGCCCTTCAGCTTCGACGCGCCGCCGGTGATATACATGCGGTCGATCTTCATTTCGCGCAGTTTGTTCTGCTGGCGGCAGATCATCACGGCGTTCTCGATCGCGGCGCAGAGGCTGGCCGCTTCCTTGACCAGAGCCGCGGAGATCTGGCGCTGCACCAGCGGCGATTTCCGGCGCAGCGCAGCGTACGGAGATTTGTCGTCATCCGCCGATGTCATGTTGATGATCGCCGTCGGAGGCGAGAGCGGCACTCCGGCCACGGGCGAGGGCGTGATCATGGTGCTGCCCGTCGCAGGCGCCGCAGCGGCCGGCGCGGCTGAAGTGGCAACAGCGGGTGCGGACGCCGAGCTTCCCGGCAACGTCGCCGGTGCCGGTGGAGTGCTCGCCGGTGGCTGAACAACCGTCGATGCGACCGCCTGGTCGAGGGCTTCGAGCGAAGCCGGCATCGATTCGGAGTCCGGATCAAGGCTGAGGGTCTCTGGTGCTTTGGATTCGGCTTCAGGCTTCGCCGCATCACCGGGAGCAGTTTGCGTCGCGGATGTGCCTGCCGCCGGATTCTTCCCCGCCGAAAGGCCCGGATTGCGTGGAATGATGCCCGTCAAACCCGGTCGGACCATGCGGCCCGTGCGGCCTGGGGTCGGTGCGGCGATCGCATCGAAGATGATCTCGGCCTGCGTCTTCTTGATCTCTTCGGCTTCGAGCGGATCGATCTTCAGCTCTTCGGAGAGCACCTGCGTGAAGCGGCGCCCACCGCCAAGGATCGTGCGCCCAAAATAGAGCGAGCCGTTCTTCACGACTAGGATGGTGATGTCGTCAGCGCCGACGTCCACGATCAGAACTGTCTTGTCCGGATCGAAGCCGTGGCCGTGATAGTAGGCGCTATAGAGCGCCAGCGCTTCGAGGTCAATCTGGACTTCGCCCAGGCCGGCGGCGCGGCCCATGGAAAGAATGTCGTTGGCGGCGCTCTCTTTCAGCGCGCCGATCATAACCGTGTACTGGCCGCCGACTTCAGGAACGTCGAGGATGCGGTAATCGTAGGTCTGCGCGTCGCGTTCGCCGCTGCGCTCCTCGACTTCATACTTCACGAGCATGTCCAGGCGCCACGGTGGAACCGGCGGCACCTGCAGGTAGCGGACGGAGGTGTCATTCCCCGAGGCGCCGATGCGCCGCACATCGGCGCGGATGCGCGCCGAGCGAACGAG
>Ga0196964_10001780_pt1 | contig 10615 bp, 8 predicted proteins | sample S1_10metaG_FD_148615 | JGI IMG/M metagenome (GOLD analysis project Ga0196964, IMG submission 148615) | Soil microbial communities from Anza Borrego desert, Southern California, United States - S1_10 | ecosystem: Environmental > Terrestrial > Soil > Desert | place: USA: California | collected... | reverse complement strand
CCACCGAGGCGGCTGTTCGCGCGGCCGCCCAGGTCTACCGGGCGAATCGGTGTGACGGCCTCATCGCAGTCGGCGGCGGTTCCGCCATCGATTGCGCCAAGGGCGTGGCCATTGCCGCCACCCATGAAGGTCCCCTGACCCACTACGCCACGATCGAGGGCGGCTCGCCGCGCATCACCGACAAGGCGGCGCCGCTGATCGCCGTGCCCACCACCAGCGGCACCGGCAGCGAGGTGGCGCGAGGCGCCATCATCATCGTGGACGACGGCCGCAAGCTCGGCTTCCACTCCTGGCACCTGGTGCCGCGCACCGCCGTGTGCGACCCTGAGCTCACGCTCGGCCTGCCGGCCAAGCTGACCGCCGCCACCGGCATGGACGCCATCGCCCATTGCATGGAAACATTCATGGCGTCGGCGTTCAACCCGCCGGCCGACGGCATCGCGCTGGACGGGCTGGAGCGCGGCTGGGCGCACATCGAGCGCGCCACGCGCGACGGCAGCGACCGCGAAGCCCGCTTCAACCTGATGAGCGCGTCGATGCAGGGTGCGATGGCGTTCCAGAAGGGCCTGGGCTGCGTCCACTCCCTCAGCCACAGCCTGGGCGGCGTCGATCCGAGGCTGCACCACGGCACCCTGAACGCGATGTTCCTGCCGGCCGTGGTCCGTTTCAACGCCGACGCCGAGAGCGTGCGCAAGGACCGGCGCCTGGAGCGCATGGCGCACGCCATGGGCCTGTCGTCTGCATCGGACATTCCCGAAGCGATCAGGGACATGAACGCCAGGCTGGGCCTGCCCACGGGCCTGGCCGCCATGGGCGTTGAACGCGGCCAGTTCGGCAAGATCATCGAGCACGCCATGCTGGACCACTGCCACAAGACCAATCCGCGGCTGGCCAGCGCCCAGGACTACGAGGAAATGCTTGCAGCCTCGCTCTGAGGCCTAGAGCGGCTCGACCCGAGCGGGGTCCGGCGTTTCCAGCCACTGCGCGAATTCGTCCGCCAATTGTCGGCTTGCCGCGGTGGCCGCGGTCCATACCTTCACACGCGCCTGCAGGTCCGTGCCGTACCGGGCGAAGTCGGTGCGGTCCGGCAGCTTGCCGTTCGGCAAAGACGCGACCCACTCCGGGTCCGGGGCCAGCACCACCGTGTTGTCCAGGAACGGCGTGACGCCATGGCGCCAGCGCCAGCCCTTGTCCAGCCAGCCGGGCACCACCGCTTTCTGGAAATGCGGGTACAGCACCAGCCCTTGCGGGTGCGCCGCCGCGTAGTTCAGGTGCAGGTGGTAGTCGGTGATGCCACCGTCCCAATAGGCCCCCGGCGGGGCGCCGGGAATGTCGTGGATCGCCTTGAGCACGAAGGGAATCGAGCAGCTGGCCTGCAGGGCCGGCTGGAAGTTGGCTTCCGTCAGCGTCACCTGGCGGGTGCGGAAATCCTTCTCGTCGAAAGGGAGCTTCTGGGGACCCGGGGCGCCCGGCGCCGAGAACACCACCCGCTCCAGCCAGGCGCCCAGCGCCTTGCGATGCACCCCGTTGCACAGGTAAGCCGCGAGGTAGCCCAGCGGCGTGCCGATCCGGTGCTCTCGCCCGAGGATGTGCATGCCGCGCGAGGTGACGATGTGCAGCCGGTAGCGCGGATGTTCCAGCACCTGCCGGATGCGTCCGCCGTAGAAAGCCTCCAGGTTCTGCCCGAACCGCTCGCTCACGTGCTGCGCCGTCGGCGTCTTGCGTCCGGGCTCCAGCACGTAATCCTGGCCGATGTAGTCGCGCTCCAGCCGCTCGAACGCCTGGACCGAGTCCGCCAGGCAGGCCGTCGCCATGCGCCACGCGCCGATCGAGGCGCCGACCAGGTGCACCGGCTGTGCGGAGCGCGGCAGCCACTCGCCGAACAGGAAGCGATCCAGCGGCCCCAGCACCAGGCCCTTCGGGCCGCCCGCCGCGCCCGGAACGACGCTCACGTCCTCGGGCCTGAGCCCCTGCCGCGCGATGTGCTCGCGCGCGCGGGGACCGGCGTAGAGGCGCAGCGCCCGCATGGCTACTTGCGCAGCCCCGACAGCTTGGCGAAGGCGCCCGCCATGGCCGTGTTCAGCGGCTGGGGCGCCGGCGGGCGCTGCCCCCGGCCCGCCCCCTCGAAGCGGTTGTCGCGCGGTCCGTCGCGGCGGGCCGGCGCGTCGCCCAGCTTCATCGACAGGCCGATCCGCTTGCGCGCCACGTCCACCTCCATCACCTTGACCTTCACGATGTCACCGGTCTTGACCACCTCGCGCGCATCCTTCACGAACCGGTTCGCCAGTTGGCTCACGTGGACCAGCCCGTCCTGGTGTACGCCCAGGTCGACGAAGGCCCCGAAGGCTGCGACGTTGCTCACCGTGCCTTCCAGCACCATGCCTTCGCGCAGGTCGCTGATGTCCTCCACGCCGTCATTGAAGCGCGCGACCTTGAAGTCGGGCCGGGGATCGCGGCCGGGCTTTTCCAGTTCGGTGAGGATGTCCTTGACCGTGATCACGCCGAACTTGTCGTTGGCGAACAGCTCCGGCCGCAGCGTCTTGAGCATCTCCGCCCGGCCCATGACTTCGGTGATGGGCTTGCCTGTATGGGCCAGCATCTTCTCGACCACCGGGTAGGTTTCCGGATGGACGCCGGTCATGTCCAGCGGGTTCTCGCCGCCGCGGATCCGCAGGAACCCGGCGCTCTGCTCGAAGGTCTTGGCGCCCAGGCCGCTGACCTCGAGCAGCTGCTGGCGGCTGCGAAAGGCGCCATGCGCCTCGCGCCACCGCACCACGGCCTTGGCCACGCCGGGCGACAGTCCCGACACCCGCGAGAGCAGCGGCACGCTGGCCGTGTTCAGGTCCACGCCCACCGAGTTCACGCAGTCCTCGACGACCGCCTCCAGCATGCGTGCCAGCTCGCTCTGGTTCACGTCGTGCTGGTACTGGCCGACGCCGATGGACTTGGGGTCGATCTTCACCAGTTCGGCCAAGGGGTCCTGCAGCCGCCGCGCGATGCTGGCCGCGCCGCGCAGGCTGACGTCCACATCCGGCATTTCCTGCGAGGCAAACTCGCTGGCCGAGTAGACCGACGCCCCGGCCTCGCTCACGACCACGCGCTGCAGGCCCTCGTGCCGCTTGCCCAGGTCCGCAGCCAGCTTGTCCGTTTCACGGCTCGCCGTGCCGTTGCCGATCGCCACCAGGTTCACCCCGTGCTTGTCCACCAGCTTGCCGAGGGTGTGCAGCGAGCCTTCCCAGTCGCGCCGTGGCTCGTGCGGGAACACGGTCGCCGTGTCCACCAGCTTGCCGGTGGCATCGACGACGGCCACCTTCACGCCGGTGCGGATGCCGGGGTCCAGGCCCATCACCACCCGGGGACCGGCGGGGGCGGCCAGCAGGAGGTCGCGCAGGTTGTCGGCGAACACCTTGATCGCGACCTTCTCCGCCTCCTCCCGCAGCCGTGCGAACAGGTCCCGCTCGATCGACAGCGACAGCTTCACGCGCCACGTCCACGCCACGCACTTGCGCAGCAGGTCGTCGGCGGGACGGGCCTGGTGGCTCCAGCCCAGGTGCAGGGCGATCTTGCCTTCGGCAATCGACGGCTTGCCGGCCTCGGGCTCTACGGGCAGCACCAGCTTGGCTTCCAGTATCTCCAGCTGGCGCCCGCGGAACACGGCCAGGGCACGGTGCGAAGGCACGCGGCCGATCGGCTCGTCGTAGTCGAAGTAGTCGCGGAACTTGGCCACGTCAGGGTGGTTCTCGTCCTTGCCGGCGGCCAGCTTGCTGCGGAACAGGCCTTCGTTCCAGAGCCATTCACGCAGGCCCTGCACCAGCGCAGGCTCCTCGGCCCAGCGCTCGGACAGGATGTCGCGCACGCCATCGAGCACGGCCGGCACGGTGGTGAAGTCTTCCCCGCCCTCGCCTTTTTCCGCCTTGACGAACCCGGCGGCTTCGGCGGCCGGGTCCAGCCGGGGGTCGGCGAACAGCCGGTCCGCCAGCGGCTCCAGCCCGGCTTCGCGAGCGATCTGCCCCTTGGTGCGCCGCCTCGGCTTGTAGGGCAGGTACAGGTCTTCCAGCTCCTGCTTGGTCGGTGCGGCTTCCAGGGCGGCCTGCAGCTCAGGCGTGAGCTTGCCCTGCTCCTGCACGCTGCGGATCACCGCCTCGCGCCGCTCCTCGAGTTCCCGCAGGTAGCCCAGCCGGTACTGCAGCTCGCGCAGCTGCACGTCGTCCAGGCCGCCCGTGGCTTCCTTGCGGTAGCGTGCGATGAAGGGTACGGTGGCGCCGCCGTCCAGCAGCTCGACTGCCGCCTGGACCTGGTGTTCGCCGACCCTGAGTTCGGAAGCGACCTGCCGGATGATTTTTTTCATGGGTACTGCATAGGGTCGTTGCTCGGAGCGCGGCAGTTTGCCACAGCGTGCGGACACCAAGACGGCATCTCCGCTGACACGGCCGCGCTGGGGCGGTTCGAAGAATGAACCATCCCCCCGTGCAAGGAGAAAGAACATGCGTGCCCGCTTCGTCGTACTTGTCCTGGCGATCCTGCTGGTCGCCGGCTTCGCCGCCCAGAACTGGTCCGAGATCACGCGCAGCTCGACGCTGAACTTCGGCATCCTGCAGTCCGAGGGTTCCATGGGCCTGATCCTGCTGAGCCTGCTCGGGCTGACGCTGCTGCTGTTCCTGGCCAGCGCCATCACCTCCCGCACCCAGAACCTGATCGAGTCGCGCCAGCATGCCAAGGCCTTGCAGGCGCAGCGCGACCTGGCCGACAGGGCCGAAGCCTCGCGCTTCACCGAGCTGCGGCAGCTGCTGGACAGCCACCTGCGCGAAAGCAAGCAGCGCGACACGATCCAGCACACCGAGTTCGAGAAGGCGCTGTCGCAGCACCAGAAGGACACCCGCACGCAGATCGAGCAGCTGAGCCATGTGCTGAACACGCGCATCGGGGAGATGGAAACGCGGCTGGAGACCCGGCTGCAGCGCCTGGACGGCGGCGCTGCCCGCCCCCAGCCGGCCCGCGCCGACGTGATCGACCACGGCGTTGCCTCTCGCCCCCACGCGCAAGTGTCGGAGCCGACCGGCCGTCATCCGCTGTAAGACCGGCGCCCTGGGGGCGACCAAGGCGCATCATCCCCAAAGCGCCGCGTGAGCCCTGCCCCCTACCTCCCTTTCGTTTTCGCTGCCGTGCTCGACGCGAGCGCGGCGGCTCCCGCCTGTCGCGCGCAATCTCCCGCCACCCTGACGCCGGTCGTCGAGCTCTACACATCGGAGGGCTGCAGTTCCTGCCCCCCGGCGGACCGGTGGTTCCACCCTCAAGGGCCTCGCTGCGGACGGCCGCGTGGTGGCGCAAGCCTTTCACGTCGGGTACTGGGATCACATCGGCTGGGTCGATCGTTTTGCGGCGCCTGCGCACACCACGCGCCAGAAGGAGCTGGCGGCGGCCCACCGGGCACGCAACATCTACACGCCGCAGCTCGTGCTCGACGGCCAGGACTGGCGGCAATGGGGCGGTCCGCTCAAAACCTCTGCACAACCAGCCGGCGCCACGATCCGCATGGAGCAGCCGTCACCCGGCACGGTCGAGGCCGAGGTGGTGCCGAAAGCGGGGGCCGGCATCTGGTCGGCCTACTGGACCGTGACGGAACACGGCCACAGCAGCAAGGTCAAGGCCGGCGAGAACAGCGGCGAACTGCTGCAGCATGACTTCGTGGTGCGCCAGTACGTGCCGGTGGGCCCGTACCAGGGCATGCAGAAGCTGAGACTGCGCACGGTGGCTCCTGAAGGCTCGCACCCGAGGCAGGTCAACCTGGTGGTCTTCGAGCCGCGCACGCTGCGGCCGCTCCAGGCGCTCAGCCTGGCCTGTGTGGGTTAGTCGAACAGCCCGGGGCCCTGCCCCAGCACGGCCTGCTCGATCTCCAGCATCCGCAGCTTGGTGCGGGCGCCGCCGCCGGCCGAGAAGCCGCCGCTGCGCCCACCCGCTGCGAGGATGCGGTGGCAGGGCACGACAGGCGCGAAGGGGTTGTGGCCCAGCGCCTGGCCCACCGCCCGCGAGGCGCCCGGTTCACCCAGCTCGCGCGCCAGCTCGCCGTAGGTGCGCACCTGGCCGGGTGGAATGGCGCGCGCCAGTGCGTACACGCGCTGCTGGAACTCGGGCACGCCGCGCATGTCCAGCGGCAGGTCCGACAAGTCGTCGTGCGCGCCGGCGAGCAGCGCGGTCACGCGGGCGGCGGCAGCCGCCGCCCACGCCGGCGCGGGCGCTTCCGCCACGCCCGGGAAGCGGGTGCGCATGCGGGCCCGGGTCATGTCGGCTTCGCCTTCAGGCAGTTGCACACCGGTGATCGCGAGTTCACCCCAGGCCAGGCCACACGCGCCGATGGCGGTGTCGAACAGGCACCAGCCTTGGGTGGCCACGTCAGGGCGCTTCCGCCTTGCGCAACACGTAGCCAATGCGGGGGAAATGCACGTGCACGGTACCGGCACGCGGGTCGGTGCGGCGCAGCGAGTAATGGGTGCGCGTCGCGGCGATCAGTTCGCCTTCGGTGGCTTCGGGGCCGAAGGATTCGGGCGCAATGGTCACGCGGCTGCCCAAGGGAATGCCGTGGTCGTCCTGGAAGGCGCTGTCCACCAGCAGGTTGCTGCCGGGCGGCAGCGGCTCGGAGCGCCGGGCCACCTCGATGGCGTCCTGCGCAGTGAACTTTTCCGGGCGGCCGTGGCCGAGCGTCGCCATGCGGTCCAGCCACTCCAGCAGCGATGGCGTCGCCTGCAGGATGTCGGCCGCCGCGGGCGTGCGCGTGCGCGTGAACCAGAGCGGGTGGTAGGCCGCGAAGTCCGCCACGCAGGGCTCTGCGCCGAAGAGGAAATCGTGTTCGTCCGCCATGTGCGCCACACGCCTCAGGTACGAGCGGTAGGCAGAGGCCGCGTCGCCCGGGCGCAGTTGGGTCATGTTGGTCCGCATCGCCTTGCGGTCGGCCGCGAAGGCCTGGGCGGTGGCCGGATCCGGGAACAGGCCGCCCACGGTCTTGGGCTGGATGCTGTACGTCATCGAGGCCCAGAACAGCGTCGTGTCGGCCCACTGAGCGAAGATGCGCGCCACGCCCTTCAGGTGCGGCGGGTACAGCGGCGGCTCCGGCTGCACGTGCTCCAGCACGTCGAAGATCAGCGCGGTGTCGCAGTAAATGTCTGCGCCGACCTGCAGCACGGGCGTGCGCCGGTAGCCACCCGTCAATGCCACCAGGTCGGGCTTCGGCATCACGGGCGGGATGTGCACCGAGAGCCAGGCCTGCTGCTTGAAGCCCAGGGCCAGCCGGGTCTTCTCGGCAAACGGAGAGGTCGGGTAGTGGTGGAGGATCAGGTCGGTGGCCATGGCCTTAATGTAAGCGTGGCGCACCCTTTCTTACAGCTGGGCTCCGTCGCCTTGGCTACTCTGCGGGCCCCATGAGACATCCTCTGAACACGCATGTGCCCCGGCTCGTGCTCGCACTCTCCTTGGCCTTGCTCTCCGCCTGTGGCGGCGGGGGCGGAGGAGGCGATCCCGCGCCGGCGACTGCAGCGCCGGCCTCGTCCGCGCCCGGCTCGACTGCAGGCGTTCCTGCCGGCACAAGCGCCGCTTCGGCACTGGCCGCGCGCCTGGGCAAGCCCAACCGCTTCCTGGTTGGCCTGGGCACGGGTTCCTCGCCGGCTTCCATCCAGGCGCAGGGCCTCAAACCGGACATCTACGACGTGTACCTGGTGGGCGTCGGGGCGGGCGCCTGGCCCGAATGGAACAGCCCGAGCGGTGACTACGTCAACCGCCACGCGGAGCGTGCCGACCAGATGGGGGCGGTGCCCATGTTCACCCTGTACCAGATGGCCTCCAACGGCGACGGCAACCTGGCCGGCCTGGCCGATGCGCAGTTCATGGCGCGGTACTGGGCGAACGTGCGCCTCATGTTCCAGCGCATCGCGATGTTCGGCAAGCCGGTGCTGGTGACCGTCGAGCCCGACTTCTGGGGCTATGTGCAGCGGCAGTCTCCCGGTGGCGATCCGCGGCGCACGGCGGCACAGGTCAGCGTGGATGCGGACTGTGCCGGCCAGCCGAACGATGTGACCGGCGTGGCTGGCTGCATCTTCCAGATGGCACGCAAGTACGCGCCCAAGGCCGCGGTGGGCTTGATGCCCTCGGCCTGGGGTGCCAACACGGCGGGGGAAGTCGCGACCTTCATGCAGGCCGTGGGCGCCCAGCGCGGTGACTTTGTCGCCATGGAAACGCTGGACCGCGACGCCGGCTGCTTCGAGGCGCGCGGGGCGGAGTGCACGCGCGCCGGCTCAGGCTGGTACTGGGACGAAACCGCTTTCCGCAGCCACCTGGCGTTGGGGCGCACCCTGCACCAGGCCCTGGGGCTGCCGCTGATCTGGTGGCAGACGCCCCTGGGCGTGCCGTCCGACTCGGCCGGCGGCGCACCGGGACGCTACCGCGACAACCGCGTGCAGCTGTTCCTGACGCGCACCGCGGAACTCGCGGCGGTGGGCGGCCTGGGCGCGGTCTTCAGCACCGGCGCGGCGGGGCAGACCACCGTCGACTCCGACGGCGGGCAGTTCCAGCGGCTGTCGCGCAGCTACCTGGCCAGCCCGGTCCCGCTGCCCTGAATCAGTGGGGCAAGGCGCGCTGGATCAGCGCGTCGAAGTCGGTGCCACCCCGGAGCGTGCCGAAGGCCTGGCCCCAGTTGCCTGCCAGCCGTGAGTCGCAGAACGCGGCGAACACGGATGGCGGCGCGCTCTGGTACAGCAGCGCCGCCTGCACGGCGAGCGCCACGTCCTGCGCCAGGCGCCGCGCCTCGACCTCGGTCGCCATCTCTTCCACTCGCTGCGGCAGCGCGGCCGCGAGGCGGTCGAGGGCCGGGTGCGCGCCCTGGGCCGGGGCCAGTTCATGCGCCAGCGCTGCGGCGGCGTCGGCCTTGCGCAGGGCCCGCAGCAGGTCCAGCGCCATGATGTTGCCGGCGCCTTCCCAGATCGAATTCAGCGGCATCTCGCGGTAGATGCGGGCCATCACGCCCTCGCCGCCCTCCTCCACGTAGCCGTTGCCGCCCAGGCACTCCATGGCCTCCTGCGCGAAATGCGAGCCGCGCTTGCAGATCCAGAACTTGGCGATCGGCGTGAGGATGCGGGCCATGACCGTCTCGTGAGTCTCGCCCTTCCGGTCAAATGCCCGTGCAAGCCGCATCGCGAGGGCGCACGCTGCTTCACTTTCGATAGCAAGGTCGGCCAGCACGTTGCGCATCAGCGGCTGCTGCACCAGCGGTTTGCCGAACGCCTGGCGCTGCGTGGCGTGGTTCAGCGCCAGCGCCAGCGCGTGCCGCATGAGGCCGCTGGTGCCCAGCGCGCAGTCCAGCCGCGTCATCGTGCCCATCTCGAGGATCTGCGGCACGCCGCGCCCTTCCTCTCCCACCAGCCAGGCGGCGGCGCGATGGAATTCCACCTCCGAGCTGGCATTGGCCTTGTTGCCCAGCTTGTCCTTCAGGCGCTGGATGCGCAGCCCGTTGAGCGTGCCGTCGGGCAGCACCCGCGGCAGGAAGAAGCACGTGAGACCCGCAGGCGCCTGGGCCAGGATCAGGAAGCCGTCGCACATGGGTGCGGAGAAGAACCACTTGTGCCCCGTGACGCGGTAGCGCCGGCCCCACGAGTCTTCGCCGTCTGCCTCCGCCAAAGTGGTGTTGGCCCGCACGTCGGAGCCGCCCTGCTTTTCCGTCATGCCCATGCCCATGGTCAGGCCGGCCTTGTCGCGCCAGAGCTTGAGCGACGGGTCGTAGGCGCGGTTGGTGAGCTTGGGCCCCCAGTCGGCGTACACCGCCGCGTTGCTGCGCAGCGCCGGCGTCACCGCGTAGGTCATCGAGATGGGGCACAGGACCGAGGGCTCGAGCTCCGTGAACAGCATGAACCCCGCGGCCCGCAGCACGTGCGGGCTGCCCTCGCCCACCCACGGCGTGCCGTGCAGGCCGGCTTCCACGGCCGCCTGCATCAGGGCGTGGTAGCTGGGGTGGAACTCCACCAGGTCGGCGCGGCGGCCGAAGCGGTCGTGCGTCTTCAGCTGCGGCGGGTGCACGTTGGCCAGGCGGGCATGCAGCTGCATCTCGGGCGTGCCCAGGCGCTCGCCCAGGCCAAACAGCGGCGCGGTGTCCAGGCCCGGCGCGTTGAACTTCAGCGCATCGTGCAGCGCGGTGTGGCCCGCGAACAGGTTGTAGCCCACCAGCGGCTCGGGCTGGTTCAGCACTTCATGGGTGGTGTCAGACACGGGACCTCCTGGGGGCGAAGATCAGCTGCCAGGTGGACGCGAGGTCGCGCACCTCGGCCTGCTGCAAGGCGCCCTTGCCCACCAGCAGCCGGTGCAGCCGCGGCAGGTGGTAGTGGGGCACCGCCGGGTAGAGATGGTGCTCCAGGTGGTAGTTCACGTGGTGCGGAAAGAGGACGGCCCGCCCCACCCAGTTGAGGGCGCCGCCCCAGGTGCGGTTGGTGCGCGCGGCGGTCAGCGGCGAGCTCAGGTCTTCCACCGCGCCGTGCTCGCAGATGGCCCGCAGGCGCAGGATGGGCTGCAGCACCGTCACCAGCGGGACCAGCCAGAGCACGACGTACATCAGCAGCCCGCGCCATCCGCCCAGCGCCAG
>Ga0196964_10001779_pt1 | contig 10618 bp, 24 predicted proteins | sample S1_10metaG_FD_148615 | JGI IMG/M metagenome (GOLD analysis project Ga0196964, IMG submission 148615) | Soil microbial communities from Anza Borrego desert, Southern California, United States - S1_10 | ecosystem: Environmental > Terrestrial > Soil > Desert | place: USA: California | collected... | reverse complement strand
CGATTTCCTGAAACGAATGCGCGCCTGATTGCCGCGCCCAGAACCACAGATTCTGCCGCCCTAGCACGGTCGGGTCGCACTTGATTTCAAGCGTCGCCACAAGCCACTTGGCAATGTGCGGTGCCGTCTCGCGCCCGTTGGTTGCGACGCCTTCAATCGCGATGCGGATATGAACGCCAGAGCCGGACTTGGAAAGCCTGATTTCCGCCGCATTGCCAACGAACGCGCGCACTTTGAACGCCGCATCCAGCGCATCATCGCGCGATTCGTAACAGTTTTTCGCGCCGCCGTGGCCCACGTCCAGGTCGATGCCAACCCAGTGCAGTTCGCCCGATTCGGTCCAGCCGCCGCATCCAACCGCGTCGATGTTCCCAGAGTAGTCCAGTCGGTCCAGCTCCATCGCGCGCGGGCCGTCCTGAACGCATACCATGCCGCGCCGAACCCAGCGCGAACGCCAATCTTTCAGCGCCAGAATGTCGTTTAACTGACCCATTGGCAGAATCATTCCTGTGCTTCCTTGAGCAAGTCCATGTCTTTCATTGCGTCTTTGATGCCCTTCGATGGCTTCCAGTTGCCGCCCGTGTCGGATGTCGGCTTGCAATCTTCGTCAAGCCACCGTTCCGCGTTGAACCACGAGGCGGCATGGGCGATGTATTGCGTTTCCTTGCCCGCCACAGCCGCCTTGTATTTCAGCACGCCAGAAAGCAGCGTGGCAAAGTCGGCTTTCTTGAGCGCGCCCAAAATCGCCTTGATGGCTTTCGGTTTGGCAACGCGGCGCGGGTATTCTGAGTACAGCTTTTCGGCCTGGTGTTTGGAATCGTCGATGTCGTCGCCATCATCACGCGCCACCGGCGCATTAGCGGATACGCCTCCGGATACGGATACGGATACGACTAAGTGAGCATTTGCTATCATTTGCGAGCATTTGTCATCAGGACTTGGAAACTTAGACGGTGTACGGGTTTGCTGTCCAAAGTTGACAATTTGAAGGAATCGCTTCGTTTTCCCAGCCATTACCCCAAAATAGAGAATTAGCAGCCCTGCTTTCTGGCATTCGGCCAGCCATTTATTGATGTCGGACTGCTTCACCGCGTCCACCTGGAGCGGGTAGCACTTGGAGCGCAATAGCAATGGATTCGCTTCATACCGCCCGTAATCGTCCACGATGGACAGCACGCGGCGAAAGAACACCTCGCTCGCCCAATCCAATGAGCACACCTGCTCACTTGAAAGAATGCCTTCTCTCACAATCCTGTTTGGCATTTATTACCACTTTCTGTGTTTGCTCTCGTTTGCCTTGCCGCCAGCCCAGGGTGCGGCGCGTTTCGTCTTCCAGCGCCATGCTGCATTCTTCACAGTACCACTTGTCACCAGTCCGCCCGATTAACTCGCGGTCAATGCCGCAACGCTCGCAGACAACATCTATTGGCATCGGCTCGGGCGTGAATTGCGCGTCGTAAACCTCTTCAATTGGAATGCGTCCATGCTTGAATTCGTGGCAGATAAAGCAGACTCCAATTAAATCAGTCAATTTCTCCGCATACCGCCGCTCATATGTTTCGTGATGCGCCGCGTACATTTCGCGCTGTCCGCATGATTCGCAAATGCCGTGGCACCGCTGGCGAACCGCATAAGCCAGCTCGCGCCATTCCGGGCTTTTCATATAGGCTTGCCAGCGTGGCTTGCCTGGTTTCATCTCTTTCCAATTTTTCATAAACACTTGTCGTCCGGATGCGTCGTTTTTGGTACTGATTGCATACTTTACCTATGAAAATTGTGCTGGATTGTGGTCCATCAAATCACCTCGACGCCAATCAACTTTCCTTTCCGGTCAAAGTCTGCAAACACTCGGTCGGCAATCAGCGTTCTTGTCTTGTGAACCTTCGTTCCTTCCGGCTGCACGCGGACGTACCCGCACACGGGCAGCTCGATTCGTCTTCGTGGTGTTGTTTTTCTCATTTTCATCCCCTCACACCGCAGCCTTATCGCGCCAGTTGCGAATTTCGTTAATTGTTGCGTCGATGTCGTATTGTCGATTGCCAATTGCGATGATGTCGTCGGCGCTGGGATTCTCACGCATTAAAATCTTGCCAGTCTCGCCTTCGAGCCTGTCGATTTCCGTCTGCCATTCCTCGATTGCGACGGCGGCTGCAATGCTTTTCACGTGCGGGTTTTCGCGCCAATACCACACGTATTTCACATCCATCGGATATGTGTGGCCCGCACCACCCAAAACGAATTTAAAGAACGGTACGCCGTCGTTATATTTGCCGAAGAACTTCGAATTCGGCGCAATCCACTCCGCTTTAAAGTCCATCGTTCGCCTCCCGCTCAAACGTCTCAATAATTCGCAGCGCCTCTTGCATATCTGCTTCCGTCGCGGACTTGTTCTTCTCGCGGAGCTTCAGCAGGCACCCCGCTTTCGATTTGCGAATTTCCAGCGTGTTGAAGTAGATGTCGGTGGGAAAGTCGCAGTCTGAGAAGTCCGCGCCAGTTCCGAGCACGTCTTTCGCGCCTGGGACTTTATCCACCTCGTTCGCGCCCATGAAACACAACGCGGGCGGCTTGCTTCCGGCCTGCCAGAACGCGTACCAATGCGAATTGCTCAATCTTGCGTATGCCATTTCGTCATTCTCCATTCCACCCCGCCCCGTTCACCTTCGTCATCATGCGTTTAAATCGCTCGGCTCTACGGTTCCGGGGGCGGGGCGTGTTGTCCGCGCTGATTTTTGGTCGGTGCTATGCTGCTTATTAGCAATCCATTCCTTAACTTTCTTGCGATTTAATCCAAGGATGTATCCCAAATCCCAAGAGTGAGAGCGCGAGCATTCGGTGTATGGATTCGCATCTCTATATGGGTCTCGCGGTCTAATCCCAAAGCGGTATCCGATTTCGAATTCAGGATTCAGCCAAATAATTTCCTGAACCATTTCGCATGTGTAAAGCCAGTGATAATCGCCGTATGGCGTTGGCGGACAGTAGCTCAGATTCCGCCACACCGTTTTTCCGCGTCTGCAATCTGACGAGTCGGCAAGCGGTGCAAGAAAATGCTGTGCTTCGACTAGCACCTCGCGCCTGAATTTCTTGGACAAGTAAAACTCAGCGCGATACGACGCACGCACCAACTGCGCCTTATGCCATGCGTACCATGTACCACCACGGTCAAGCCTGTCCCGAACGCATTGAACAATAAACGTACGCAGCGTCATTAGTTCGAATTTCACGCTTTGTTTTGGCGGCAATGGTTTCACTGATGACTCCAAATCTTATTTGGTTGCGTGGCCGGAATTCACCCCTGAGGGAAAGTCACCGGCTATCGGGTGTAGAGTGGCGCAAAGAGGCTAGCATCATTGGAGCCTTCCACCCGTTCCTATCCAACTGCTCAGTTAGCGGGTCGCTATCCCCGCCGCACGCAACCAATCTCAATGTTCTGCCGGTGCTCTTAATGGCGTCTGAGCTATAGGCGGCAACCTCCGCACTAGTGGCTTGCCATTGCCACGCCCACCGGCACGCTCGAATCAAAACGGCACACTGTCCTCTTGAATATCCAAGTCTTCCGTTTCCGTCTGCTGCGCATCGACCTTTTTCGAGCCGACCCGCGCCGACGCACCCGCTCCCGCCCCGCCCGCTTCCGACTTGCCGCCGACGAACTGGAAATTCTCGACGACGACTTTCAGCTTGGAACGCTTTTGGCCGGTACTTTTGTCGTCCCATGTGTCGAGTTTCAATCGGCCCTCGACGAACAGGGCCGAACCTTTCTTAACGTACTGGTTCAGGGTTTCAGCGGCCTTGCTCCAGCACTCCATTTCGATGAATGTCACGTCCTCGCGCATCTCGCCAGTCTTGCCGTCTTTGAATTTGCGATTGCACGCCATCCCGAACGATGCGACCGCCATTCCTCCAGGCGTGAACTTCATTTCCAAGTCGCGGGTTAAATGTCCCATCACCATCACTTTGTTGTAGCTTGGCATTGTGTTCTCCTATCCGTTGTGTTTGATGCGCTTAACATCCTTCAATAACTCTGGCAGCGCGCCGCGCTCATCTAGCCATTCATAGTCGGCGCTCACGAATGCGTAGTCAGCGCCCAAGACTTCGCACACGTCCTGCGCCCGTATTGAATGTCCTTGGGTAACCAGTTCGCCGTTGACGTACAATCCCTGCCAATCGTCGCCATCAACGAGCGTGATTTTCGGCTTCATTCCCCATCCTCCTCAATCCGCTCCCCCTTGGGCGCGACAAGTATGGCGGGCTTTTTGTTCACCATGCCGCGCCGAATGGTGACGGGCTTGTTCAGCCAATCCTCGAAAGACTTGCCCCAGACACGCGCCAACGCCTTTGCGCTCGTCGTGTTAATGCACAGCCGCTTTTTGCCGCCCTTCACAGTCATGGTGCAGCGAATGTTTTTCTTTCCGCGACAAAACAATTCGCGAACTTCGTATCCGGTAAATGTGGCGTCGTGTGATTTGCCTGGTTCTAAATCACCGGGCGAAACGTACTGCGAGCCATAAATATCGTCGTAGCGGGCCTCGTCTGACATTGGTTGCTCTCCTTTGTGTTTGTACTAATCGCGCTTCTTAATAAACCCTGGACAGAACGGCCTAAAATTATCCTTGCCAGGCTTCGTTTTTGTTTTCAGCGCGTGTAGCATTAATTCCGCAACCTTACGCGCGGTATTTAAATCAAGAATCACGCTCTGCTCTAGCGCGTGGTTTCTGATGCGAAGCATTGGTCTGCCTTCATGCAGGCAGTAGCCAACAAGGGCGCGCCGCTCCCCGTTTACTGCAACATGCTGCCTAAAGACCTCATCTTTAATAATCGTGAATGTCATAGCCCTACTCCGCAAAACTCGCCTCTTCCGCGCCCTCGCCCAGCCAAACCGGGCACGTCACGAGCCGGATTTCTTCCTTGTATCCGGGCCAATTCCCAGACTTGACGCACTCTGCGTACGTCGCCAGATTCGTTTCGATTTCGGCGTTTGCGGCGTCGAGATACGCCTGGTCCAGCTCGTAAATCGCAACCCCGTAAGGCGCGGTCGATTCCACCGCGATAAACATGAACCGTTCTGGCGTGAACCCCGCCGCCTTCAATCCGCGCCGATACCACGCCTCCTGCACGTGATAGCCGTATTTGGTGATGCTGCGCTCGAAGTCGCCCGCGTTCTGCGTCGTCTTCAAATCCACCACCATTGGCGCGCCAAAGAATTCCGTGATGCAATCAATCCGGGCCTTGCACGTCAGCCCGCGATGTTCCCAAAAAATCGACTGTTCCGTCTTCACGCCGTCTCGGAACAGTAGCTGCCGCGCCAGTCCATGCCCGCGCAACGATGCCGACATGCCGCGTACCGCATCGTCCTCTTTCGGGCTGAGTAGTTCTGTGTCGGGCTTGCACGATGCCTCGAACGCGGCCCATTCGGCTTTTCCGGCTTTGGTGCGGGCATCGACGCACGGCCCAACACGGAACGACTCGCCATATCGCGATGGCTCCAAGACAGCACAATGCAGCGCCCGCCCGATAAGCATTTGCGCCGAATCACGCTCCGATTCGGCAGCACATTTCGCGTGCGCCGGAGAACGCGACATCCCGCGCAGGAACGACGACGACAGCCCAGGCGCGGCAAGGTAGGTGGCGAAGGGGATGGATTGGAATTCAACTGGCATGATAGCTCCTACTTAATTTCCACGAACACCTTGTATTCTTTGCCGATTTCCTGCTTGTAGTGCCATTGGACTTTCGTTTCGTCGCCGTCGTCCACGCCAAGCGCGTCGGCGATTCCATCCCTGACGTGCTTCGCCGAGATAGCCAAATTATCCGAATCCAGCTTGCGCTTGCCGACGCGGGTGATGGTGACGCGCTTGGGGTGCTTTATCGTTTCGTGACCTATCGCGGCTAGGAGCGCGTTCACTTGGGGCAAGTTTTCCAATGCCGTATACGTCAGTCCGCATGCGCAGTCTCGTTGCGCCCTCGCCCGCCTCATCTTTTGCGTCCAATGTTCCCGAGCGTTCGCGAGGCTTTCCAACTTGAGCGGCAACGTGAATTGAATCATTTCGAAGCCCCCGCCTTGGACAGGGCCGCGCGAGCTTCCATTGCCGCCAAGAAGATTTGGCCTGCGTTGTCTACAAAGAAAGATGCGTCGTATTCTGCCATGCAATTACTACGGCCTTCGAATGCGGCGACCAATGTTTCAGCTACATTGCGCAGTTCGACGGCTGCTGGCTGCAAGTCGCGAAGCTCTAAGAGTTCCGCCGCCATTGCCTTCACCAGCTCCGTTTCGCTTGGAGGCCCGTAGAGGCCAAACGCACTAATATTCTGTAAGGTTTCTTTATTGAGCGTCATCGCAACCCCCTCCGCCTCACCTCATCCATCCCCAGCGCCGTCACAACCTGGAACGCGCCCGTTTCCCGGTCCACCTCGTACACGACGCGGATGTCCTCGTGCGCGTCTCCGCATCGCACCGCCTCGTTTATGATTGCCTGCGCACCCGTGACAAAAAACGTCGTCCCGCCATCATGCGCCACGGTGAAACCCATCTGGTCGCGGAAGGACACGCTGGTGACTGGGCCGGTGATGGGCTTGGGCATTACTTCATCGACTCCATGCATTCGCTCAACATTTCCGCGATTTCGACATCGGTTAACTGGCGATTTTGCGAATTGCTTCGGCCCGCGTGCTTGTACCAAGTCGCTTTGAAGTCGCGCCATTCGAAGTTGGGCGGGCAGCCGTTTTCGTGTCCCGCCCTGTCGCCATCGCACCAGCAGTATGCGCGCATCTTAAACACGGCGTTTTCGTAAGAGTCGCCGACGTTCATTGTCGGGTTACCCGAACACAGCTTGCGGCGCTCCACCTCTTTGCCGATTGCCCACAGCGCTTTCAGCGTTTTCGGGGAAAGGCATTTGCTAAACGCGCCGCCATTGCTGAAACACATCTGTCCAAGTTCGGGTTCAAAGTCTGCCATGATTTCGCACCTTCCATTTTTCAGCTCGGACGTTCACTTCGCCGCCATCGCAACCTGATGCGTCGGCTCAACTGGGGCGGGGGCTGGATTGAGTTCGGGGTGTTGGGCTTCAACTGTTTCCACCCAGTCGGCGATGCGTTCGCGGGACCAGCCGCATTTGTCGTTTAGCTGGATAATTATCGCCCGCAGGCAAAACACATTGTCGTGAATTAGTGGATGCGGGACACATTCGCGGACTATCGGAAAGTGTGTATCAAGAAATCCAAAAAGCTCTTTCCCCGTATGTCCCCAGCCAGCCGCCTCGCATCCCGCCGCAAGCGCACAGGTTGAAAACAGTTCGCCAGCATCACTAAAAGTAAAACACGTACCGACCGCCTGCGGCCTCAACATCGCCCCCAACCGAATCGCCTCGGAAAGTTTCAGACTCATTGCGTTCTCCTTTAGTTAAATGCGTTATTCGTCAACCTCTGCGCTGATGCGGCATTGATACGCAACCGCGCCCAACCACGCTTTGGCCATCTGCACCGCCTCTTGCGCGGAGTTGGCGCGAAAGAACTTCGCTTCCAAGTTGCGGTCGTTCGGACAAGAAATGCTGACTCGGAACCTTTTCACCGCGTACCACCTTCCATTTTTCAGAATGCCGCCCCAAACACGTCACATCACATCAGCTCGCAGCCGCGCCAAACACATTCCGCCGACGCCAATCACGTAACGCCGCCTCTTCCCACTCGCGCATGATTTCGCAGCCTTCGAACCATTCGGTCAGGTCCGCCAACTTCGCGCCGGACAAGTCAATCGCGTAGACTGTCACCTCGGCATGCTCTGGAATGTACGGGTTATCGTGCGTCCGCGACTGGCCCGCGTTGTACTGGTATTCGATGCGGACTTTGGGGAGATTAACGTCGTCCCAGGTGATGGAGTGCGGCATGGTTATTTTCCTTCGGCTTTGTGAAGCACAACATTGATTTCATGAAGGCGCGTCGCGAGCGCCTCGGAAGAAAATTGCTTATCGGGCGTGATGTTGGCGATTATCTCGCGCGCTATTCGCAACTCGACCAGCATGTCTGGCGCGGCGGCAAGCACCGCCATGTTCGCCACAAACTGCGCATGCTTCGGATACGCTTGGTCGGCTCCCTGAAAGTCGCGTTGCGCCACAGCAACCACAATGTCGTGCGGTATGCTCCAAATCTGACCGCATTGGCACTCCTGATTGCTTGCGCCACACTGCTTCCACGGCCCCGGCGTATGCTTCGTTTTCATTCGCTATTTCCTCTTCAAAATGCGGTCGATTTTGCGCTGCCATTCGGCGAAGACGGGGAGGTGATTGACGGTGATGTCTTCTGGTTCCACTGGAATGCGCCCATCCGCCCTGATAGCGGCTGTTAATTGGGGTGTTTCCGCGTCCCATCTCCCGGCGCGAATCTGCGATAAACACCCACACAAACCAGGGCGCGACTCAACAAACTGAAAAAGGCACCCTGCGTCACATCCTGTTGGGCTTTTCCATGCATGCGAAATTGAGTCTGGATACTTCGTCAAATACTCCACCGCCTCGTCATACTTATCCCGCTTCCGCCGCGCCTTCGTTTTCGTTTTCATACGATTCCTTTCGCATCGACCTTTTTCGGGCGCGCAGGGTTAATCACGCCACACATAGCCCTGTTCAATCAGCTCGCCCTTGCGCCACTCGTCTTTGATTTCGGATGCTGGGATAATCAGCACATCAGGAAGTTTGCGGTATTCGTCCACAGTGCGGAATGTGTGCCACTCCAACTTGCCCGCAGCAGGTCTTTCGACATAAGCATTGTTTTCGAACGCGCACCCACGGTGGTATGCACTGGCTTGCTCAAGCGTTTCAGTGGTGTCAATAACGTAATCAGCCCCACAGCAGGTGCAGGAAACGCGATTGGGGTTATGGCCGAACTTGTTTTGGAAAATGATTTCCGCTGCGTCGCCATCCGCCTCAATATAGATGTGCTCGTACGGCTTCTCTTTGCAGCCGCCGCCTGAATGCATGTCCCAGAAATGCGTCCACATATTGTCATCCTCCAATTTTGCATCGAACACTTTCGAGCGCGGACGTTGCGTTACAGCGCGATTCCACGCAGCGAATCACGTAAGCGCCGCTCAGGGGTGCAGCCGCCCACAAACATCGCGAACACGAACGCGACAATCAGGAGCAGACACAGGCAGCAGATTGAGCCGGATTCGTTTACGTCGGCGTCGGTGCGACCGGAACCGCCGCGTACTAAATCGTCTTGGTGGGACATGGTCAAACCTCCTCTAAGCTCCCCAATCATCCACCAGCTCGCGCTCGTCTATCGGAATGCGGCCCAGCGGCGTCAACCCAGCCTTGTCCGTCGAAGTTCGTAAATCCCAAATGTGCCAAAGAAGGTCCAAGCGTTTGCAGTCGATACGCACACATATGGCGTCCAACGTCGAAAGCAGTGTTGTCGCGTCGTATCGTTGCTTGCGTCTGCGCCAGTGCCCACGTTTTCGCAGCCGGTATTCGCGCATCCAAATAGTTGCGACACACGCGCGGCACAGTTGGCGACACTTGATTTGAATGGGTCGCTTGCAACATACTGAGCAAACTCCTGCGTCCTGTTCCATCGCGTCCCCCTCCAGCAAAATCTTTCCCGGCAGCAACTCCGATTGCAGAGGATTGAACCTCATTGCGGGGTTGTCGGGTTGCGTTGATTACTGCGGAACTTGTGAAGCTGCTGCCGAGAAACCCTCAATCTTATTTGCTCCGAATTCCGCGCCGCTCGGAGCTACACGGCTTGGGTTCAGTGCACTGCTGCGGTTGCGTCGTGAAGCGGCATGCGGGTTGTTCGCCGACCCGTATTCCACTTTTCAATCATTGCCCTGCAAAAGCCCTCGCGGCCAGAACTGTCGTCGGCATACGCGAAATTGCGCCCGCGCTGGTACAGCGGCAGCAAACTGTGCTTGCTGAAAACGGCATGAAGTTCATCCACACTTGGTTCGCGCTCGAACGTGCTGTTAAATCGTCCGATGAACCGGCCAATGCCAGATACCACACATGACTTGGTGCGCAGAGCGTCGTCGGGCCATGTGTTTGTCAGGAACTTCAATACGACGCCAAGTCGTCCGCCAGCCTGCAATTCCTTCAGGTCTTCGGGACACTTGAAAACTAAAATGTCCGACTTCGGCCCAACCGAAAAACCGTGTGCGAGCAGGCATGAATTCGTAGACAGCGTTAGCGGTTCGCGCGCCGCCATGTCCGACTTCCAGTTTTCCAAAGGTTTGAGGTTGCGCCTGTCCTTGTTAATCATGTTGAAAGTGCGCGCCTCTTCTTGGCGCGTTGAATGCCTGTACACCAAGCACGGAACGTCTGTGATTTGCGGAATTAACTTGGCTAGTTCAACGCGATTCTGTGCGTCCATCACATAGAACACGCCGCCCCTTTCACTCACCAACACCGCGCCGAACGGAGCCCACTTAAATTTGCTCAGCATGCGACGAATCCACTTGGCGGATTTCTGGCGCTGATAACCCTTTGCGCCGTTATCGACCCGCAGCAGATTCTTATTAATCCACCGAAACACCGGGCGCGCGCCTGGGTCGAACGGCAGCGCGGAGTCTTCGTTCTCCTGCAACTGAAACATTGTTCACCTCCTATGGGATAAGGTCGGCAATAACGTT
>Ga0196964_10001778_pt1 | contig 10618 bp, 8 predicted proteins | sample S1_10metaG_FD_148615 | JGI IMG/M metagenome (GOLD analysis project Ga0196964, IMG submission 148615) | Soil microbial communities from Anza Borrego desert, Southern California, United States - S1_10 | ecosystem: Environmental > Terrestrial > Soil > Desert | place: USA: California | collected... | reverse complement strand
CCTTGCCGCATGAGACGCATTTCAGGACCTTTCTCTATACGGGGCCGGAGAACCTGCGCTGGGCGCACCGCATCAAGGATGGCGACTCACCCAAATTTAAAGCGCTTGAAGACAAGTATTTCCAGATGGCACACCAGCACCGCCTGAACTTCAACGTAAGCGGCGGAGGCGTCGTTGATGAGATCGGCAAGCGCTACGTGAAGTATTACGACGGCAGCGCGTTTACCGAACGGGTTGGAAAAGGCGCGGGACAGAACCTGATCAACATGCCGCCGGAAGGCAAGAACGAGGCGGAATACAAGGAAAGCGCGAAACGCGCGGTCGAGCTCGTGGAAGAGAAAAAGCTGCCGGGGCTGCTGATCGGCTACGTCTGGGACGAGCCGCATTCGGCGGAAGACTTCGCGGAATCGAAGAAGCGCTGCGGCTGGATTCACGATGCCGTCGGCAAGAAGATGAAGACCTTCATCGCCACGCCGCAGTGGGAGAAATACGACGCCGGCGACGTTGACATCTATAGCGAGCCGAAGATTGAAGACATTCCCAAAATTATCGCGCGCGGCGATTCCGTCTGGTCGGTCAACGCCGGCTATACGGCGGGGCCCTATGTCGATGCTCCCGGGTACGGCGGGCGATCCATTCCGTGGATGGTCTGGCGCATGGACCTGGGCGGCTGGCAATTCTGGGACTGCTGCTACTGGGTCGACCGTCAGAACCGCAAGCACCGCGAAGGCAAGCGCTGGGTGCCTGACATGTCCTTTAAGGAGATCAACGAGAATCCCGATGAGTATCTGAGCGATCTCTGGCGCGATCCGCTGAACTTCGACGAGATGCGCAAGAAAGGCTACAAGATGCAGGACGCCATCCGCATCAATGGCGACGGGCTGCTTTTCTACCCCGGGCATGACATCGGCGTGAATGGTCCCATCGCCAGCTTTGCCATGAAGTCACTCCGCCGCGGCGCGCAGGATTACGAATACCTGTGGCTGGCAAAGCAGAAAGGCAAAGACGCGGAAGTGGCGGCGATCGTCGCGAGCGTCTGCCCGGAGCCGGGTAAATGGAGCAACGATCCGGAAGAGTGGGACCGCGCGCGGCTGAAGCTCGGCCAGCTGCTGGCGCCAAAAAATGAACTGAAAGCCGGCAGCGAAGGCAAACCCAGCGCACGGCGATAGCGCCTATAGCCGCAAAGATTTGCATGTGACACATAACCTCAGCAGGCTGTATGATTCACTAATCGTTGCCGCGCCCGAAAGGCGCGGCAAAATGCCGGTTAGTGAGGAATTATGCGGTCTGCGCTTTTCACGCTATTTTTAGTTCTCATCAGCACGGCTCTGCGTGCGGACACCGTGGAGATCAAGCCCGATCCGGACGAGTCCGAGCCCAACAAGGACGGACTGAAGCTGGAAGGGAAGGTTCACCGCGAGACGGATGAGTTCATCTTCTTCATGGTCGATGAAGAGAAGGGCACCGTCCGCATTCCCAAGAGCAAGATCAAGAGCATCGAATATGACATCAACACGCAGACCGAAAAACTGAAGCCGGACGATTTCGCGGGCCACTACAAAGTCGGCGTCTGGGCGATGGACAAAGCCATGTACGCCGAGGCGGTGCAGATTTTCGAAGCGCTGAAAGGCAAAGAGGGTCCGGGCCCGGACATGCTCAAGCTGCTGGGCAAAGCGTACGAAAACCGGCAGCAGATGGATAAGGCGCTCGAGAATTATACCGATTACCTGAAGCTCAACCCGCAGGACGCTGAAGTCACCGCGAAGGTTACTGAACTGAACAAAGTCGTCAATCCCGACGCCGGCAACACGGCTCCCGGGGAGAAAGCTAAGCCCAAGGTTGTCGACGGCCTGGAAGGCGACGGCACGTGGGTTTCTGAAAACTGGGGCATCACCGCGAAAGTTCAGTTCTCGGCCGAGCCCACCACCGGCAACAAGACGATTGCCATTCAGACTGAAGGCGGCGACAAGGACAAAGTCGCCGTCAGCCGCACGGGCCAGCCGCTGGACCTGAGCGACACCAAGGAAATGTTCGTGCGCGTTTTCCATAACTCGCAGCAGCCGGTCGCGCTCGCGATCGGTTTTGTCAACGCGCAGGGCGAGTTCCATGAATCCAAGCAGATGCGCGTTCCCGCGAACAGCTGGAACAACGTGACGTTGCGGATCGATGGCAAAGGCTTCAAAGCGGCACGCAACAATTTCAAGGACTTTGATCTCGAAATGGAAGGCAAGCAGAACATCAAGCGCATCATCTTCCTGGTTTACACGCAAAAGCCGCTGACCATGTACCTGGATGGAATTTTCTTCAAGTGAGCGCTGACGAGTCTTCCGTGAAACGAAAAAAATCGCTTTCGGTTCTGCTCCCCGTCTCCATCCTCACTGCCGCTCTGGGATTCTCCTTCGCGCTAGCCACGTCGTCGCCCGAAGCCGAGCCGCGGGCCGCTGAACCGCCGCGGGCGAGTGGACGCGTCATCGGCGAGTTCCTGAAATTCACCAATCCGTTCCTTCAGCCCTTCACCAGCAACGCGATGCCCAACCTCCTGGAGACCGACGCGGTCTTTTTTCCGGCCGGCGGCGACGTCGAGGACCCTGATGACACGGACGAAGAATTCCCGGTTAAGGGCTACGACCTCGGCGACGCCTGCGCCGGCGGACAGATCACACGCTACATTTCGGCGACGGGCGGTTTTCTTCCTTATCGCTTCCTCACCAAGCCCGTGCTTGATCCCCGCATCACCTTCGGCAGCGCAGTGCTCTTCGACCCGCCGCGCCTGCTGCCGTTTGGCCGGCTTCAGGTCGGAACCCTTCCGCAGGGTGCGGGCCCGATCCGCTTCGACGTGACACTCAGCGACATGATTTCAACACAGGTCACCGGGCGCTTCCGGTTGAACCTGGTTCAGTGCACACCTGACGAATTCCGCTTTGCCATGAGCCGCCTGCCGACGGCGCAGCAGGGGCGGATGTACTGGACCAATATTCAGACCATCGGCGGCACACCGCCGATACGTTTTTCCGTCACCGATGTTGACGGCACCGCCGGCAAGCGCCTGGAAGATGTCGGCCTGTCGTTTAACCCGGACGACGGAACGCTCTTCGGCCGGGTGATGTCGGCCGTCGACGTGAAGTTAACCGTCGTCGCAACGGATGCGGCCGGGCGCGTGGCAAAGCAGCGCTTCCAGCCTGATCCGAATGTCGCACTTGCCTCGAGCCAGTCCCTCGTTATCCCTGTTATCGTCGCACCCTCGGTCTCGACCGAAGTCGCGGGCCTTTCGGCGCAGGTGAAAGGCAACGTGCCGGTGCCTGGCGTCGCCACGTTTAAAGATTCATTCGTCTATTCCGCGCTGCTGGATCCAAAAGGCGAGACACTCGCCTCGCTCGCGGGCACCCCTTTTGTGATGCGCGTCGGACGCAGGACGTATTTTGACTCAGCCCTGAGCCGCTTCGACGAAAACGGCAAAATTCAGCTGGCTCTGGATGCTTCCGGCAACCCCATTTCGGCCGCCGGCAAAGGCAAGAAAGCTCCTGGCAGACTGGACGTTTCATTCAGCCACGCGAGCGGCAGGCTGGCGGTGAAACTCAGCGGAGTGAACCTTTCAGACGCGGTAGGCGTCAGTGACGGGAAGTTCACGGACCGCACGTTTCAGCCGCTGATCCTTGGATTTGAAGTGGGCAACCTGCGCACGACTGAAGTTCTGATGCTGGAGACGCAGAAGACCGCCACGCGCTTCGCCATGAATTATGCCCTGGCCCGCCGCGGATTCTCTCGCGCCGGCGCGTTCCAGATCATCGATGTCGAAGGAATCGACGCAAGAGCCGGCGCATCGCAGACCGGCACGCGCTGGCTCGTGCGCGCTTTCGGTGTGCCGCCGCAGGACACTGCCGCCAATCCGGCTGCTAAGGAAAAGTTCGCCAAGCCGAAGGCCTCGGAACTGGTGAGCAAGGCGACCAGCGTCGACGTGTCGATCGGCGAAGAGTTCACGCAGAAGGTCACCGTGGCGCTCAAGTCCGTGCGGCTGCAGTTCAAAGGAACTTCCGCGGATGCGGGCTTGTTTTCAGTTTACATCGATCCGCGAAAATTCGTGCACCGCGTCGACACGAACGTGATTTCGGAAGCTGATACCGCTATTCCCATGGCGATCGACACAAAAGATCCGACCGTCTTCCGCTTCGGCATGAACTTCAATGGCTTGAAGGGCGAGAGCGGCCGGGTTATCGCTCCCAACGTTGCCCGCTGGGAAAATCGATGAACCTCGCTTCTTTTGTTTTTTCGATCAGCAGCCCCTCTCTGGCCGAGCCTGGGAAAAAAGGCAGCGACGAGCTTGCTCTGCTGGCGGTATTTTCAGACAAGGGCCTGTGCGGCTTGTCGGTGGCCGACAAACGGCTTCCGGTTCCCTTCTGTCACGGCATCGACGAGATGAAGCGCCCGCGCGACGTGGCACAAAAGTTCGAGGTGCTCAAAGAAAAACTGCTGCTGCGCGTTAATGGCATCGATGCAAACCTGAAATGGAGCGACTTCGATCTGGCCGACCAGCCGGATTTTCATGTCCGCGTCTGGCGCGAGATGTTCAAGATACCGTTTGGTAAAACGGCCTCGTATTCCGAAGTCGCTGAACGCGCGGGCTCGCCGATGGGCATGCGCGCGTGCGGCCAGGCTTGCGGCGCTAATCCCATCCTCATCCTGATCCCGTGCCACCGCGTGGTTGCGGCCAATGGTCTCGGAGGTTTCGGCGGAGGCCTGGACTTGAAGAAAAAGCTGCTGGCGCTGGAAGGCATAGACTGGCGCGAGCTCAACCGTTCACGAAAAGCGGCATTGAAATAGATCGTTATCCTTCCACGGTCGCTTATGAAAAAAATCGGCCGCGTCATCGTTGTCGGCAGCAGCAACACCGATCTGGTTGTGCGCTGCGCCCGGCTCCCAAAAGTTGGCGAAACCGTGCTCGGCAGCGACTTGCTCACCTTTGCGGGCGGAAAAGGCGCCAATCAGGCCGTCGCAGCCGCGCGCGCGGGAGCGAGCGTCTCGTTCATCGGTGCATTTGGTGACGATGCCTTCGGGCGTGCGCGCCGCGCGGATCTCGAGCGCGAAGGAATCGATTGCAGCGGCTGCGTGGTCAAGAAAGGCGTGCCGAGCGGCGTGGCGCTGATTTCCATCGGCGACGCCGGCAGGAACCGCTGCGACAATCAGATCCTCGTCGCGCCAGGCGCAAACGCGCGGCTCACGGCCGCCGATGTGCGGCGCGGCATGCCGAAAAACCTGGTCGCGCGAGACGTCGTGCTCTGCTCGCTGGAAGTTCCGCTCGCGGCCGTGCGGGAAGCGATAGCGATCTCTTTGCGCCATGACGCCTTTGTGATTCTCAATCCCGCCCCGGTTCCTCCGGCGGGCCTGCCGCGTGATTTATTGAAGAACTGCAATTATGTGACGCCGAACGAAGAGGAGTTCCGCTCGATTATCGGCGCCAGAATCGGCACCGCGCTGGCCCAGCGGAAGGTTTCCCGGCTTGTCAGAAAATTCGGACCGAACCCGCATGCGCCAGAACATTTCATTGTCGCGCCCGAGTTTCTCGTAACACGCGGTGCTCGCGGTGTCGACCTGATCGAGCTCGACTATTACCCTTCGTTTGTCGCAGCTCCAGAAGTCCGCGCGGTGGACAGCGTGGGTGCCGGAGATTGCTTCAACGGTTGCCTCGCGGCGGGGCTGACGACGCTGACGGACGACGGCGCTTATGCTGAAGTTCGTTTCGCCGTGGCCGCCGCGTCGCTGAAAGTGATGCGGCAGGGAGCGCAGGCGGGCATGCCGCGCCGAGGAGAAATTCTTGCGATGCTCAGACGGATGAAAGCGAATGGCTAAGGTAAAACCGGCGGGCTGTCTCTTCTGCCAGATTGCAAGCGGCGAACTTCCCGCGCAGATTGTTCTCGAAGAGGCGCGCGTGCTCGCGTTTCTCGACCACCGGCCGCTCTTCGTCGGACACGTGCTGCTGATCCCGAAAGCTCATCACGAAACGCTGACAGATCTGCCAGCGTCGCTGATCGAGCCGCTCTTCTCAACCGCGCAAAGGCTCGCACGCGCGGTCGTACTCGCGCTGGACGCAGACGGCACGTTCGTCGCCATGAACAACAGCGTCAGCCAGAGTGTCCCGCATCTGCATGTTCATATTGTTCCGCGAAAAAAGAAAGACGGGCTGCGCGGATTTTTCTGGCCGCGGCGCAAATATGCCGAAGGCGAGATAGAGAGCACCGCCGAAAAGATTCGTGCGGCGCTCTCGCAGCAGGGATCATAAGTTACTGCGTGTCATCCTTTCCCGCGGACGTAGACACCGGCATCTCATTCTTCTGCATGTCTGAATTGCCGGTCTTCTGATCATTGTTCATCTTGCTGTCATGGCCGCCCTGCATGCACGATACGGCTACGCCCTTCATATCCGCCATGATCTGTTCGGCTTTGCGGCTGGCCATCAGCAGCTGCTGGTGATCGTCGGACTGCCGCGCCGACGTAAGCTCGCGCGCCGCTTCGTCGATGCGAGCGGGCAGTGCGCTCATAACCGTACTGCAATCCTGGTGAGCGATGCCGGCCTGCGGGTTACTGGCGACCGGCTCCTGTGCTTCGTCTGCCGCATGCGCCACCCACGATGATATCAGCAAGGTAATTACAAAGGCTATTTTCCGCATGGTTCCTTCTCCCATTTGAACAGCAACGTTCGCGTTGCCTGTTTAATCACACCTTCACGCAAGGGCAGGACAACACGCGGCTAATGCGGCGTCGCATTGAAAAAAAATTTCAATTTGCGGTCAAAAGCCAGAGCCAACAGCAGCAGGGAACCGTATATTCCGGGTACGACTTATCACGACCAGGTAAAGGGCGCGCGCTGTGGATCCGACGGTAGCATTTCTTCTGCAGATGGCTTTGATTCTGGCCGTCGCACGCATCTTCAGCGAGCTATTCAAACGCATGCAGCAGCCGCCGATCCTCGGCGAGCTGCTTGCCGGTATCGTTCTCGGACCGTCGCTTCTTGGCGCGCTCTGGCCCGCCGGTTTTCAGGCCGTCTTTACCGAGCGCGCCGCGCTCGAACACATGTCGACCATGGGCCTGATCCTGCTCATGCTGCTGACCGGTCTTGAAACAGACATTCGCGTGCTGCGCAACATGGGCCGCGCCGCATTTACGTGCTCGGTTTTCGGCATGCTCATTCCCTTCGCGTCAGGCGTTGCGCTCGGCGCGCTACTGGACGAACGCTTCGTGCTTCATCCCGAGAAGGAACGGCTGCCGCTGGCGCTGTTTCTAGCAACGGCGATGGCCGTCTCTGCGATGCCGGTGATCGCGAAAATCCTGATGGACTTGAAGATGATCCGCCGCAACTTCGGCATTGTCTCACTCAGCGCCGCGGTGGTTGACGATACAATCGGCTGGATTGTCCTGGCGATCATCACAGGCCTGATCACGGGCCAGGCGTTCAACGCAGCGAGCGTGTTTCAGACGCTCGGGCTGCTGGCGATGTTCATCGCCTTCGCGCGCTACGCGCTTTATCCGGTGCTGCGCTGGGCGCTGCCGCGCGTCGAACATGACATGCATGTTCCGGGCGGGGAGCTCGCGGTCATCGTCGTCACGGCATTCTTCTGCGCGGCCGCGACGGAAGCCATGCATGTCCATGCTGTATTCGGCGCGTTCGTGGTTGGAATTCTCTTCCGCCAGTGCCCGACGCTCAGTGCTGAAAACCTGCACCGTCTCGAGGGCGTAACGATGGCGCTTTTCGCGCCGCTGTTTTTCGGCGCGGTCGGGCTGCGCGTCGACTTGCGCGCGCTGACCGATTTCAAACTCGGGCTGCTGGTGCTTGCGATCGCCGTATCCGGAAAAGTGATCGGCTGTTATCTCGGCGGAATCGTCGGACGCATGCCGCGCTGGGAGGCGCTCGCGGTCGGCTTCTGCATGAGCGCGCGTGGCGCGGTCGGACTGGTCGTCGCGAAGATCGGACTGGACCTCAACATCATCAATACCGAACTGTTCGCGATTCTCGTGCTCATGGCGATCGTGACATCATTCCTCGCGCCGCTGATGGTACGCGCCATCGTTCACAAGCTGCCGCTAAGCGAGGAAGAAAAGCTGCGCGAGAAGCCTCCCTCAAAAAGTTTTGTGCCAAGCGGCCAGCTTAAAATTCTGCTGCCCGCCGCCGGTGGAGAAAACGCGGTGCTCGGCGCCCACCTTGCCGCGTCGCTCTGCCGCGCCGAGGGCGACCGCTGCACGGCGCTGTACGTCGAAACGGCGCCTGCCTCATGGCTGCAGAAGTTTCTGAGCGGGCACCGCGACGTGAACGTCGAGAGCTATTTCAAGCGGCTGAAGACAGCCGCTGCCGCCGCAGGCGAAAAGCTGCTGCTCCGGCGCGTGCCGGCAAGCGGCTCGGTGCTGGAGACGATTCTTGCCGAATCCCGGAAGGGCTATCACTTCCTCTTCATCGGTGCGTCCGGGCACAAGCATCCGGTTTACGATCCGTTTGTTTCGACGCTTGTGAAACAGAGCCCCTGCCACGTCGCGATTATTTCGGGCGGAAAGTCGGCGTCTGCCGCGCCGGAAGGCGACGGGGGCGAGCCGCAGGCCGGCGCCGTGGACGGCAGGATCTTCCAGCGCATCCTCGTGCCGACGAGTGGAAGTTTTTATTCCGACGCCGCTTTCGAAGTGGCCGCTCTTTACGCGCAAGCCTCCCAGGCACACATCAGTGTGCTCTACATTTCAGAGGGCCGCACACAGAATCCGCTGCTGCCGTCGGCATCGGAAGGCACGCTGACCGAGCCGATGCAGGAGCTCATGCGCACGAGCCTGCAGAACCGTTTCCGTGAGCGCGTGGCCAATCACGAGAAGCTCGACTGCCGCGTTCGGGAGAGCGACACGCTGATTGCCGGGCTGGTCGATGAAATCAAAGACGGCAAGTACGACCTGGTGGTGCTCGGCGCGGAGAACAAGAGCCTGGTCGAGCGGCTGTATCTCGGCCAGCACATCGAAGCCGCGATCACGGAAGTGCCCTGTCCGATCGCGATTGTGATTCCGCGCGTGCGGTGACGCGTGTTGGCTCTTGGCTTTTGGCTCGTGGCGTTCGCGGGGATCACTTCACCTGCGCCGCGATCATCGCTTCAACCCCGGCCAGCGCCTCACCCAGCTTCGCTACGTCGGTTCCGCCGCCCTGGGCCATATCCGGCTTGCCGCCGCCTTTGCCGCCGACTTTCGGCGCCAGCTCTTTGAGCAGATTTCCAGCGTGGCCGCCGCGCTTGACGATTTCGGGCGAGAAGCTGACTAGCAGCGCGACTTTTCCGTCCTTCGCGCCGCCAAGGACCACCGCGCCCTCTTTCAGATTTTTTCTAATTCCATCGAGGGTCGTGCGCAGCGCGGCCGCGTCGGCGCCATCGACGCTCGCGGCGAGAAGCTTAACGCCGTTCACATCTTTCACATTGCTGAGCAGCTCGCCGGCAGCCGCGTTCGCTGCTTTTTTGCGGAGACTTTCCAGCTCGCGCTCGAGCGCGGCCTTCTCTTCCTGCAGCGCGGTGAAGCGATCGAGGACGGTCTCTTTCTTCGTCTTCAACGAGAGCGCTAGCTTGTTAAGCAGCTCATCGTTGTGGCGCGCATCATGCACGGCGCCGAGTCCCGTGAGCGCCTCGATGCGCCGCACGCCCGCGGCAACGGAGTTTTCGGCGACGATGCGGAAGTAGCCGATCTGCCCCGTCGTGCGGCAGTGCGTGCCGCCGCAGAGCTCGACACTCGGGCCCATCGTTACGACGCGCACGCGGTCGCCGTACTTTTCGCCGAACAGCGCCATCGCGCCCTTCGCTTTTGCCTCGGCGATCGGCAGCACCTGCGTGTCGACGGGCTTGTCTTCGCTGATCAGCATGTTCACGCGGTCTTCGATCTCGTGAAGGAACTCGGGCTTGATCTGTTCGAAATGCGTAAAGTCAAAGCGCAGGCGGTCGGGCGCAACGAGCGAGCCGCGCTGTTCGACATGCGTTCCCAGCACGCGGCGTAGCGCCCAGTGCAGCAGATGCGTCGCCGAGTGATTCTTGATCGTCGGGTTGCGATGCTGCGCATCGACGACGGCCTCGACGGTCTCGCCGACTTTCAGCGCGCCTTCGATCTTCACCCGATGGAAGAATAGGCCTTCCTGCTTCTGCGTATCCAGCACGAGGTGATTGGTGCCACCGGCAACGAGAAAACCTTTATCGCCGACCTGTCCGCCGCTCTCGGCGTAGAACGGCGTCTGCTCGAGGAGTACAATTGCTTCGCCGCTTGTGCCTTCCTGTCGCAGCTCATTCTTCTGGACAATCGCGAGTACCTTCGCCGGCGCTCGGAGGGCATCGTAGCCGAGGAAATTCGTGCTCTTGCCCGCGTACTGTTTTTTCAGCTCCGCCATCGGGCCGGATTCGAAAATTTCCTTGGCCATGCCCGAGCCTGCCTGCGATCGCTTGACCGCATCCTCAAGCTCCGCCGCGTAGCCTTTTTCGTCCACGCTGAAGCCCGCGCTTTCCGCGAGCTCCGTGGTAAGTTCGAGCGGGAAGCCGAAGGTGTCCCACAAGCGGAAGGCGTCGGCGCCGGAGATCTGCTTTTTGCTCTGCTGCTTCAGCTTGCCGACAACTTCTTCGAACACCTA
>Ga0196964_10001777_pt1 | contig 10625 bp, 5 predicted proteins | sample S1_10metaG_FD_148615 | JGI IMG/M metagenome (GOLD analysis project Ga0196964, IMG submission 148615) | Soil microbial communities from Anza Borrego desert, Southern California, United States - S1_10 | ecosystem: Environmental > Terrestrial > Soil > Desert | place: USA: California | collected... | reverse complement strand
CGTTTCAAACGTCTGCTGAGCTGAGCGGAAATTCCACGCTTCCGCCCGCTCTCTCTGCCGTTTCCGTTTGGCCTTGCGCTCGCTTGATCCGTGTGCGGCGGAGCACACGAACGGAGAAGCGCAGGCGATGACAGCCAGTCAGAAGGACGAACTTCTGTCATTGTTGCTGAAGGAAGCAGGCATCGGCTGCCTTTCCACACCTGCCATTGCCGCAAGCGGAGCCGAGGCCGCGCTATCGTTCTCGCAGCAGCGCGTCTGGTTTCTGTCGCGGCTGGAACCGCAGAGCTCCGCGTACAATGTTCCCATCCGAATTGACATCTCAGGCAGTCTCGACGCGGCGCGTTTGGAAGCAGCTTTGAATGCGGTGCTCCAGCGGCATCACGTGCTTCAGTCTCATTTCCCCGAACGCAACGGCCAGCCTGTTCAGCAGCGGATCTCCGGCCTGCGCCTGCCGCTCCCCGTTCAAGACCTGACGGCGTTGCTTGAACCGGAGCGCCAAGCCAGGCTGGATGAACTCACGCGCGACGAAGCGCAGGCGCCCTTCGACCTCGATTGCGGTCCAGTCATCCGCTGGACGCTGATCAAGTCTGCTGCTGAAACGTTCCGGTTGCTCGTGACCATCCACCATATCGCCTGCGACGACTGGTCGATGCGCGTTTTTGTTCAGGACGTCATGAACGAGTATCGTTCTGCGCCTTTGCCGCCGCTGAACGTCCAGTACTCGGATGTCGCTGCGTGGCAGGCGCGCGAGATCTCCGGACCACGCTACGCGGAACTGCTCGAATACTGGCGGCCGCGCGTGCAGGGCATTGAAGCCGAGTCTGGCCTGCTGCCCGACCGCGCGCGGACGCGCGTGCGAAATTCGCGCGCGGGCTACGCTGCGTTGGCGCTTTCTCCCGAACTGATGCAGCGTGTGTCCAGCTTCTCACGCGGCGCTGGTTGCACGCCATATATGACGCTACTCGCTGCACTGAAGTCCCTTTCCGCCGCGTGCAGCGGACGAAGCGAAGCAGTCGTCGGAACGCCCGTCGCCGGCCGCCATCGCGATGACGTCCGCGGCCTGGTCGGATTCTTCGTCAACACGCTCGTCCTGCGGACTGCCATCGAACGCGAAACACCGTTTACTGACATTCTCATGCGCGTCCGCGACACGGCGCTCGATGCGTTCGCGCATGACGAGATGCCCTTCGAGCTGCTGGTCAAAGAGATGGGGCTCGAGCGCGATCTCTCGAGCACTCCGTTCTTCCAGATCTTCTTCAACATGCTGCCGGCGGAGCAACTGCCCTCGACGGAAGGACTGCCGTTTCGAATCGAGGAGATCGACTACTGCGATACGGGCGCATCGAAGTTCGATCTCACGCTGTATGTCCGTGAGCGCAACCGGCAGACGTGGGTGCAGGCGGTTTACAACGCCGGCATTTTCGAAGCCGGCACCATCGAGCGGCTGTTGACGAATTACTCCGAGTTCCTCGATGCCGCCGTGCGCAATCCTGAGAAATCTATTGGCACGCTGCTTTCGATGCTTGGCAGCGCGTCGGACGCAGTGAACCAATTCAACACACCCTGTGAGAAGTAGGGCTATGGAACCGGTGCTCGGAATTATTGGAGGCATGGGTCCGCTGGCTTCGGCGGAGTTCATGGCCACGTTGTATGAGTTCAACCTCAGCGGCGTCGAACAAGAGGCGCCGCGTTGCGTGCTGTACTCCGATCCAACCGTGCCCGATCGGACGCAGGCCATCGCGAACGGGAACGATACGGAGGTGACTCATTTCCTTTCCAGGGCGGCTGCTTCGCTGTGCGAGGCGGGCGCCGAGCGGCTGATCGTGACCTGCATGACCGCGCATCACTTCGTTGAGCGGCTGCCCGAGGACGTCCGCGCGCGCACGATCTCCCTGGTCGATGTCTTGATGGACGCGATCAGCGCTTCCCAATCGAAATTGCTGCTGCTGGCGACTACAGGCACGCGGCGCAGCGGTCTGCTGGCTGCGCATCCGCGCTGGAGTGAAGTGCGCGAACGGATCGTGCTACCGACCGCGCAGGACCAGAACGCGATTCACGACCTGATCTACACGCGCCTGAAGAGCGGCGGGGCTGATAGCAGCCTGCTCGAAACCTTCCGCGAGATGACACGCGCTTACGGCGCGTCAGGTTGTCTCGCCGCGTGCACGGACCTGCATCTGTTGACGAGGTTGTGGCTGCGCAATCCACAAGCACACGAGAACTTCGAGTTCTGTGATCCCCTGCTGCATTTTGCGCAGCGGTACAGGAGATACATGCATGTCGAGTCTTGAGAACCGCGGACTGTTGGCCGAGATTCAGAGCTGGTGCGAGCATACTCCCCTGCAGCCGGCCATTCGCTGGCGCGAGCGCACCGTCATGTACAGCGAACTCGCGCAGCGCTGCGGCAGCATTCGAACAGCGCTGGAGGCGCGCCGTTCAGGTTCACCGTTCGTCGTTGCGGTGCTGCTCGAAGACCGCATCGAAGGCGTCTGCGCGATGCTGGGCATCTTCGCCGCCGATGGCGTCTTCGCGGCGCTCGATCCAGAACTGCCCGATGAACGCCTCACGCGCTTGCTCGAAGAGCTTCAACCCGCATGCATCCTTGCGCAGACCAGCACTGTCGCGCGCGCTCAGGCGCTGCGCCCTGGCGCTGAGGTCCTCAACGTCGAGGACCTTTCTCCGTCGTCGAGCGCGATGCTGGCCGCCGAACTCGACGAAGACGCGCTGCGCTACATCTGTTTCACCTCGGGGTCGACCGGCCGACCGAAGGGCATCGCCGGACGCTTGAAGGGGTTGGCGCATTTCGTCCGCTGGGAGGCCGATGCGCTTCAGGTTCGCGAAGGTGTGCGTGTCAGTCATCTCTCACCGCCTACCTTCGACGTCACTTTCCGCGACGTTCTGCTGCCGCTCACGCGTGGCGGCTGCGTCTGCATTCCGCCCGAGCGCCCGGCGCTGATGACCGGCTCGGACCTCGTTGCGTGGCTCGAAGCCGAGCGCGTCGAGGTCGTTCACTGCGTGCCGTCGCTCTTCTCTGGCATCGCCGAGGCTGTCCAACCGGGAACGCTGCCTGACCTGAAGCACGTCCTGCTTGCGGGCGAGTCCATCCCGACTGCGATCATCAGGAAGTGGACCTCGAGCCTCGGCTGGCGCGTGCAGCTCATGAACCTGTACGGCCCGAGCGAGACGACGATGGTCAAGTTCGCGCACACCATCCGGCCGGAAGATCTCGAGCGCGGCTTCATCCCGATCGGGCGGCCGATCCCGGGCGCGCGCGCGATCCTGCTCGACAACAGCGGCAACCCGTGTCCGCCAGGCGTCGTCGGCGAGATCCACATCCGCACGCCCTACATGAGCCTCGGTTACTACCGCCAGCCGGAGGCCACGCGGCAGGCGTTCATTCCCAATCCCTTCGGCAGCGATCCCGCGGACCTCGTGTACAAGACCGGCGATCTCGCGCGCGTGCTCGCCGACGGGACGTATCAGTTCCTCGGCCGCCGCGATGGACAGGTGAAGATTCGCGGCAACCGCGTTGAACTCGGCGAGATCGAGAACCAGCTCCTGCAATGCCCGCACGTCCGACAGGCTGCGGTCACCGTCTTCCACGAAGGTGAGCGTGACAACGCCGCTCAACTTGCTGCGTACGTTGTCGGCGGCGCGGAGCTGAACATCGACGCCCTTCGTCAGGAACTGCGGCGCCGCCTGCCCGAGTACATGGTTCCCGCGAGCTTCACCGTTCTGCCGAAGCTGCCGCTCACCGCGACGGGCAAGCTTGATCGCTCTGCCTTGCCTTCACCGGCCGCAGCGGAGTGCAGCCCGGTGGTCGACGAAGCGCCCGCGACGCCTGTCGAACAGTCGATCGCCGACATCTGGAAGGAAGTGCTCAAGCTGCCAAACGTCGGCGTGCATGCGAACTTCTTCGATCTCGGCGGGCACTCACTGCTGGCCACGCAGGTCGTGGCGCGCATCCGCCGCGTCTTCGGTGTCGAACTCCAGGTTCGCGCTCTCTTCGAGCGCCCGACGATCGCGGGGCTCGCGATCGCGGTGATGGAACTGCAGGCACTCAACCGCGACGACATCGCGGGACTGCTGGCCGAGGTCGAAAACGCCGCGGCCGACAAGTGAGCCGCCGTACGAAAGGAGCTCTGTTGCAGGACCGCATTGCCATTCCTCTGCCGCGGGAGGCGCACGTCTGGACGCTCGATCTGGACCTGGCGCCGCAGGATACACTTGAGTCTCTGGCGTCGCTGCTCAGCGCCGATGAGCAATTCCGCGCGTCACGTCTGGCCTTCGCCGTCGATCGCCGCAGGTTCATTGTCTGCCGCGCGATGCTGCGCCGAGCCATCGGCGGTTATCTCGGTGTGGAGCCTGCGTCTCTGCGCTTCGAACTCAACCCCTGGAACAAACCTTACCTCGCGGGTGGAGAGAACCTGCGCTTCAACGTCTCGCATTCCGGCGGCACAGCTCTCTTTGTGTTCACCACAGGCGTCGAGGCGGGCATCGATATCGAGCACATCAATTCGCGCATTGGCGTGTTCGAGGTTGCGGCGCACTGTTTCTCCGACGATGAACAGGCGGCGCTGCTGACGGTGCCGGACGCCGAGCTTCAAGCCGCGTTCTTCGCCTGCTGGAGCCGCAAGGAGGCGTACATCAAAGCGCGCGGCATGGGATTGTCGCTCGACCTGCGTTCGTTCGATGTGAGCATCAATCCGCAAGAGGAGCGCTGGACGCTGCGCGAGCACGGAACGGATGTGAGCGCCGATTGGACGCTGCTGAGCTTCTCCGCGGCTCCCGAGACGGCTTCGGCGCTCGCGGTCCCGGCACCGGCCTTTTCAGCGAGGCACTTCCGCTGGGACTGGGCGCAGGAGGCGGCGTGCCTGTCCGCGCAAGAGTCCTCTACATATAGAACGTAAAAAACGCGGGTTATGACGAGTCGAAGTTTGGACTATTTTAGGAAATCTTATAAATCACGGCACGACATGCTATTACAAGGAAAAAATCTTCATTGTCAGTAGGACTATCGTAATAACGACGTTCGTTAAAACGCACAATAAACGCATTGTGCGTAATCCCCAAGATAAAGACTCCCTCCAAATGGAGGGAGTCTTGTTTGTCGTCTGCCTACTGCCGCTGCCTACTGCCGCTGGCTACTTCACGCGCCCCGTCCGCCCGCTCCGAGCCGAGTACGACCCATCGAACGTTCCGGCGAACGCGTGGTCGCCGATACGGACGATGACGGGTACGGCGACCGGCGCTTTCTGAATGTCGGCGTTGCGGATGCCTTCATTCTCGAGCGCCGCTGCCAGGCTCGTGCGCTGGACCATCACTGAGACCAGCGCCTGGCTGCTGCCTCGGATGCGGGTGACCTTCACCAACCCGCCACCGAGCTTCGCCTTGCCCTTCGCGTCCAGGTTGCCCTGGATCACTGCGCCGCCGACATCGACGCTGACGGCCGCGGCCTTCAGGTCCACGTCTGCCGGGATCTCCACCGCCGCTTCCAGGCGGAGCATGTCCCGGTTCTCGGCGTTGAAGTGGACGCCTGCAACCAGGCGCTTGATCGTCAGCGCGCCAGCGTTGCCTTCGAGCGTCGCCGCCACCGGCAGCCGCAGGTTCTGGCCCTGCGCATTGCCCGCGCTGTCGCTGACCGTCACGCGCACGTCGTAGTCTCCGCCGGCAGTGTACGTGTGCGCCGGCGTGTTGCCGACATCGTACGTGCCGTCGCCGAAGTCCCAGACGATCGCGATCGGGTCCTCGTCCGTGCCGTAGTTGCCCTGCGCCGTCGCTGCGTTGAAGCCGACGGGTTCGAGCGCCTTGGCCGGCGTCGGGTTGGCCGTCACGGAGGCCAGCGTCGTGGCTGTGCGGGCCGCCGCAGCCGAGCTTACAGTGATGTAGTTCACGCTGATGTTGCCCGTGTCGAAGACCAGCTTCAGCTTGTGAGCGCCGGCGGAGACGTTCACGCCGCTGATCGTCGTGTACGCCCACGACTCCCAGCCGCCGGTGTTCGGGACAGTTCCCGTTCCGACCTTCACGCCGTCGACTTCCAGATGCACAGTCATTCCGGACTTCGTCGTCGCCGTGCGGAGGGTAAACGTGTAGCTGTCGCTCGCCGACGCGCTAATGTTGTACATCAGCCACTCGCCGGCAGCCGTCCAGCCGACGTAGTAGCCGCCGCCGACGTCGCTGGTCGCGCCGATGTCCACGGCTTCCGCGCGGTAGGCGCCGCCTTCGTTCTTCGAGCTGACGTCGTGGTACGCGACGCCTTCACCGCCGGTGTTGTAGTCCTCGGCCTGGATCTTGCCGGGGATCGCGCCACCAGTCCCGGCGCCGCCGCCACCACCGCCGGTTGAACCACCGCCGCCGCTCGTCCCGGTTGTGACGCTCACGCTGTCCAACGCCGCCGTGCACAGCACGCCGTTGTTGTGCGACGTGACCACGAGACCGACGTAGACGCTCGAGCCCAGCGTCAGCGTACAGGAGTTCACCTTCGTCCACGTCGCGTTGTCGTTCGAGATGTATCCGGCGATGGTCGATCCGGTGCGGATCAGCTTCACCCAGTTGCCGCCGGAAGTGCCTGTGTGCTCGGTCGTTGCGCCCGTGCTCAGGCGCCGCTGGAACGCCGCGCCGTTCAGCGCCGTGATCGCCATCATCGCGTGCGCACCGTTGGCGTTCAGGCCGTCGCGGATCATGACGCCCGCCTTCGCCCACGGATCGGTGTTCTGCAGACTCGCGACGCGCGCCACGATCGTGCCATCGCCGTTCAGCGGCTGGTAGACGAAGCGGAAACCGTCGGCCGTGTCCCAGATGTCCGCGCCCGAGCCCTTCAGCGTGAACGTCCCGCTGGAGTGGCTCGCGCTGCCGGCAACGCCGACTGAGCCGACATCACGCGTCTGCCACGGCGAAGGCAGCGACCCACCCGTCACCGGCGCCGTCGGCGTGGCGCTGGCCTGGTTTGAGTTGCCGCTCTCGCCGTAGCCGTTGACTGCGCTGACCACGTAGTAACAGGGCGTGCCATTGGTCAGGCCAGTGTCCGTGTACGACGTTCCAGACGTCGTACCGACCTGCGTGAAGCTGCCGCCGCTGCTTCCCGAGCGCTTGATCTTGTAGCTCGTCGCGCCCGAAGAACCGGTCCAGCTCAGGCTGATCTGCCGGTCGCCGCCGCTGGCGCTCAGGCCCGACGGAGCGGAGGGCGCACTTCCGCCACCGCCGCCGGACGCGCCGCTGCTCGCGAAGACGCCCTGGCTGGGATTGTAGTACGAGCCGCTGCCGCAGCTCTCGAGCTTCACCGCGCGGACCATGTACCAGAACGTTCCCGAGCTCACGCTGCTGTCCGTGTAGCTCGTGCCGCCGACCGGCGAACTCGTCAGGCGCGTGTACGACCCCTTCTGACTGCTCGAGCGGTACACGTGGTAGCCGACGATGTTGCTGTCGGGAGACGCCGTCCAGCGCAGCGTGACGCCGCCGCCGGCCGTCGCCGTCAGTCCGCTGGGCGGCTTGACTGCGTGCAGGCGCAGCGTCGGATCGCCCATCAGCGCCATGTGAACGCCGCGGACGCTGTGGCTGATCGTGTAGTAATGCCCGCTGTTGTTCTGCGAGATCTTCGCGCCGTAGCCGATGGTCTCGCCCAGGCCCATGTGATGATAGAACCAGTATGGGCGCGCGGACCACGAGGCGCTCAAGCCGCCGCTCGGCGCGCACAGCGGCGCGCGCAGGAAGTTGTTGGTCGAGTCCCAGTCGCCGAAGTAGCTCCCGAAGAGCATCGTGAAGACAACGCTCGTGCCGCTGCTGAAGGAACTGGTCGAACCCACACCCGCGGCGCTGGTGTAGTTGCCGCCGCCCGTGCCGTAGCCCCAGAGGTAACTTCCGGAGAAGAAGTCGCCGCCGGTCACGTTGCCCGCGCCGAACATCGGCGCGAAGTTGCGCCAGCCGTTCGAGGCGAACGCCTGGCCCTGGTAGTCGCCAAAATTGTCATCGACGACGCCGCGGCGCGCGTTGCTCCAGCGTCCGTGTCGGAAGGCGTTGTTCTTGTTCAGGTACTGGCGCAGCAGTTCGGTCTCGCTCTTGCCGAACTGGCCCATGTCGTAGAGATCGACGCGGCCGACTTCAGCATCGACGTCGGACGGCAGATTGGACTGGTCGAACTTGCCGTCGCCGGGAACGTTGTCGTTCTGATTGCGCTTGGCAGCGGTGTTGTTGACGCTCGAATCCGACCACGAGCCGCCCCATTCACCGTAATAAACGTCCGCGGGCCACGCACCCACGTGGTCGGCGTGCCCGTCCGGCGCGAGATTGCCGGAGTACGGAACGGGCACGCGGCCAAACAGGAACACCGAGCGCGGGTTCACGGACTTGATCGCGTTCTTGACGCTGCTGACGCTGTCGGAACGGCCGACGTTAATGCGCGAGACCGTCCAGCCGTCGCCGATCAGGTCCATTTCCAGACGATCGAGTTCGGACGAAAGCGGGCCGGACATCGAGCTATCCACGACCAGTGCTACGCGGCCGCGGCCGTCGATCATGTTCGCGTTGACGCCGGCGTAGATGTAGCCGTAGCCGGTGACATTGGCGCTGCGAACGACCTGGTACTCGTACGCGCCACCGACGCTGACGTTGGTGTCGGTCCAACTCGTCGCGCTGCCGGAGAGACTCGCGATGACGCTGCCCCACGACGTCGAGCCGAAGCTCTTGCGGTAGATCTTGTAGCTGCTCGCGCCGAACGACGGCCAGCTCAGCGTGATCTTCGCCGGCGATGTGGAGACGCTGGCGCTGACCTGAACGGCGTAATCGGCGGGCGAAGTAGCGGCGTGAGCCTCCATCGTCATCGCAAACACGATGGACGCGACGGCACTGAAGATTCCCCAACGGACTCCACGGTGTGTTCCCGTGTTCTTGAAGTGCATGGGCACCTCCCTGAAAAAAGGGACAAGACGACCCCGGCCGCATCCGTGCCTGCAGATGCACTCGATCAAACGCGCCCGGGTTGGTGACTGCGCTTTCAGCCCTGATCACGCCAGCATCGCTGCGGTGTGGCGAGTGAGAGCGATCCTGGCGTGATGAGATCGGGAAGATCACGCGCGATAGGGATCGCTATTCGACTCGCATCGGACGATGCAGATGAGCATCGCCACGGTGGCTGGAAGCACTGAGAAAGACTGTGTGTAAGATTGGTCAGCCTACGAGAAAAACAGTTTCGTTTGCGGATGTGACCGTGGTTTCACATAGGTGTTGTTCACTTTCGAATACTTTCGTTTTGCACGTGTGCACCTGTACGGCAGGGTTGGGGGGATAGGGGTCAGGGGTTAGTTTTGAACCGAAGATTTTCGGTGAAGAAATCGAAAGGCGGAACCGCAGATAAACGCAGATGAACGCAGATAAAATGTTGTTTGCGATATCGCGCACGAATACTCCGTGTACGTACTATTGCGAAGGGTGGCCCACCTGAAGGGTGGGCGCCGAAGGCACAAGAGGCAGCGATCAAGAAATTTTCCGGTGCTCGATGACGTCCGTCGTGCCGACGGTTCGCGATCGCGAGTCACTCTCCCGCCGCGCGTCCAACTGCGCGGGATATTTTTGTCGCTGCCTCTTGCCGCTGACGCCGCCCACCCAGGTGGGCCACCCTCCGTTATCTGCGTCCATCTGCGTTCATCTGCGGTTTCAAATCAAGCCAGCGAGCTCCTGGCGATACACGCGCAGCGGATCTTCGCCTGCGTTCAACGCGCGCAGGAAGAGCTTGTAGCGGAAGCGGCCCGGCTTGATCAGGTACTGCTCATGGACTCGCGGCGACCAACTGTCGTCGCCGCCGACGCCCATATGCTTGTGGTCGATGCTGAGCGTGATGTTCTCGCGCTTCGGAACGTCGACCGTGTGTTTGGCCTCGTAGAGATCCTGCGTCGTACAGAAGTGCGCGCTGAACTGGAGCAGCGCGTCTCCGCAGACGAGCAGTCCCGCGCCGCTCTCATCCGTGAGCGCTACGAAACGAACGTCGCTGCGTCCGCCGTTCTCCGTCGGATGGATGTACGGAACGTAGAGCTCTTCGACCTTCGCGCGGTACAGGCCGACGTGCGCCGAGATCTGGCGGTCGATGTAGTTCTCGTGCGGCCCGCGGCCGAACCACGTCACGCGGTCGAACTTGCCGGGCATCTCCCACTGCATGCCGACGCGCGGGAGGACGGGCAGGCGAGGGTCCGCGATGACGGTGTTGTCGATCGCCACGAGTCGGCCCGCATGCGTTACCACTGAGCAAGTGACGATGCCTGCTTTGACACCATCCGCCACGTGGCGGAGAGAGACGCTGATCCGCTGGGCATCATCCAATTTCTCCACTCGGGCTCTCAATTGTGTGGCTTTGATCCTGTCGATACCGGCGCGTTTCCACTGCGCCAGATAGCTGCGCTCGCCCCCGCCCATGTCATTGTCGATGGAAGCCCGGAAGAAATGGTGCCACGGCGGGCGCGCGATCAGGTTCGCGCCGCCGGCCTGCAGAATTGCATAGGGATCGTACTCGCCATGAACGCTTGCCGCGGCACCTTTGACGACGGTCGGCATATCCGGGAAGTAAGAGTGATGTCCGGGCTCTTGCGGTGGCTCCGGCTTCAGCGCGAACTGCTCGCGAGCAACGATGTGCCCAGCCA
>Ga0196964_10001776_pt1 | contig 10629 bp, 9 predicted proteins | sample S1_10metaG_FD_148615 | JGI IMG/M metagenome (GOLD analysis project Ga0196964, IMG submission 148615) | Soil microbial communities from Anza Borrego desert, Southern California, United States - S1_10 | ecosystem: Environmental > Terrestrial > Soil > Desert | place: USA: California | collected... | reverse complement strand
CAGAACTACGCAGAGTTGATGGGCATCAAGCCTGAGGAACTGTTCAGCGACTACATGAACACGTCCGAGGCTGCTAGGAACTCGGTGCTCGATAACGCCGCGAGCAAGTTTCTCGACTCGAAGGAAGGTCAGAACAAGCTCAAGCGCCTTGTCGCCGACAGGGAAGTTGCCGAGCTACAGAAGCAGGAAGACGAACGCAGGAAGACTCCCGCCCAGAAGATGCAGGAGGCGCGGGATAAGAAGTCTGCTGACTTCCTTTCGCAGGCGCGGAATCAGCGCTACGCCTCGTCGCTGATCATGGTGACGCATATCAGTGATTAAATCTAGCAACCTTGAATACTACGCATTCTTCCAGCTAACGTAGATAATCCAGCGGGATCAATCTCGTAGGACATGCACTTTCCCTATCCAGTATTCCTTGCTCAAGCATCAGAGCCTCCTCGACAGAAATTTCCTTACCAGATCGAAACGCAGTGTGCAGACTAAAGACAAGTATCTCTGGCCTTTGTTTGGCAAACGAAACCATATTGCGATGACACTGTTTCCTCAGTGTTACGTATGCAACCTGAAGCATCTTCAAGTCCAAGAGAGGCGTCAGATCGCAGGTCTTCATGCTGCTTAATATCCGCAGAATACGAAGAGATTTACACGGCGCAACGAAGGATAAATCTTTTATGTGTTTTAAATTTACCATCGTCAATATGGTTAAGCCTCGAAGAAGATGAATGTCTAGTAACTTTAGGCGATTGCACTGCTCAATCTCTACGTGCGAAACTCGACACGAAGAAAGACGTGTCAGGCTAGAACAATACGAGAGCCGTAAACTCTTGAGATCACATTCATCGAGGCCATCGAGACTCTGAATCGACCCGCCTTGAAGTTGTAATGATTCAACTTTTATCCCTCGGAGAGCTGACAGATCTGTCGCCTTCCAGCCGACAAGCGTAAGACTTTCTAGGCCCTGAAGAGCACATATCGGACGAATTCGTTCGGGATTAATTCCATTGAGGATAATGTCCTTCAATGGAGCGCTTGAAATCGCAGTGATGTCTATTTTATTACTGCAGAGCCACAGTCTGTCGGGGCGTTGCCAGAATTGTATTAGTCAAGACTTCCTCTGACAGAACCGATAACCAGAGTAGTTCGGCTGGTGTGGTATTGCTGAGGCCTAGGCCGAAGCAATATCACACCAGCCGGCGCTCGAATCATGGGAGGTTCGTCAGATGAACATGCAGCAGAAAGTCATTCAGAACAAACTCGGCGTGCTCAGGCTCGCGGAGAAGCTCGGCAGCGTGTCCCAAGCTTGCAAGATCTTGGGCTACTCGCGTGACAGCTTCTACCGCTTCAAAGAACTCTACGAGACCGGAGGCGAGGCGGCTTTGCAGGAGATCAGCCGCAAGAAGCCCGTCACCAAGAACCGTGTCGATCCGGCCGTAGAATCCGCCGTCGTCGCCATGGCGATCGATCAGCCCGCCTGGGGGCAAGTCCGCGTCTCCAACGAACTGAAGAAAAAGTCGCTCTTCATTTCTCCCGGCGGCGTGCGCAGCGTCTGGCTCCGGCACGATCTGGAGGTCTTCTCTAAACGCCTCAAGGCTCTCGAAGCCAAGTCCGCACAAGAAGGCCTGGTCTTGACTGAAGCCCAGGTCGTCGCCATGGAAAAGTCCAAGGCTCAGAAGGAAGGCGAGGGCGAGATTGAAACTGAGCATCCTGGCTATCTCGGCGCGCAGGATACGTTCTACGTCGGAACGTTAAAGGGCGTCGGCCGCATCTATCAGCAGACCTTCATCGATACCTACTCGAAGGTGGCCTATGCCAAACTTTATGATCGCAAGAACGCCCTCGTCGCAGCCGATATGCTGAACGACAAAGTCGTGCCTGCCTTTGAAGCTCAGGGCATCCGCTTGTTGCGCGTGCTCACCGACCGCGGCACCGAATACTGCGGCCAGCGCGAACATCATGAGTATCAACTCTATCTCGCCGTCGAAGACATCGATCATTCACGTACTAAAGTCCGGCATCCGCAGAGCAATGGTATATGCGAGCGCTTTCACAAGACGTTATTGAACGAGTTTTATCGAGTCGCCTTCCGCAAGAAGGTGTACAACACTCTGGACGAGCTGCAGGCTGATCTCGATCTGTGGCTTGAGGAATACAACACGCAGCGCCCGCATACTGGCAAGTTCTGCTTCGGAAAAACCCCTATGCAAACGCTGCTGGACTCACTGCCGATGACGAAAGAGAAACTGCTGGATTTGACCCAACAAACAACTCAGGCTGCGTCGGCCTGAGCTGTGTCAGACTGTCAGATGGAGTACTGGCTAGTACACCAGAATCTAAGGTCCTCCAGACTGCCTATCGCGTTCGAGTATAATTTTAGCTCTCGGACGGAGGGAAAGACATCGAATAACATTCTCAACGATGTTAAATTCGACGACTTCTCCAGCGATATAGACGCCACCAAATCCCTTCCTGCGTTTCGTTTAATGGACTTAAAGAAATACTTCTCGTCAATCTTCTTTCCAGATGAATTAATGATCCAAACCTCTGGCTCGTCAATTGGCTCTACTAATACACTCGATTCGTCAAGGAGAATGGCCATCGCATAACTTTCCTTACTTGGCTGTACTCAATACGGATGTCACTCCTCCGCAAATCTACCAGCGGAGAGTCTGAATGGCTACAGCCGCCTTCACTGGTACGGGAAGCGTCAATCTTACAGCCACGTATTCCTACGATGCTGACGGCGCGTTCCTGCAAGACCACCAGATCGGCCTCCGCGAATACAAGTTCAACTACATCTACGCCCCTTCGGTGAACGGTGCCGGAACGAAGTCATTCGGCTTCCGCTCCCAGAAAATCGTCCTGCTCGCCGTATACGTCGCCAGCTCTGAGAACGATGTCGTCAGCGACTTCATAACGGATATGGGCGTCCTGGCATCCCAGGTCTCGACACTCGCCCTTGCCGGTCAGACCTTCTACGGCTGCACACTCGAAGACTTCACGTTCTCTCAACCGAAATCGACAGGCCTCCCTTCGGCAAAGTTCTGGGGTGAAGCACGCATCGTCGTGAACTCCAAGAGGCTGAGCTAACGTGCCCAACTACACTCCAGCATCGTCCAACGCCTCCGAGGCTGCCTACGCAGGTCGAATCATCACTGATCTCGTTCCTTACTCGTCCTACGTCCAATCTCGCTGGGATGCGAAGTATGGCGCTCAGGAGATCATGAACGAACTGCTGGCTTTCCGTGACGCCGCGGTCTCGGGAAAGCAGTACCTCCAACAGTTCACATGTCTTACCGGGCTCAATGTCGGCGATCCTGTCCGCATCAGCGGCAACAACACGGTAGTGCTGGCGCTGGCAACGACACAGGCCAACAGTCGGGTGGTCGGCTTCGTACGGCACAAAGGAACCATCGGATCAGCAAGCAGTGCCGCGGCTCTTACCTGCTACCTCTCGCACTATCGGTACGTGTCTGGCTTAACTGGCGGGACCGCCGGCAATCCTTGCTATCTCACCGACGCCGGCGGCTTCTCAGCCACGGCCGGCACATACGCTAAGGTCGTTGGCGTCTTCACTTCGACGACAGAGGCGCTGCTAGTTGCTGATTCCGTCTCCGGCATCAAGTCTTTGAAGTTGAATGACCTGCTGGATGTCTCGGCCACGACACCTTCAACGGGTGACACAATCCAGTGGAATGGAACTGCGTACGTCAACGCCGCCAATGCCACGTCTGACGAGAAGGTAAAATCGGATTCAGGCGCGACTGCGGGCTATCTCGATGCGGCAGTAGACAACTCCACGATTGAAGTAGATGCGACTGCGCATGCTCTGCGTGTGAAGAATAGCGGCATCACTTACGCGAAGATTCAGAACGTCAGCGCCACTGACAAACTCCTGGGACGATCAACCGCTGGTGCTGGCGTTGTCGAAGAGATCATGTGCACAAGCACCGGCCGCAGTGTCATCGCGGCACCTTCTGTTGCAGCGGCTCGTGCCGTCCTAGCCCTAGACACTGGCGACTCCCCAACGTTTACAGGGCTGACGCTCTCCGGCACTCTGAATCGCTATAAGCGTCTGATTTCGAACAAGACGGGCAACTACACGATCCTCGACACCGACAGCGGCACAATGTTCACGAACGCCTCGGCTGCCGGAACTGTGACCCTGACTCTGCCCACTGCGGCCGCTGGCCTGACCTATGTCTTCGTAGTAAAGGAATCGCAGACTCTCGACATCGTTCGGGCGGGCTCCGACGTCATCTATGACAACAACGCAGGCTCTAACACACATGTCTCCTCAAACGCTGTAGGTCGTGTGATCCGGCTGACCGCTATCTCCGCCGGCATCTGGGTAACAGAATCCATCGTGGGTACTTGGTCCTATGCCTAACCTTGGGGGCTTCCCTGGCGTCATTCCCTATCGAGCGTTGAGCGCGGGATTTAATGTTACGCCCTCCTATGCGGGGTATTTGCTCGACGTCACAGCAAGCGGTGGCACTGTAACGATCACCCTCGACGCAGCAGCTACTCTTGCATCCGGTTTTCGCTTCTACGTCCGACGCAAAGCAGGTTCAGATTCAAACGTTGTCATTGATCCCAGCGCAGCAGAGACCATCGATGGCGCGGCAACGCTGGCGCTCACCGACGACGACGAACTCGTTGAGATTCTATGTAATGGGACTCTGTTCTTTTCTCTGAGCACGAGCAGCTGCGGTAGTGGCGCTCCTGCGGCACATGCATCGACTCACGAAGACGGCGGTGCAGATGAGATTGATGTAACGGGACTATCCGGCTTACTAGCTGATCCGCAGACCCCCCTCACGCACAAGATCTCTCATGAGAACGGGGGCGCGGACGAGATATCTGTAGCTGGTCTTTCTGGTGTGCTTTCAGACCCGCAAACTCCTATAGCGCACAAAATCTCGCATGAGAACGGTGGCTCTGATGAGCTTAGCGTTGCTGGTCTCTCTGGACTGCTCGCGGACGCTCAAACGCCAACGGCGCACTCTAGCACGCACTTGGACACAGGTTCTGATCCTATCGACTTCTCGCTGATTATTGGCAAGGGTGCGGCAGGGGATGAGCCCGCTGCTACGCCGGAGAACGAAGGTTACCTTTACGTCGTAGACAACGTATCGGCCGGTAATTATTTCATCCGCTCTAATGGCTCAAGTTGGGACACCGTCACTGCCCCTGTAGGGCAGCTTGCAGCTTTCCTTGCCATTCTGCCCCTGAGCTATCAAGAGCGAGACGAAAAGGATCAGCCGAGCGGCTACGCAGGTCTGGACAGTGATGGTCTCATTCCTGTTGCAGAGATTCCGCCTATATCGGCGACTCGTGAAAGGATCACTCAGGCTGCGCATGGCTTCGTTGCCGGCGACGTGGTCTATCTGAACAGCATGACCTGGACGAAGGCACGCGCAGACGCTGTAGCTACAGCAGAGGCTGTGGGCATCGTGGAGTCCGCGCCCGATGCTGACACCTTCGTGATCGTCTATAACGGAACGATCTCTCTTTCTGGATTGTCTGCCGGTGCGGTTTACTTCCTCTCCGACTCCACAGCAGGACTCCTGACGACTACAGAGCCGACCACGGTCGGTTACGTCTCCAAGCCTCTACTCGTAGCCAAATCTACGACGGTGGGTGTCGTGCATAACTGGCGCGGCGTCCGAATCGGCAACAACGCGATCGGTTGCCCGAAATGGATGGCGGCGATGGATTACGCCACCGGTCAGAGCGCGATGTTCCCTCTGGTTCTCGCGCAGCACCGCATTTGGTTTGGAGCGTAGATGCTAGTCCTCGACACATCACGAAAGCTGGCCTGCGTTCTCTCCGGTGCGATCACCACGAACCAGCTTGAGTTTGTCGCCAGCTACGCGGACGCCAGCAGTAGCGCTTTCACCGAAGGCATCAATATCGGCGCGACCAGCAGCACGACGCCAGTTGATATCCTGGCCGCTCCTGCGTCCGGCCAGCGTCTTGTGAAGACTGTCTGGATTAACAACAAGGACACCGTGGCGGCTACGATCACGGTCTACATCGATCAAAGCGGTACGACACGCCGTATCTGCAAGATGACGTTGGCTGCGGATGAGACGTTGGAGATCGGGCAGAACGGTATCAGGATCGTCTCGACAGCAAGCTCAGGTGATTACCGAGAAGCACTGCAAACCAGTGCGACTAACTTTCCAGCAAGTGGCGCGATGGGCGATGGCGTCAGCCTGACGGTCCCTGCGGGAGAGTGGGACCTGACCGCGGCTCTTGACTGTGCGCCCGTTGCCAATGTTGTGCAGTTGATCCTTGGAATCTCAACCACAACGGGAAATTCGTTCACGGGCTTGACGCTGACGGTGAATGAGGCGCGCGATGGCCCATGTACCGCGACATACGGCAAGAGCCTGACGGTCCCGAACTACAGAATTTCCATCACAAGCAGCACCGTCTATTACCTGAAGGTTTATGCAGAATTTACGGGTACGACACCGCAGTACCGCTGCCGCCTTTCAGCACGGAGAGTGCGTTAAATGATCGTACTTTCGACCTCCGACACACTCCGCATCACCCTTGGTTCTGCGCTGAACGTGGATTACTCGGTCCACTACATCGACACGGCGACGGACACACCAGGGATTAACAAGGGAACCTACGCCACTGCGAGCACCACCGCGATTGTCTCTGCTCCGAGCACCGGAAGTCGAATCGTTAAGACGTTCTTCATCTGCAACCGCGATATTTCGCCCGTCACGGTGACGCTCGACATCTACAACGGCTCGACTGCCTACCGCGTCCGTAGACTGTCTATCGGGTTGGACGAGACGCTGGCGTACACCAACGACGGGTTGGCGGTTCTGACTTCCAATGGTTCGGTGCCTTCCTTCCGTGCGTATCGCAGTGCCGCGCAGACAGGCATTGCTACGGCTCCGACGGTTACAAAGATTCAGTTTGAGACTGAGACGTTCGACACTCACGGTTACTACGACACCACGAATCACCGCTTCCTTCCACTCATCGCTGGCAAGTATTGGGTCAGTGGGCAGGTGTGGTTAACCGGGTTGGCCGATCAGAAGGTCGTGAACTTCCTATTCTACAAGAACGGCGTGGACACGCAGCAGGGTCCTGGCCCGAGAGCGTCTGGCGCTGTGAATCTCGCATCGCAGAATGGCGGTCTGTTCGACATGAACGGGACGAGTGACTACCTGGAAGGGCACGTCATCCACGATCACGGCTCTAACCGCGACATCATTCCCGGCTCAGTCTACACGTTCTTCCAAGGCTTCAGGGTCGGTGCGTAATGGGCAACAGCGCAGTCAACGTTAACCCCTACATCGCGCCTTTTACCGGCGACTCCGGCTCTGGTGGTGCGGCTGGTCTTGTGCCCGCGCCTTCTGCTGGTGACGCAGCCGACAGCAAGGTGCTCGGCGCAGGTGGTGCTTGGAAAGTTGAGGTGCCCATCGGTTGCATAATGATGTGGGCGGCATCGACGGTGCCTACTGGATGGCTGGAACTGGACGGCTCAGCCATCAGCCGCGCCACGTATTCGAAGCTGTTCAATGTGCTGAGCACTACGTACGGGATCGGCAACGGATCAACGACTTTCAATCTTCCTGACTTCCGAGGCCGAGCACCAATCGGCGCTGGCACCGGACAGGCGAACTATCTTGGCGACACGAACAGCGCTTTGACCAATAGGACTCTCGGTTCGGCAGTTGGTCGGGAAACACACACCTTGTCCGTGCCAGAGATGCCATCACATGGTCACGTTGAAACACATTCTGGCGCAGATGCGGGTCAGAACCAGATCAGTAGAGGTGGTGGAGGTTCCGCTACGACGAATTCACAGTTAGCGACAGCTTCAACTGGTGGTGGTGGAGCACACAACAATATGCAGCCCTCCCTGCCAATGAAGTTCATCATCAAGGCGCAATAGTCCCAGCCAAACCTACGGTATGGGTCTATACGGTTTCCCCTACTCTGTCTCGTTTGGCGATCACGAGTCCATGCTCAAGACCATGGAAGTGATCAACGTCGGCGGTGGTTGCCAGGTCAACTGCGAAGCACAGTACGAACAATACTACATCCTGAACGTTGACGGCGTGAACCAGGGTCTGCCTCTCTACGGTTTTGCAGACACACCATTCCAGCTGCGCGGCGTCTACGGCATCCTGCCTGCCGGCAGCAAACACATCGTCTGCGTCTGCCCGCTGGGAGATTACACCGACCCGCTGATAGACGTCTCGCCCCAAGCCATCGATTGGCAGAGTGCCCGGGGTGACAGGATCACCGCGACGGTTCTCACCGCGCCTGCTTTCTACACCTACGGCGACTCTGGCCAGCTTTCCTCCTGGGCGCTCACCGGCGTTCTTCGATTTTCAAATTGCCGTCCTGTTCCACGCCGCAGCACCTATGGCGAAATCGACGTATCGCTCGCAGATACAGCGGGTGTCCGAACGGTAACGCTCTCGTTGGATGGAGTCACACTCGCGAGTGGGAGCAGAACGGGTGACGGCTCCGTAACGCTGACTGAGCAAAATAGCAGCGGCATCAATGGCACTGTCACGGTCACCTATACTGCGGATGCTGCAGACGCGACGCTCATCGCTGACTTCCCGGCTCAGCTTGCCATCCATCATCGAACATCAGCTTTCACGGCTCCCGATTTCCCCAGGACAGCAGAAGCGAAGCTCCTGGACGACGGCTACGGCGACAGGTTTGTCTACCACTCAGACCCGCTGGCGGCAGGCACCTACTACGTTGTCCCGCACCAGGTAGATGCGAACGCCAACGAGTCTGCGGGTCTGTTCGGTGGTGGAAGCATCGCCACAGTCTTCGTTCCCCCCGCGGCACCCGGCACTCCTGCGTACGTCAGCGGGGGAGCTGCGGCAACTGTCATCAGCTTCGCTGCATCGGCCACGGGCTCAGCCACGTACAACATTTACGACAGCGCAGAGACTGAAATTCTCGATGTGTTAACTGTCTCTGATACACACATCGCCGGGACCGGCACTATCCAACATACGCTGGCCGCAATCTCGGGATCATTCACCGGCACGCGCTATGTCCTGGTCCGCGCAGTATTCGGCGGAGTCGAAGAAGGCTCGCTCCAGGTTCTGACTCTGGATTATGTCGCCGGCGTCGTCACTCCGAAGCAACCACCGGCCCCGGCACTCTCACAGCCGATCATCACTTCCGGCCGGACGATCACTGTGCCGGTCACCATCGACACGACACGCCAGAAGACGGCAGCAACACACGTCAGGCTGTTTGTCTTTCTCGACGGAGCGAGCCCGACCTACGGCTCACCCCAGGCATCCGTCACGGTGGGAAGCTCTGACGAGAAGGTCATCGCGGTCTCTGTTCCATATACGGCCGGCGCTGATGGCATGTACCGCTTTGCAATCAGAACCTACTCGTCTGTCACGCTCCAAGAATCACCCAACACGGAAACCTATGGAGTGGTGCGGCTGGGAACGACTGCGCCTCCAGACCCAACCGTGACTGTCTACACCGGAGCCTAGTAATGCCAGCGAACGCAGCCGTTGCCGACGTCAACTGGACCGATTCTGTCGCGGCTCTGATGAAGCCATTCTTCCAGAATGAAAGCGGAGAACTATTCTCTGGTTATCGCTGGCAGGTCACGAATCTGAAGATGAAGACGGGAGCGGAAATGAGCACGGCCACGTGCCGTATCCCGCTGAAGGGTAACGCGCTGGATGAAGTCGCGCCGACCATCGCCTGCATGCCACTGTCGCTGGCATTCAAAATCGGTCAGAGGATGTGCGTCAAGGGTTACATCAATCCCAACGGCGACGAGTCTGAGACCATCCTTTTCGTAGGGAACATCACGAAGATCGTCCATGATGTCGCGCAGGACGAACTTGTCATCGAGTGCGTGTGCGACAAGTGGTTGCTGGAAGCGATTCAGATCATTGGCTCATGGTGGATTAACCCCACAGATGGAACCGGACGCTATCGTCAAGGCTGGGCAGCGCACTTCAACCCTAGGGGTTACCCGAACTGTACGTTCTGCAGCATCGAGATTCAGTCTCCCTCCGGAAACGGTACGACCAGCGTCTACCTCCCAGTGTTCTGCGCTCCAAATTGGGGGCTCGCTGAAGGCGAGACAGTTCCTGGCATTGATAGCACGGCGGTTCAATCAGGGCTGAAGGCAACGTATTGGACGCTCGACCTGATCTTAATCTATTTATTCGGTGTCATTTCTCAGGGTCTCATGAACAACGCGACGTATGGCTCAAGCTCTTTCAAATGGCTGCCGACATTCCCCGCCGACAAGATTCTGTGGACTGCCTCTTATGCCAGCGTGATTTCTTCGAGCGATCTCCAGGCAGGCAGCACTGCCAAGCAGGCCAACAGCGCACGCACGAACCAGCAGCGCAAAGGCCGTGAAATGGTGCTCGAAGGAATGACCGTTTTGGCTGCTCTTACCGAGGTATTGAAGTCCGCTGGTCCCTATGAACTGTTCATGGCTCCACTGGATCAGAAGAAATCCATGCTGTCCGTGGTCCGCACTCGCTACGGCGGGCAGGGAATAACGATTGAGCGGCCTGCGAGTGGTACTGCTGCGGATGCTTTCGGCAAGTCACCCACTGTCGTCACTGAAGGACAGTACAT
>Ga0196964_10001775_pt1 | contig 10636 bp, 6 predicted proteins | sample S1_10metaG_FD_148615 | JGI IMG/M metagenome (GOLD analysis project Ga0196964, IMG submission 148615) | Soil microbial communities from Anza Borrego desert, Southern California, United States - S1_10 | ecosystem: Environmental > Terrestrial > Soil > Desert | place: USA: California | collected... | reverse complement strand
CGCTGAGGACGACGAAGACGATCGCCGCGGCTACGGCGCTTATGGCGGCGCGTACGGCCAGGACATGAGCGGCAATTACGCCGGCGGCTACGACCGCTCGCGCGGCGGGCGCGATGAAGAGCGCGGGTACGGCCAGGGCGGCATGCGCGGCCAGAGCTACGGCGGCGGGTATCGCGATCGCGACGACTGGGACCGTTCGTACGGTCTGCAAGGCGCTGGTTACAGCCAACGTGGCCAGAGCCAGGGCTATGGCGGCTCAAGCACGCAGTATGGCCAAACCAGCACCGACGATTGGGGCCAGAGCTCGCAAGGCGGCTCGGGCAGCTGGGGCCAAGGCGGTCGGGACGGACGCTACGGTCGGGACTACAGTTCAACGCAGGACGTCGGCTACGGACGCGACCGAGGGTATCGCCAGCAGGGTGTCGCCGGTTTCGGCGCTTACGAAGAAGGTGGCAGTTTCGGCCAAGGACGCCCCGGCATGGGCGGGCAAGGCTACGACCGCTCGAACCGCGACTTTGGAGGCTACAGCCAAGGCTTCAGCCAAGACCAAGGCTACGGCTCCGAACAAAGCGGCAGCTACCTGACGCGCGGCGGCCGCTCGCAATGGGGCCGTCACAGCGGCCGCGGCCCGAAAAACTACACACGCTCTGACGACCGCATCCGCGAAGACGTCAATGACCGCCTCACCGATGACCCGCACATCGACGCCTCGGAAATCGATGTGAAGGTGTCGAGTTGCGAAGTCACCCTCACCGGCACGGTCGATAGCCGAGAGGCCAAGCGGCGCGCCGAGGACTGCGCAGAATCAGTCTCCGGGGTGAAGAACGTGCAGAACAATCTGCGCGTCCAGGCTGCCGGTGAGGATGAATCGACGCGCATGACGACCACAACGGGCCGGAAGAACAAGACCGGCGGCGGCGATTCCGATCAGAGCCAGAAGATGCAATAGCGGGCAATTTCAACAGGTTGGAAACAGAGTTGAAGATCGCTTAGGCAATTAACCTCCGGTTTACTTGTTAGTGCGATCTTCACCTTGTCTTCCCTTGGAGACACCCCACCATACCCAACGCCTTCGAGGGCCCCGAAAGGGGCCCTCGTTTTCCTTGTGGGGCATGCCGCGCGGGTCTTTCCCCCTGGCGCCGAACTTGATAGAGACCCCGCCTCACCGGCCCCCGCGGCCGCGAGATGTTCCTCGGTAGCTCAGTGGTAGAGCAACCGGCTGTTAACCGGTTGGTCGTAGGTTCGAATCCTACCCGAGGAGCCATTCTCCTTTCTCGTTTTCTGGTTGATTGGTTGTTTGACTCACCCCGCAGGCTTGCGCCCGCGGGGTTTCGTTTGTCCGCTCAGCCTTCGGTCGCGCGCCCGCGGGTGACAGCCATTAGATTGTCGTCCGAGTTGCGGTCGATGCGCTTGTTGTAGGGATCGATGCCGGCAAAGCGCGGCTCGCGGTCCACGGTCAGCGTCAAGGTCTGCCGCCCCGTCCGGATCGGCTGGCGCTCGAACAGCACGACGTCCTCGACCGAAAACGCGCCTTCGCCCGGCTCGGCGGTGAAGACGCCGATCTCAAACGCCTCGTCCAACGGCGCCTCAGTCTCCTGGCCCTCGCCATCCGCATAGAGCTTGCGCGCTTCCACGGTGAGCGTGACGTCCCAGCGGCCGTCAGCGCGTTCGGTCGTGGACGCGGAGACGACGCGCGCGTCGTAAAGCGTGATGCGCTCGAACAAGTCCGTGATCAGCGCTTGATGAGCGGGATTGGCGCCGACTTCCTCGCGCAGAATGCGCATGAAGTCGGTTGAACGTGGGTAAGGCGCGCCGCGGAAGCCGTACTCCTGCAACAGACGCTGCAGCGCCCGGTTCACCGGCGCCTCGCCGACTTCATTGCGCAGGAAGTACATGACGACGCCGCCTTTGCGATAGTGGATGTAGCCCTGGTTCTCCACGCGCATCAGCGGCAGTTCTTCAATCACCTCGCCGCCGCGCGAGCGCAGATAATTGTCGAGCTCATAGCGCAGGAAGCGGCGCACCTGGTCGGGCCCGTAAATCTCTTCCATGACCAGCAGCGCTGAGTAGGACGCGAAAGTCTCCGACAGCATGGTCGAGCCCTGCATGTCGGCGCCGATCAGCTGGTGCGCCCACCATTGGTGCGCGACTTCGTGCGCGGTGACGTAGGTGACGTAGTCGATCCTGTCGGTCTCGCGGGCGGCGCGCGCATCATCGAAGCGGGCGATGAAGCCGAGCCCCTCCGAGTACGGCACCGTGTTGGCGAAAGACTGCGCGAACGTCGCGTAGGCCGGAAACTCCAGGATGCGCATCTGCCGGAATTGGAACGGCGAGAACTCACGGGTGAAAACATCGAACGACACCTTCATCGCGCGGAACATGCGCTCGTTGTTATAGGCGTGGCGCGGGTCGTGATAGATCGCTAGATCGACGTTGTTCCAGCGGTCGCGTGCCACTGCGTAGGCGGCAGACTGGATCGAGAAGAAGTGCATGATCGGCGCATCGGTGCGGAAGCGCGTCGTGCGCCGCCCGTCCACTGTTTCATCGGAGACGACATAGCCCGGCGCGATCGGAATCTGATCTGCATCCGTCGATACGGTGATGTCGGCATTCACCCAATCGGAATCGTGACGCAGGTAGTGGTGCGCCCGTGCGCTATCGTCCTCCAGGCGCGCCATGCGCAGCTCGCGGGGCAGACCGTTGCGCGCGCGCACGTTGCGGTCCTGCAGAAAGTTGCTGCGGTCGACGCCGAACACAGGCGCCAGCGCGCGGTCGTTGACGAATGTGCCGTTGCGGTTGATCGGCGTCAGCACGTTGTTGACGCGGAAGCCGCGGCGTTCGTTGCGCGTGGTGAAGCGCAGTTCGCGGCGCTCGCCCGGCTGCATGGGCGTGTCGAAGCGCCAAATCTGGTACGGGAAGCCCGGCGTGTGGGTCGCGAAATCGTCGGCGAGGCGCGCGCCGTCGATCTCGACGCGTTCAAGCTCAAGGTCTTCCGGCCAGAACAAGTGCATTTCCCTGAGCGCCGCGCCGGTGCGGTTTTCGATCGCATATGTGCCCGTGGCGACGGCGAGCTGGCGCCGCGGATGAAGATCGACGCGCAGCGTAACGTCCGTGATCGTCGGCTGGGGCGTGTTCTCGTATTGCAGCAACGCGCGCTCCATGTCCGCGAGCCAGCGCTCCGTCGCTGTGTTGGAGCGATAGTCGTTGAGCACGTTGGTGTTGTAAAAGATCCAGCCGCCAAGGCCCGCGAACACCACAAGCAGAGTGCCCGCAAGCACGCCTGCCGTGCCGGAGAGCCGGCGCGGCAAAGCGCGCAGGCGCGGCAAGAGCCGAGTATCCGCACCGCGCCGCCAGAGCGAGTACGCAAGCACGACGAGGAAGAGCGCGAAGACGGTCCAATACGCCTGGAACCAGGCGACGCCGATCCAGTAGTGGCCATTGTCGTTCATTTCCGACAGCGGCATGTCGGGTGATGTCGCGTAGAGATAAAGGCTGTGATCGAAGCCCAGCTGGCCCAGCACCAGCGTGGCGATCAGGTAGAGCAGCATCAGACCCCAGCCGATGAACTTGTGGGCCGAGATGGCCTGGAAGAACACGGCGAGCGCGGCGATGCAGAAGCAGAAGATGAGCGACGGCAGCGCGTACCAGAAGACGTAGTCGCTGAGGTTGATCTGGGTATAACCCTTCGCGAGCTGAACGAGCACGCCGGCCAGCACGGAGATGGCGATGGTTGCGGCGAGCACCATGGTGATCGCGAGCACTTTTGGCGCAACGAACGTCCAGTCCGGCGCCGGCGTCGAATCCACGATTTCGTGCAGGCGCTTCTCGCGGTCGCGCCAGACGAGTTCGCCGGCGTAGTAGGTAGCGATGATCAGCGGAAAGAGCGTGAAGGCGCCCGCCAGCACCTGCGCCATCACCATGGTGACCGGATAGATGGTAAGATTGCCGGTCACTTCGTCGGCAAACCAGAGGCCGCCGCCAGCATTGAAGAGGCCGATGGCGAGAAGCACGAAGAAAGCGGGACTCGTCAGCACATAGCCGGCCTCAAACCGCGCGCGCGCCCAGACCTGGGTCCAGCTCGCGGCGCCGCCGAAGCGCTGGCGCGCGCTCGCCTGCACATGCAGCGGCGCTTCACCCGGCTCTTCTTCCTTGGCGGCCTTCTTTTTCTTCGAGCCGCGCGTCGCGAAGCTGAACATGAAGTAGGCGCTCGCCAGCGAGAGCAGCGAAATGCCGAGCCAAATGGCGCGGTTGGCGAGATACGTCTGGCTCAGCGGAATGACGAGCGTATTGCGGTCGGCGGCCGTCCAGTAGCGCGTTTCCTGGAAAAGCGCGCCGAGCCCGTACGGCTCAAGCAGCGCCGTGATGTCCTCGTACTGCGGCCGGTTGAAGATCGCGCTCAGCACGACATAGAGCACGAGAAACGCGACCAGACCGATATAGCTGCCCATCATGGAGCGCGTCGCGGTGGCGAGCGCGAAGAAGAGCGAGGCGCACAGAAAGAGCGTCGGCACGCCGGCGACGAAGTAGGCGTACGCGTAGTGCCATGGCACGAACGGCCCAAGCCGCTCGGCGTCGAGCCACGGCATCATCGAGCCGATCATCATCGCCAGCGGCACTGATGTGAGCACGATCATGCAAGCCAAGAAGGCGCCGGTGAAGCGGCCGAACAGGTAGGCGAATTTCTTCACCCGCGTGGCGTGGATGATCGGGCCGAAACCGGTCTCCGCATCGCGGATAACAACGCCGGCGACGAATGCCACAACGGCAAACTGCGCAAATACCGCCATGATGCCGGTGGTCTGCATGATCGCGAATGGGCCGTTGATGTGCGCGTTGCCGACCGAACCGATCTGCACTTGCGGCACGGTGACCGCGAGAAACGTCAGCAGGAAAAAGAGGAGAAACGTGATCCAGAGAACCGGGCTCTTCAGCTGATAGCGCAGCTCAAACGAAGCGACGTTGAAGAACATTTGCCCAGCTCCCGCGATCAGGCTGCGCGCGCGGCGGCGAGCGTGGAGAAATAGACGTCCTCAAGACCGCCCTCGACCGGTGCGAAATCGGGCCCCGGCTGTGCATCGGAGAACACATGGATGACGGTGCGCCCGCCGACGAGGCGCTCGGAGATGACGCTGTGCTGCTGGCGCGCAGCTTCCAGCGCGTCGCGCGATATGAGGGCCCGCCAGACTTTGCCTTGCATTTCGCGCCGCAGTTCTTCGGGCGCGCCTTGGCGCACCAGCTTGCCGCCGGCAAGGATCGCCATGTGACGGCAGAGCTGAGCCACGTCTTCCACGATGTGCGTGGAAAGGATGACGACAACCTCGTCGCCAATCGCCGCGAGCAGATTCAGGAAACGGTTGCGTTCTTCAGGATCGAGGCCCGCGGTGGGCTCGTCGACGATGACGAGCTTGGGCTGGCCCAGCAGCGCCTGCGCGATGCCGAAGCGCTGGCGCATGCCGCCGGAATATCCCGCGATCGCCTTCTTGCGCACAGGCCAGAGGTTCACCTGGTTCAAGAGCGCGTTGACCGTATCGCGCCGCTCCCGGCCATTGGTGATTCCCTTCAGCACTGCGAGGTGATCCAGCATCGCTTCGGCGCTGACGCGCGGATAGACGCCGAAATCCTGCGGCAGATAGCCGAGCGTTTGGCGCAGAAGATCAGGCTGGCGGATGACGTCGATGTCGCCGAACCGCACGCTGCCGGAGGTCGGCGACTGAAGCGTGGCCACGACGCGCATGAGCGTCGATTTGCCGGCGCCGTTCGGACCCAAAAGGCCGAACATGCCTGGCCCAATGGAGAGGCTCACATTGTCGAGCGCGACGACCCCGTTCGCGTATTTGTGGGTGAGGTTCTCGATCTGCAGCATGAGCCCGTCCCTGTTCTGGCGGCGCACGCTGGTGCGCCCCATGGCTGACCTATTCTTATCGATACTCAATAAGGCAGGGCGCTGGGTCAAGCTTTTTTATCGAAAAGCGATATACCGAACCGTGGGAGCGATGAACGACCCGAAGGGTCAGACCAAAATCTCGCCAGGCCGGGGATGGCTGAGAAAGGCGGTTGGGCTCGCGGTCAGCCCATACGCGCCGGACTGCAACACGGCGACGAGGTCCCCGACTTCCAGTTGCGGCAGGTCAACGCCGCTGCCGAGCAGATCGAGCGGCGTGCAGAGCGGGCCGACGACGTGCGCGGTTTCACGTTCGCTTGCGGCCATATGCGCAGGGGCCACAACCGGATAGTTGCGGCGGATCACCTGGCCGAAATTGCCGCTGGCGGCGAGGTGATGGTGGAGGCCGCCGTCCGTGATCAAAAACACCTGGCCGCGCGAGACCTTCTTATCGATCACGCGGCAAACATAGACGCCCGCTTCGCCCGCGAGGTAGCGCCCGAGCTCGATAGCGACTTCCGTCTCCGGCATGCGCGCGCGGAAATCTGCCATCGCGCGGTCGAGCGCTTCGCCGATCGGCGCGATGTCGAGCCGCTTGTCGCCCGGCGCGTACGGAATGCCGAAGCCGCCGCCGATATTGGCGAGCTTCACTTTCATCGGCGTTGAGGCGGCCAGCTGAATCGTGAGCGCCAACGTCTTGGCTTGCGTCTCGATCAGCGAGTCGGCGCGCAGGTTCTGCGAGCCTGCGAAGATGTGGAAACCTTCGAACGAAACGCCGCTCGCGTCGATCTCTTTCAGCACGTCCGGCGCGCGTTCGGCGTCGATGCCGAACTGCGAGGGCACGCCGCCCATCTTCATCCCGGAGGCTTTTAGCTCGAACGATGGATTCACCCGCAGCGCAATGCGCGGCGTCTTGCCGAGCGCTTCGCCCGCTTTCACCGCCGCGCGCAATTCCCGCTCGCTTTCAATGTTGAGCACGATGCCGGCGGCGACGGCGCGCTCGATGTCCTCGGCGCTCTTGCCTGGTCCGGCGAAGCTCACGTGCTTCGCGCCCGCCGCCAGCGCCACGTCCATCTCGTTGGCGGACGCGACATCGACCCCATCCAACAGCGGCACAAAATGCGCGACGACATCCGGCATCGGATTGCATTTCATCGCGTAGTGGAGCCGCACATCCTGCGGCAGCGTCGCGCGCAACTCCGCCACGCGTGCACTCATGAGTGCGCGGTCGTAGGCATAGAACGGCGTTTGCCCCATCTTCTCCGCGAGCAGCCGCACGGGCATGCCGCCGACGAGCATGTCATCGCCCTCGACGGGGAATAAAGGCGGCGCATGGGTCATGCGCCGAACAGCCTAGCGCGCGCCGTCGCGAGCGCCTTGCGATCGATCTTGCCGTTCGGATTGCGCGGCAGCGCGTCGGTGACAACCTCGATGTGCGCCGGAACCATGTAGACCGGCAGACGCTTCTGGCACTCGGCGCGCAGCGCCTTCTCTACGTCGGAAACACCCTCAGCCGCCGTCGCCACGACAACGATCGCGTCGCCAAGCTTGGGGTGCTTCACCCCAAACGCCGCCGCTTCGCCAATCAAACCTGTGGCGTACAACACCTCTTCGATCTCCGTCGGGCTCACGCGATAGCCGGACGTTTTGATCATCTCGTCTTTGCGGCCGATAAAGTAGATGAAACCCTCCTCGTCGGTGCGCACCGTGTCGCCCGACCAGACGGCGAGTTCGGGGTTCACCAGGCCCGAGGGCTGACCTGGCGCGGGCTTGAAGCGCTCGGCGGTCTTCTCTGCATCGTTCCAATAGCCCAGCGCGACGTGCACGCCGCGATGCACCAACTCGCCGGGCTCGTTCGGATCGCACGTCGTCCCGTCAGGGCGCACGACCAGAATCTCCGCGTTGGGAATGGCCTTGCCAATGGAGTCCGGCCGGCGATCCGCTTCCGCCGGAGGCAAGTATGTCGAGCGAAACGCCTCCGTCAGGCCATACATCAGATACGGCGCCGTCGTCGGCAGCGCCTTGCGCAGCCGCGCCAACGTTTCGCGCGGCATCGCGCCGCCCGTATTGGTGAAATAGCGCAGGTGCTCCCTCACACTTTCCGGCCACTCCAGCTCCGCGACTTGGATCCAAAGCGGCGCAACGCACGGCAGACCGGTGATGCGGTGCTTCACCACCGCGCTGACCACGTCCTTGGCGAACAGCAGGTTGAACATCACCGCAGTTGCGCCAGTCAGGAATGCGGTCATCACCTGGTTCATGCCGTAGTCGAACGAGAGCGGCGGCACGCAGAGCGTACGGTCGTCCGGCGTCAGCTCCAGATATTCCGCCACGCTTTCGGCGCCGGCGACGATGTTGCGGTGGGTGAGCACGACCCCCTTGGGCTTTCCCGTGCTGCCCGAGGTGTAAAGGATCGCCGCCATGTCGCCGTCGATCACGCGGTGCGGCGCGGGCGCGTCTGGCGCCACGTCTTCGGTCCACGCAAGAAGCGGCAGCTTGCCCTCTTCGCCGCGCTCGCCGCCAATGGCGAACACCAGGCGCAGGTCGGGGCAGGTCGGCAGCACTTCGCGCATCGCAGCCAGACGGTCCGGCGTCGTCACCAGGATGCGGACGTTGCAATCGTTCAGGATGTGACCGACCTGCTCGGCCTTCAGCGCCGGGTTCACCGGTACATAAACGGCGCCCGCCTGCGAAGCAGCGAACATAGAGGCCACTACCTCGAAACGCTTCTCCGCATAGATTGCAACACGCTCGCCTCGGCCGATACCCGCCGCCAGCAACTGGGTCGCGAAACCATCGACGCACGCGCCCATCTCGCGGTAGTTAAGCGCGCGCTTGGCGCACACGATCGAAGTGCGCGCTCCATGCGCGCGCACGCTGTTCGACAGAAGATGGTGAACGAGGCCGCCCATGTTTACCCACAAGCGCGTTGCACGGCGCGCGCGAAGGGCTTACGTCCTATTGCGTGGCGCGCCGGCGTTCAATCGGGCGCACTGACGAGGTGTTCCCCTCGGTGACTATTTGCGTTTACAGCGCAGCGCCGGTTCTTGCATAGGACTGGTATTCGAGAACGAGCGGGACCCTCGATGAGCATCGGCGACAAGGTTAAGACCATTCTGGACGAAGCGCTGGCCCTCGGGGGGCGCAGCGCGGAGTGGACCGATGACACCGCCCTGCTCGGCAGCCTGCCGGAACTGACCTCGATCGCCGTGGTCACGGTGCTCCTCTCGCTGGAAGAAGAGTTCAACATCGTTTTCGCCGACGATGAACTCGACGCCGACACCTTCGCCACGCTCGGCAGCCTGACGCGCTTCATCGAAGGCAAGCTCTCGGTCGGGGCGGCCTAAGCCCCATGAACGCGTTCCGCCTGGGCGAGGAGCGCCTAGCGCGGGCGCAGAAGCTGCGTGATGCGGCCGAGGCTGAGCTAAAAGCCGCTGCGCCGGACTATCTCCGGCGCTTTCCGCTTGAGCCCTATATTGAAGAACTCGAGCACCACGGCCGCCCGCACCGGTTCTACGAATTCACGCCGCTCGCGCTTGATCTGAACCGGCAGATGCACGAGGCGTACGCGGCGGCCCTCGTCGAGACCTACAACCGTCTGCTGCTCGCACATCTCATCGCCCGCTCCGAGCAGATCCGGCGCGGCGTGATCATCTCGGCGATCCATTGCTATATCCGCGAAGACTTCGACCGCATCCTGAAGGCGCTCGAAAAGGCTCGCGCCGGCTATTACGTGCGCGACAACCACCTCTTCCGGCGCGACCTCGCCATCGCGCGGCTCAAAGTGATCCCCAACGGCTTCGAATTCTACGATCTCAACGCCTGCATAGCGCGCAAGGAGGTGTTGAAGGGCGGCGCTGAGAGCCTCATCCGCTTCGCCGCGACGTTCCGAGCCGACCTCGCCAAGCCGCTCTACCCGCTCTACGAGCCGCATTGGGACAGGCGCTACGTGAAGTACTTCTCGCCGGAGGAGTACGAACGCTGCTGCCTGCGCATTGCCGATATGATCGAAGCGAACCCGGCGGTGCGCGGCGTCGCCACGCCGAGCTGGTGGTACGACCCGCAACTCAAGGAAGTTTCGCCAGAACTCTGGTTCGTGCGCGACATCGCCGAAAAAGGCGGCGCGCGCTTCATGCTGCTCGCCGGATACAACCCATACTTGCTGACGGATTCGCTGGCTCACTCACCGCACCGCAAAGCCGCGTACGAAGCGGGCCGCTACAATCCGAAGTCCTACATGATCTTCTGGCCTCGCCGTGAAATGCTGGCGTGGGCGAAGCACACGCGGGAGACAAAGCCGGAATTGGAGTCGCGCGGCGTACCCTGTAGCGTGACATAGTCAGCCAGTCGTGGCCCGCGCCTCCTTCGACAAGCGCGGGACGCGCCGCCGTTAGAAAAGCGTCACCCTGAGCTTGTCCAAGGGCGACGTCACCAGCCTCAGAAGTAGCTTTGCAGCCCGCCGCGGCGGCGGATGTCCACCGTCGCGCAATGGAAGCTGCCGCCGAAGCGGTAGTTTTCACGGAAGGGCAGCGGCATGGGCTCGAGGCCCCAGCTCTTCATCGCGTCGATCAGCGGCTTTTCATCCGCTTCGACGACAACGCGCTTTTCGTCGAGAGAAAGCACGTTCATCGAAAGCCAGAGGAACGACTGGTAGCCCGGATCGTCCTTCGGGAAGGTCGAGCGCGGCGCATCGATCAGATCCCAGCCGCCCTTCTTGAGCACGTCCGGCACATATTTCAGCGGACGGTCCGGGTT
>Ga0196964_10001774_pt1 | contig 10643 bp, 3 predicted proteins | sample S1_10metaG_FD_148615 | JGI IMG/M metagenome (GOLD analysis project Ga0196964, IMG submission 148615) | Soil microbial communities from Anza Borrego desert, Southern California, United States - S1_10 | ecosystem: Environmental > Terrestrial > Soil > Desert | place: USA: California | collected... | reverse complement strand
AGAATCAGCAGGCCCAGCATGTGACGTTCGATCCACTCGCGCTCGACAATCTGCCTTGCGGAATCCTGCAGATCATGGAACACCGAGTAAATCGTGGCGCAAAGAAGAGCGACGAAAATAAATGTCAAAAAAGGGCGCGTTCTTGCGCGTTCTCCAGGCCGGTTTTTGTAGCGCCCCAATGACGCAAATACTGCCGTGAGCGGGAAAATTGCAAACAGGTGGAAAGCGTATCGGATCTCGGGCGGGAGCTTCTCCATTCGTGACAGAAAAAACGGTCCAATGGCGCCGGCGGCAAGGCACACGAACAGCAACTCCCAGCGGACAGGAGTTCTTGCGCTGGCGTACTCATTCTTTCCCGGATTGCGGCTGTAATACTCGGCCATAAGCCGGCAGACCGCTACCGTTGTAATGCAGCACAGCGCGCAATTGGCAGCAATTCCAAGAACGAAGACACACGACCACGCGGCGCGAAGCGAGGCCATCCACGAAAAGTTCTTGAAGAGCACAACTCCGAAAAGCAGCAGTGCAACAATGAGAGCGAATCCCCAGGCACGGAAACGCTCTTCCTTCTGGCGCAGCCAATCCGGGTGCGAGGACCAGGGACCCAGAAAGTTCTTGAATTCACCCGGTGTCATTGCGCCACCGCCTTGATTGCGCCGTCTTGTCCTTTGCTGAGCGATATGGTCATTTCCTCAGTGACTAACGCCACGAAGGGGCAAGCATCCAGCAGATCACTGACGATGCGATTGGGCGTGTTGGCTTGCTTGATCTCGTCCGGAGCGCTGGCTGAAACAATGACCGTCTGCCTGAGATGGTTCCCAAGTTCCGGCTTGCAGCTTAGATAGTGACGGCCGCGCGACTGGGTGTCGAATAGCTGCTTTGTTTCGCTTCCTGTACTTTGCGCTGGTGTTGCAGCTTCAACGAAGATCCGCTTCTGCAACTCGGCACGCAAGTTCGTGCGGAAACGCCGCAACATTGCAACGAGGTCGGAGGCTGGCAGTAATCCCGTCGAATGACTGTCCTTTGAGCAGAAGTCGGTCCAAAGCTGCTCGCGCAATGCGCGAGTTTCCTGCTCGATTAGATCTGTGTAGCTCTGATCCTGGTACCTTGAGTCATATGTTTTCAGTTGCAGCAGGGTCGCTTTCAGAAACGCGGCGCGCTGCATCCGGCTCAGCTCGGCATCGCCCGCAGCTTCTGTTGTCTCGACGCGCCCAGCGCATCTGGCTAGAGCCGTTGGGGCATCAAGCTCTGTTTGAAGGATCAACTGCACCCGCTGGAGAAGCAGCTTCAGCTTCTGCGCGGCGGCTGCTGCGCGGGCTTCTTCGAGAAATGCATGGGCTTCGCGAACCGCGCTCTGGCAACTGAGATTGAGCGCGTCGGTCTGATCGTGGATGCGCTGAAGCTGCTTCTGAAATTCACGCGTGCCGGCCTGGCCGCGCTTGTACTCCGTGTGCCACAGAACCAGTGCCGTGATTCCCGCCGTCAGCGCACCGGCAACGCTGATAAGGATCGACCAGAGCCACATGCCGAGGATCTGGTGAAAGAGGATCATCGAATAGTAACCCGCAAAAAGCGAGATGGCGACAGCGAACAGAATGCGGTTATCCAATGAGACGAAGCTGTTTCGCGTCTCCTCCAGAATCTCGGCGCACGCGCCTGTCTCGTCAATGACCCGCTTGCGTTCGTGATCCTGCGCCTCGATGTTGCGGAACTTTTCGTCGGCGGCACGAAGATGCCGGGCTAGTTCAGGGCGGCTGATCAGACTCTTGTCTTTGAGAAGAACGTAAATATTCTCCGGATCACGATGTACGTCGTCCCACGCTTTCTGGACGCTGCTCAACGCGTCGGGCTCGTGCTTCAACCGCTCATTGTTCGCGTAGCCTGAGAATGCAGCGCCGGCTTTTACGAATTTCGGCTCCCATACGCTCCATTGCTTCAGCCGCTCGACGCTGCTCCTTGCTGAGTAATGCAGCCAATCGCCCTCTGCCTGAGGCGGGTCAGCGTCGAGATTGAATTTCTGAGTGAGAGCCGGGACTTGCGGGAAGATCTCTGCTTTGCCATCGCTTTTCGTGGAGGCTTCTTTCGGAGTGAGCGCGGCACGGACCTGGTTCATCGCACTTTCAAAACGTTCGTCCACGAACCCGTCCGGAAGTTCAGGCGCCGCTTCAAAGCAGCGCCAGGCAATCGCCGTGGCGCGGGCATCTGCCTGGCGCGCGGGAGTCGCCATCAGCGTCAGAAGAAGGCGGCTGACACTGATGGGCCAGACATACCGCGAATGATACGCCTCCGCCGGGCCGCACTCGAGCTGCCGCAGCATGACGTAGCAGCGGTCGAACAGATTTGAACCTTTGAATGGCGAATTGAGCAGATTCTCGAGAGGAGTAAGCTGCTCATTGGGGATTTCCTCAGCGCAGATGAGAATAAGGATGTGCCTGTGCTGAGCGCTGCGGCCGCCAAGGTGCCGCTCGGCGAGCTCTTTAAACGACTCGTACCAGCTCACGAGATCGGGAATTTTTGAAGTGCCCTTGTAGGAAAACTCGTTCCAATCCGTGCCCGTTTTGCGGACTTCCTTTGGATTTTCAAGAACGACCAGATGGCAGCAGACACATTCCAGCATCTCGGCGAAATACGCATCGCGCCGTTCGATGCCCAGCGCGGGATCGTGCAGGAACGAGGGGTCGCAATAACGCAGGCAGCCGTCGCGCTTCTGAGGGCTATAGCTGTTCTTCCCAGGCTCGAACGCTGCCCAAAAGGAATCCGGCAGCGTTCCAGTGTCGCGAAGCTGCGCCACGCATCGGTTGTCAGCCAGCAACAGCAATCGCGACATTGCAGCTCCGCCAGGTCAATCGGCATCTGGACCGGCGCATATCGCCAGTCCGTTTGCCGAATGCTACTCGCCTCTCTGATCAGCGCCGGATCAGTTGATCGACGTAGTCAATCAGCTTCTCGTATACAGCTTTGTCTGCCTCTTCTGCGTTATCGCGCAGTTGTCCAAGCGAATCCTGGAACTGGCTCATCAGTTGCCGGTATGCGCCCGAACCCGGAGCGCAATCGGCTTCCATCGCGACTTCCTCCCAGAAGACCTGTGATTCCTGAAGTATTCTCTCGCGCCACTCGACGCCCGCGCCGGTCTTTGGCTTGCCGCTGAGCACATCATGGACGCGGAAGATGGCTTGCGCGACTGCCTGACCTTCTTTCCACGGGCTTTTGGGTTCCGGCCTGCCCGCACCATTCTCCCAGCGCAGGGCTTTGCGTGTGAAGATGAAGCGCTTCAAATCTTCCTGTGCCAGCAGCGGCAGTTTCCATCCGCGGCGATCAAGTTCTTCTTTGATGCGGCCAGTCGGTGCGAGCAGTGCGTACGACAGGGCCATCTCTGTCTTGCGCTCCTGTTCCTGTTGTGCGCTGACGATGTTCTTTGCCCAGGGTTTCCAGCGTAGCGAAGAGAAATTCGGGTCGCGAACGAACGTCGGATCGATGTACCCCTTGCCGCGGTTTCTCTGCTTCGTGATGAACATCGACTTACCATTCTCGTCTTCGCAGTACTCAAGCCACTCATTGACATCTGCGTTTGCCCAGTAACGCAGCGAAGTAATGTCTTCAATATTCTCAACGTCTTCAGTCGAGTACGCCAGAATGACGAAAGGATTGCCAACTCTGCCGTTCTCGTTGCCGGGCAGGTTGATTTTCACTTCTTTCAGGCGCCGCATAATGGCTGTCTGCCCGGAGGCCTTTTCAATTTTTATCGGCGGGAAAACAGTCACTTCATGGCGTGCGTCAACGCCCTGCTTGATTGTCCAGTATGGGCTGCATGTGGCCGCAAGCGTGGCGCACATGTCAAAGATGAACTCTTCGGCTGAAGGCAGCACCAGCCGGCCATTCTCGTCTTCCTTCGGTTTGCAGCCGAAGAAATTATAGAACTGCTCTTCGACCTCGTGCAGTCGGGAGCTGTTGGTGCGAATCCGTGCGAAACGGTCTTCCCAGACTCTTTTCAGTTCCTGCACGCAGGCGAAGATCGAAAAGTTGTTCTTTATGAAGTCGTTTTCAAGATGAATGTTCTCTTCAAACTCCCGGCGCAGCCCGTCGCGCAGAGTTTCTATCGCCCGGGTTTCGGACGACTCCTTCTTTCCTTCGCCGAGCACCGCCGAGCGAAGTTTCTTCAGTGCCCCTTCCGGAATCTGCGGCGCGGGCAGCATCTGGTTGACCTTGTCCTGCGAAAGCACTGGCTTGATCTGGCGGCGGTAAAAGCGCTTGGCGTCAAACTTGTGCGGAATCCCATCTTCGGGCCGGTCGGGATCGGTGAAGAGCGCCGAAAACAGCTCCGAGTAGATGTTCTGTGTATCGGACTTCTTGCTTGCGCGCAGCTCCACCTGCGCGGTCTTCATGGCGGTGGTCAACTGCCGCTCGTACTGCATCTGCAGCTGTTTGCAGGAGGGGACGACAATTGCGTTCAGACGCTGTGCGATTTTCTTCAACTCGTCCCGCCAACCATCGTAGAATCCTTTCGTCTCTTCACGCAGCACCTGATAGCACCAGTACAGGCTGGCGTTGCGTGTCTTTGACACGAGCTCGGCAGCCTCATCCTTATTGAAGCGCGTGCCGAGAACACCAAAATACTGGCGCCGCGCAAACGCCTTAACCAGCTGCTGCGGATCGCGTTCCTGCGGGAGGGGCATGTCTGTCGGCAAACGGTCGACGTCATCGGCAAGCTGTGCATCGAGCGCCTCGAGGAACTTGCAGGCGTTCTCAACCGAGCCTGTTTCCTTTACCAGTTCGTCTATTTTGTCGTACGCGAGATTGATCGGGTCTTTCTTCATTGATTTTACAGTTTGTGCCACAGCTTCGCGCGCCTGTGATGCCAAACCGCCGCCGGCCCACTTCTTCAGGACTTCCAGGATTTTTTCAGGCTTGTCGCTTGCAATTGCCTTTTCGAGGTGATCGATGGCGCGGCTGTCCTGGATGCGTTTCAGCAGATTGCTGCAGGCCTTGGCGAAGAAATCGCCCCGTTCGTCGGGAACAAGTCCCTGCGCCCGATCAGTCAGCTGGATGTCGAGTGATGTTTCATCGTTGTACTTGCGGTAAGCCGCATTGACTTTCTCGACATCGTGATGCAGGAGCCGCTCGGCCACGATCTGGTGGTAGCGTTCTTCGAAGAACAGACGCAAGGTATTCGCCGGCACCTCGTACGCCGCGGCCGCCAAGGAGGCATAGGGCTGGTTCGTGTTTGTTTCAGTGCCTTTGATACCGCTGTTGCTCAAGCGCGCATAAAGCGCCGTTCCGACCATTTCGTGGTACTGGTCGTTGGTGTCCAGAATCGACTTTGTACCCTGGCCGAAAATGAGGAAGGCGTTGTGCGCGGGCGAAGGCGATTTCTCGTCTCCCGAAAGTACAGCGTCGGCTTCGAGCACATTCAGTTCGGGGTTGGTCATATTTGGAAGCGAATAGCTCAGCCGCTTCGCGCCGCCCTGGCGATTGCCGTGGATATTCCCAATCCAGGCGCTCAGTTCGGAAATTCCGGTAAGCGCATTCACCTGCATCTGCAGCCATTCATTGTCGCGCGGCTCCACACGATTCTTGTAGACCGTTGCATCGTAAAGGAAGCCAATGGGGCACGACTGTTTGCCGCGATCGCGAAGCATCTGGCGTATTTTCAGGGCGATCAGTTCCCAGCAGCCGCGGCCTGTGCCGCCGGCCAGGCCGGCAATGACGAAAACGTTCAGCTGCGAGAGCGGATCGGCGCCAGTTCCCGGGTGGCTCTTGATAATCTGCGCCAGCAGATCCTCGAAAATGCGTTCCATGCGCTCGAGATTATGCCAGGTCAGGAAGTAAGAGACGGCGGGGCACTGACCGGCGCCGGCTGCCAGGTCGCGCACATCAGACGCGCGGAAGGGGATGAGGTTGCCTTCACCATCCGGCTGGTGCCACCAGTGTTTAACCAGACGTTCATGCGCCGGTTTCTTGCCTTTAGCGAGTGGTTTGACGAAGTACTCGTCGACCAGCGGCTGCAGAATGACTTCGTTCATGGAAAGGAACACGCGTGACAGATGCGGCACGCCGTATCCATGCATCTGCTGGTGAATGGTGCGCTCGAACGTTTCGAGCATCGCCACCTCCGTATCGACGGCGATATAGAAGAGTTCATTGTCCATGCGCGGACGCAGATCGGCGTCCTCAGCCATCAGCTCGTTGAGCCGCAGGAGTGTCTTGATTCCAGAGCCGCCACAGCCCACCAGGATAGTCGCCGGCATGCATGCCTCCTTAATGACGCAGGGTTTTTCCCCGCTCAATAATTTTTAAAGCGTTCTTTCCGCCCACCACCAAATTGCAGCACCTAACGCGATCAACGCGACGAACAGAACGATCAAGTGCGTGTGAGAATCAGACGCCGCGCGGGTCAGGCGCAGCCGTATGTTTCGCGTCTCGTCCTTTTCGCCGCGCGTGTCCATCAGCACATAAACTTTCTGTTTGTCGTTGAGCGAGTTCGGCATTTCGACCAGTGGAAAGTCGCTGTTCGTGAAGCGCACCGTTCCAAGTTCGGTGTTGATTATGAGATCGTCGTTCTTTCCCGCGCCGCTGGTCCAGTGCGGGCTGTCGAATAATTTTTTCAGTGGAATGACCGACTTTTTCGTCCAGGCGCTGTAATGCAGCTCGCCTAATGTCTGCGCCGGCGGCCACTCTTCTTCACGAACAGGCAGCCGGGCGTAGTGCGCCGCGCCCTGCTTACCGTCGCCTGCATCAAACGTCATGTACTCCAATGTCCAGTCACGTGCGCCGTTGCCCGTCATGTAATAGGCCAGCACGGCAAAAATAATCAGTCCCAGCGCTGCTCCAAGCCAGAACAGCACTGTTTCGGGCTTTTTCAGAACAACCAGAGAAAACACCACTTCGTCGGACACCGGCTGTCCTGCGGCGTCGGGAGGGCCTGAGACTCGAAGTTTGAGTTCATGCGTGCCAATCGTTTTGAGCGGCAGCGAAGCCGCGCCTTTTTCCAGCGGCTTTCCGTTCAGCAGCCACTCACGCGTGATAATGTCGCCTGTGGATTCGTCTTTTAATTCGATGAGCGTGTCTGGATAAAGTTTTGCAATGGGGGTTCCATTGGACAGCAGCTTTGCCGCGGCCTTTGGCGGATTGGTAACAATGGATATGGTCGCGGTCGCTTCAGTGCTTTTTCCTCCTTTACCCGAGACTTTCGCCGTAACGGTCTGCGCGCCGGGCCGGGAGTACGCGTGATGAACGGGATTCAGGTTGGTTACGGTTAAGGGCGCTGAACCGTCGCCGAAATCCCAGTGGATGCTCTGGACCGGCTGCGCGCACTGCACCTGGAAGCTGACGGGCTCGTTCAATCCAAAAGTCTTGTTCTGCACGGCGATCGCGGCCTGAATGTCAGGCCAGTACACCGCAAGCCTGGCGACGTCTCTTGGCGTCTTCTCTTTCAGCTGCTCCGGCAGCACGCCCGACGCCTCAATCGAGACTTCCATTTCGGCGGGGCCGTCCTCAAATGTATGTTCCAGTCGCGCGATTCTGCGTCCGGCCTCGTCCACAGCATTAGCCAGTTTAGGCTGGAACAGTTGCTTGCCGTTTGCTTGGAGCGCCCATTGCACCTGGCTCATGTTCGGGCCGTCAAGCTCGGCTTCAAAGACAACACGCTTTCCGAATTCCACGCGGCTTCCCGCGGCCGGCTTGATGATGCGCACCACCCGTCCGCTGGCATCAATGACAAGAGGAATGGTAGCGCTCGGTGGCGTAAGCGAGATTCCGTCTTCCAGTTTCGCTTTGGCCGTGATGAGCACATCCGAGAGCTTCGAGGCTTCCTCGAAGGTGTACTCCATGATGACGTTTTTTTTACCGGCCTCGTCGGCAACGGGGCGGTCGACCTGAAAAACAGATTTGCCATCCTTCGACGTAATCTCCCAATGCACGGCCTTGACAGGTCCATCTACAGTGGCTCTGAACTGAACCTTCTGACCGTAAATGAAATGCTTGCTGGCCTGCGGTTCAATAATGGCGATCGCCGGCCGGGGGAGTGCGTCGATCGTGAGTTCCCTGGAGTAAACAGTGCACTTGTCTGCGATCGCCGCCACCTTGATTGTGTGCCGGCCGGGGTTTGTGAACACGTGGGCGAGTTGATCTCCTTTGCCGCGCGGGTCGATGAACTCATCGCCATCAATCAGCCAGCGGCAGCGGTCCACTTCACCGCGTATGGCACAGGATAGTGCGACAGTCTCGCCGACGAACACGGGGCCTTTCACGGGATTAACTGCAGCTTCAACGAGTATGATCTTCAGGTTGATTTTTTTCGCGGCCACGCGTCCAGGACCGGCATCAACTTTCAGCGTAACGGGGTAAACTCCAGGTTTGTTGTAGGCGTAGCGCACTTCCGCGCCCTGCTCGCGGCTGCCATCGCCGAAGTCCCAGAGCACCTTGCCGTTCTGCACGCTATTAACGTAAAAGAGAATCGATTGACCAACGGGGAAGGATTCGCCGTCGCGTGGGCGGAAATCGGAGTCGCCGATCTCGAGTCCTTCTCCTTTGTTGAAAACGACATTCACGCGCTCAGCTCCGAGAAACTCAAAGCGCTTGATCTTTGGATACGTTATCGAAAGCGCCGCTCGATATTTCTGATCGATCTTGAGCTGCTCGGCATTGATCACATCGACTGGAATCTGGAATTCGCGGTTATCAAAGGGAATCTTAAACTGCGTCGTTTTGATGGATACAGGCGTGGCGGGGTCAGGAATATAAGTAACGGTGCTTTCAAGAGCAGCACCGGCTGAGGCCGCCTTAAGTCTTTCAAGGCGTTCATCGGAAACGATGAGGCGCATGCGAATTGACTGGTTTTTGTGGAGATTAGGATTTTCGAGCTGCACATCGCCGGGAGGATAGACGTCCACCGCGACGAGCAAGGGAATGTCCTTTGGATTGTTAGTGCAGAGCTCCCTGGCAAGCGGCGGTTTCACATTGCCGATCAGATTCACCCTGAAGATGACACGATTGTTTTCAGCCGTCAGCTCCGCCATTCTCTTTTCGCAATCAGCGCGGGTGAGCTTCGAACTGGTGTCCTCGCCATCAGTGAATGCTTTGATAAAAATGGAGCGGACGCTGCGCGCCTTCGACAGGTGCTGCGCGTATTCCAGGGCTTTTCCCCAGGCGTCGTAAAAGGCGGTCTGGCCGCGCGGCGCAGAGTAAGTGCGAATGAACTGTTGGATTTGAGAACGGTCCTGGTCGGTTGAAACGCGCCACTCCTTTACCACTTCGATTTTGGAGGAGAACACAGCCAGCCAGATGTGTGAATGGAGTGGCGTTGTATCGATGAACTCGCAGAAGGTATCCTGCATCTCTTCCCAGCGCGTCTTTCCGCTGGACATGTTTGCGGACATGGATTCAGAGTGATCGATTACAAGCAGGTACGCCGAACCATGCGGGGGGATGTCTGCCGCCAGAGTGGCGGCACTGAGCACGAGTGCAATAGCGAACAGCGGATTAAGAAGAGATTTTAATAGATTCGCACGAGGTGCAAAGACTCTCATCCGCAGCCCTTCACGCATGCTCAAACAGCAATCGTGGGCATTACAAATAGTGATTAAGAGGGAGTATAGATTTTCCATGGCGCTGGTGCAATTCATTTTCGCAGCGGACACAGCCGTACAAGCATTGATGCACTCAGCGTGTCTGGCGGCCGGCGGCCTTCAGGTTCACTTTTCTTCCTTGTCAATCGAAGGAAGTTCCTGAATCTGGGCCTTCATGGCTTTCCAGCTCTGGTCTGATCTCCGGCCGCCTGTGACCTCTTCGATCAGCAGCGGCGTAGGCCAGAGGCGTGAATCCTCGTCCACTGAAACAAGCAGACCGATGCCGTGCTGCACCGACAGATCACTTCGGATCCGCTGAAGACGTTGGGGTGACGTGCCGCAGGCCAGAGCCGCAATATCGGGAGCAGACTGCTGAGCCTGGCGTGTTTGGAAGTATCCCGTCACTGTCGCAAGGACGAACACAATGTGAACGTTCGTGAGGCGGTACTGCTTCTGCAGCCTGCCCAGCGTGATTGAGGAGGATCGTCGAAGTTTGCGGCAGAAATTTATGATCTCTTTTTCTGCCTCTTCCGGGAGGTTTTTGTCGGGAAAGAAATTCAATCCGCGCAGTTCCCGGACCTTGATCAGTAGAGCCGCGCCCGCTTCCCAGCACTGCTCATCGTTCTGCCACGGAAGATCCCGTTGAAGCTCCGCCAGGGGTGCAGCAGGAGGTTCTGACTGCACCGCATCAGGCAGCGAAGCTTGATTGAACCTTTGAAGCACAGCCTGGAACTCTTCTGCAGATTTCTGAAATGCCTGCTCCGCGCTGAACATCTTGCCCAATGACTGCTTAAGTTCCTCTTCCTCGGCCGAAGTGAGGTCGTAGAGAATGGATTTTCTCGTGCGCTTGAGAGAGGCGAGATGGCCAGTCGTCGAATTCAGGAGGACGACTCGCGTCCTGCTTGCGCGGACGACCAGCAATTCGTCGCCGGCGCTGTTAAACAGGCGTTTTATCGCAAGCTGGCCGGAGACGATTGCCTGACGAAGCCTCGCATGGAAATAGGAAAGGCTCCAGCATTCCCTCCGCAGGCGCTGAAGCAGTCTGCGCGCTGCGAGTTCCGACTGCAGGTTTCCGACGTT
>Ga0196964_10001773_pt1 | contig 10646 bp, 6 predicted proteins | sample S1_10metaG_FD_148615 | JGI IMG/M metagenome (GOLD analysis project Ga0196964, IMG submission 148615) | Soil microbial communities from Anza Borrego desert, Southern California, United States - S1_10 | ecosystem: Environmental > Terrestrial > Soil > Desert | place: USA: California | collected... | reverse complement strand
CCAATAACCTAACAACCTACAAGGGGCGTGCTAGAAAAAGCACGCCTCTCTCATTAGCACGCTGTAGAAAGGACATGCTCGCCTCAGAAACTAAATCCCACGTACACCCGTCCGTTTTCAAACCGGCTCAGGCCGTCAAACCTTAATGAAAGGAAACAAAATATGTCTAAAAAAGCTTCGATTTTACTTGTAGTATTCCTGGTCCTCGTAATGACCATCATTACGACCATTGTGGCCTATGCCGCCAACCCGATCATCAACCGCTTCATTGCCGACCCGGCGGTCTATGTCTTCAACGGCAGGGTCTACATGTACAACACCGACGACCAGGTCAACAGCGGTTCCACCTGGGACTCAAAGTCCTGGCGCGCCTACTCCTCCACCGACCTGGTCAACTGGACCGACGAAGGCGCCTTCTGGAAAGTCGGCTCCGGCGGTTTCACCTGGGCCAGCAACTGGGCCTGGGCCCCCTCAGCGGCCACTAAGAACGGCTTCTACTACATCTATTTGCCGGTCGATGCCAACGTCGGCGGCGCGGGCGTGGCCAAGATCGGCGTCATCCGCTGCACCACCCCCGTCAGCGGCTGCGTCGACCCGATTGGCGGACCATTGATCCAGGAAGGACGCGAGGCTAACACCGGCTCCGAGCCGATCGACCCGCAGATCTTCATTGACGATGACGGCACGCCCTACCTGTTCTTTGGCGGCATGCACGGCCTCAAGCGCGTACGCCTGAACAACGACATGATCAGTCTGAACGGTTCGATCACGAACGTCACGGCCCAAGGCTTTGCGGAATCGGCCTGGATCCACAAACGCAACGGCACTTATTACCTGAGCTATTCCTCCGGTTGGCCCGGCCCGATCCAGTATTCCACCAGCACCAGCATCAACGGCCCCTGGACGTTCCGTGGCAACATCCTGGCCAGCCAGAATACTAATACCAACCACCAGTCGCCCCTGTTCTATAACAACCGCTGGTTCCTGTTCTACCAGAAGGGTATGCTCTCGGGCTGGAGCAACTACCGTCGCAACGTTGCCATCGACTGTATGTACTACAACGCCGATGGCACGATCCAACAGGTCACGACCACCAGCGCCGGCGTGAACTCCAACAGCTGCGGCGGCACGTCCCCCACTCCCACACGCGTACCCACCCCGTCGGGAACTGTCTACCGTATCACCAACCGCAACAGCGGCAAAGTGATTGATGTGCAGCAGCCCAACCTGGACAACGGCGCGCGCATCGGTCAATATACGTGGAACAGCAATGCCTGGCAGCAGTGGCAGTTTGTCGATAAAGGTGGCGGCTACTTCAACATCGTCAGCCGTCACAGCGGCAAATGCCTGGACGTGAATGGGGCGTCTACTGCCGATGGGGCCACGATTATCCAATGGACCTGTGGCAGTGGTACCAACCAGCAGTTCCAGTGGGCGGCCACGGGCAGCTACTTCCAGCTCAAGCCCCGTCACAGCAACAAGTGCATCAACGTCGTAGGCAGTTCCACAACAGATGGTGCATTTCTCGAACAGCGCACCTGCGGCAGCGGCAACAGCTTCCAGTGGTCTCGCCAGTAAATTACTGGTCTCAGTGAATGCCGGGGCAAAGATCATGCTCCGGCATTCCGGCCTTAAAAAAGGAATCGAATGAAATCTCTCACTTTCTTCTCCCCCCGAGCTATAATCGCGTGGATGGTCCTGGTCGCGCTGGTCATAGCTGCCGTACTGGGTGTCTTGATCACCCCGCCGCCTGGTGTGCAGGCACAGAGCACGACCTTTACCAACCCGCTGAACAGCAGCAGCCCCGATCCGTGGATGCTGTACTACAACGGCAACTACTACCTGAGCGCCACCACCTGGGGGCAGAGCGCTTCGGTCGGGCTGAACATGTGGCGGGCCTCGACCATCGCCGGTCTGAAAAACGCCTCGCCGGTCAAGATCTGGCAGGATAACAACGCCTCGCGCTGCTGCCAGATCTGGGCGCCCGAGTTCCACCTGCTCAACGGGCCAAACGGCCAGCGCTGGTACCTGTACTACACCGCGGGCACCTCGGGTGCCTGCTGTGACAACCAGCGCCTGCATGTGCTGGAAAGCGCGGGCACCGACCCGATGGGCCCCTACACGTACAAATCCCAACTGCTCCCCGGGTGGGCCATCGACGGCAGCATCCTGAAAGTGGGCGGCACCAACTACCTGCTCTACTCGCAGTGGCAGGGCGCCGACCAGGGTGTCTACATCATCCAGCTCAACAACCCCTGGACGACCACCGGCAGCGGCGTGCGCATCACCTATCCCACCAACAGCTGGGAAACGGTCGGCGGGCGCACCAACGAAGCTCCGGTGGCGCTGTACCACGGCAGCGACACCTTCGTGATCTTCTCGGCCAGCAGCTGCAACACCGACGATTACAAGCTCGGCCAGCTCAAACTGACCGGCAGCAACCCGATGAGCGCCAGCTCGTGGACAAAGAAATCCACGCCGATTTTCCAAAAATCGGGCACGGTGTATGCGCCGGGGCACAACGGCTTCTTCAAGTCGCCCGACGGGACCGAAGACTGGATCGTCTACCACGCCAACTCGACCAGCGGGAACAACTGCAACATGCAGCGCACGGCGCGCATCCAGAAAATCAGCTGGAATTCGGACGGTTCGCCCAACCTTGGGACGCCGATCCAGACGAATGTCAGCATCACTGTCCCATCTGGTGAAAGCGGCGGACAACCCAATCCCACCGCGACCCGGACGAATACCCCCGGTGGTCCGACCCCGACCCGCACCCCCACCCCGGTGCCTGGGTCCTTCCCCGTGGCTGGGACGCAGTACCGCCTGATCAACCGCAACAGCGGCAAGGTGGCGGACGTGGCCAACTGTGGGACGGGTGATGGCGCCGACGTGCGCCAGTGGGCGTCGCTGGGCAACAACTGCCAGAAGTGGACGTTCGTGGCGACTGGCAGCTACTGGAAGATCGTCAACGTCAACAGCGGCAAAGTGCTTGAAGTAAGCAACGCCTCCACCGCCGACGGCGGGAACGTGCTGCAGTGGAGCGACAACGGCGGCACCAACCAGCAGTGGACGGTCACCTCGCTGGGCGGCGGCTACTACCGCATCATCAACCGCAACAGCAACAAAGACCTCGACGTTGCCAACTGCGGCACAGCCGATGGCGCTGATATTCGCCAGTGGGCCTGGCTCAACAATAACTGCCAGCAGTGGCAGATCACACCGTAGCATTCGTCAAAATCTCGCTGGTGGCGCGTTAACCGCCACCAGCGAGATTTGAAACCAGCATGATGGGGATATAATCTTGTGAGTTTATACGTTTAGAGAGAAATTGGAGTCTGCTTGTCATTGAGTCCACAAGCAACACAATCTTGTGTAAAATCCCCACGTTGTCGGAAAACGGCAGTTGACAAACGAATTTATATCAGTTACCATAATACCGTTATCGATAACGGGAACGTAATCATCTTTACCCTTCGGAATTTGTTTATCGCTTCCAGAAAAATAGCCTGGTTGCATTCAGTCGCCCAACTTGGGAGTCCCCAGTCACAAGAGATGGCTGGTTATAACATCCTATTCACCCCCAACGAAAGGAAGAAGAATGAAGAAAAACCTGATGTTCGTCGTATCGCTCTTGCTCATTATCTCCGCATTGTTGAGCGCCTGTGGACCGACGGTAACACCCGTCCCACCCGATATGCCCGCTGCGACCGACGAAGGCCCTGCCCCAACTGATGCGTCGTCTACGGAAGCCAAACTGGTTGGTATCTCCATGCCCACCAAGACATCCACCCGCTGGATTTCCGACGGCGAAAGCATGGTCACGGTCTTCACCGAGATGGGTTATGAAACCGACCTGCAGTTTGCCGACGACGACATCCCCAACCAGCTTGCCCAGATCGAGAATATGATTACCAAGGGCGCCGACGTGCTAATCATCGCTGCCATTGATGGTAAGACCCTTTCCGACGTTCTCCAGCAAGCCAAAGACGCAGGCATCCTCGTCATCGCCTACGACCGCCTGATCTCCGATACCCCGAATGTCGATTACTACGCCACCTTTGACAACTTTGGTGTCGGCGTGATCATGGGTACGCAGATCGAAACCGGTCTCGACCTGAAGAATGCTGCAGGCCCCTTCAACATTGAGCTGTTCGCTGGTTCTCCAGACGACACCAACGCTGCTTACTTCTATAACGGCGCCATGTCCGTTCTCCAACCTTACATCGACAGCGGCAAACTGGTCGTCCAAAGTGGGCAGATGGGCGCAGAAACGGTTGGTATCCTGCGCTGGGATGGTATCGTCGCCCAGGCGCGCATGGAAAACCTGTTGAGCGCCAACTACTCCGACGGCAAGCGCGTTGACGCGGTGCTTTCTCCCTATGATGGTCTCAGCATTGGTATCATCTCGGCCCTCAAGAGCGTTGGTTACGGCACTGCGGACCTGCCAATGCCCGTTATCACAGGCCAGGATGCCGAAATCGCCTCCGTCAAATCGATCATCGCCGGCGAGCAGATGTTCACCGTCTTCAAGGATACGCGTGAACTGGCCAAGCAGGCCGCCACCATGGTCGATGCAGCCCTGAAAGGCCAGGAAGTTCCGATCAACGACACCAAGACCTATAACAACGGCGTCAAAATCGTCCCGTCGTACCTGTTGATTCCCTACAGCGTCGATATCAGCAACTACAAAGAAATCCTGATCGATAGCGGCTACTATACGGAAGATCAACTCAAGTAAGCACGTTCCACAAGTGTGTGAGGGCTCAAAGCCCTCACACACTTTCTTTGTACCTTATAAAATATCTACGGTTTAGAAAGAATGTAGGCTGTGACGGTGATGGTGAGTATAATTATTTAACGCCAATTTGGTTAAGTAAAAATTTTTCTTATTGTGTCACTTGTAGTAGTAAGGACAAGAAAATGGCTGATGAGATCATCCTGGAGATGCGCAATATTACCAAGACCTTCCCTGGTGTAAAAGCGCTCAATAATGTAAATTTCAGCGTCCGGCAGGGAGAGATCCACGCCCTGGTCGGAGAGAATGGCGCCGGGAAATCGACCTTGATGAAGATCCTGAGCGGCGTTTATCCGCACGGGAGCTATGGCGGTGAAATCTATTTCCAGGGCAAGGAATGCCGTTTTCGCGATATCAGCCACTCCGAAGAAGTCGGCCTCGTCATTATCCATCAGGAACTTGCACTTATTCCCTTTCTTTCAATTGCTGAAAATATGTTCCTGGGTAATGAACGCGCCAGCCACGGGGTGATCGATTGGAACGAAGCTTTTTTCAGAACAAAAGAATTCCTGGATAGAGTTGGTTTGCACGAATCGCCCAGCACGCTCATCACCGACATGGGCGTTGGCAAGCAGCAGTTGGTCGAAATTGCCAAGGCACTGGCGAAAAAGGTCCGCCTTCTTATTCTGGACGAACCAACCGCATCCCTCAACGAAAGTGACAGCCAAAAACTGCTTCAGTTGTTGCTCCAGTTCAAAGCACAGGGCATCTCGTCCATTCTGGTTTCGCATAAGTTAAGTGAAGTCTCCCAAGTAGCCGATTCCATCACAATCCTTCGAGACGGCGCCACCATCGAGACGCTGGATTGCCACAAAGACAAGATCACAGAAGACCGCATTATCCGCGGCATGGTCGGGCGCGACCTGACCCACCGTTTCCCGCCCCGCGAATCGAAAATTCGGGAAGTTATTTTCGAGGTGCGCGATTGGAATGTATATCACCCCATTCATACAGACCGTAAAGTAAGCACAAACATAAATCTTCACGTCCGCACGGGCGAGGTCGTCGGCATTTCAGGGCTGATGGGCTCGGGCAGGACGGAACTGGCGATGAGCATTTTTGGCCGTTCCTATGGAAGACACATTACCGGAACGGCTTACAAACATGGTAAGGAGATCGACATCAGTACCGTCGACAAAGCCATCGACGCGGGTATCGCCTACGTTACCGAAGACCGAAAAAACTACGGGCTGGTGCTGATCGAAGGGATCAAAAACAATATCACGCTGACGAATCTCGATGCGGTGTCCAACGGGGTGGCAATCGATGAGCCGAGGGAAACCAGCGTCGCCAATCGATACCGGGACCAACTCAATATCAAATGTTCAAGTATTTTACAAAAGGCCGTCAATCTCTCGGGTGGCAACCAGCAGAAAGTTGTCTTGAGCAAATGGCTATTTGCCAACCCCGAGATCCTTATCCTGGATGAGCCGACGCGTGGCATCGACGTTGGGGCAAAATATGAGATTTACACGATCATCAACCGTCTGGCCAGCGAAGGCAAGGCGATCATCCTGATTTCCTCGGAACTGCCCGAAATCCTGGGGGTTTGCGACCGTATCTATGTGATGAGCGAAGGCAAGATCGTTGGCGAAATGCCTGCCAGCGAGGCATCCCAAGAAAGTATCATGCGCTGTATTATGAGACAAGCAGAGGTGATAGGATCATGAAAACCCTGGCAACACTTTTTAAAAATAATCTCCGTGAATATGGTATGTTGATCGCATTGATCGTGATCATGCTCTACTTCCAGGTGGCAACCGAGGGCACGATCCTGAAACCGGTTAATATCACCAATCTGGTCTTGCAGAATAGCTACATTATTGTCATGGCATTGGGCATGTTGCTCATCATCATTGCCGGCGGGATCGATCTTTCGGTGGGTTCGATCGCGGCGGTAATCGGCGCTGTTGCGGCAGTCTTGATGGTGAAACTGGACGTGCACTGGAGCATCACCATGATTGTGGCTTTGCTGGTAGGCGCAATCATCGGCGCCTGGCATGGTTTTTGGGTGGCGTACGTAAAGATTCCGGCTTTTATCGTTACGCTTGCAGGCATGCTTATCTTTCGAGGTCTTACGCTCGCCACCCTCGAGGGGGAGGCCGTCGGGCCTTTCCCGGTTGAGTTCCAACGGTTGAGCACCGGCTTTATCCCCGATTTCTTCAACTATAAGGGTTTTCACGTGACCACGATGTTGATTGGGGTTGTGCTTTCCATCGTGTTGATCGCCATCGATATCCGCGCCCGTAGGAACCAGCAGAAATATGGTTTCGAGGTCACTCCGTTCTACTTTTTTATTGCCAAAAATCTCACGATTACTGCGGCGGTGCTTGGTCTGTGTTACTTGATGGCTTCCTACAAGGGTCTTCCAAACGTGCTCGTCGTTCTTTTTATCTTGATCGCCTTTTACACCTTTATCACCAACCAGACGGTTCTTGGACGGCGCATTTACGCCCTGGGCGGGAATGAAAAAGCGGCCCGGCTTTCGGGTGTGAATACGCCGCGGCTGTTGTTTTATACATTTGTCAATATGGGCGCCCTGGCGGCCCTGGCCGGGCTGATTGTGGCGGCTCGTTTGAACACGGCTACGCCCAAAGCCGGTGATGGCTTCGAATTGGACGTGATCGCAGCTTGTTTCATCGGCGGCGCATCGGCCAGCGGCGGTATCGGTACAATCATCGGAGCTGTTGTGGGTGCTTTTGTGATTGGGGTTATGAACAACGGCATGTCGATCCTCGGCATTGGCATCGACTGGCAGCAGGCGATCAAAGGTTTTGTGCTTCTGATGGCTGTGTTCTTTGATGTATATAATAAGAATAAAAACTAAAGAATGATGGTTTTCCAATAGGGAATGGGGAGCGAAACATCGCTCCCCATTCCCTATTAAATTCCTCCCTCCCCATCCGAAAGTACCTTTTTGTGGCAAACCAACGTGAGGGCGAAGTAGGTTTTATGGCAAGGTTCTGAACCCATCTCCTAGACCTGGCCCACGTATCTCCACCTTCGGGCGCGGGGAGGGGATGCAGGGAAAGGATTCATACCCGCAGGCCTGATAGGCTTTCGCGCAGAAAACTATCCCGTTGGCAAGCTCGCAGCGTTGGGTGGCGACGCGGTCGTAAGGCGCGGGCAGCAGCAGGCGGCTGGGGAACGTTTGGGCTTCGAACGACGAGTAAAACGCCATTGCCAGGTAGGCTATCACCATAAGCGCCATAACCGCCGAGACCCGCGATGGGCGGAAGATCGTGCGCTTGAGCAGCGCCGCAAGCCAGGGGGCCAGGGCAAGGCCAATCGTCGCAATTAAAAAGCCGTAGCCAAAGCGAAAGTCAGGGGCGCTGAAAAGCCAGAAGAGCGTTCCAGCATAGAATGCCAGCCAGCCAAGGGCTATCATGCCGCTTGAGCGCCATTCCGCCTGGGAACGCCGCGCCAGCCACAGGGCCGGGACCGCCGCCAGCGGGGAAAGCAGCGCGCCCCAAAAAATCCACTGGCGGTTGGTGGTTTGATCTGACAGCCAGCGGGGGAACCACTCGCCGAAGGGCATGGCGAGGACCTGGGCCGCGTCCACGCGCGGGAAACGCCCCCAGGCCATCACCGCAGCCTGTTCGTCCAGGGCGCGGTCGAGGGGTATTTTCCAGTCGAGCAGGCTGCTGGGGAACAGGTCGATGGATGGGAAGGGATAAAGCAGGTAGCCGGAGAGAACGACGTTACGCGCTAGAAACGGAGTGAGCACAAGTGCAACGCACAGGGCAGGCTTAAGAAAATTTGCTATAGCCCAATTTTGGCCGGGCTGGCGTAAAATCTCTGTGTTCTTTGCAAGCTTTGCGGTAAGTAATTTGCCAGGGAGAAGGATTAAAAGGAGTACTGCGGGTGCGGCAGAGAATTTGATCGTCACAACGAAGGCTGCCAGGACTGCCATCAACGCGGGGTGGAAAGGCTGATCTCGCTCGGCAGCATGTTCGGCCCAAAGCACGGCCAACAGCCAGAGCAGCAGGCTGGTGGGCAGATCGGTGCCGGGGGAGGAGATTTCGCCGCCGAGCAGGAAGAATGTCACGGGAAAAAAGAAGACTTTCAGCATCGCCGCCGGGCTGTACGCGCCGCGCGCGATGTCATTTAACCCTTCCCAAAAATACGCTAGCACCGCAAGGAACAAGACGCCTGCCGTCAGGTGGAAAGACCCGAGGCCAAGAAATGCCAGGCTAAAAAGCGCATTTCCTACGAACCATGACGAGTTGAAGGCCAGCCGCCCATGCAGGTTGCCCAGGCCCGGGACGGCAGGGAAGCGCTCGATCCAGTGGATGGCCTGAGCGTGGTAGAGGTTGGTATCGGGGTTGAGCGGGCGGTGGGTGGTGTTTTCGAGCACCAGCAGCAGGGCAAAGAAAAGCACAATGAGCGGAACCAGGAATACGGGGTGCCTGCGCGGTGCGGGGACGGCACGGGCCAGTACCGCGCCCATTGCCCCGGCCAGCAGCAACAGGTTGGTGAAAAGTCCGGTTTGAACAAAAAGGGAAAGGAAGGAAGCCAGCGTGATCACAACCACCAGCCCCGCAACCACGAGCAGCGCAGCGGATGGTGTATCCCCCTCCCCGAAGGGGCGCCGGGGCGGTGTTAAGCGCAGGAGTTTAAAAAAAAGAGAGCCGTACACATAGCACAGGAAAAACGTGTACAGCCAGACCAGCAGCGTTGCCACCATCAGCTACCCAGCAGGTTTCCCAACCAACTGGCGATGCCCTGTGGCTCCCTTTGGCCGTAGATCGAACCGCTTTGCCCATTGATGATGACATGGTAGAGGCGGCCCTGGCTGATATATTCCGTCACCCAGACGGGAACGAGCACGAGCTTGAAAGACACGATCGACAGGTTGGCTGTGCTGTAGTGCAGGTTTTCGGTAGCGGATTCTTCGTAGCGAATGGAAATACGCACCCGTTCGACGGCTTCTTTGCGCGCATCGAGTGAGGCCTCGGCCATGGATTTTTGGGAAATCTCCGCCGGCCAGCCGGCCAGATAGCATGCATTGTAGGCGATGGCGCTGCTTAACGAAAAATCCTTGATGATCTTGGGCAGCAGGTTGGCCAGTTTGGGCGTGTCGTAGGCCAGGATGTCATCGAAGCTGACCATTTTTTCGCCTGAGGCGCGGACGATGCTCTCGTTCCGCTCGATCACCCCGTACCAGGGGATGCTGCCGATCATGTCGAATGTCCAGACTGGCAGGTACAGCCCGCGCGGAGGCTGCACTTTGCCCTCAGGTTTGATCTTATGCTTTTCGACCCATTTCACCAGGCGCATCGTGGCCTGACGCTGGTTGAAAGCCATTGGGATGATCGAATCGGGCTCAACCAGTTCGCGTGAGCTCGTCACTACGTGCACCGATGCACAGTAAGAACAGGTTTCAGAGATCACTTCGGGCGGTAATACGAACTGCGCACCGCAGCCTTTGCAAAGGAAGGTCTTTGTCGTAAGGGGCGCGCGGTGGCCCTGGCCGGTGGCCATGGAGAGGAAGAAATCCTGTTCATTCTCGGGCCTTTTTGCGTTCAAGGCTTCCTGGCGAGTGCAGGATTCGCATACCAGGGTGCGCCCGTCTCCGTCGAAGATCATGCGCGAACCGCAATTGGGACAGGCAAAACGGTCGACGCCAACCATTTGCGTCTCGCACGATTGCGCGGGTAGATGGTCGGGATCGACGATGTCTTCGGTCTTGAGTTTACCATCCAGGATGGCGAGGGCGCGGCGCACCTCGGCGTTTGTGGGGTTGAGGGTCAGGGCCTCTTCAAGGTATTTTCGTTTCTGTACGGGGTCATCGGTGGTTTGGCTCAGATAGAAATTGGCCTTCTCGCGCGTTTCCCAGTCGTCGGCC
>Ga0196964_10001771_pt1 | contig 10647 bp, 8 predicted proteins | sample S1_10metaG_FD_148615 | JGI IMG/M metagenome (GOLD analysis project Ga0196964, IMG submission 148615) | Soil microbial communities from Anza Borrego desert, Southern California, United States - S1_10 | ecosystem: Environmental > Terrestrial > Soil > Desert | place: USA: California | collected... | reverse complement strand
TTCCAGCGACTTCGTCTGGATTTGAACTCAACCCTTGGGGTGCGGCAACCTGTCGCGGTGACGCGCCGGCGAACCCGCTTGGCTTGTCATAACGGCCGCCTAGCGTGGCCGTCGCACTCGCGCACCTGCGCGTGACCAAGCCTGGGGGATTGTCATGACCGTCGTCACGCTCGAGGAGGCGGTCAGCCCCGCCTCGACCAGCTCGCCTGCCAACGCTTCGGCCGACCTGATCAACCTGGCCAACGGCGGCTATGCCGCGACCTGGCTCAGCGACATCGGCGACGGTGACGGCCTTTGCATTCGGATGCGCCTGTTCGGCAGTGACGGCACGCCGCTTGCGACAGACTTCGTCGTCAACACCACGGCCACGGGGACCCAGACCCAGGTGGAGATGACCCAGCTCGCCGACGGCCGTATCGTGGTCGTCTGGAGCTCGTCCGACACGGGCGACGGCTCTGCCCAGTGCATCCGCGCCCGCATCCTCAACGCGGACGGGACCCCGGCGGGCAACGACTTCATCGTGAACACGACCGGGACCGGCGCCCAGACAGCGCCCGAGATCACGGCGCTGGACGACGGCGGCTTCATGATCACCTGGACGTCCGCCGACACCGGCGACGGCAGTAACGGCTGCGTGCGCGGCCGGGTCTACGGCTCCGATGGCCAGCCCGAGGCGAACGATTTCATCGTCAACACGATCACCTCCGGCACCCAGAGCGGGCCGGAGATGCTGACCCTGTCCGACGGCCGCGTGATCGTGGCGTGGAACGGCGGCCAGGCGCGGTTCTTCGAGGCCGATGGCGATCCGATCGGGAATTCCTTCACCTACGGTGCAATCGGCTCACGCAACCAGGCACGTGGCCTCGCCGAACTGGCGGACGGCCGCATCGCCGTGACGTTCGAGGGCGGAACGTCGCCGGACCAGCGGATCTACGTCCAAATCCTCAATAGCGACGGCACGGCTTCCGGCGCGCCGATCTCGCTGCAGGCGCCGCCGGCGGTGGACGCCACCGTGTTCCCCTGGGGCCAGTTCTCGCAAGTGGTCGCCCTGGCGGACGGCGGCTTCGCCGTGACCTGGGACGCCGGCACGCTCGTCGGTAACACCGTCACGGTCACCAGCGTGATGATGCGGGTTTTCAACGCTGACGGATCGCCCCGGACCGATGACATCCAGCTGTTCCACAACCCGCTCGGGGGCGTCGGGCTGTCCAGCGCGCTGCTGAACAGCGCGGGTGAACTGGTCGTCTACTACAACACGGCCGCGGGGGGCGGACTCGTTTCGCAGACCATCACCATCGCGTCGGGCACGACGGCGACTGCGCTGGACGACGTCATCGAGGGCGACGCCAATGTGAACGTCCTCTCGGGCCAGGGCGGCGACGACAGCCTGCGCGGTCAAGGCGGCGACGACACTCTGAACGGCGGCGACGGCAACGACGGCTTCTTCGGCGGCACGGGAAACGACACCCAGACCGGCGGCGCCGGCGACGACATTTTCTACTTCTTCGCCGGGCACGGCCACGACGTGATCCAGGACCTGACGCTCGGCGGCGTCGAGGACCGGATCGTGGTCACGGGTTTCACGCATTACACGAAGGTGCAGGAAGGCGCGGACCTCCGCATCGTGTTCGACGCGAACAACTCGATCCTGATCAAGAACGCGCTCGCGGCGAACTTCACCAGCGCCGACATCAACATCACGCTGGAAGGCGAGGTCGCCCAGATCGTCGGCACCGAAGGTCCCGATGTCCTCAATGGTACGCCCGCCGCGGACCACATCGTCGGCTTGGGCGGCAATGACAGTGTTTACGCTGACTATGGTGACGACATCATCGAGGGCGGCGAGGGCAATGACACGCTCCGGGGTGAAGAAGGCGACGACGTCATTGAAGGCGGCCTGGGCAACGACGGACTTCAGGGTGGGTACGGCGACGACATCCTGATCAGCGGCGTCGGTGACGATGGCTTCAACGGCGGCGACGGTATCGACACGCTTAGCTTCGAGGACGCGACTCTCGGCATCACGGTGGATCTGCGATGGGGCGCGCGGCAGGAAACCGGTGAGGGGTACGACCTCATCACCGAGATCGAGAATGTCATCGGGTCTGACCACAGCGACAAGATCTACGGCGGCTATGGTCAGAACGTGCTCGACGGCGGCGCTGGCGATGACCGGTTGTATGGCGGGGACAGCGACACCCTGATTGGCGGCGACGGCGACGATCTGTTCGTGATCGATCAATACGACTCTCACCTGGTCATCGAAGATTTCGTGGCCGGCGGCGCCGAGGACCGCATCCAAGCGCTTGGCTTCACGGATTACACGCTTACGCAGGAGGGCTCGGATCTGCGCGTCCAGTTCGACGCCGACACCTGGGTCCTTCTGAAGAACGTGAATGCGGCGAGCTTCACCGCCGCGGACGTTACGTTCGAGCTCGTTCGCAACCCGATTTGGGGGACTCCAGGGAGCGAAACGATCAACGGGACTCAGCTCGCGGACAGCATCGACGCCCTGGAGGGCGATGACACTGTGAACGCGGGCGACGGCAACGATCTGATCTTCGGTGGAGACGGCGCGGATCTGCTCAATGGCCAGGATGACGAAGACGATATCCACGGCGGAGCCGGCATCGACACCATCAATGGCGGAGACGGCAGTGACATCATCCACGGCGACGCCGGAGCGGACGTAGTCGACGGCGGATACGGCGACGATGTGATCTTTGGCGGGGACGACGCGGATACCGTTCAAGGCGGCGCCGGCGATGACACCATCTATGGCGAAGCCGGGGCGGACATACTGTTCGGCGGCCATTTCCACGACGTACTCATTGGCGGCGCCGGGGCGGACCAGATCGATGGCGGTTACGGCATCGACACGGCGAGCTTCCAGGGCGCGTCGGGCGCGGTGACCATCAACCTCGTCACCCAGGTATTCACGGGCGAAGCGGCCGGTGACACCTTCACCAGCATCGAAGCCTTCGATCTTTCCAACCACAACGATCAGTTCGTCGGGACGGGAGCCGCAGAGCGAATCCGCGGCTTCGGCGGGGACGACGCAATCTCTACCGGCGACGGCGCCGACGTCATCGAAGGCGGCGAGGGCAACGACGACATCGATGCCGGCGCGGGCGACGATCGCATCTACGGCGGCGCGGGGAACGACACGATCGACGGCGGTGTCGGCGTGGACTGGCTCGACTTCTCTTCGGCCGAGAGCGGCGTGACGGTTTCGCTGGTGACGTCCAGCGGAAGCCAGGGCGTTGATACGGTAACGAATGTCGAGAACCTCCAAGGTTCGGCTTTCGCTGACATCCTGACCGGCGACGGCGGCGCCAACTTCATCGATGGCGGGGCCGGAAACGACATCATCGTCGGCGGCGGCGGCCAGGATGAGCTGCGCGGCGGGTCCGGCTTCGACACTGCAGACTTCTCGTCGGCCGCCAGCGGCATCGTGGTCGATTTCGGACAGGTCACGGGCGGCGCGGCCGCCTGGATGTACTCGGTAGAGAGCGTCGTCGGTTCCGCCTTCGACGACTCGATCAAGATCGGCGGTGACGCGAACGGCGCCGGAGGCGATGACATCCTTTTCGCCTCGGCCGCCAATCAGACCATCACCGGTGGCGACGGCGTCGACACCGTAAACTTCAACGAGATGTCCCAGGCCGGCGCGGTTAGTGTGAACCTGGCTGAGGGCTGGGCTACCGGGGCCACTGGCTCGGATACGCTTGCCGGCGTGGAGAACGTCGTCGGGACGTCGTTTGCCGACGTCATCGTCGGCAGCGGTTCGGCGAACCGGATCGCCGGCCTTTCAGGCACGGACACCTTGACCGGCGGCGGTGGAGCAGACGCCTTCGTCTTCAGTCCGCAGTTGGTTGGCGTCGACGCTACGGTGACCGACTTCAGCGTTGCCGACGACACCATCGTGTTCCAAGGGGCATACGCGCTCTACACCCTCACCCAAGAGGGCGCGAACACCCGCGTGTCCTGGGGCGACAGCCAGGTATTGCTGTTGAATGTTCAGGCGAGCAGCCTCACCTCTTCGCACTTCCAGTTCGACATGCCGACGATCACCGGCGACGCCGGCGCCAATGTCCTGTCGGGCACAATGGCGACGGAACTGATCCTCGGCCTTGGCGGCAACGACACCCTCTTCAGCGGCGGGGATGGCGATGTCCTCGACGGCGGTGACGGTGACGACTTCCTCGACGCCGTGGACGACAATGACTGGTCTTCCCTGAGCGGCATCTTCATCGGCGGTGCGGGCAACGACACGGTAAGCTTCCAGGGAATGCACGGCGGTGGCGGAACCCTGAACTTCTCGCTAGCCGTCACGGGAATTCAGAACATCACCACGACCGCGACCGGTGCGTTCATCGGCGTGGAGAACGTGATCGGCAGCCTGACCAACGACTCTATCACGGGCGATGGCGCAGCGAACCGCATCGAAGGTGACGACGGGCGCGATACCCTGAATGGGGGCGATGGGGACGATGTTCTGATCGGAGGAGCCCAGGACGACACCGTCACGGGCGGCGCGGGTAACGACACCTTCGTGTTCAATGCGGCCGACAACTTCGACCACGGGAACATCATCACTGACTTCACCGCGGGCGGGACGGAAGACCGGATCGTCGCGTACGGCGCGACCGGGTACACCCTCTGGCAGCAGGGCGCCGACGTGCTTGTCGGGTTCAACAACGGCGTCGATGTGCTGCTCAAGAACGTTCAAGTCGGCGACCTGACGGCGGCGGACATCCAGCTGCCTGACGCTGCCAGCGTCATCAACGGCACCGAATCCGGCGAGACCCTCAACGGCACGACCGCGGATGACGAGATCAACGGCCTGGGCGGGAACGACACCCTGCGGGGCGACGCCGGCAATGACGAGCTCAACGGCGGGGAGGGTGACGACACCCTGCGCGGCGACGCGGGCGACGATGTGCTGGACGGCGGCAACGGGAACGACACCGCCGACTATCGCAACGCCACCCAGGCCATCACGGTCAGCCTGCTGGTGAGCGGGGCGCAGAACACTGGCGGCGCGGGGACCGACACCCTGATCGGGATCGAGTACGTCCAGGGCGGCTCGGGCGCCGACACCATCACCGGCAACGAGCTCAACAACACCCTGTGGGGCAACGCCGGGACCGATACGCTGAACGGCGGCCAGGGGAATGACACCCTGATCGGCGGCGCGGGCGCGGACGTGCTCAACGGCGGTGGCGGGCTCGACTACGCCAGCTTCTCGACCGCGACCTCGGGCGTGACGCTGAACTTCGCCACGGGCGTGCACCTGGGCGATGCGGCTGGCGACACGTTCTCGGGCATTGAGCGCTACCGCCTGTCGAACCACGCCGACACCTTCATCGGCGGTGCGGCGACGGACCAGGTCTACGGCTTCACGGGCGCCGACACGCTCTCGGGCGGCGGCGGGATCGACAAGCTCTACGGCCAGGCCGGGGCCGACACCCTGAACGGGGATGACGGCAACGACATCCTGCTGGGCGGGGCCGGCGGCGACGCCATCAACGGCGGCACGGGTCGTGATACGGCCTCCTACGAGGACTCGGTCGATCCGGTGACGATCAACCTGGCGACCGGGGTCCACACGGGCGAGGCCGCCGGCGACACCTTCAGCTCGATCGAGATCTTCTGGCTGTCGAACTTCAACGACACCTTCACCGGCAGCGCCGGGGCCGACGAGGTCCGCGGCGCGGGCGGGACCGACACCCTGAACGGCGGCGACGGCGCCGACCGCCTGCGGGGCGAGGCCGGCAACGACGTCCTCAACGGCGAAGGCGGGGACGACTTCCTCTGGGGAGACGCGGGCGCGGACAGCTTCAACGGCGGGAGCGGCACCGATACGGTGACCTTCACCTACTCCAAGACCGGCGTGTCCCTGAACCTGACCACCGGCGTGCACACCGGCGATGCGGCCGGCGACAGCTTCACCTCGATCGAGCGCTTCCAGCTCACCGACCAGTCGACCCAGGCTGACAGCTTCACCGGCTCGTCCGGCGCGGACTGGGTCGCCGGCTACAAGGGCGCGGACACGCTCAACGGCATGGACGGGAACGATACCCTCAACGGCGGCGCCCACGCGGACGTCATCGACGGCGGCGCCGGGAACGACAAGCTGCTGGGCGAACTGGGCAACGACACCCTGACCGGGGGCGCCGGCGCGGACCAGTTCTGGTTCAACGTCGCGAACTTCGGGACCGACACCGTCACCGACTTCGCCGACGGGACCGACAAGATCCGCATCACCGGCATCGCCGGGGTGGACGACTTCTCGGACCTGACCGTGACCACGAACGGCTCGGGCTGGGCGGTCATCACCCTGCCGGACGGCTCGAACATCACGCTGACCGGCACGACGGCCGGCCAGGTGGATGCTTCGGACTTTCTCTGGATCTGACGCTTCGGGGCGTCAGCCCGTCAGGCGCTGCAGGTGCTCCAGGTGCATCTGCACCACCGGCACGATCCGGGCGGCGGCGGCCCTTAGCGCAGGGTTGTCGCCGCTCTGGGCGTAGGTCTGGTGCAGCATCAGGGCTTCGCGGTGGGCCTGGAGCTGGCCGCGCAGGTAGGCCATCTCGAAGTCGGCGCCCGTGCCGCTGTCGCGCAGTCCGGCGATCATGCGATCCTGGTCGGCGCGCAGGCGCGGGGCGGGCGGGGTGATGCCCGCGCCCTTGGCGGCGGCGACCAGGTCGGCCGTGCTCTTGCTGTGATGGTCGATCATCATCTGCGCGAACTGGCGCACGTCGGCGCGCTGGGTGCGCTGCACGGCGATGGTGCTCGACTGGATCTCGAACTGGTCGCCGGCGCCGGCCATCACCAGGTAGTCCATGGCGGCGGTCGGCATGGCGCGGGGCGTCGCCGGCGGGGGCTCGGCGGCGTACATGCGCGTCGGCGCAGTCGCGGCGGTTTCGTCGGACATGCAGCCGGCAAGGGCGGCGGCGGCTGCTGCGGCCGTCGTGATCAGAAGGGCGGTTCTCATAGGTTGTGTCCTGGATGCCTGAAGGAGCGCCCGACAACCGCGGGCGTCCGACCGACGTTCCGCGGACTAACCTTGGATACCGTGGCCGGAACCGTCGCGGAGCGAAGGGGTTAGGCCGCTCGGAGGCGCCCATGGTCGAGGTCACCAAAGTTCCCGGAACGGAAACGCGACGCGAGCAGAACCACGTCATCGGGTGGCTGCTCACCAATGGCGAGCGCGAGCGGCTGCTCGAGCGGTTCGAGGCGAAGTACGAGCGGACCATCGCCGACCACGTCACCTTGAGGTCGGGCGTCCCCGAGGGCGCGCCGGCCCCGGGCCCGGTCGAGGCGGAGATCGTCGGCGAGGCCGACGACGGCGCCGGCGTCCAGGCCCTGATCGTCCGCATCGACGGATCGACGGCGCGGCCGGGCGGCGGGACCTACCACATCACCTGGTCGCTAGGCGCCACGCGCATGGCGCGCGAGAGCAACGACGTGATCGCCGAGCGCGGCTGGACCGCCATCGACAAGCCCGTGCCGGTGAAGCTCGAGCCCGGCCGCTTCCTCGGCGGCTGAGATGGCCGCGCCGCGCGCGCCGCGGGTCTACGGCGCCGACATCGACGGGGTGCACGAGTGGATCGTCGCCGCCCCCAACCAGGACGCGGCGCTGGAAGCGTTCGGCGTCAACCAGAACCTGTTCGCACAGGGGCGCGCCTGGCCCGAGAAGGATCCAGTGGCGATCGAGTTCGCCCGTGAGACACCCGGCGTCCCCCTGCGCCGTCCCAGGGGCGGCAAGGGCGACTGGGAGCCCGCCGGTGAGGACGACAGCGACGCCTGGGCCGCCGCGCTCAAGGCGGCGCCCACGGCAAAGGCCAAGCCCAGGCCCGCGACCAAGGCTCCCAAGGCCGCGCCCGAGCCGGAACCCTCTGCTCGCGCCGCGACGAGGAAGGCCGCCGCACCGGCCGCGAAGCCGGCGCCGAAGCCGAGCCGCCCCGATCCGCGCCCGCTGCGCGAGGCGGAACGGGCGCTGGCGAAATTCGAGCGCGAGGCCGCCCGCACCGAGCGCGCGCTGGACCAGGAGCTCGACGCCCTGAAGCGTCGCCTGCAGCGGGAGCGCGACGCACTGGCCAAGCAGCGCCAGGTCTTGCAACGAGCCGTAGACCGCGCCCGCCGCGACCTCGACGGATAGACCTCCGCCCGATAGCCTCACGGCGAAGCTTGGAGCGCTGCGTGAGGCCGAAGTCGCTACTCACCGTGATGGCCGTGCTGCTGGTGTTCGCAGCCGGAGCCTGGTTCGCCTGGTCGAGTGGCCTGATTCCCGATGTCCTGTCGCCCACGCGGACGGAGCCCTGCAGCATCGAGGACCCCTGCCGCATCCGGATCGCCTTCGCCTTCACCGAGGAGGGCCGTCGAGCCATGACGCCCGCCACGCCGGAGGAACTCGCGCTCGTTGCGCCGTGCGTCCGGAGCGGCGCGGATCCGGCCCTGTGCCTCTTGCGGCGCGTCGCGCAGGACGATGTCGCCGCGCTGACCACTGCCTTTCGCCGCTCGGGCCTGATCGAGGAGCGCGACGGCCGCGCCAGCCTGAGCTTCGAGGCCCAGGTGGTGGAGGAAGCCATCGACGGCGGCCCGCAGATGCGCATCGACATCCGCTCGAACCACGGCGCGCCGCCGGAATTCAATCGGTCGCTGATGAACTGGCTGCCGGACTCCCGAGGCCTCCGTCGCCAGGCGCCCGAGGCCAACATCGCGATCGTCTTCAGCGGACTTCGGGGACCGGCGGGCGAGTGCTTCGCCAATTCCCTGGCCAGTCGCGGCTATGTGACGAGCCCGGCCTGCCTGCTGCGTGGCTACCACCGCAAGCCGGTGGCGGCCGCCCACCGGATCATGGCGCTGCACGAGGTCGGGCACCTGTTCGGCGCCTTCCACAACGACTTCGGTGATCCCCAGCCGTGCCGCGACGCCGCCCGCTCCGGCCATTCGACCACGGCCTGTGCGTGGGAGCAGTGCAAAGGCCGGACCTGTACGCGCGAAGAGCTGATGTTCGCCAAGGACGCCTTCTGCACCCTCGTAGGGCAGTACAACTACAATCGCGGACCGACCGGCCGCAGCTTCTGCCGCGCGCACGAGGGCGGTGAGGACGGGACCGGCTGGATCTACGAGTACAGCCATCCCGGCAAGTGCCGCACGCCGGGCTTCGAAGCCTTCGACTGCGGCGACGCCACCCACGACGCGGTCTCGGCCATGCGCAAGCGCGCGCCCTTCGTCGCCTCGCGCAAGGCGGGGCGCTGGTAGGTCAGCTCCGCTTCCTCGCCCGGTGCACGGCCTGGTCCAGCGCCTGAAGGAAGTTCGACCGGTCGGCGGGGCCGAAGGGGGCGGGGCCGCGGGTGACCTCGCCGATGGAGCGCAGGTGCTCGCCAATGGCGCGTCCGGCAAGTGCGCTGCCGATGCTGTCGGGGGTGAAGGGCTTGCCCTTCGGGTTCAGCGCCTGGCCGCCGGCCTTCAGGGCGCGTTCCGCCAACGGAATGTCAGAGGTGATGACGATGTCGGCCGGGCCGACTCGCTCGGCGATCCAGTCGTCGGCGACGTCCGGCCCCGCGTCGACGACCACCTGCTCGATGAGGGGCTCGCGCGGGACCATCATCCAGCCGTTCGAAACGACGTAGACGTGAAGGCCGTAGCGGCGCGCGACTCGGTAGGCCTCCTCCTTCACGGGGCAGGCGTCCGCGTCGATGAACAGGCGGGTCGGCTCCATGGCGCCTGCTAGCACGCCGGGGCGGGGCCGCGTCTACTTCTTGTCGGGCTCGGTGAAGTCGCCGGCGTTGTAGGCGTCACGTGTTTCCGGCGTCTGCCCCGTGGCGACTTCGGCGGTCGTGGAGTCGAGCTGCGGGGCGGGCTTCTTCGCGGTGAAGTGGCTGAAGGCGAAGGCCGCGGCGGCGACGACCAGGATCAGGGCGATGATGGCCGGGATCAACGGGATAGCGCGCTGGGCCTTCTCGGGCACATCGGGGGATGCGACGGGCATGGGACCTCCTTGGTCCCCAGTGAACCCGCCGCGCCGCGCCCCCGTTCCGTCAGCGGCAGGGGTACAGGGCCTCGAGCGCCGAGTTCAGCGAGGCGTCGGTCGGCCTGGAGGCCAGCGCCGGCCGCGCCTTGAGCCAAGAGACGACGGCGGCAGTGATCTTGCCGGTGTCTTCCTCCTTCTGCGGCAGGCAGTAGCCGACAGTGCGCTCGCCCACGCTGAAGCGCCAGGTGTGGTCGAACAGGATGTCGGAGCAGGCCTTGGCGTCGTGGTCACAGACGCGCAGGTAATCCGCCGTCGTCGGGACGGGCGGCAGGCGCGTAGGGGTGTAACCCTGGGCGAACATCAGCAGGGCGGCGGACGCGACAGCCAGCATGGCGGTTCTCCGAACGATGGTTTGGCGGCGCGACCTTAGGCTTGGCGACGGCCCGCGCCAATCTGCTAAGAGCGCTTCATGCCCGGCAGCCAGGACTTCGCACCCGACCCGCGCAACGCCCAGGCGCTCGTCTGGCTGAACGGCCGCATCGTGCCCCGCAGCGAGGCCACGGTCTCGATCTTCGACGCGGGGTTCGTCCTTGGGGACGGGGTCTGGGAGGGCCTGCGCCTCCACAAGGGCGCCCTGATGTTCCTCGACGCCCACCTCGACC
>Ga0196964_10001770_pt1 | contig 10654 bp, 3 predicted proteins | sample S1_10metaG_FD_148615 | JGI IMG/M metagenome (GOLD analysis project Ga0196964, IMG submission 148615) | Soil microbial communities from Anza Borrego desert, Southern California, United States - S1_10 | ecosystem: Environmental > Terrestrial > Soil > Desert | place: USA: California | collected... | reverse complement strand
ACGGAATTGAATTCAGCGGCCACCCAGGTTAACCTTGATGGGTTTATTTGGCCGTTCGCGCCAACACCGGTTGCGTTCCCGGTTGCGCTCCCGCAATTAACGCATGAGGTCACACAATTCAGGAGCGCGGCTACAACCAAAGTGGTGCAACGTTTCGGAATTCTTGAAGAAACCATTGCCAAAGATTTAGGTTCAGTAGTATCAACCAAAAATGTGGCCTATGATTCAGAAACGGGAGAAGTTTTGCTTACCCAAACCAAAACCGATTACAACGATGCCATTTACAGCATGACCTACCCGGCCCATTGGTATTATGACAACATGGGACAGGCGTATAAAAACATTGGTTATACCAGCGGAGCCATAACCTTTACTTCCGGAACGGCCAGCATAACCAATGCTGACCAATATTTTGTGCCCGGTGATGTATTGTTACTTAAAACGGGAACATCAACGTTTATTACCGGTTGGATTACCAGCGTGACCAATTCAACTATCAGCGTGGTGAAAAAAGACGGCACCACTTTTACCGGAAGTTATTCCTTTAAAGTGATCCGTTCGGGGAGGAGGAATTTGCACAGTACGCCTATTGCAACCATTACTTCGCTGAGCAACCCACTAACCAATTTTACCGCGAACGTTTACGATAAAGTGTTGCAGGCATCAGCCGTTGAATTCAGCGACCGCTGGAGAACTTTTTGCGATTGTTTTGACAATGCCGAATCGCCCATGAACAATACGACTAATCCTTATATTCTGGGAACGCGCGGCAACTGCGCATGAAAACATCGTTTTTGCATTTATCACCGCGCACACAGTCGTATTACAACAACAACACCAACATCCGCAAAGACGGAACCTTTATGTCGTTTACCCCTTATTACCGGTTGAACACCGGTAAATGGAATGTGGATGAAAAAAACTGGACGTATACTTCATCGGTTACTGAAATTTCACCTTACGGACAGGAACTCGAAAACCAGGATGCGCTTGGGCGTTATTCAGCGGCCACATTTGGGTATAAACAAACTTTTGCAACCGGTGTTGCCGCCAATGCCCGTTACCGCGACATCGGTTTTGACAATTTTGAAGATTACGGATTCAGCCAGTGTGCCGACCGGCATTTTAAATTCCCGGTTGACGACCAGATCATCGACTACGATGCGCATTCAGGAAAACGAAGCATTAAAATTGAATCGGGCAGCCCGCTTAAAATGCAAAAGCCGCTGGAGATATGTTCGCCAACCGGATGCGATGTAAGCATAAGCCCAACCAATGTTTCGTCAACCCTTACCAACATTGCTGTTTCAGGAGGCCAGTCACCATACCAGATAGATTACAACGTGATTCACGGAAACCCGACCATCAGTTTTAGCGGAACCGATTTCAATACGCTTAAAGCAACGGGAACCGCCTGGGAAGTAGAAGTGATTGTGCTGGATGCTTTAGGGTGCAAGAGCACAAAGAAAGTTGTTCACTAAAATGTAGAATACTGAATGAAAAACATGAAATATAAAATTGCTTTTTTACTGCTGGTGTGTTTTCCTTTTTTAGGTAAAACGCAAACGGCACAAAGTTGTGCGACCGCGTTGGAATGGTGTACCGATGCTACCCCTTTTGAAGCGGGTGGTTGTTCCGATCCTGAACATTACTGGTTCAAGTTTTCCATTGACCAGCCGCTGGAAGATTTCCTGGTGAGGTGGTCGGGCGGAATAAACAGCTACGAACTCTACGGGCCTTTTTTGGACGATTCAGACCACTGCGATGAACTGGACGATAACCGGTACGACAGTGTTGCCGTTGGCGGTGACGATGCGTTCCTTGGAGGCAGTGATCCGTTACCAGCCGGTTTTTACATCATTGTATTGCATGTAACTGAATGCGCGGGAAACATGCTCATTGGTGGAGAAGTACAATTAAATTTTGATTGCGAAGACGATGTGCCTTGCGAAAACTGCATCGGCTCCTTTGCACCGGAAGCTGGTAAAAAATATTTAATCACCGCCTGGGCCAAGGAAGAAGGCGCAGCAAATACCAAGCTGGATTATACCTATCCAAACATTACCGTTGATTTTATCGGGGCTTCGGCTACAACCGGAGCGGTGTATCCTTCAGGACTCATCATTGACGGGTGGCAGCGCATTGAAAAAGAATTCACCATACCGGCAGGCACCAACGAACTGGACATTACCCTGGACTGCGACAACGGTGACTGTTTGTTTGACGATATACGCGTGTTGCCTTATGACGGGAGCATGAAATCCTACGTGTACGACCCGGTGACCTTGCGCCTTGCAGCCGAATTGGACGAAAGGCATTACGCTACTTTTTATGAATACGATGAGGAAGGAAAGATAACGCGGATCAAAAAAGAAACGGAAAAGGGAATTATGACGATACAGGAAAACAAAACCAGTGTACCTAAACAGTAGGCAGCGGCAGTAAGCAGTAGTAGAAGCGAAGCCATGCAAACAGGCAGTTTTGAATAAACCAATAACAATTATGAACAGAACAACATATATTTTCTTAGGAGCAGTAATCGCGCTCATGTCCTTTACAATGGCAGCAACCACCGGCTGGAACATGGTGAAACGCGAGGACATTGAAACAGCAACCAAACAGATCAATGCTTTTTACAAGGAAAAAAGTACTTTTTCTGTTATTGTTACCCATCAAACCTTTAAAGGGCATCATGCAACCGTAGCGCACGATGAGTCCAAAGGTTTTTTAAAACGCAAAGGAAATCTTTACCATTCATTTATGCTGGGCGTGCATTCGTTCCAGGATGAAGCGGCAGCGTTCACCGTTGACACGGTAAGCAAAACCATTATTGTAGCAGACAAAAAAAGCGTTGATGCCAGCAAAGATGTCAAACTGGAATCATTGGTTGCCCGGGAAAATGCGGTTGCCTATAAACGTTCGGAAGCCAGCGGCCATGTGGCCTACCGGGTTGACTACAGCAAAAACCATCCCGTTGAGGCAACCGAAATGCATGTGAATGCAGACAACTCAATCAAGGAAATTGTGCTCTACATGCACAACGAACTTCCGTTAAGCGCAGAAGAAAACGCACCCAGAGCCAAAGCGAAAGCCAAAATCGTTTACAGCCATTACAACCTGTCGCCAACTTTTGGTGCAAATGAGTTTTCACACAAAACCTTTTTCACGTTTAAGGATAAAAAAACGATTAAGACGGAAAAGTATAGCAGCTATAAACTGATTGATAACCGCATTGCGCGCAACCAAAAAAACGATTAAGACGGAAAAGTATAGCAGCTATAAACTGATTGATAACCGCATTGCGCGCAACCAAAAAAACGATTAAACCAAAAGACCCTAGTTAAAAAATATATACGATGACGAATTTTACGGCCCGACTGAGTTTTATTGCAGCATTTTTGCTGTGCAGCGTGTTTTCACAGGCTGCAAAACTGACCTTTGTCAAAAGCATGAGTGCCCCAACCGGGAGCCAAATTGTTGTAAACGATAAAGACTCGGTGGAAGCAACGCCCAAATCAAATCCGGGTTTTACGGACATTGCCTTGAGCAATTACCTGGGCCTTTTTGTTGACCAGAACAGCCATGTGCTGGTAAGCAGCAATCAAACTACAGTCGTAATTGTACAGGTAACGCCTTATGATACCAACGATGTTGCCCAAACGCCTTTCAATGAAACCTTATCGGTTGCCTATAACCCTACCCTGGGTTCAGCCACGTTTACCGACCGCCATACCAAAAAACTCTCCACTTCCTGGTACAAATTTGTTTTTAAGATCACGTCCATCAAAGTAAACGGGAGCAATGCCCCGCTGCCGCGTTACCTGACGCTTGAAGGAAAGATAGAAGTGGAGCGCATTTACCATTTCGGGTCGGTGGTGAACACGCTTTTAGATATGAATACCATTGGTGAACGCAACCTGGACTGTGACGGTGGCGGAATCATTGACGAAGTGGAAATAAGCTGGGAGCCTTTTGCCGGGACTGTGCAGGCTGATGAATACCAATTGGAGTGGACATTTATCAACGACTATGATACAGGGGTAATTTCCAATACAAAATTACTCGATGAAATAAAATTTGATTTTAAAAACAATTCAACACGCATTACCACAACCAACACGTATTATTACATTCCCTTGCTTTTTGATCGCGGGTATTTGATTTACCGCGTGCGTGCAGTGGGGTATGATACCCTTGACCCCACCATACCCATGTACAGCGACTGGAACGTGGTGGATGCCGACACGTTGAATAATATTACATCGGACAATTATTATTACATAGACACGCCTCATGAGGCTGGCAAAAACTGGCAGGTGACAACCACCTTTGCCGAGGAAGGCAAGAAAAAAGAAGTGGTAAGTTATTTTGACGGGAGCCTGCGCAACCGCCAGACTGTTACCCGCATCAACAGCGATAATAAGACCATTGTAGGCGAGACCATTTATGACTACCAGGGAAGACCTGCCGTAACCGTGTTACCAGTACCCGTTCCTGATTTCTCATGCCTGGGCAGTTTCTCAACTTCAGTCATCCGGTATTTTCCCAACTTTAATGTGGACAGCAACGGTGTTGCCTATTCCAAATTGAATTTTGATGTGGATGATACTTCCGGCACGTGTAGCGTGCTGGCTCCACCCATGTATGACAGCGTGGGCGCTTCCAATTATTATTCGGTGGAAAATGTCAACAAAACCCGTGAACAGGCATTTGTGCCCGATGCAAAAGGTTATCCGTTTACGCAGGTTGAATACACCAATGACAATACCGGGCGCATACGCAGGCAAGGAGGTGTGGGTGAAGAATTCCAGCTTGGTAGCGGTCATGAGACCGGTTATTTGTACGGGCAGCCCAACCAGATTCAATTGGACCGTTTGTTTGGCAGTGAAGTTGGCGATGCAAGCCACTACAAAAAAAATGTAGTGATTGACCCCAACGGGCAGGCCAGCGTAAGCTATTTGGACCAGGAAGGAAGGGTGATTGCAACAGCATTGGCAGGCGATACCACCAGCAACCTGCACGCCCTTGAAAGCAGCCGTGACAGTGCTGTGTTAACGGTTGATCTTTTTAATAAAGATGCAAATGGTAACAGTAATTCCAATACAATAAATGCCGGTAACAACGGAATAGAATTCCATACCGAACTTTTAGTGACGTACCAGAGTAATTATGAATTTGATTACGGGATTGAGATAGATACCCTGATGGATACCTGTTTCAAAGAAGACATTTGTATTAACTGCGTGTACAATTTACAAATCCAGGTATTGGATGAATGCGGGGTAGACATGGTGCAGGCCGAAGGTGACACCATCAACGGACTCATCGGTCATTTTGAACTGGACGGTGATGACCTGGATTTTGTGACCACGTGTCACAGCCCTTCAACGTATGATACCGCAACAAATTTTACACTCAGCCTTGACCCCGGTGTATACACTGTGGTCAAAAAATTAAGTTTGAATCTTGCCTGGCGTGACAGCGTAGTAGCTGCTTATATAGACACGGCCTACAACCATTGTGTGCTTACATTACAGGATTTTATTGATGCCCAAATGGCGGGCATTGATACCAGCGGTTGCCACATTGATTGCGATGAATGCGTGGCTTCACTTGGAACGCGCGATGATTTTGTGGCTTCAGGAAAAGGAACGGCACTTCAATACGATGTTTTGTTGGAGCAATGCGAAGCCCCGTGCAAGCAGCATACCCTGTGTGAAAACACTTACCAGCAAATGCTCATGGATGTAACTCCCGGAGGGCAGTATGCCGGGTGGAACATCATTGGCGGAGCGTATTCGGTGTATTCATTCCCACTCAGCATATTGAACGATGCCAACCTGCTTTCAGAGAACCATCACCCCGGCCCGGCAGTAAGCATTTGGGACCGCGCCTGGTGGAGAAATCCTGCGACTGTTATTAATGGAACGGAATACCCTTTTTATTTTGAAGAAAACGGAGATTTGGCAAAAATTTACCTCTCAACCGATGTAGACGGGAACTATGTTCCTGATGTTTATATTGACGATTCGATCAAAACAGATGCCAATGGAAGTTATGTTTATCCCCAACATTTGGCGCAACTCAAAGACTTTATAAATGCCTTTAAACCATCGTGGGCAAAAGGTCTTGTAACGTACCACCCTGAATACTGTTATTACCGTACCTGCAGCGAATATGCCGAGCTTCCAACAGCCACCGATGTACTGACCAGTGAAGATTTTGACGCCATGCTGCGCGCCTGTGAAACATTCCAGCAGGCCATTGATACCGGTTTGATTGATAACGTTACCAAATTACCAACCGATTGGTTCACGTTTTCGTCAACCGATCCATACGATCCGTTTGTGGTGCGCGACCACGGTTCGTACGGCACAACCCTTGAAAACAAATTTGACAACTATGTATATTTTACCGGTGGCAGTTACAGCATGACCCAGCAGGCCGCCATCATGGCGCGTTGCGGTTATTTGACAGGCATTGTTCCCGATACCGCTTGCGATAATTTTGGGACGGACCACATTCCCGGTGATGTGACCCACAACACCGAAATACGCAACAAAGAATGGGGTTATTTGCGTGACTGGTACCTGTCGGAAAAACAGCAATTGCAAACCCAGCGTGCTGACAGCATTGCTATGTATGACTGTTATGCTTTTAACGATTGCATCGGCAACGATGAAGTGTGGAGCTATATGTACCCGATGAGCATTGCCTCTAACGGGTCGGGCACACCTGCATTCCAGAATTTGTCGCAGCCCTGTTCATACGGGTATGACCAACTGTACGCCTCAAAACAAAAACGTTTCCCTGACATTAACGATATTCCCGGTGTTTCAGCCGGTGACAACGATCCCATGACCACCGCTTACCAGCAATATTTGGTTACAGGTCAGTGTCCCTTAGCGACAGCCGTTCAAAACATGCTTTCAACCATTGCCGATTCAAGCTTCCTTCTCAACGATACCATTGATTTGATGCATTTCCCGATGTTCAATCCCGTTTACATGGCTTTGAGCAATTTTCAACCGGTTGCACCCATATCACAGTACAACTATTTATGGTTGGCTGATACAACAGGTTGGGGCGATGAAGACACCCTGCACGTGGACATGATAAGCGACAACGATACCTGTTATTTTATTTTTGATAAAACCGGTACCACACTTGCGTGGGAAGACATACTTGGTTTTTCAGGAATGGCTGAAGGGCCGGATTTTCCAACTACACCACCGTCTTATGGTTTTACCATCAATGCGCACATAGCGCCTGATGCGGGATCATATCATCCCTACGAACTGGTGGAAATAACAGGACGCACTTCGTGCTGGAACATGGATAAATGCGATTTCCCATTGACGTGTACGCCAACCACGTTAGGATATAACCTTTACACCATCATGAACGTGCTGGCAACCGAAGAGAACCTTACGGGTTCGGGTGTTGCATTGGATACCGATTTATATGACAGTTTGATGATCCCTGCCGTGTATTACACGATGGGCTATACCACCAACACAGGACTTGACTGGACGTATACGGCAGCCGATTCTGCGTTTAACATCTTCCACCCTTCAACACCGGCCAACCGCATACGCCTTAAAATTACAGGCCATGAACCAAGCTCGTTTGACATTAGCACTGACCTGGACGAGATAGAAGCTTTCACCAATTTTGTGAGCCATGACGCCTGTTATTTTTCGCTTGACGCGATGGACTCAAGCGGTGCGTACCTTGCCACCATGCATTTCAGCGGCATGTATACCAATGGGACAGACAGCACGTGCTTGAACATAAGCGATTGCGACCAGCCCATGTCCTTATCCTGTGAAGCGGACGACAACATTGCTACCTGGGACATTTTATCGGCCTTTGTAAAAGACATGCTTATGCATAAGCCGTATGACTATGCGTATCCGGCCACGGCAAGCCCGTATTTTACCGGAGCATTGCTCGAACAATTGACCTATCCCATCACACCAATTGCCAACACCTATGCCGTTGACACATTGAGCACACCCCGGACTGAAAGCTGGACGATAAGCCTGGATTCAACCTGCAACATTGAACTCAATCTAGAGATGACCAGCGGAAACTCGTACCAGTTTAAAGGCATCCGTTCAATCGTAGCAACGGCAGTGGACGGTGACCCGGATGAAGACGGTTTGTACCATGATTTTTACGTGGTGTGTGATTTCAGGAGGTGGCCAACCGGTTTTACACGCGACACCATTTTTGGAAATACCTGTATTGGATTCAAACCTTGTTCCAACTGTGTTGACACAGCACAGTACCCAGACATTGTGTACAACGATACGACCGAAGCTGATGATGGGGACGGCATGTTCCTTTCAGTTCCTGATATGCCCGATGATCACGGGTCAATTGGTTCCATTCCTTCAGAATACAAAAAAGACGTGGCCAGTTATTTTTCATATAGAAAAACGATCGCCCTTTACAATAAAGAACATACTGCACGTGCGGAAAAACTTCCTGTAATTGATCTTGCGGCATACCGCAAAACCAATATGCGAAAGCGGTTAACCGGTTATAAAAAATATTTGGATGATTTAGCAACAGCCAATGCAAGTAACCGCAGAATTGACAAAGATCAACCGGCCATTGGTTTGGCTCAGTGGGTTTTATTAAATCCGGCTGAAGATGGTTTTACGGGTGGTATGATGCTACGCCTTGTGGAGGCCGACTCATCGGAATTTGTCAATGACTGTGACAGTTTGTACGATGTGTATTTGGAAGCTGTGACCCGGTACAATGATTCTGCCTCGGCAAACGGGTGGACGATGATAAGTGCCGGCAATATTTACGACTCGCTGGAATTTGATACGGCAAGTTTTTGTTATTGTGCACAGAGTTATGCATCCTTGCTCAACAGTGCAAGCGACCATTTGATCAGCACCGCTTCGCCTTTTGGAACCACCATCAACAACCCGTACACCTATTGCAACGGTTTGCTTATGACACCCTGCGCACCCAACAACGGGCCTATTGATACCATCCAAAACATTCCGTTTACCTATGTGAACCCGTGTGTGCAATACCAACTGGAGATGGCTGTGGTGAACGCCACCAATGCATACAACCAGTACATTGATTCGCTTACCACGTATATAAGCAATAAATACACGCAGCATTGTTTGGGCGCATTGGAAACATTTACCCATGAATACACCGACAAGGAATACCATTTTACCCTGTATTACTACGACCAGGCCGGAAGCCTGGTGAAAACCGTACCACCGCAGGGCGTGCAACTGCTGAACATAACTTCGCCCTCAAGCGCTGATGAAGTGAAGTGTATTGCAGACCGCACGTATGGCACGCAACAGGTTTTCACTTCACATGTATTGGCAACGCGGTATGAATACAATAGTTTAAACCAGCTGGTAAAACAAAACATGCCCGATCACGATGCCATGAACCTGTGGGAAACAAAATTACCTGATGGGCTGGACAGCAATTTAACGGTTACCAGCGTACAGTTTATTGATGGCTCGCAAGGATACCTCACCGGTACGGTGCCCGGTGGGTATACCGCCACGCGCGGGGTGTTGTACAAAACAAACGATGCCGGAGAAACCTGGCAGAAAATAAACCTGGCTGCTACTGATTTCAGGAAAATACAAATGGTAGACAGTTTGTACGGGTATGCTGTTGGAACAAACGGTGTGGCCTTTATTACACAGGACGGGGGAACAACCTGGGACGTGCTGAGCAATTACCATTGCAACACACCCAATACGACACCTGTTTATGTTTTTGACGATGTGGTGGATTTGCATTTCATCAACCGCACGCAGGGAATCCTGGCTACCAAACGCAACGGGTATGTACGGGTTGATCCTGCCCTTGCTTCAGGGTCGGTTCCCAACAGCGGGTATTCGCGTATAACCCCAGCGGCACTTACGTCACCCGATTATTCAACCAGCGTGAACTATGATGCGGCCTTAACCAGTTATTTTTATACCGTAAACGATTTTGATGCCGTAACGGGCCTTACTTATAATACCAATTTAAGGCTTACCACGCCCAGCGGAAGTGCTGCTTCGGTTATAAGCACACTTACCAGCCATGACATCAAAAATGTTTCCTGGATTGATACCTCCAGTGTAAAAGGGTTTGCCTGCGGCACCGATGGAAGTTTGTTGTATACGGGTGACCGTGGTGTGACATGGATTTACCGCCCGGTAAATGTGGCGGGAACATTCAAGCAGGTTTATTTCCGCGATGCTGATAACGGTGTGGCCATTATTGAAGATGCAGGCGGCATTGGTTACGTATGTGCCACGCACGACAACGGGTTAAACTGGACTACCCTGAGCGATTCAGCGCGGGACTATAACGCCATGAGCCCATACGAAGTAAGTTCAACCGGAGCAAAACTGGTAGCAGTTGGACAGGACGGTGTCGTTAGCCGCGTACTGGCCATTGACGGAACGGATTATGGCATAATAGATCTGGACAAACCAAACAGCACCGTTGATTTAACCACCTGCTTTGGTACTGTTATAGCAGGAAAGACCTGGATATATACAGGAGGAAACACCAACAAGCTATACCGTACCAAAGATGCCGGGGCAAGCACGGTAACATGGACAAGCCAAAACATTACCTGCATAAGCCAGTTTAAAAAAAT
>Ga0196964_10001769_pt1 | contig 10656 bp, 10 predicted proteins | sample S1_10metaG_FD_148615 | JGI IMG/M metagenome (GOLD analysis project Ga0196964, IMG submission 148615) | Soil microbial communities from Anza Borrego desert, Southern California, United States - S1_10 | ecosystem: Environmental > Terrestrial > Soil > Desert | place: USA: California | collected... | reverse complement strand
GGCCCTGGGCATGCAGCAGATCGCCTCGGGCGACGCGCGGGTCGTCGTCGCCGGCGGCCAGGAGAGCATGAGCCAGGCGCCGCACGCGGCCAACCTGAGGAACGGCCAGAAGATGGGCGACCTCGGTTTCGTCGACACGATGATCAAGGACGGCCTGTGGGACGCCTTCCACGGCTACCACATGGGCCAGACCGCCGAGAACATCGCCGCCCGCTGGCAGATCACCCGCGAGGACCAGGACCGCTTCGCCGTCGGATCGCAGAACAGGGCGGAAGCCGCCCAGAAGGCCGGCAAGTTCGTCGACGAGATCGCGCCCGTGACGGTCAAGGGCCGCAAGGGCGACGTGGTGGTCGAGGCCGACGAGTACCCGCGCCACGGCTCGACCTACGAGGCCATGGCCGGACTGCGGCCGGCCTTTTCCAAGGACGGCTCGGTGACCGCCGGCAACGCCTCGGGCCTGAACGACGGGGCCGCGGCGGTGGTGCTGATGAGCGCCGAGGACGCGAAGGCGCGCGGGCTGGAGCCGCTGGCCCGCATCGTCTCCTGGGCCAACGCCGGCGTGGAGCCCGAGATCATGGGCACGGGCCCGATCCCCGCCTCGCGCAAGGCGCTGGAGAAGGCCGGCTGGTCGGTCGCCGACCTCGATCTGATCGAGTCGAACGAGGCCTTCGCCGCCCAGTCGCTGTGCGTGGTCAAGGAGCTCGGCCTCGATCCCGCCAAGGTCAACGTCAACGGCGGCGCCATCGCCATCGGCCACCCGATCGGCGCGTCTGGCGCGCGGGTGCTGACCACCCTGCTGCACGAGATGAAGCGCTCGGGCGCCCGCAAGGGCCTGGCCACCCTGTGCGTCGGCGGCGGCATGGGCGTGGCCATGTGCGTGGAACGCCCCTGAAGCGGCGATTTGCTTTGAGTAGCGGGCGGCTGGCGCGGGCGCCGGCCGCCCTTTAACACTGTTGGATGAACGCGTTCGCCGCGCAGACGGCGAGGCAAGGGACACGAGGAAACGTCACATGCAGAGAGTTGCTCTGGTCACCGGCGGCACCCGCGGCATCGGCAAGGCCATCGTCGAGCGCCTGAAGGCCGACGGCCTGAAGGTGGCCGCCGGCTATTCCGGCAACGAGGAAGCCGCCCAGGCCACCGCCAGGGAATTCGGCGTCATGGTGGTCAAGGGCAACGTCGGCAACTTCGAGGATTGCCAGCGGGCGGTCGCCGCCGTCGAGGCCGAGCTCGGCCCGGTGGACGTGCTGGTCAACAACGCCGGCATCACCCGCGACGGCTTCTTCCACAAGATGACCCCCGAGCAGTGGCGCCAGGTCATCAGCGTGAACATGGACTCCATCTTCAACATGACCCGCCAGGTCATCGAGGGCATGCGCGAGCGGGGCTTCGGCCGCATCGTCAACATCAGCTCGATCAACGGCCAGAAGGGCCAGATGGGCCAGACCAACTATTCCGCCGCCAAGGCCGGCATGATCGGCTTCACCAAGGCGCTGGCGCTGGAGAACGCCCGCAAGGGCATCACCGTGAACTGCATCGCGCCCGGCTACATCGACACCGAGATGGTGGGCGCCATGGACCAGAAGGTGCTGGACGGCATCATCTCGCAGATTCCGGTCGGGCGGCTGGGCAAGGGCGAGGAGATCGCGGACATGGTTTCGTGGCTCTCGGGCGACCGTGCCGGATTCGTCACAGGTTGCACCCTTTCGCTCAACGGCGGCCAATACATGGTGGGCTAGGCCCTGCCAGCGCCCCAAAACCGCCGTGGTGGGAAGTCTAGTCTGGCAGCCATGCTTGCAGGGGTTCTGACTAGAGCGGCGCTCGTCCTGGCGCTCGTTGGGACCGTCTGGGCGCGGAGCGATGTCGCGGCCGCCCAGGCGGAGCCCCGGACCCTGCGCGAAGCCTTCGTCGGGGCCGCGGCGGAGGATTCCCGCTCGAGCACCGCCCCCCCGACCGTGGCCCGCTACGTCTCCGAAAGCGGGGCCCGCTTCGTCTTCGACCGCTCGGGCCGCACGGCCCTGCTGAAGTTCGAGAACGGCGGCGAGATCTGGGCCCTGCGCCCGACGCCCGGCCCGCGCGGCGACATCATCTACCGCAACGACCTCGACCAGCCGGTGGTGCGGACCACCCGCCTCGGCGGCCTGACGCTCTTCACCGACGTGCATCCGGAAGGCACCCCGGCGGCGCTGATGGGCGAGGCCCGCCCCTTCCGCCTGCCGGTGCTGACGCCCAACGCCCTGCTGCAGACCCTGGCCAAGGCCAGCGAGCGGGCCAGCCGGGCCGTGCGCCGCATCATCCCGTTCGAAGCCGGCGACCAGCGGCAGCAAGTGACGCCGAACTCCTCGTTCCTGGTCGCCGACGCGGCCAACGTCACCGCCTACGCCATCCAGCGCCTGGCCACCACGGCGGCCGGGCGGTCGGCCCTGTCGCGGGTGCGCAAGGTCAAGGTGCTCTACGGTCCGCGTCCGACCGCGCGTCTGCGCGAGGGCGTGCTCGAGGTGGTGATCGCGCCGCAGCTGGGCATGGCCGGCCGGCCCTCCTCGGGCCTGGTGCTGCGCACCCTGGCCAGCCGCTGACCCTTACCCCCTGAACTGGTCCTTGGCCGCGCGGACGCGGCCGAAGCTGTCGGCCTCGGAGCCGGCGTCGGGGGCCAGACGCGGCGCGCGCAGGAAGGGGTTGGTCGCGATCTCCTCGCCGATGGTCGTCGGCACCGTCGCCAGGCCCCGTTGGCGGGCGGCGAACACCGCCTCGGCGCGGGCGCGCACGGCCGGGTCGTCGTCGACGCTGAGCGCGAAGCGCGCATTGGCCGCCGTGTACTCGTGGGCGCAGTAGACGCGGGTCTCGGGCGGCAGGGCGGCCAGGGCCTGCAGGCTGGGCCACATCTGCTGCGGCGTGCCCTCGAACAGGCGGCCGCAGCCCATGGCGAAGAGCGTGTCGCCGACGAAGGCGACCGCGTCGGCCTCGCTCCAGTAGGCGACGTGGCCGAGGGTGTGCCCCGGCGTGGCGATCACGCGCCAGCGCGTCTCGCCCAGCATGACCTCGTCGCCGCCCCGCACGAGGCGGTCGAGCGGGGCGATGCGGGTGACCTCCTCGGGCCCGACGATCTCGCAGCCCGTCTCGGCCTTCAGCCGCGCGTTGCCGCCGGCGTGATCGGGATGCCAGTGGGTGTTGAGGATGTAGTCGAGCCGGCCCCAGCCCGAGGCTTCCAGTTCGCGCAGGATGGCGTCGGCGTCAGGGGTGTCGATGGTCGCCGTCTTCCCGGTCGCCTCGTCGCGGACCAGGAAGCCGTAGTTGTCGGAGAGACAGGGGAACTGGCGGATCGACAGGACCATGGGGCTTCCTTCGGCGACTCGGGCCGTTAGGGCATATATGTCGGCCAGAGCCCACGAGGAACGCCAGGACCGCCATGCGCCGCGACGTCGTCGAACTGCGCCAGTTCTACGCCCAGCCGCTGGGCCTGGCGGTGCGCGAGACGCTGACGCGCAAGGTGTTCGAGACCTGGGGCGACGCGCCCGGGGTCGACATGCTGGGCCTGGGCTACGCCACGCCCTTCCTCGAGCCGTTCGCCGCCGCCCGCCGGGTGACCGCCGCCATGCCCGCCCAGCAGGGGGTCGAGGCCTGGCCGGCCAGGGGCCGCAACCGCGCCTGCCTGGTTGACGAGACCTGCCTGCCGTTCCCCTCGGCCCTGTTCGATCGCGTGCTGGTCGTCCATGGCCTGGAGGAGAGCGACAACCCCGCCGCCCTGCTGATGGAGGTCGGGCGGGTGATGTCGGCGTCGGGTCGGGTGATCGTCGCCGCGGCCGCCCGCGCCGGCCTGTGGTCCAACGCCGAGAAGACCCCCTTCGGCCACGGCCAGCCCTTCACCCGTGGCCAGCTCGAACGGCTGGTGCGCGACGCAGGCTTGGAGCCGACGGCCTGGTCGCAGGCGCTCTACGTGCCGCCGTGGACGCCGCTGGCCGACTACGCCGAGACCTTCGAGCAGGTCGGCTCGCGCATCTGGCCCGGCGCGGCGGGGCTCATCCTGCTGGAGGCGGTGAAGCGCACCTTCGCGGTGAAGGCGCAGCCGGTGCGCTCGCTCAGCGGCCTGCAGGAACTGCTGCGGCCGACGCCCTCGCCGGCCCGCAGGACGGTGGAGCGGACGGGCGAAACCGCCTAGGAGTTCGCCCATGCGCAAGCTGATCCTGATGCGGCACGCCAAGGCCGAGGGGCGCTCGGCCTCCGGCGAGGACTTCGACCGGGCGCTCACCGAGCGCGGCTGGGCCGACTCCCAGCTGATGGGCCGGGTGCTGAAGGACGCGGGGCTGAAGCCCGACCTCGCGCTCGTCTCCGCCGCCCAGCGCACGCGCGACACCTGGGCGGGGGTCTCCGAAGCCTTCGGCGAAGTCGAGGCGCGCTTCGAGAAGGGCCTCTACGCCTCGTCCCCCAGGGTCCTCCGCCAGGCTATCGCCCGCGTCGAGGACGAGGCCGACACGGTCATGCTGGTCGGCCATAACCCGGAGACCGCCCTGCTCATGCTGGAGCTGCTGGTCGAGGGCGCCGAGCCCGCCTCGGTGCTCGACCGGGCGCGATCCAAGTTCCCCACCGCGGCCACGGTGGTGTTCGACTTCGACGAGGCCATGCGGCCGCGGTTCTACAACCTCTACTTCGCCAAGGACTACGGCGGCGGAGCGGGGGATTGAGCCTGCACGACCTCGGCGCGGGGCTGTTCCGGCTGCTCGACCCGGAGACCGCCCACGGCCTGACGATCAGGGCCCTGAAGGCCGGCCTCGGCCCGAGGGCCGTGGGGCGGGACGACCCCGTGCTGTCAACCGCCGTCGCGGGCCTGACGCTGCCCAACTGCGTCGGCCTGGCGGCCGGCTTCGACAAGAACGCCGAGGTCCCCGACGCCATGCTGGCGGCCGGCTTCGGCTTCGTGGAATGCGGCTCGGTCACCCGCCTGGCGCAGGCCGGCAACCCCAGGCCGCGGCTCTTCCGCCTGACCGAGGACCGGGCGGTGATCAACCGCATGGGGTTCAACAACGCGGGCCTGGAGGCCTTCGCCGGCCGCCTGGAAAGGCGGGCCTGCCGGCCGGGCGTGGTGGGCGCCAACATCGGGGCCAACAAGGACGCCGCCGACCGCGCCAAGGACTACGTCACAGCGCTGCGACGGCTGTGGCCGCACGCCAGCTATTTCACCGCCAACGTCTCCTCGCCCAACACCCCGGGCCTGCGCGCCCTGCAGACGCGCGCGGCGCTGGACGAGCTGCTCGGCCGCCTGGCCGAGGCGCGCGCGCCCCTCACCGCCGCTCATGGGCCCAAGCCGCTGTTCCTGAAGGTGGCGCCGGACCTGGAGGAGGCCGAGGTCGGCGAGATCGCCGAGGCTTGCCTGGCCGGCGGCGTCGACGCGCTGATCGTCTCCAACACCACCGTCGCGCGGCCCGCGAGCCTGCGCTCGGCCCTGGCGGGGGAGGCCGGCGGCCTCTCCGGGGCGCCGCTGTTCGAGCCGTCCACCCGGGTGCTGGCCCAGTTCCACGGGGCGCTGGCCGGCCGCCTGCCGCTGATCGGCGCGGGCGGCGTCGGCTCGGGGGCCCAGGCCTACGCCAAGGTCCGCGCCGGCGCCGCGGCCGTGCAGCTCTATTCCGCCCTCGTCTACGAGGGACCGGGGCTGGTGACGCGCATCAAGCGCGACCTCGCCGCCCGACTGAAGGCCGACGGCTTCGCGACCGTCGCGGAGGCCGTGGGCGCGAAATGAGGCTTGAAGGGCAGGGGTTGTCAGGGCGTGTTTTCTAGAAACATCTATCAATTCAAATAGTTATTTTCCACCATTTTTCCGCGGCGAATCAATCCGGGCCAGCCGCCCCACCGCCCGCCAGGCGGTGTCGGCCGCCGGCACCAGGCCGCCGAACTGCGGGAAGCTGTGGGGCAGGGCGTCGAACAGCCGGAACGTGACCGGCACCCCGGCCGCCTGCAGCTTGCGCGCATAGGCCTCGGCCTGATCGGCCACCGGGTCGAAGCCGGCCGCGACGATCACCGCCGGCGCCAGTCCCGCCAGATCCCGGGCCCGGAACGGCGACAGCCTCAGGTCCGCCGGGTCGGCCTCGGGCCCGAGGTAGTGGCGCATCACCCAGCGCAGCGCCTCCACCGACATCGGCCAGGCGTCGGCGTGCAGGTTCATCGACTGGCCCTCGCCGGCGGCGTCGAGGATCGGGGTGACCAGGACCTGCCTGCGGGGCTGCGGCTCGCCGGCGCGCTTCAGCTCCAGGCACACGGCGGCGGCCATGCCGGCGCCGTTGGACAGGCCCGCCACCGTCACGTCGTCCTCGGCGCAGCCGTAGCGGCCGCCCGCCTCGCGCGCCCAGCGCACCGCCGCCATGGCGTCCTCGAAGGCGGCGGGGAAGCGGTGCTCGGGGGCGCGGCGGTACTCCGGGACCAGAACCGCCGTGCGGGTCGCCTCGGCCAGGATGGACGCGATGGCCTGGCTCTCCTCCACTCCGCCGGCGACCCAGCCGCCGTCGTGCAGGAAGACGATCATCGGCGCGCCGTTGTGGTCGGACGGCCGGTGCAGGCAGCAGGTCAGCGTCCCGCCCGGCCCGTCCAGCAGGAGGGTCTCGGCCTTCACCGTGCGGGGCCGCTCGGGGCCGGCGGTGGCGATCAGCTCCGCCCAGGCGATGCGGGCCTCGTCGGGCGACAGGGTCTCCATGGCGCCCGGGTTGGTCCAGGCCTTCCACAGGTACTGGAAGCGTGGATCCAGCGTGCGTCCGCCGCGGTGCACGACCCCGCCGCCCGAGAGCGCGCGCAAGGCCGCGGGCGGCAGCGAAAGCACGCGCCTGAGAAGGAATCGCTGGACCGCCGGATCAGCCATGGGGCTTAACTGAACAGTGTTCTTTTTCGCCGAGCAAGTGCATCGCGCTCGCTCTCAACCAGCCGCCGTAGCGATCAGTCGGGCGTAGAATTCCGCCGCCCGGTCCAGGTTCTGGATCGACAGCCGCTCGTTCACGCCATGGAAGGATTCCAGCTCCTCCGGCGTGACCAGCACCGGCAGGAAGCGGTAGACGCTAGGCGTCAGCCGCGCCATCGCGCGGCCGTCCGTGGCGCCGCTCAGCAGTCCCGGCATCGGCGGCGCCCCGGTCGCCTCGCGGGCCAGCGCCGCCAGCATGCGCCAACTTCGGGTGTCGGTCGGCGCGGTCGGCGACGCGCCCGCCGCGCCGGGCTTCCAACGCAGTTCGACCGGCAGGTCGCCGACGTCGCGGCGGGCCTTGGCCATGACGCTCTCGAGGCTGTCGCGGGGGTGTATGCGGAAGTTGATCAGGGCGACCGCCCGGTCCGGCAGCACGTTCTCCTTGGGCGAGCCGGACAGCATGGTCGGCGCCGTGGAGGTGCGCAGGATCGACGCCGCGCCCGGGTCCCGGCCGGCCTGGGCGGCGATCAGCCCGCCGAACAGCCACTCGTTGGCCGCCAGCGTCCGCTGCAGCCCCGACCCGTTGGCCAGCAGGGTGCGAAGGGTGTCCGCGCCGGGACCGTCCATCTTCATCGGGAAGGGCCGCGAGGCGATACGGTCGACGGCCTTGGCCAGCACGTGGACGGCGGTCTGCTCGGGCGGCATCGAGGAGTGGCCGCCTTGGCCGCGGGCGATGACCTCAAGGGTGGCGTAGCCCTTCTCGGCCACGCCGATCATGGCCATCGGCCGGCCGCTGACCGGATCCTTGGTCAGGGCAAGGCCGCCCTCGTCGAGCACGAACAGCGGCTTCACCCCGCGCGTGGCGAGCAGGGCGGCGGCGGCCTTCGCCCCCGTGCCGCCGACCTCCTCGTCATGGCCGAAGACGAAGATGACCGTGCGTTTCGGCGCGAAGCCGCGGCCGGCCAGGGTCTCGGCCGCCTCCATCAGCGCCACCAGCGAACCCTTGTCGTCCAGCGCCCCGCGGCCCCAGACCACGCCGTCGGCGATCTCGCCGGAAAAGGGCGGCCGCGTCCATTGGCCCAGCGTCTCGGGAACCACCGGCACCACGTCCTGGTGGGCCATCAGCACGATCGGCGGCAGCGACGGCTCCGATCCCCGCCAGGTGTAGACCAGCGTCCGGCCCGCGACCGTCTCCCGCGCCATGGCTGCGTGGGCCTTGGGATAGGAGGCCGCCATCCAGGCGTGCAGGGCGTCCCACTGGTCCCGGCGGTCGGCCGCCTCGTCCTGGTTGGACACGGTCTGGAAGCGGATGGCCTCCGCCAGCCGCCTCGCCGCGGCCTGCCCGTCGACGGGAATGGCGTCGGCCAGGGCGACCGGGCGCTCCCACGACGGACCCTTGTATGTGACCGTCCGTACGGCCACCACGGCCGCCAGGAGCAGCATCAGGCCAGCAACGAGCAGCAGGCCGGAGCGCAAGGCTCGCATCCCAGGATCCCCTCATCCTCAGCGCCACAATAGGACTGCCTCGGGCCGAAACCCAAGCCTGCAATGCAGACATGTCCAACGGCCACTTGAGCCGCCCGCCGGGAGCGGGCACGGTCGGCGGGTGGCGAACCTGCTTAACCTGTTGATCCGCCTGCTGGTCCTTTCGGCGCTGGGGGTCCTGGCGTTCCTCGCCGTGGATCGCTGGGCTCCGTCGCGGCACCTGCCGTGGAAGGCCGTCGACCTCAACCAGCCGCCCGGCCTGGCCACCGGCTTCCAGATCAACCGTCTCGAGGCCGAGTTCGGGGAATGCCTCGCGGCGCTCGCGGAAGCGGGGATCGAGGCCGAGCGCGCCGAGGCCACCGACGAGGGCGAGTTCTGCCGGGTCGACAACGCCGTCCGCATCCGCGGCGGGATCACGCCCCTAGCCCCCGAGGGCCTGCGCATCGCCTGTCCGCTGGCCGCCGCCTACGTTGTCTGGGACCGCCAGGTGCTGCAGCCGGCCGCGCGCGAGGAGCTCGGCGCCGAGGTCGCCGGCGTCTCCAGCCTCGGAACCTACGCCTGCCGGCGCATGTACGGCCGCGAGGACCAGCGGCCGAGCGAGCACGCGCGGGCGAACGCCATCGACATCGACGGCTTCCGCCTGGCCGACGGCCGTCGGGTGTCGGTCCGGGAGGGCTGGAACGGCGATCCGGCCGAGGCGCGTTTCCTGCGCCGGATCCGCGACGAGGGATGCAAGGTGTTCGGCGCCGTGCTGTCGCCGGACTACAACGCCGAGCACGCCGATCACCTGCACCTGGACATGGGGAACTGGGCTTTCTGTCCGCTCGGTCCGGCGGAGCTTCCGGCGGCGGCGCCCGCCGCGGCCGAGGACGTCCCGGCCGTTCCCTAGTCCCTTGCTCACGAAGGTTTCAGTTTGACCCTCCGGGGCGCCGAAGGCACAAATCTTCGGCGATCCGCGCGTGGCTGCCGAGAACGTGGCGAAGGCCGTCTGGCTTGTCCCTGACGACGCTGCTCCGGAAATGGATCGCGAGGGGAGAACGCGAGTTCGCTCCGCCTGGAACGGCTATTGGGAGACGCCAAGATGGCGAACGGTACGGTCAAGTGGTTCAACACCACGAAAGGGTACGGCTTCATCCAGCCCGAGGATGGCGGCAACGACGTGTTCGTTCACGTCTCGGCGGTCCAGCGCGCCGGCTTGCAGGGGCTGAACGAGGGCCAGCGGGTCAGCTACGAGCTGCAGACCGAAAAGGGCCGGACCGCCGCGGTGAACCTGCAGGCGCTCTGAAGCGTCGCCCAGCCGGATTGCGCGGGCCCGGAGCCTCTCCGGGCCCGTTTGCTTTGGCGAACGGGCGCCTATCTGAGCCGGGCAGCATCGGAGGCCGTCATGAAGGCGATCGAGGTCAGGCGGACGGGCGGCCCCGAGGTGCTGGAGCTGGTCGAGCGGCCCACGCCGGAGCCGGGACCGGGTGAGGTCCTGGTCCGGCAGGAAGCCATCGGCCTCAACTACATCGACACCTATCACCGCAGCGGATTCTACAAGGTCGATCCGCCTTTCGTGCCGGGGGGTGAAGCCGCGGGCGTGGTCCAGAAGCTGGGTCACGGCGTCTCCCGGTTCGCCGTCGGGGACAGGGTCGCCTACGCCGGCGGGTTCGGCTCCTACGCCGGCTATCGCGTGCTGCCCGCCGGACGGGCGGTGCGGGTCCCCGACGGCATATCCTCCGAGACCGCGGCCGCCGCCCTGCTCAAGGGCATGACGGCGGAGTACCTGGTGCGCCGCACCTATCCGCTGCGGGCCGGGGAAACCGCACTGGTCTACGCGGCGGCCGGCGGCGTGGGCTCCATCCTCACCCCCTGGGCGAAGGCGCTGGACGCGGTGGTGATCGCGGTCGTCGGCGGGACCGGGAAGGCGGACATCGCGCGCGGCCTCGGGGCGGACCACGTGATCGACCACCGCGCCGAGGACATCGCCGCACGCGTGCGCGAGATCACCGCGGGCGAGGGTGTCCGCGTCGTCTACGACGGTGTCGGCTCCGCGACCTTCGAGGCCTCGTTGGCGAGCCTCGGACGGCGGGGAATGCTGGTCAGCTACGGCAACGCCTCGGGCCCGCTGCCGCCGCTGGATGTGCTGGAGCTGAGCCGGCGGGGCTCCCTCTACCTGACCCGACCGACCCTGGGGGATTACGTCGCGACCACCGAAGACCTGGACGCCAGCGCGCGGGCCCTGTTCGAGATGATCCTGTCCGGCAGGGTCGGGATCCGGATCGACCGGCGCTACCCGCTGGAGCAGGCCGCCGAGG
>Ga0196964_10001768_pt1 | contig 10657 bp, 7 predicted proteins | sample S1_10metaG_FD_148615 | JGI IMG/M metagenome (GOLD analysis project Ga0196964, IMG submission 148615) | Soil microbial communities from Anza Borrego desert, Southern California, United States - S1_10 | ecosystem: Environmental > Terrestrial > Soil > Desert | place: USA: California | collected... | reverse complement strand
AAGACAACTCCAATCATCGCGGCCGCTCGTGTCATCGATCTCTCCTTTGCGCGGCGGGTTTCGGCCGCGCGGGGCACATCCTACCTGTCGCCGCGGCGATTGCAAGCGATTGTCCGTATTGGAGTGACGGCAACGGTCCGAGAAGAGGGTGACGACGGTTCTTGGAGCGGCTCGGCGCTCGCGCGCAACCAAACGATGCTCCATCTACTCTCGCACATGCACCTCCCCGTCCTGCCCCGCGCCGCGGCCGACGAAGGCGGCGCCCTGCGCGGGCTCGCGAACGCCATCGAGGGTGAGGTGCGGCTGGGCGTTCACGACCGACTCCTGTACGCCACGGACGCATCCCTCTATCAGGTAGAGCCGCTCGCGGTCGTGATCCCCGTGAGCGTGGAGGACGCCGCCCGGGCGATCGCGTATTGCGCCGCGCACCGCCTGCCGGTGCTGCCCCGCGGCGGAGGGACGAGCCTCGCCGGGCAGTGCACCAACCGGGCCGTCGTGATCGATCTTTCGCCGAACTGTCGCTCGTGGAGCAGGCTCGATCCGCGGGCGCGGACAATTGACGCGCAGCCCGGCGCCACGATCGACGACCTCAACGACGCGATCGCCCCGAGCGGGCTCTTCTTCGCGCCCGACCCGGCGACGTCGCGCCAAGCGACGGTGGGCGGTTGCATCGGCAACAACGCGGCGGGGTCGCGCTCGATCATGTACGGGCGCACGAGCGAGAGCATTGTTTCGATCGATGCCTGCCTCGCGAGCGGCGAGACGGTGCGCTTCGCGGGCGGGAGCGCCCGGGGCGATGCGCGTGTCGCGGCGATCACGAAGGCGGTGGTGGAGACCGTGCGTGCGCACGCGTCGGCGATCCGCGAGCGCTTCCCGCGCACGGTTCGTCGCAACGCCGGGTACGGGCTCGACATGGTGCTGGCGCAGCTCGACCGCGGCGTGGACGAGACGGACGTCGACCTCGCGCCGCTCCTGTGCGGCAGCGAGGGGACGCTCGCGGTGACGCTCGGGGCGACCCTGCGGTTGCACGAGCGACCGAGGGCGCGGTCGCTGGCGGTCGCGTCCTTCGCGTCGGTCGACGACGCGATCGCGGCGGTGATCCCGATCCTCGCGACCAAGCCGAGCGCGGTGGAGCTGCTCGACGACATGGTGATCGGTCTTGCGCGGGCGAACGCGGAGTATCGACGCTACGTCGAGCTGCTGCCCGGCGGCGGCGCGGTGAGCGCCGTGCTGTACGTCGAGTACTCCGGCCCGTCGCGCGAGGCCGTCGCGGAGCGCGTCGGCGGGCTGCGCCGCGTGCTGCCCGCTGGGACTCCCTTGGAGGTGCACACCGACGCCGCGGCGATGATGAACGCCTGGAAGCTGCGCAAGGCGGGCGAGCCGCTGCTGCACGGCGTGCCGGGCCACCGCAAGCCGATCACGTTCGTCGAGGACAACGCGATCCCGGTCGAGAACCTGGCCGAGTTCGTGCGCGAGCTGCGGGGAATCGTGGAGAGCCACGGGACGAGGGCGGCGTTCTGGGCGCACGCGAGCGTCGGCGTGCTGCACGTGCGGCCGCTGCTGGACATCCACGACACGGCCGACCGCGAGCGGATGATGGACATCGCCGTCAAGACGGCGGACCTCGCGCGCCGGCTGGGCGGCGTGATGTCCGGCGAGCACGGCGATGGCCGGGTCCGCGGGCCGCTGCTCGAGCGGTTCTTCGGCCCGGAGTTGATGGAGGCCTTCAAGGCCGTCAAGCGAGCGTTCGACCCGGAGAACCTTCTCAATCCGGGCAACATCGTCGACATCAGCGGCGACAGCCCGCGACCCCTCGAGACCATGACGCAGCGTCTGCGCGTGGAACCCGCGCAGGGGCGGCGGCTCACGTTCCCGCCGGAGCTCAAGACCTACTTCGATTACGACGATCAGCACGGGTTCGACGGTGCGGTGGAGATGTGCAACGGCGCGGGCGTCTGCCGCAAGAAGCAGGGGGGCACGATGTGCCCGAGCTATATGGCGACCCTGGACGAGCGTCACAGCACGCGCGGGCGCGGCAACGCGCTCCGGCTGGCGATCACCGGCCAGGGGTCGGTCGCGGAAGGGACGGCCGGAGGCGTGTGGAGCGATCCGGGCGCGATCGAGACGCTGCGGCTGTGCCTCTCGTGCAAGGCGTGCAAGACCGAGTGCCCCAGCAACGTCGATGTCGCGCGCTTGAAAGCGGAGTACACGGCGCAGCGCTTCGCACGAGAGGGCGCGCCGCTCGCCGCGAGGGTCATGGGCGCGATCCGCTCGCTCAACCGCGCGGGCTCGATCATGCCGGCTGTCGCGAACAGGCTCGCGGCGCTGAGGCCGTCCCGCGCGATCGCGCGGCGCGTGCTGAACATCGACGAGCGGCGGAGTTTGCCGCCCTTTGCGAGGTCGCTGGCGTCGTCGTGGGGCCCGCCGGGCGGCACGGCGCCCGCGAGACCCCGCGTCGCGCTCTTCGGCGATTGCTTCACCATGTTCAACGAGCCCGGGATCGGCCTCGCAACCAAGAGCCTCTTCGAGGCGTGCGGGTACGACGTCGTGCTCGCCGACGCGGGCTGCTGCGGGCGGGCGAAGATCTCGCTCGGCCTGCTGCCGCGGGCGATTAAAGAGATCGATACGACGTTGCATCGGCTCTCGCCCCTCGCGGCGGACGCGAACATCCGAGCGATCCTCGTCGCCGAACCCTCGTGCCTCTCGGCGATCAAGGACGATTGGCTGAAGCTCAAGCTGCGGACGCCGCTCGCGGTACGCCAAGAGCTCGCCGCGAAGGCCGCGCTGCCGGAGCAGTTCCTCGACGAGGCGTGGGACAAGCACCCGACGCGGCCGGCGTTCGAGCCGGGCGCGCGCGACGCGATCCTGCACGCGCACTGCCATCAGAAGGCGCTCTGGGGCGCGGAGACGAGCGCGAGGGCGCTTCGGCGCGTCTTCGGCGAGTCGCTCCGCGTCCTCGACAGCGGCTGCTGCGGGATGGCGGGCGCGTTCGGTTACACCGCCGACCGCTTCGACCTCTCGATGAAGATCGGGGAGTTGGTGCTTCTGCCCGCCGCGCGTGCCGCGGCGGGGGACGCGGCGATCTGCGCCCCGGGCACGAGCTGCCGCCACCAGATCCACGACGGTGCCGGGCGGCGTGCGGTGCACCCGATCGAGGCCATCGCGAGCGCGCTCGCCAACGCAAAGGCCGCGCGATGAGCACCACCGTTCGGCCCGCGACCGAAGCGGACATCCCCTTCATCCTCCAGCTCGTGCGCGAGCTCGCGGAGTACGAGCGCGCTCCGCAGGAAGCCAGGGCGACAGAGGCGGACATGCGCAGCGCGCTCTTCGGCCCGCGGTCGCTCTGCGGCGCGCTCATCGGCGAGGTCGACGGCGCGCCGCAGGGGATCGCCGTCTTCTACCACAACTTCTCGACGTGGACGGGCAGGCCCGGGATGTATCTCGAAGACCTGTTCGTGCGCCCGGCGGCGCGCGGCAAGGGGCTGGGTCTTGCCCTCCTGCGCGAGGTCGCGCGGGCGGCAACCGCCCGCGGCTGTCCGCGACTCGACTGGATGGTCATCGACTGGAACGAGCCGGCGATCGGGTTCTACAAGCGTCTCGGCGCCGTGCCGCTGGATCAGTGGACGGTCTACCGCCTGAGCGGCGACGCGCTGGAACGCCTCGCCCGGTGAGACGCTTTTCACCGGCCGGCGATGGACACCCTTCCTCGCGCGCAACAATCCCGACTTTGGAGGGCTACCCATGGCGATGGTGACGGGCTCGATGCGAATCGTTGCGTGCGCGGGCGCATTGCTCGCCGGCGGACTTCTCGGCGCGTGCTCGACGAACCCCACGACGGGGCGGAGCCAGTTCAACGCGCTCTCGCGCGATCAGGAAGTGCAGCTCGGCGAGCAGGCCAAGGACGAGCTCGCGACCGAAATGGGCGGGCGGGTGACCGACGCGACGCTCGCCGGGTACGTCGATGAGATCGGGCGTCGCCTCGTCGAGACGACGTACCAGGACGATGCTTCGCTCCGAGAGCTGCCGTGGGAGTTCATCCTCCTCGACAGCGACGTGGTCAACGCGTTCGCGCTCCCCGGCGGCAAGGTCTTCATGTCGATGGGCCTCGCGCGCCGGATGACGAACGAGGCGCAGCTCGCGGCGGTGCTCGGGCACGAGATCGGCCACGTGACCGCTCGACACACGAACGACCGCTTCGCGCGCGCGGCGGGCACCCAGCTCGGGGTCGGCGTGCTCGCCATCTTGCTCGGCGACTCGGGCGCGCCGCTCGCCGACCTCGGCGGGCAGGTCGCGCAGATCGCGCTCCTCAAGTACGACCGAGGCCAGGAGCTCGAGAGCGACGCGCTGGGGATGCGCTACATCACGCGTGCGGGGTACGACCCGCGCGGTGCGCGGCAGGTGATGGAAATCCTGGCGACCCTCGAGAGGTCCGGACGCGCGCCGGAGATGCTCTCGACGCACCCGCTCCCGGAGAGCCGCATCCGCGCCATCGACGAGCGCATCGCCGCGGAGTACCCGCAGACGCAGAACAACCCCCAGTTCAGGCTCGGCGAAGCGGAGTTCCGCCGGCGGTTCCTCTCGCGCGTCACGGCGCTCTTCCCCGAAGGCCGACCCGAGGACCCGCGCGTGCGGAGCTTCGCCATCGCGGGCGGTTGCGGCGGCGCGTGCCGTGATCACGCCGCGGCGGCGGCCTCGACGCGGTAACCCGCGGCGGCGAGCAGACTGTCGACCCGGTGCTCCCAGAGGTGCGACGATTCGATCGCCGCGCGGCCGCGTGCCGCGAGCCCGACGCGGGCGTCGATGCTGCCCAGCAGATGCTCGACGCGCTCGCGCAAGAGCGGGGGGCCCTCGTCGAGCGTCGCGGGGAACACCGCGCACGCCTCGCCGCCGGGCCGCACGAACTCCTCGCGCACGTGCAGCCGGTCGTCGCTGACGACGCCGCTGCCGGCGCCGAGCGCGAGGAGCAGCCGCTCGCTGAACGCGTGCGTGAATTGCGTCGGGTTGATGCACACGCAGACGCGGGCGCGCGCCATCCAGGTGTGGATGTCCGTGAACTCGACCTCGCCAGCGTACGCGAGCGTGCCGCCGCAATGGCCGCGCCACGTCGGGGTGCCGACGACCGCGACGCGCAGGCCGGCGAGACCCCGCAGGAGCGCGAGGCGCCGCTCCCGGTTCACGACATGCGTGGCGTACCGGGCGATCGTCGCCATCAGGCCCCAGTGATCGCCGGTGCGGACCGGCCCCGCGACCGCGATATCGAACGCCTGGCCGAAGGGCATGTGCGGGTGCGCGAGCCGCAGACGCACGATCTCGTCGCACGCCTTGTGAAGCGACGGCGGCACTTCCGCGCGGCGCTTGGCGACCTCGTCGTCGGACGCGAGCGAGCCGCACACGAGCACGTCGATGTCGCGCACCGCCCGATCCTCGTGCGACCGGACGAGCGATCCCGCGTCACAGAGCGCGCCGCGCGGAACGCCGTGCCAGAGGCGCGCGTGCGTCATCCCGGGCCACCGCAGCTGCAGCAGGTGCACGTCGTCGTCGGCGACCGTCAGCAGCCTGTAGTTGGGCAGGCGCGCGAGCTCGCCCACGGCGCGCTGATCGAGCATGAACGGGTGATCGACGATCCACTGCACCACGGCGGTGGACGCCGCGCGCGGGCCGATCCAGCGCGCGAGCGTGTCGGAGCCGGCGAGGTTGAAGAAAGCAAAGATCGCCGGCTCGTTCGGGTTGCGGGGCGGGTTCACGCGCAGGCCGCGGGCGCGGCAGGCGTCGCCGAACTGCGAGCAGAAGGCCGTCAGGAGCGAGAACCGGGACTCGTACTTTTCCGGCAGGTAGATCGATGGGAGCACGCCGGGTTATCGGCTCGCGGGCGGCGCGGGGTTGAGCGCCGCGAAGGGGCTTCACACCCCCGCGAACATGGCCTCGAGCGCCGCCCGGTACACCCGGCGCGCCAGCGCCGGCCCGTCGGGGAGTGCCCGCGTCAGGAACTCCATCATCACGCCCGCGTTGATCTCCAGGATCATCGGGCCCGCGCCGTCCGCGCTCTCCACCACGTCAACGCTCCCGAAGCGCAGGTTGATCGCCCGTGCCGCGGCGACGGCCGCGCCGTGGGCGGCGGCGCATCCGGACGACCCCGGATCGAGCACGCGCACGCCCGCGCCCTGCCCAAGGTTGTGGCGCCAGTTGAGGAGGCGCGTTTGCCCCGCGGGCGGGATGTCCAGCAGGCCCGCCCGGGCCGCCGGGTCCATCTCCTCAAGGAGCCCGGCCGCCGCCGAACGAGCGCCCGGGGCGCCCATGAGCGCGTGCGCGAGCAGCTCGAGGACGGTGCTCGCGCCGTCGCCGGTGACGGTGAGGCGGGTCTTTTCGTACGCGAGCAGGCATCGGCCGTCGAGCATCACAAAGCGTGTTTCGCGGGCGATATCGTGGTACGGGCAGACCGCGATCGCGTTGCTGCGCTCGAAGTGCGCGTACACCGCCTGCTCGAGTTCGACAATGGTGCGGCACCGCAGCACGTCACGCCCCCCGGTGCCCGCGTTCTCCTTCACAACGACGTCGCCGCTCCACGACCCCCACGCGTTCAGCAACTGCCGCCACGTGCCGTCGTGAGCGACGAACTTCGCCATCCGCGGGTGCAGGAAGAGACGGTGCTCGACGCGGGGCACCCCCTGCTGCGCGAGCACCTCGCTCGTGGCGGCCTTGTCGCAGGCGATCGCGTGCGTGCCCGCGGGGTTGAGGTCGAACCCGTAGCCGTAGATGTGCCTGGCGATCGCGGGCCGTCCGCCGGACGCCGGCCGGCTGACGCGCACGATCCACCCGTCTCCCAGCGTCTCGACGGCCAGCCCGAGCTCCGGCGCCACCTCGCGGAGCGTGCGCACGAGCGTCCGCTCGTGGTTGGCGGGGGCGGCTCGGTGGGCGGCGGCGTGCGTCACGGCTGATTGTTATGCGGCCTTCACTGGCGGCACAGAAACCGGCGCGGCCGATCGCCGAAGAATGGGTTGATGGCCACGGAAGGGTCCAAGCGGCTTGACCCGGTCGCGCGCGCGGCGGCGATCCGGCGCGTCTACGGCCTTGCGCGCTTCCTCGACAACGCGATCCAGATCCCCGGCACGAACCAGCGCGTGGGCTTTGACGCGCTCATCGGCCTGATCCCCGCCGCCGGCGATGTCATCTCGACGGGCCTCGCTCTCTACATCGTCGTTGAGGCGCACCGCCTCGGGGCCTCCGGCTCGGTGGTGGCGAGGATGATCGCGAACATCGCTCTCGACCTCCTCGTTGGCGCCATTCCAGGGATCGGCGACGTCGCGGACGTTTTCATCAAGGCCAACCAGCGCAACGTGGCGCTGCTCGCGAAGACGCTCGGCGAAGAGGAAATGAAGACCGCCGGCGTCGAATGGCCGGCCGGAGCTGCACCGTCCGCGGAGCGCGCGGACGGACCGGGCCGCAAGCGAGTGCCCAACGCCGCGGTGCAGTGACCGTCAGCATCGCGTCGCGCGTCCGAGGCGGTCGAGCACCGCCCTCCAGACAGGCGAATCACCCGGCGGACGCACGACAAGAATCGCGCCGGGTCGCCGCTCGTCCACGCTGCGGAGAGCGGCGTACAGACCCGCCGCGTACCCGCGGGCGTCCGCCGGCATCGGCTCCAGGCGGTGGGGCGGCGGCACGGCGATCGGTGTGTGCGAGATCACGACGCACGCGGCGGTCATATCGCCGAGCGCCGCGAGCACATCGCCGGCGTCGACCATGTACGCCGGCGTCACCGGCGCGTAGTGCCGGTCAAGGAGGCCGGGGCTCTCGAGCGAGCCGACGGGCGCCGCGCCGGCGACGGCATCGACGATCGGCGTTCGGAGCACGCTCGCGACTTCCTCCGCGGAAATGATGCCCGGCCGCAGCACGCGCGGCGGGTGCTCGCAGAGCGTGAGCACGGTTGACTCGATCCCGGCGCGGCACGGGCCGCCGTCGAGCACAAGCACGTCCTCCGCCGAGAATTCACGCCGCACGTGCTCGGCGGTCGTGGGGGAGACGCGGCCGGAGGTGTTGGCGCTCGGACCGACGAGCGGGCATCCGCAGGCCCGGAGGAGCGCGAGCGCGACCGGGTGGTCCGGGCAGCGAACGGCGACGTTGGGCCCGCCGCCCGACACCAGCGCGCTCACACCCGGGCGCCGTGCCAGGACAATCGATAGCGGCCCGGGCCAGAAGCACTCGGCCAGCCGGTGCGCCGCCTCCGGCCACTGCGTGACGACGGACTGAGCCGACGCTTCGTCCGCGACGTGGACGATGAGCGGGTTGCGGGCCGGCCGACCTTTGATCTCGAACACCCGCGCCACCGCCGCGTCGTTCATCGCGTCGGCGCCAAGGCCGTAGACGGTCTCGGTCGGAAACGCGACGAGGCCGCCGGCGCGGATCCGATCGGCCGCGGCGGAGATTGCTGCGGGAATAGGCACGAGCGATTGTTGGGTCGCTTCGATCCGCGCCACGGTGCCGGGCCTGTGGACAAAGAAAAGCCCCGGGCTCTTACCCGGGGCTTCTTTACGCTTACCTGATGGCCGATGCCCTGTGCCTTCTTAGAGGCAGGGGCCGCCGCCGAAGACGCTGAAGAAGGCTTCAAGGTCGAGGTTGTCCGGGAAGAGCCCGTCGTTGTTGAAGTCAAGGTCCCCGCACGTGCCGGTGGAGCACGCGCCCCCGCCGAAGACGTCCAAGAAGTCCTGCAGGTCCTGGTTGTCCGGGAACAGCCCGTCACCGTTGAAGTCGATCGAGTCGCAGGCGGGGCCGCTCGGCAACTGCACGTACGAGATGTCGTCCCAGTAGATCTCGCCGGTCGTCGGCGTCCCGTCGCCCGCGAAGCGCAGCGCGGTGATCTTGACGCGGTTCGGCAGCGGCGACGCGGGGACGCACCCGCAGCCGCAGTTCGGATTCAGCTCGCACTGATAGCGCTGCTCGATCTCGTCGCGCGTGAAGATGATCGAGTACTCGACCCACTGGCCGTTCGTGTGGCCGCTGATGGAGAGGTCTTCTTTCGTAGCGACCGGCTGGTTGTTCACCTTGACTTCGAGCTTTATGCCCGCGACGTCACCCGTCACCGGGGCGCTCGCGGGGATCATGTACCAGCCCGTCACAACGACGTCGCCGCCGCTGTAGTCGAACGCGGGGTCAAAGAACGGGAACGGAGACGGGCACGCGGTCATGCACGTCTGGTCGCAATAGCAGAAGTTCACCGTGTCCGTCGTCAGGCCCTCGAACCCGCCGAAGTTACGCGTGCCGATCACCGCGACCGCCTCGCCCGTCCGCGGCGTGAGCGCCCCCGGCGTACCGACGGGGGCGAACGCGGGCGTGAGTCCGTCGCCGACGGAGCGGCGGCGCGCGATCGGATCGTTCCCAGGGATGTGCCACCCGTCCGGGAAGGTCGGGTTCAACACGCCCGGCGCCTCGAACCCGCCGTTGTAGAACGGGCTTGTCTGCGCGAACGCCGCCCCGCACGCCCCGAACACCAAACCCGCACCGAGAATCGCGCCACGCGTCATCATGGGACCAGCCTTTCTTGAGGGAACACCGCGCCGACACACGAACGCCGACGCACCGCACCGCGCGCATTCTCCCGGAAGCGGACGGCCTTGTCAATGCGAACTTCTAACGCGTGATGAGCGCGGTCCGCTCCCGGCGTCGCAGCCAGTTCTCCTGCCCCTGCCAATCCGCGTCGTTCGCGGCGCCGTCGCCGTTCAAGTCCGTCGGAAAGCGGCAGACGAGGTACAGATCGTCGGTGTTGACGATCCCGTTCCCGTTGACGTCGGTCGGGCACCGCTCCTGGGTCGGATACGGCCGCGAGAGAACCGCATCGGTTATCCCCGGCACGATGATCTCGGCCAAACCAAGCCCCCCGGGCGCGACGTCCGGCAGCCCCGCGGAGTTCGGGAGGTACAACCGGTCGAGGTCCGAACGACGATACAGGATGCTCGCCCCCGTCCGGAAGGTCTGCCGGGCCCCGCGCCGGAACGCGTGGTACGCGCCGTACGCGGGGTCTTCTTCCCCGAGAGTGCTCAACCCTGTCAGCGACGGGAACGTCGCGACATCGCCGGGATGATCCGACAGCGAGTCGGCGTGATAGCCGCCCCAGTCGGCGCGTGTCGTCCCGGCGGAGAAGATGGTTGAGAAGCGCGGACCGAAGTCGTCCGTCCAGGCAGCGTGCGCCCACCGGACATTCCTGACCTGCTGCCGCCACGAAGCACCCGCACGGAACGACGGCATCAGCAGCGCCGGATACACGCTGATGAATGCCGGCGAGAAGACGTTGTTCGCGACGGTCGTGATCGGCTGACCGGGGATGTAGCTCGCGCTGGGAAGGACCGCACGGTTCATCCAGTGACCGAGCGCCGACTGCGACGCGGCGCCGCCGTAGAACGCCGCCTGCTCCACGAACAGCACGCCCTCGTGCCACGGGAGCGACGCGCTCCCGGGGCTCGGCCCGCCGCCCGCGAGCGCGGTCAGGTACATCGCTCGGTCGGACGGGCGGACGTACGAGTCCCAGTTGCGGACGCGAAAGATGATCCGCGACGCGGCGCGAACGATGCCCGGATCGTCGGGATAAAACTCCGCCGCCCGCGCCGCCGCGGCGGCGAGCAGCATCGTGCTCATCGTCGCGTACTCAACGCCCCAGCCCGGCTTC